>Ga0164242_10004671_pt1 | contig 15339 bp, 14 predicted proteins | sample OricomgcompostMG_FD_108783 | JGI IMG/M metagenome (GOLD analysis project Ga0164242, IMG submission 108783) | Miracle-Growth compost microbial communities from Emeryville, California, USA - Original compost - Miracle growth compost (MG) ... | reverse complement strand
CGTTGCCCGCAGTGCTGCTGGTGGCCTTCGCGTTCGCCAGCTTCGGCATGGGTATCACGAGCTACATGAAATCGTTCCAGCAGATGGACATCATCAACTTCGTCATGCTGCCGATGTTCCTGCTCTCCGGCACGTTCTACCCGCTGTCGGTCTACCCGCAGGGTGTGCAGGTGGTGATCCAGGCGCTGCCGCTGTGGCAGAGCGTGGACCTCGTGCGCTCGCTGACGACGGGCGCGGTCGGCGCAGGCGTCTTGTGGCACGTGCTGTACCTCGTGGTCATGGCCGCGCTCGGGATGATCCTGACCACCAGGCGGCTCCGCGCCCTTTTCCTCGACTGACGGACGCCGCTTCTCGGCGGCTCCGCGTGCACGTTCAGCGAACTCACACCTGCCGATAGTCTGGAGCCATGAACGTGGCGAACGTGATTCTGGGCATCCTGCATGTGGCGGCGGCGGTCTTCATCGTCGGACCGATGGCCATTCTTCCGATGACCGCGATGCGTGCGATCAGGGCAGGCTCCCCGAACCAGGTGCGAACACTGGCGCGGTCGACGAATGTGTTCAGCCTGCTGTCGCTCGCGGTCTTCATCTTCGGATTCGGTGCTCTCGGCACCTCGGACCCCAAGTACCACACGAGCATCTCGTCGACGTGGATCTGGCTGTCCATCGTTCTGTACGTCATCGCGCTGGGTCTCACCCTGTTCGTGGTCGTGCCCGCGATGCGGCGCGCCGCAGACGCGATCGAGGGCGAGGAGGCCGTCGAAGAGGAGGACCCGGCCGCCAAGCCCGCCCCGCCTGCGGCTAACGGCGGCTATGGTCCGCTGGCCGCCACAAGCGGCATCTCCAGCCTGCTGCTCCTCGCCGTCGTCGTGCTCATGGTCTGGAAGCCTTGACGGCTCAGCCCGCAGCGCGCCACGACGAGACGAGCCGCGTGACGTCGGCGGTCAGGCGGTCGTTGCTGTTGCCGCACTGGTAGGTGTCGAGCTTCGCAGACGACCCGTCGCCGAGCCGCATGGCGAGGTGCGTGGTGACCCCGCCGGCGCAACCGTTGCCGGATGCCTGCCTTGCGTCGCCCGGATGCCATCCGTCGTCGTGCAGTACCCGCTGCAGGGCCGCGAGCCGGTCGGCGTCTGTCGTGGTGCGGGTCGAGTCGTCGAAGTTCGGCACCGCCTGCGACTGGCTGTATGCGACCGAGGTCAACGTGCCGTTCCAGGAACCGGGGCGTGCGACGACGATCACGATGACGACGACGATCGCGACCGCGACCACCGCCCCACCGACCCAGAGAACGAACTTGCGCGCGTTGCTCACGTGCTCAGCATAAGCGCGGCGCTCAGGCTCCCTGTCGCAGCTCCCGCAGGGCGATCGCGGTGGCGATTGCAGCGTGTGCGGCCTCCGCGCCCTTGTCCTCCTTCGAGCCGGGCAGCCCGGCGCGATCGAGTCCCTGCTGCTCGTCGTCGAGCGTGAGCACGCCGAATCCGACGGGTTTCCCGGTGTCCAGCGCAACTCGGGTGAGTCCATCGGTGGCCGCCGACGAGACGTACTCGAAGTGCGGAGTGCCCCCGCGGATGATCACGCCGAGTGCCACGACCGCGTCGGCGCCGGCATCCAGCGCAGCCTTGCTCACCACCGGCAGCTCGAAGCTGCCGGGAACCCGCACCAGCTTCCAGTCGGCTCCTGATGCCGTGAGCTCCCGTTCGGCCCCCGCGACGAGTCCGTCGCCGATAGCCTCGTGCCACGTTCCCGCGATCACCACCACCCGCAGGCCCTCGGCGTTCAGGGTCTCGTGGTCGGGTGCGCCGGCTCCGCTCATCGGGTCGCGCCTTTCTGCTCGGGGGTCGGAATCGTCTTCGTAGCGACGTGGTGTGCGATCAGCTCGTCATCGGAGGCGGCGGCATCCTGTTCGAAAGCGCCGTCCAGGTCTCGCAACTCGGCGTCCGTGACGGGCAGAAGGTGTCCCAGCCGGTCGCGTTTCGTCTTGAGGTACTGCTCGTTCAGCGCACCGAGGCCGACGACGAGCGGCACCCGCTCCTCGACGACGACGCCGTGCTCGTTGAGCTGGTTGACCTTGTCGGGGTTGTTCGTGAGCAACCGCACGGAATGCATCCCCAGATCGGAGAGAATCGCGGATGCCGCGCCGTAGTCCCGTGCGTCGATCGGCAGTCCGAGCGCGAGGTTGGCGTCGAGGGTGTCGAGCCCGTCCTCCTGCAGCCGGTACGCGCGCAGCTTGTTGATCAGGCCGATGCCTCGGCCCTCATGGCCGCGCAGGTAGATCACCACTCCGCCGTCCCGCTGGATCGTGTCGAGTGCGGCATCCAGCTGCGGACCGCACTCGCACTTCAGGGAGCCGAACGCCTCGCCCGTCAGGCACTCGGAGTGCACCCGCACGAGCGACCCGGATTCGCGGGGTTCGCCCGCGATGATCGCGACGTGGTCGGCACCGGTCATGCGGTCGCGGTAGGCGCGCACCCGGAACGGCCCGTGCGTCGTCGGAATGGTGGTCTCGACCTCGAAGATGACGCGCGAGCTCTCGGGAACCGGGGCGACCGCCTCGAGGGGCGTGTCGCAGTGGAACTCCTGCAGGTAGGCGATCAGCGCCTCGATCGTGATGACCGGCACGTTCTCGCGCGCGCCGAATTCGATCAGCTCGGGCAGGCGCATCATCTCGCCGTCATCGGCGACGACCTCGCCGATCGCGCCGACCGGTGTCATGCCGGCGAGCTTCAAGAGGTCGACCGTTGCCTCGGTGTGCCCGTCGCGCTCCCGCACGCCGCCGTCGACGGCCCGCAGCGGAACGATGTGGCCGGGGCGATGCAGGCTGCGAGCGGTTGACGACGGGTCCGCGAGCACGCGGAGCGTGTGCGCGCGGTCCGCCGCGCTGATGCCGGTGGAGAGCCGGTCTGCGGCGTCGACCGTGATCGTGTAGTTGGTGCCCCTGGAGTCCTCGTTGTCCACGACCATGACCGGGAGCTCGAGCTTGTCTGCGAGCTCGTTGGTCAGCGGTGCGCAGATGAAGCCGGAGGAGTGCCGCACCAGCCAGGCAACCCATTCCTGCGACGCGGTCTCGGCGGCAAGCACGATGTCGCCCTCGTTCTCGCGGCTCTCGTTGTCTGCTACCAATACCGGTCGTCCGGCGCGCAGCGACTCCAGCGCCTCGGGGATCGTCGCCAGTGTCATGCTTCGCTCCTCACAGCGGTGTCCCGGTTCGCACCGGAGACGCGACTCGTATCTGCGTCGCGACGTTCATCGGAGACGCGGTGCCGGGGGGATGCCTGCTCGAGTGCGAGCATCCGCTCGACATGCCTCGCCAGGATGTCCGTCTCGACGTTCACCCGATCGCCCACCTCCCTGCCGCCCAGGGTGGTCGCCGCGAGAGTCTCCGGGATGAGGGAAACCTCGAACCACTGCTGCGGGGCGCCTGGGTCGCTCACGGCGGAGACGGTGAGCGAGACACCGTCGACCGCGATGGATCCCTTGCGTGTGACGAGGGAGGCGATCTCGGGGGAGAGGCTGAATCGCACCACTCGCCACGCCTCACCCGGCGTCACGGCCAGAACGGTCGAAATGCTGTCGACGTGGCCCTGCACGATGTGTCCGCCGAGCCGATCGCCGACGAGTGCGGCGCGTTCCAGGTTGACCGGGATGCCCGCTGCCGCGTCGTCGAGCGTGCTCACGGCGAGCGTCTCGGCCATCACGTCGGCGGTGAAGGAGTCCTGCGTCTGGTCGATGACGGTGAGGCAGACACCGCTCACGGCGATCGAGTCGCCGTGCCGGGCGCCCTTCACGGCGAGTGGGCCGCGCACCGTGATGCGTGCCGCGTCGGCACCGCGTTCGACGGCCGTGATCACGCCGAGTTCTTCGATGATTCCAGTGAACATCCTCACGCTCCTTGGGTGGGCAGTTCGGGGGTTAGCGGTTCGGGGAAGCGCGTGCGGTCGGGCCGTGCCTGCTGCCTCGCGTCGTCATCGTGCCGCGGATTGAGCGTGCGCGCCGCAGGGTTGGTCGCCACGACGAGCAGGTCGTTGCCGAGCCGCTGAACGCCGTGCAGGCACAGGTCTCGTTGCTCCGCGATGGAGTGCACGCCGATCTCGTCGAGCGCAGTGCGCGGGCCACCCAACAGCGTGGGAGCCAGGTAGACGTGGAACTCGTCGACGAGCCCTTCGCGCACGAAGGCGCTGGCCAGCGTCGGCCCGGCCTCGACATAGGCGGTGCGCACTCCGCGCTCCCGCAACTCGACGAGCGCGCCGGCGAGATCGTGACCGGACAGGAAGATCGGTGGATTCGGATGCCGCCGCACGGCCGCGTCGTCCGGCACGACGCGGTCGCCGAGCACGACCGGTACCGGCTGGTTCGACAGCAGCTCGCCCGCGTCGCCGCGAGCCGTGAGACTCGGGTCGTCGGCGAACACCGTCCCGGTGCCGACGATGATCGCGTCGGATGCCGCTCGCCGTTCGTGCACGTGCTGCCGCGCCGCGGAGCCCGTGATCCACCTGCTGGTGCCGTCGGATGCGGCGACGCGGCCGTCCAGGCTGCTCGCCCACTTCAGCGTGACGTACGGGCGGCCGAGGCGTGCGGCCACGAGCCAGTCCTGCAGGAGCCGCGTCGCGGCATCCGCTTCGACACCGGCGATGACCTCGACGCCGGCCTCGCGCAGCCGCTTCGCGCCGCCGTGCGAGGCGTGACCCGGGTCGTCGACGGCGTAGACCATGCGCGAGATGCCGGCGCCGATGAGTGCTTCGCTGCACGGCCCGGTGCGGCCGGTGTGGTTGCAGGGCTCGAGGGAGACGACGGCCGTCGCTCCGGATGCCTGCTCCGGCGTGAGCTTCGACAGTGCGTCGACCTCCGCATGGGGCGTGCCGGCCCCGCGGTGCCAGCCTTCGGCCAGCACCTCGCCGCCGGGGGAGAGAATGACGCATCCGACCCGGGGGTTCACCCCGCGTGCAGGACCGAGAGCGGCCAGTTCGAGCGCGCGGCGCATCGGCGCCTCGAAGCTCTGCGCCTCGAACCCGATGTCGGTCATCCCGGTCTCCGTCTGTCCTGCTCCGCCTATCTGGCGGTGGGCGGACCCCGGGGTTTCCTCGGATACGTGCCGACGGCACGGATGCTGACTGGGCCGTGCGTGTGCTGCCTCCCATCCGGACTCTGTCGCATTGGGCTTCCACTGCCGAAGCAGCCGAAGCCCAAAGCGCCATCACCGTCGGTGCCGGGATTCCACCGGCTCAACCTCGCCGCCCGATGTTGCTTTCACACAACGACTGACGCCTCGGCTCGCGGACTTTCACCGCCGGTTCGGACTCTCACCGACCCCGGAGCACTGCCTACATGCTACCAACGCGTGCTCGACCGCCGTATTCCCACGTCTCGCGGCGACGCGGGGCGGGCGCCGTCGCCCAGGCCCAACCGCCCCTGGGGTCACTCGCCGGCACCCACAGCCCACCGGTTCGTAACTCCTGCAGATTGTGGGCAAGGAGGCGGCAACTGGCGAGTCTGCGCCTGTGCAGTCGACGATCTGCAGGAGTTACGAACGGTGGGATGGCGCGGGCGCATCGCGCGGGTCGCTTACTCTCGTCCTCCCCAGCGGTATCTCCGGCGGTTGTTTTCACAGTTCTGCTTCGTCGCGAGCCACCATGTCGTTCGCCCGTCAAAGCTGGCGCGATGGGTTGGGATGACGCGTTCCGAATGACGGGCCGAGACGTGCTGAGTCGAGCAGAACTCATCGGCTTGGGTGCGACCAGTCGCTCGCTGACCGCCGCCGTTCGCGGCGGCGCTCTACGCCGGCCTCGGCGCGATCACTATTGCCTTCCATCGCTTGACGCGGACGGCCGTTCAGCGGTTCGCATAGGCGGCCGGCTCACCTGTGTCTCGGCGCTGAGGAGCTATGGTGTTTTTGCGGTGGAACCTCGTGCACCGCACGTCCACCTGAGCCGAGCCGCGAGTCGGCTACGGGCGCCCGCCGAGAAACCTCAGCGCCTGACGAAGGAGAACCGCGGCGGAGCTGTTCTGCACTGGCAGCCGCTCATAGTCTCCACAGCAGGCGACGATCATCGCGTAGGGCTTCTCGATGCTCTTGCACACGTCGTTCGCTGTCAGAAGTCGTCCCTCGCGATCGCATCGATCGACAACGCATGGCACCTCGGCCTGATCGATGAGGACGCGATCGCCGAGCTATTCGCTCGGCTGCCGCAGTGCTACGCGTGGATGCGATCACGACTCAATCCCCTTGCCGAGGCAGGACAGGAAACTGTCTTGCGTCTCATCGTCGAGGGCCTTGGGCTGCGCTACGAGATTCAAGTTCACTTGGACGGCCTTGGCCGGGTCGACATCGTGGTCGAAGACGTGCTCGTACTCGAAGCGGACAGTCGTGCTCATCATGACGGCTGGTCGCTACATGTACGAGACCGTGAGCGAGACCTTCAAGCGGCGCGTCTCGGCTACGCGTCGCTCAGGCCGGCGTACCAGCACACGATGGAGCAGCCTGAGCTGGTGAGCGCAGCCATCGAACGCTTGGTCGCCCTGTTGAAGCGGTAGCCGAATTGCCGATTCGCCCGACGCTGGCCCTCTGCTGGGTTCGTAACTCCTGCAGAATGGCCTTGCCTTCCGCCAGATCCGGATATCCAGGTCGCGAATCGCAGTGTCCAGACGAATTCGCAGGAGTTACGAACCTGAGGACGCGATGCGAATGCGGGAATAGGGCGGGCAGATGATCCGTCAGAGGTCCAGCGCGGCGGGCAACGCCGCGAGGCCGGTGATGCGCGCCACGCCGAGCTGCTCGGCCGCTGCGTGTTCGGACTCGGACACCTCGGCGCCATACCGGTCGATCCACACGCCGGTGAGGCCCGCGCGGGCCGCGCCGATCGCATCCGTGCCGAGCCGGTCGCCCACATACGCGGCCTGCTCCGGCTCCACTTCGAGCCGGGTGCACGCCAGCTGGAAGATGCGCACGTCCGGCTTCGTGATGCCTACGTCGCCCGAAGCCACGATCGCGTCGAATCGATCCCGGATGCCGATTGCGTCGATCTTGCGCAGCTGGTAGTCCAGCTCGCCGTTCGTGACGATACCGAGACGCACACCGGGCAACCGGGCACGAAGGGAGTCGAGGCAGGGGAGCGCGTCGTCGAACAGGCCCCACTCGTCCGTGTAGTGCTCGAAGTAGTCCGAGAACCATGCAGCGGCCGCCTCCGGCGTGAGCGTCACGCCGTGCCGCGCCGCATACTCCCGCGCCCTCGCCCGCCGCTGCTCCTCGTGGCTGAGCTCGCCGCCGAGATACCGGTGGTAGTGCTGCTCCTCGAGGCGGCGCCAGAACGCGGTCTCGGCGTCGGCGTCCGACGCATCGTACGGATGCCCGAGCCCGCGCACATACGCCAGCAGACCGCGCTCGACCGCGTCTCTGTGCGCGAACAGCGTGTCGTCGAGGTCGAAGAGCACGGCACGGGTGCTCGTCGCAGCAGACATCCGTCTCGTCAGAGCCGCACGCGACGCAGGAATCCGACCCGCTCGTACGCCTTCGCCAGCGTCGCCTCGGCAACCTCGGATGCCCGCTGTGCGTTCGCCGCCAGCAGTCGGTCCAGCTCCGCCGGGTCGCCGAGCAGCTCGAGAGCGCGCGCACGTACCGGCTCGAACTCGCCGATCACGACCTCCGCGAGCCCCTTCTTCAGGTCGCCGTAGCCGCGCCCGTCGTACTCGTTCGCGACCGCCTCGATGCTCTGTTCGCTGAGCGCCGCGTAGATCGCCAGGAGGTTGGAGACGCCGGGCTTCTCCTCCCGGTCGAAGCGCACGACGGAGTCCGTATCGGTCACCGCGCGCATGATCTTCTTGCGCGTGACACTCGGCTCGTCGAGCAGCAGGATGAGCCCAGCCACCGAATCGGACGATTTCGACATCTTCGACGTCGGACTCTGCAGATCGTAGATGCGGGCGGTGTCCTTCTGGATGATCGCCCGCGGCACCACGAATGTCTCACCGAATCGCGAGTTGAAGCGCTCCGCCAGGTCACGGGTGAGCTCGACGTGCTGCCGCTGGTCGTCGCCCACCGGCACGTCCACGGCGTCGTAGAGCAGGATGTCCGCAGCCATCAGCACCGGGTACGTGAACAGGCCGACGCTGGTCGAGTCCGCGCCGTACCGCGACGACTTGTCTTTGAACTGCGTCATGCGCCCGGCCTCACCGAACCCCGTGATGGTGTTCAGCACCCAGGCGAGTTCGGCGTGCGCGGGCACGTGCGACTGCACGAACAGCGTCGAAGCCGTCGGGTCGATGCCGGCGGCGATGTACTGAGCGGCCGTGCGCCGGGTCTTCTCCGCCAGTTCCTTCGGGTCCTGCGGCACCGTGATGGCATGCAGGTCGACGACGCAGAAGAACGCGTCGTGGCTGTTCTGCAGCTCACGCCACTGCAGCAGCGCGCCGATGTAGTTGCCGAGGTGCAACGAATCGCTCGACGGTTGGATGCCGGAGAAAAGGCGTGGCTTGCTCATGGGTTCCTTACGTGTGGTGCTGTCTTCAGAGCGCGTAGTCGACGACGACGGGGGTGTGATCCGACCATCGTTCCGCGTACGACGGCGCCCGGTCGACGTGGTAGTCCACGACCTTGCCGGCGAGCTTCGGCGTCGCGAGCTGGTAGTCGATGCGCCACCCGGTGTCGTTGTCGAACGCCTGGCCACGCCAGGTCCACCAGCTGTACGGGCCGTCGACCTCACCGGCCCACTTGCGGCCGACGTCGACCCAGCCGTACCCGGCGCCGTCGTTGTAGTGCTCGTCGTCTTCCGCACCGAGGATCTTGTCAAGGTACGCGCGCTCCTCCGGCAGGAACCCGGCGCGTTTCACGTTGCCCTTCCAGTTCTTGATGTCGAGGGTGCGGTGGCCGATGTTGAGGTCGCCCATCACGGCGGCCAGTTCGTTGTGCTCGGGCAGTGCCTTCATGCGGGCATCCATCGCGTCGAGGAATCGGTACTTGTAGACCTGCTTCTCGGTGCCCGCCTCTCCGGAGGGCACGTATGCGCTCACCACCGTGACGATGCTTCCGTCGACCTCGTAGTCCGCCTCGAGCCAGCGCCCGGCGGTGTCGAAGTCCTCGTCGCCGAGCTCGACACGGTGAATGGATGCCTTGCCGCGGCTCGCCAGCGCAACCCCGGCTCGCCCCTTCGCGGTGGCCGCATCGTGCAGCACATCCCACTCCTCACCGAGCAGGCCGGTCAGGTCGTCAGTGGAGGCGCGCACCTCCTGCAGAGCGAGGATGTCCACACCGCGCTTGTCGAGCCACGCGCCCATTCCGCGCCGGAATGCGGCTCGGATGCCGTTGACGTTGACCGTGGCGATGCGGAGCGTGCGGCGGGAAGGCATGCGTAAAAGATTAGCCGGGGCCGCCGACATCCTTCGTGCGGTGGTGGTTGCCGGCCTCCGACCGCTCAGCCTCGCCGACGACGGCTTCCATCCACCAGCTGCGCTTCTTCGGCGGCGTCGGCGCGGGTTCGCGGGCGACGTCTTCCAGCCGTTGGTGTGCGTCGCGCACCTCCCGGTTCGCGAACCACTTGGCCAGTCCTCGAGCCCTCGCAGCCTTCCGCTCGGCATCCTCCACCCGGGTCTGGGCGACCAGCAGCCTCGCCGACCGTTCGGCCAGCGCCTTCTCATAGGCGAGCTGCTCCGGCGTGCGTCTGCGCGGCTCGATGCCGTGGTCGAACATCCCGACAGCGATCCATGCCGCGGCGAGCAAGATCATCCGGCAGATCATGTTGAACCACAGCAAGAGCCCGACGAACACGGCGAACGTCGCCAGCAACGGGTTGCGGGTGACGCCGCCGATCAGCAGGCCGCCCAGAACGCTGAGACCGCTGAGCGCGACAGCACCGAGCAGCGGACCGAGCACGAGGAACCGCCACGGGATGACCACGCGGGAGAGCACGCGGTACATCGCCACGAGCACGAAATAGTTCAGTGCGATCGAGACCGCGAAGCCGACTGCCCGGGCGAAGAAGTTCGGCCAGAAGCCGCTGTCGATGCCGAACAGGCCGAGCACGAACGTGATCGCCTCGGTGGTGATCAGGGTGATGGATGCCGAAACGATGAGCACCACACCGAACACGATCGCCAGGCCGAGGTCGGTGATCTTCTGCAGGGCGTAGTTACGTTCGTCGCGCTCGAGGTCGAACATCGCCCGCACGGCCTGGCGGGTGTAGTACAGCCAGGCGATCGCGGTCCAGAGCAGGCCGATGAGCGCGATGATGCTCGTCCAGCCGAAGGTCGTACCGAGCGATTGAAGCGCATCCTGGCTGATCACGCCCTCGTGCCCGTCGGTCCCGATCAGGCCTGGCACGGCCTCGTTGATGATCTTCACGAGCGCCCGGAAGAGGTCCGTGTTGCTCGTGAGCCAGTATCCGGCGATCGAGAAGCCCACCCAGAGTGCGGCGAAGATCGCGAACAGCGACTGGTACGACATGCCCGCCGTGCGGAGATTGCCGTCGTTGTGCGAGAACTGGATCCACACCCGGTACGGCTTCAGCGCCGTGACCCAGCGCCACCAGCGGTTGACCTTGCGCACGGGCCTGGCCAACCTGTCGCGCAGCGGGTCGGCGAACTCCTCCAGCCGTTCCGTGAGCTGTTCCCGCTCGTGCTGGGCCTCAGCGCGGAGCCGCTCGATGCGGTGGTGCTCGGCTGGATCCGGATGAGCGACAACGGATGCCTGTGCCCCGGCTCCCGCGCCCGTCCCGCGTCCCCCGGGCGGAGCATCCGTCGACTTCGCGTTCCGCCGCGCCACGGCCTCAGCCTATGGGCGATCGAAGGTCGGCGATGGGAGCGAGCGGCGACGATCCACCGGATCGTCGCTTATAGCTCCACCGCGCGCGGCATAGGCTGGGACCCGTGTCGATCCAGATCGCGGGCATCGGCGTTGGCCACGGCGTCGCCGTCGGCCCCGCCCTGCGCATGCCGGACCCGATCGGCGAGCCCGACGACGTGGAGTCTCACGCGGAGGCATCCGACGAATACCGCCGGGTCGTCTTGTCGTTGGAGGCGGTGACGGGCGAACTCGTCGAGCTCGGGCACCAGGCAGGCGGTGACGCCGAGGAGATCCTCGAGGCGCAGTCGCTGATGGCGCAGGATCCGGCGGTGGTGGATGACATCCGGCAGCGAATCGGCGACGGCAAGACCGCCGAACGCGCCGTGTTCGAGGCCTACGAGGAGTACGCGAAGGTGCTCGAGGGCCTGGGCGAGAACCCCGCGGCTCGGGGCGCCGACGTGCGCGACGTCGCCAGGCGTGTGATCGCGCGGCTGCGCGGTGTCGCCCTCCCCACGGTTCCGCGCTCTGATGCACCGTTCGTGCTCGTGGCGCACGACCTCGCGCCGGCCGACACGGCGACTCTCGACCTCAGCAAGGTGCTCGGGGTAGTCACACGCGACGGCAGCAACTCGTCGCACACGGCCATCCTCGCCCGCAACAAGAACCTCGTCGCCGTCGTCGGAGCCGCGGGCAGCGACGCCATCGTCAACGGCCAGACGGTGATCGTCGACGCCGAACACGGCCGGGTGGTGATCGATCCGGATGAGCAGTCCGTCGCGGCCGCCGCGGAACGGGGCGGGACCGTCGCGGCCCCCCGCCCTCTGACCCCCGGCGCGCTGGCGGACGGCACACCCGTTCCGCTCCTGGCCAACGTCGGCGCGCCGGAGGAGGCCGCGCCGGCCGTCGCGCTCGGAGCCGAGGGCGTCGGACTGTTCCGCACCGAGTTCCTGTACCTGGATGCCCGCAAAGCGCCGCCCGTCGACCTCCAGCGGTCCCGCTACCGCGACCTCATGGCCGCGTTCAGGGGTCGCAAGGTCGTGGTGCGTGTGCTGGATGCCGGCGCCGACAAGCAACTCGCCTTCCTCGGACACACGCACGAGGAGAATCCCGCGCTCGGGCGCAGAGGCATCCGTGCCCTGCGAGAGCACGAGGGCGTGCTGCGCGACCAGCTCGCCGCGCTCGCCGGCGCCCAGGAAGACACCGGCGCCGACCTGTGGGTGATGGCACCGATGGTCGCGGACGTCGCCGAAACGGCCTACTTCGTGGAGCTCGCCCGCTCACTCGAACTGAGCACCGTGGGCATCACGGTAGAGGTCCCCTCCGCGGCGGTGCTCGCCGACCAGCTCGTGCCCCTGTGCGACTTCGTCAGCATCGGCACCAACGACCTCACGCAGTACGCGCTGGCCGCCGACCGGATGCTCGGATCCGTCGCGCAATACCAGAATCCCTGGCATCCCGCCGTGCTCCGCCTGATCAAGATGATCGGGGATGCCGGCCGCGCATCGGGCACGCCCGTCGGCGTGTGCGGTGAGGCAGCATCCGACCCGCTGATGGCCGTCGTGCTGGTCGGGCTCGGCGCAGAAGACCTCTCCATGTCGCCCGGCGCGCTCGCCGACGTGCGGGCCACGCTCGCCAAGGTCACCCTCGAGCAGGCCCGCGATCTGGCCGCACGCACACTGGCGCAGACGAGCGCAGCGGATGCCCGTGCCGTCGTCGCCGAGGCCCTCGCCTGACCATCGCGCCCATAGTCTGGATCGATGGACGCCAAGCAACAGCCCCTCGACCGCACCTCCGCTGACGCATTGCGCGCCGAGGGCCTTCGTCTCGGACTCGTCGACGGCAACGACCGCGCCGCGCTCGCCGCGTGGGACGAGGCCGACTACCGAGGGTTCCACGACCGTCGCCCGGAGCCGGAGACGGTCGACGAGCACGTGCGGCACACGGCGTACCGCCGCATCGTGGGCGTGTGGGACGACGGCATCCCGGAGTCTGACGTTCCGGTCGCGACGGTCTCCACGTGGGTCGGCGATCTCACGGTGCCCGGCGGCGCGGCGCTGCCTTCCTGGGCGGTCAGCTCCGTCACCGTCGCCCCGACGCATCGCCGCCGAGGCGTCGCCCGCGCGATGCTCGAGGGAGAACTGCGCACCGCGGCGGCGGCCGGAGTTCCGATGGCCTCGCTCACGGTGTCGGAGGCGACCATCTATGAGCGCTACGGATTCGGACCGGCCACGCAGACGGCCGACCTCACGATCGACACGCGGCGTGCAGGGTGGGCGCATCGGCAGGCATCCGCCGGCCGGCTGGCGTTCGTGTCGTTGCAGACGATCGCCGACACCTGCCGCGACGTCTTCGAGCGCGCCCGGCTGAAGACCCCGGGCGAGATGACGCTCGACGACTTCATCTGGGGTCAGCGTGCGGGAGTCCTGGGCGATCGCGACAAGAAGAGCGCTTCGCTGCGAGCGGTGCGCTACGACGACGAGCACGGCGTGCCGCAGGGCTTCGTCGTGTACTCGCTCAAGGCGGACAGCAGCGACTTCGCGAACCACACGGTCGACATCCGCTACCTGCGTGCGGCGACCGACGAGGCGTACGCGGCGCTCTGGCGCTTCCTCCTCGAACTCGACCTCGTCGGCACGGTCAAGAACGAGGTCGCAACCGCTGACGAGCCGGTGCTGTGGATGATCCGCGACCAGCGGGCCGCGACCGTCGTGCTCCGCGACCACCACTGGCTGCGCATCCTCGACGTGAAGACCGCGCTCGAGGCACGACGTTACGGCCGCCCAGGATGGCTGACCCTCCGCATCGAGGACCGCCTCGGCTTCGCGTCCGGCACGTACCGTCTCGATGTGCAGGCCGACGGCTCGGCGGCCGTCGAGCAGACGGATGCCGCACCCGACCTCAGCATGGATGTCGCGACGCTCTCAGCGCTCTACCTCGGCGCGTGGCGCACCTCGACGCTCGCCCGTGCCGGACGCGTGACCGAGCTCACGCCGGGCGCGGCCCAGCGCTTCGATGCGGCATTCCGCGCCGACGAGGCGCCCACGCTGAGCTTCTGGTACTGAGTTTCTGGTACTGAGCTTCAGATACGGCGGGCTGCCGCTCAGCGCTTCCCGCGCATGATCGCCTGCTTCACCTCGGCGATCGCCTGCGTCACCTGGATACCGCGGGGGCAGGCATCCGTGCAGTTGAAGGTCGTGCGGCAGCGCCACACGCCTTCCTTGTCGTTGAGGATGTCCAGGCGCACCTGCGCGGCGTCGTCGCGCGAGTCGAAGATGAAGCGGTGCGCGTTCACGATCGCGGCCGGACCGAAATACTGCCCGTCGGTCCAGAACACCGGGCACGACGACGTGCACGCCGCGCAGAGGATGCACTTCGTGGTGTCGTCGAAGCGCGCCCGGTCGGCGACGGACTGGATGCGCTCCTTGCCCTCCGGCGGAGCCGAGTTGGCCTGCAGGAACGGCTGCACCTCGCGGTAGGAAGCGAAGAACGGCTCCATGTCGACGACGAGGTCCTTCTCCAGCGGGAGTCCCTTGATGGCCTCGACGTAGATCGGCTTCTGAACGTCGAGGTCTTTGATCAGGGTCTTGCAGGCGAGCCGGTTGCGGCCGTTGATGCGCATGGCATCCGACCCGCACACACCGTGCGCGCAGGAGCGGCGGAACGTGAGCGAGCCGTCCTGCTCCCACTTGATCTTGTGCAGCGCGTCGAGCACGCGGTCGGTCGGATACACCTCGACGTCGAAGTCCTGCCAGTGCGGCTCGGTGTCCACATCAGGGTCGAAGCGCCGCACGATCAGCGTCACGATGAACGACTTGATTGCGTCGGACGAGTCGGATGCCTGTACCTTCTCGGGCGCGTCGGTCGAGGCGTCGGCCACGGCGGTGGACATCAGTACTTCCTCTCCATCGGCTGGTAGCGCGTCACGACGACGGGTTTCCAGTCGAGCTTGATGTGGTCTGCCGCGTTCGACGAGTGCGGGTCGCCGGTGAGGTAGGCCATGGTGTGCTTCATGTAGTTCTCGTCATCGCGCTTCGGGAAGTCGTCGCGCATGTGACCGCCGCGGCTCTCCTTGCGGTTGCGGGCAGAGAACACGACGACCTCGGCGAGGTCGAGCAGGAATCCGAGCTCCACGGCCTCGAGCAGGTCGGTGTTGAACCGCTTGCCCTTGTCTTGTACCTGCACGTTCCGGTAGCGCTCACGCAGACCGTGGATGGTCTCGGTCACCGCGGCCAGCGTCTCGTCGGTGCGGAAGACCTGCGCGTTGCGGTCCATCTGGTCCTGGAGCTCCTTGCGGATGGCCCCGATACGCTCGGTCCCGCTGGAGTTCCGCAGGCCCTCGAGCATGTTCCGCACGTCGGCGGCCGGGTCATCCGGAAGCGGAACGAAGTCGGCCGTCTTCACGTACTCGACCGCGTTGCGGCCGCTGCGCTTTCCGAACACGTTGATGTCCAGCAGCGAGTTCGTGCCGAGGCGGTTCGATCCGTGCACAGACACGCACGCACATTCGCCCGCGGCGTAGAGACCGGGCACCACTGTGGTGTTGTCGGCGAGCACCTCGGCGTTGTTGTTCGT
>Ga0164242_10004670_pt1 | contig 15340 bp, 15 predicted proteins | sample OricomgcompostMG_FD_108783 | JGI IMG/M metagenome (GOLD analysis project Ga0164242, IMG submission 108783) | Miracle-Growth compost microbial communities from Emeryville, California, USA - Original compost - Miracle growth compost (MG) ... | reverse complement strand
TGAGGTCGTGGGTGATGAAGATGATGGTCTTGTTCAGCTCCGCCTGCAGCTCCGCGAGCTGCTCCTGCATCTCGCGGCGGATCAGCGGGTCGAGCGCCGAGAACGCCTCGTCCATCAGCAGGATGTCGGTATCGCTGGCAAGTGCACGGGCCAGGCCGACGCGCTGCTGCATCCCGCCGGAGAGCTCGCTGGGCAGCGAGTCCATCCAGTCGGCGAGGCCGACACGTTCGAGCACGGCCGCAGCTCGCGCACGCCGATCTTGCAGCGGCACGCCCTGCACCTCGAGGCCGTACGCCGCGTTGTCGAGCACGGTGCGGTGGGGCAGCAGCGCGAAGTGCTGGAACACCATCGAGACACTGTCGCGGCGAATTGCGCGCAGCCGCTTCGGCGCGATCCCGCTGATCTCGGTGCCGAGGATCTGCACGCTGCCGGCGGTCGGCTCGAGCAGACCGTTCAGCATCCGGATCAGCGTGGACTTGCCGGAGCCGGACAGCCCCATCACGACGAAGATCTCGCCACGCTGCACCTGGAACGACGCATCGATCACGGCTGCGGTTCCGAGCGCGGTCAGATCCCCGCGGTCGGCCCCGGCCTTCAACCGACCCACCGCATCCTGCGGTCGGCGGCCGAAGACCTTGTAGAGATTGCTCGCCTGAAGGGCGATGGTTTCGGTCACGTTCATCTCCGTCGGCGCGCGCCCGAGCAGTCTGGATGCCTCGGGTAGCGGCGTTCGTCTGTCACGGCCGGGTCGCGGAGCTCGCAGGGGAACCGATCAAGCGGGGCAGCGCCGCCGCGATGGAATTCCTCCACAGGAACGACCGTACGGATCGCTCCCAAACACCGTCGGACCATACGCCCACGTGACGTTGCCGTACTGGCCGCCCCATGGTCGCGGACTGGTTCGTGGTCTTTAAGACCGTCGTCCACCGTATCAGGCACTCTGACACTCTGCTGGGGGTAAACCGATCGTCCGTCCGCGATTTTCCGGGTGTGCTTCCCCGCGCGATCGCCGCGCTGACGCGGCTGTGCCGCCGTTACGTTTTCGTTATTGTTCGACCGCCATCACGGTCGAACGGCGCCTGGATGCCGTAGCGTTGCTGGCATGACGGCTCATCTTCTCACGGGCGCCGGGTCCGGGATCGGTGCCGCGGTCGCGCGCCGCCTCGCCGCTCGCGGCGACGACCTCTGGCTGCTCACGCGCGACGCCGGGCGAGCCCGGCAGCTGCGCGAGCAGTTTCCGGATGCACGCACGATCGTCGCGGATCTCGCCGAGCCGGAGCGGATGTCCTGGGCGTTCGGGCAGCAGGAACTGCCGGCATCCATCGACTCGCTGCTGCACGTCGCCGGCGTGGTCGAACTCGGCCGCGTCGACGAACTGCAGGTTGCGACCTGGCGGAAGACGCTCGCGGTGAACACCATCGCGCCCGCCGAACTCACCCGGCTGCTGCTGCCGTCGCTGCGCGCGGCGAAGGGTCAGATCGTGTTCGTCAACTCGGGAGCGGGCTTGCACGCGAGCCCGGATTGGAGCGCATACGCGGCGAGCAAGTTCGGACTGCGGGCCATCGCCGACGCGCTGCGCGCGGAGGTGCGGGCCGACGGCATCCGGATCACCACCGTGTACCCGGGCCGCACCGCCACCCCGATGCAACAGAAGGTGCACGCACAGGAGGGCCGCGACTACGACGCTGCCGAGTGGATCGATCCCGAGTCGGTCGCGACGACCATCCTGGCTGCGCTCGATCTGCCGCGCGACGCCGAGCTGACCGAACTCACCGTGCGCCCCGGCCACGCGACTCGTAGCCGGCGCTAGCCGCCGCGGTCGCGCCGAAAACAGGAGGGTGCAAGCAGAACAGGCCAGATCGTCCTGTTTTCGCCGCTCGCGGGCAATTCGTCCTGTTATGTCAGGCGGATCGGGCCGCTCAGTCCAGCAGCAGCGCCGGTTCCTCGATGATCGAGGCGACGTCGGCGAGGAACCGGCTGGCGACATCCCCGTCGACCACGCGGTGATCGAACGACGCGCCGAGCGTCGTGACGTAGCGCGGGCGCACCTCGCCGTCGACCACCCACGGCTTCTGCTTGATCGTGCCGAGCGCCACGATCGCGACCTCGCCCGGGTTCAGGATCGGCGTGCCGGTGTCCATGCCGAACACGCCGATGTTCGTGATCGTGATCGTGCCGTTCGCCATGTCGGCCGGCGAGGTCTTGCCGTCCCGCGCGGTCAGGGTCAGGTTCTCCAGGGCGGTCGCCAGTTCGAGCAGGCTCATCGCCTGCGCGTCCTTGACGTTTGGCACGATCAGCCCGCGCGGCGTCGCGGCGGCAATGCCGAGGTTCACAAAGTGGTGCACGATGATCTCATCGTCGGTCCACGTCGAGTTCACGGTCGGGTTGCGCCGTACCGCCCAGATGATCGCCTTCGCGATGATCAGCAGCGGAGACACCTTGATGCCGGCGAAGTCGGGGGATGCCTTCAGGCGTTTCACGAACTCCATGGTGCGGGTCGCGTCGACGTCGACGAACAACCCGACGTGCGGGGCGGTGAACGCGCTGGAGACCATGGCGGAGGCGATCGCCTTGCGCACGCCCTTGACCGGGATGCGGTCCTCGCGGTCCTGAGGCCACTGCGGTGTCTGGATGTTGCGGAACACGCTGGCCTGACTGGCCTCGCGGATCACGTCGTCGCGCGTCACCTCACCGGCGATGCCGGTCGGACTGATGGTCGTCAGGTCGACGCCCAGGTCCTTCGCCAGCTTGCGGATCGGCGGCTTGGCCACAACCGGCACTGCGGATGCAGCCGGCACCAGGTCCGCCGCGGGCGGCACGTGCCGTCGAGCACCTGCTGCCAGCCGCGCGTCGTGCGCGGCGGCCGAAGCGGAATGCGTCCGCTCACCGGCGGCCTGTGCCGCGCCCGGTTGACTGTCGCCCGGTCGCGTCGCGCGACGCCGCCTGGTCGCGCCGTGGCCGGCGGAGCCATAGCCAACCAGGACGCTGCCGGAGCCTTGCGGCTCGTTCTCGTGATCGATCGTTGCTGCGGCATCCGCAGCGGCCGCCGCTGCCTCCGCCGCGACTCCGCCTCCTGCGCCGCCGCGGGCATCCGCAGTGCCTGACGCACCATCCGACCCGGATGCGCCATCCGAGCCGGCCGACTCGCCGCCGGCATCCACGCCGCCTTGCCCGCCGCCGACCACGCTGATGATCGGGGTTCCGACGTCGACCGTGTCGCCCTCGGCCACGAGCAGTTCGCCGACGACCCCGTCGAACGGCGACGGCAGTTCGACCAGCGACTTGGCGGTCTCGATCTCGACCAGCACCTGGTTCACGCTGACGCTGTCGCCCGCAGCGACCTTCCATGACACGATCTCGGCCTCGGTCAGGCCCTCGCCGACGTCCGGCAACCGGAATTGCGATTCACTCATCAGTGGCATCCTTGGGATTCATCACGATCGTCTCAGTACGCGAGCACGCGGTCGACGGCCTCGAGCACGCGGTCGGCGTCGGGCAGGAACACGCCCTCGAGCTTCGCGGGCGGGAACGGTGCATCGAATCCGCTCACGCGCAGCACGGGCGCTTGAAGTGAGTAGAACGACTTCTCGGTCACGGTCGCGGCGATCTCACTGCCGACGCTGACGAATCCGTGCGCCTCCTGCGCGACGACGAGTCGACCGGTCTTGCGCACCGATTCGAGGATCGGGCCGTAGTCGATCGGCGAGATGGAACGCAGGTCGATGACCTCAAGGCTCGTTCCCTCGTCGGCGGCGATCTCGGCGGCGCGTAGCAGGCTCGAGACCATGGCGCCGTGGCCGAGCACGGTGGCATCTGTGCCGGTGCGAACGACGCGGCTCGCGTGCAGAGGGACCGCCGGGGCGTCCATGTCGACCTCGCCCTTGGGCCAGTATCGGCTCTTCGGCTCCATGAAGATGACCGGGTCAGTCGAGGCGATCGACTGCCGAAGCATCCAATAGGCGTCGTTCGGCGTCGACGGGCTGACCACGCGCAGCCCGGGCGTGTGCGCGAAGTACGCCTCGGGGCTTTCCTGGTGATGCTCCACCGCCCCGATGTGGCCGCCGTACGGAATCCGGATCACCACCGGCATCGATATCCGTCCCGCGTGCCGCGCGGTCAGCTTGGCGAGCTGCGTCGTGATCTGGTCGAACGCGGGGAACACGAAACCGTCGAATTGGATCTCGCACACCGGACGAAAGCCGCGCATAGCCAGCCCGATCGCCGTGCCGACGATGCCCGACTCGGCCAGAGGCGTGTCCAGCACGCGCCGCTGACCGAACTCGGCCTGCAGGCCCTCGGTGACGCGGAACACACCGCCGAGCGTTCCGATGTCCTCACCCATCAGCAGGACCTTCGGGTCGTCGCGCATGGCCTGGCGCATACCGGCGTTCAGCGCCTTGGCCATCGGCATCGTCTGGATGCTCGTGGGTCGCTCCTCGCTACGGGCGGCGTGCGCTTCGACTGGAGTCGTCGCCTCGATCGTCATCGCACGCCCTCCTCGCTCGCGGCAGCGCCCGTCTCCGGCGCCGCAAGCGAGCGCTCGTAGCGCTGCAGCCACGCGCGCTGTTCGTCGGTCACGGGATGCTGCTCGGTGTAGACGTTGTCGAAGATCGCCTCGAGTGCGGGCGGCTCCAGTTCGAGCGTGCGCGTGCGCACGTCGGCGGCGAGATCGTTCGCCTCGGTCTCGGCGTCGTCGAACACGGCGGAAGCCGCGCCGCGGGACTGCAGGTAGATGCGAAAGCGTGCGATCGGGTCGCGCAGCGCCCAGGCGGCCTCCTCGTCGCCGGCCCGGTACCGCGTTGGATCGTCGCTGGTGGTGTGTGCGCCCATCCGGTAGGTGACGGCCTCTATCAGGCTGGGACCGTGCCCGGACCGGGCGTCGTCGAGGTGCTTGGCGGCCACGGCGTAGCTGGCGAGCACGTCGTTGCCGTCCACCTGCACGCCGGGAATGCCGAACCCGCTCGAGCGCAGGTAGAGCGGCGTGCGTGACTGCACCGAGACCGGAACGGAGATCGCCCACTGGTTGTTCTGCAAGAAGAAGACCTGCGGCGTCTGGTAGCTCGCCGCGAACACGAATGCCTCGCTGACGTCGCCCTCCGAGCTAGCGCCGTCGCCGAAGTAGACCATGGTCGCCGCATCGCGCTCGGGATCGCCGGTGCCGACCACACCGTCGAGCGACATCCCGAGCGCGTAACCGGTCGCGTGCAGTGCCTGCGTGGCGAGCACGAGCGTATAGATGTGGAAATTGCCGTGCGCCGCGTCCGTGGGGTCCCAGCCGCCGTTGCTCACGCCGCGCATCACCCGGATGATGTCGATCGGGTCGACGCCGCGGATCATCCCGACGATGTGCTCCCGGTACGACGGAAAGATGTGATCTTGCGCCCGTGCAGCGTGTGCCGAGCCGACCTGAGCGGCCTCCTGGCCGTTGCTCGGCGGCCAGAGCGCAAGCTGCCCCTGGCGTTGCAGATTGGTCGCCTCGTTGTCGAAGCGGCGGGCAATGACCATGTCCCGGTAGAACCGGGCATGGTCGTCGTCAGAGAGACGGTCCAATTGCGAAAGGTATTCGGCCGCGGCGTCCGTCGGCTCATAACGGCCGTCCGCCGTCAACACCCGCACGGTCGGAACCGTCGGGCTCACGGCTGGCGATGGAGAGTCGATGGCGTCGGGCACCGTACTAACCTAACCGGCGCACCGGATGGTGCGGTGGTAGGTTCTGGACAATCTCCCCGCAGACCTCTAGGAGTTTCTCCACAGATTCATCCTCGCCGATCGAGATCCGGATGCCTTCCGGCGGGAAGGCGCGCACCGCCAGGTCGGCATCGAAGAAGGTATCAGCCGCGGCTGCCGTCTCCTCACCCAGGGCGAGCCAGACGAAGTTTCCCTGCGCTTCGGGAACGTTCCATCCCTGGTCGATCAGCGCGTCGCGAAGTCGATCGCGGCGCAGCGCGATACGTGCGACTCGCTCGAGAAGCTCATCCTGCCGATCCAGGGATGCCAACGCGGCGGCCTGGGCGGCATCGGTGACCGACATCGGGATGGCTGCCGAGCGCGCGGCATTCAGGATGGCCGTCGGACCGACGGCGTACCCGATGCGAAGGCCGGCAAGTCCGTACGCCTTCGAGAACGTGCGCAGCAACACGAGGTTCGGGTAGCGGCCCAGCAGTGGCGCCCCGTCGACGCGGTCCGGGTCGGTGGTGAACTCGAAGTACGCCTCGTCCAACAGCACCAGGCGGTCGGTCGGCACGCGCGACATGAACGCGTCGAACTCTGCGGCGGTCACGATCGGCCCGGTCGGGTTGTTCGGCGTGCACACGATGAGCACGCGCGTGTTCTCGGTGATCGCGTCCGTCATCGCCTGCAGGTCGTGGCCGCCGTCTGCACGGTTCGGCAGCCGCACGCTCGTCGCACCGGAGACCGTGACGAGCCCCGGGTACGCCTCGAAGGATCGCCACGCGTAGATCACCTCGTCACCGGGGCCGGCGGCCGCGTTGATGAACTGCGAGAGCAGCGCGACCGAGCCGGATCCGAGATGCACCTGCTCGATGCCGACGGCGAACCGCTCGGCCAGCCGCTCACGAACGGCGAGCGCCGCGCCGTCCGGATACCTGTTCAGCGCATCCGCCCGCGCCACGGCCTCGAGCACACCGGGCAACGGCGGGTACGGATTCTCGTTGCTCGACAGCTTGAACCCGTGCTCGGAGGGAACCCGGCCCTGCTTGTATGCGGCCATCGCCGCGATGGCCGGCCGCAGTCTCACCGGTGACAGGTCTTCAGTGCTCACACCGTTAACGTACCCGGCGGCGTGCGGCGCAGACAGCGCCATCGGTCGCCGCCTCCGGCTTCCAAGCGGGCCACACGGCGTTTGCCTGCCGCCTCTTCCGGCACCCGCATCCGTCGTGGAATAGTGGGCGCATGAGATTCCTGGTGAAGCTGATCATCAACGCCCTTGCGCTGTGGCTCACGACCCTCATCGTCGCCGGTGTCAGCGTGGAGCCGTACGCGAAGGGGGCGTTCCCGACGATCGTCACCTATCTTCTGGTGGCGCTGATCTTCGGCATCGTGAACGGGGTCGTCGGTACGGTGGTGCGCGTTGTCGCATTTCCCCTCTACATCCTCACGCTCGGGTTGCTCGCGCTGATCGCGAACGCGCTGCTGCTGATGCTCTCCGGTTGGGTCTCGGGCCTGTTCGGGTTCGGGCTGCACGTCGACGGTTTCTGGTCCGGCTTCTGGGGCGCCATCGTGCTCTCGATCATCGCGTGGCTGATGGGGCTCATCCTGCGCCCGCTGGTACGCCGCCGCTGACCGTGACGCGCTCACCGCGCCACAGCGACACCTGGGCCGGCGAGCCTGCGGTGAGCTGCGCGATTCGCGCTCGCATCGACTGCAGCCGCGGGTCGACCGAGGCATCCATCTGTCCGGCGGTCTCGGAATAGTTCGACATCAGGTGCGCCTGAATCGGCGACTGATCGACCGGCAACGCGCCGTCGTAGCTCGTTCGCCGCACCACGATGCGTTGCAGACCGCCGTCGTCGGCCCGCACGGGGTCGCCGCCGAGCGCCGGGATGATGTCGTCGCGATGCTCGACGGCAACGTCGCAGAGACCGGGCGGCAGCGACACTCCGCCGGTGGGCGATCCGAACGTGACGAGGCCGCCGGCATCCACGTCTGCCGAGGCGACAAGCGATGTCGCCACGATGCCGCCCTGGGAATAGCCGACCGGAAGCACCGTGTCGCCCGGCCGGATGCCCGCCTGTGCCATGGCTTGTCTGGTCGCCCGCAACGACGCCGGGTCGAGCTGAGCGACCCCGCGCAGGTTCGACGTGTCGTCCCACGGTTCGCCGTCCGGAGTGAATCCGGTGTCGACCGTCCCACCCACATAGACGATCCACGACGGTCGTCCACCGTCGGTGTCGTAGCGCTCGATACGCACCTGCGGCGCCCCGGCCGTACTCGGCGGAATGCGCGCGGCCAGGTCAGCGAATCCCGTGGGCGGCGGCGCACCGCCGACGGTCGAGCCGGTGACCCGCACCGGCGTGGCCGACAGTGCCGCCCCCGGCGCGAGTGCGACGATCAGACCGGCCGCCCCGTGCAACCCGAACAGTCCGGTGCTTCCGTCGTCGAGTGCGCGCGCGATGGGATACGGCACGTGGGCCGCGCCGAGGATGCCGTCATCGGCGGCCGAGACGATCTGCCGCACCGCTTCGACGACCCGCGGGTCACGCAGCGCGCCCCGATGCGTCATCGCCAAGCGACGCATCGCCGCAACGACCGCGTCGGGTGAGCCAGCGACGACGCTCGCACCGAGCAAGAATCCAGAGATCGCCGGCAACGCCGCGAGCAGGTCGGCGATGAGCATCGGGGCCAGCATCCCCGCCAGGTATCCGAACAGCGCGCCCTGGGACTCCAGCGCATCGGCGGCGCGACGTTCTGCTGCCCCGTATCGCTCGGCCGCCTCGTGCAGCTCGCGCGCCAGCCGCTCGGCGAGCACACGTGCCTGCTCGACCGCGTCGTGCGCGATCGCGAGGTCTGTCGCTGCGTCGAACCGCCACGCCGTCGGAGCCGGTGGCGCGTGCCCCAGCCCATCCCGCAGAGCGGCCAGGTGCGCATCGAGCTGCGTCAGTCGCCTGCCGGCCTCGAGCATCCCGTCGGTGGCGACGGCGGTCGATCCGCCGCCCGAGATCGTGATGTCACTCATGCCGACTCCCGTTCGAGAAGACCTCGATGCCGCCCTGCATCGTCGACTGGGCATCGTCGAGCACGACGCGGGCCACGGTCAGGCGGTCCGCGAGTTCCGCCAGGCGGCGAGCGAATGCCGTCTGCGCCTGAGAACGCCAGAACGCGGCCGTATCGTCCGGAACCAGCTGGATGGCATCCGCGATGCCGCGATCGATGCCGGCAACCGCCTGCAGCCGCACCTGCAGTTCGCCGAGGGCCACGGCATCCGGTTCGTAACCCAGTGCCGGCACGCTGCCTCCCTTGCTTCCCGCACAGATCCGTGCACACCGTCGAGTGTGGACCGGCGCCGCCTCGCCCAGATCCCACAGGCGCCGAAAGTGGCAGAACTCATGCGTGGGCCGCCTGTGGAGGCGATGTGCAGCACAATGGACTCATGAGTTTCGCGGCACCCTCCCAACCCGAGCCGGTGCCGTTCCGCATCTGTTTCGTCTGCAGCGGCAATATCTGCCGCTCCCCGATGGCCGAGATCGTGATGCGCAGCATCGCGGATGCCGCCGGCCTCGGTGCGCTGGTCGCTGCCAGCTCCGCCGGGACCGGCGACTGGCACGTCGGCGAGCCGGCCGATCCGCGCACGATTGCCGCGCTGGCGAGCGCCGGACTCGACGGCACCGCGCACCGCGCTCGGCAGTTCGAGACCGCCTGGTTCGACGACCTCGACCTTGTCGTCGCGCTTGACCGCAGCCACGAGCGGATCCTGAAGTCCTGGGCGCCGCGGGAGGCCGCCAGGAACACGGTGCAGCTCATGCTCTCGTTCGACCCGTCCGTCCACGACACCCGCGACGTGCCCGATCCCTACTACGCGGACAGCGCGATGTTCGACTCCGTGCTGTCCATGATCGACTCGGCATGCCACGCACTCTTCGATCAGCTCGCTCCGGCGCTTCGGCGCGATCAGACCCGTTTGACCCGCCGCGAACCCCGACAGGAAGCATGATGACCGCTCTCGACAACCAGCCGATCAGCCCACTCGACGGACGATACCGACAGGCGGTCTCCGCTCTGGGTGCGCACCTCTCTGAGGCCGGGTTGAATCGGGCTCGGGTGCAGGTCGAGGTCGAGTGGCTCATCTACCTCACCACGCACCGGATGTTCGGATCGTCGCCGCTCACCGACCAGCAGGTGGCGTCGCTTCGCTCGCTCGCCGCCGACTTCGGGCAGGACGAGATCGACGAGCTCGCGCGTCTCGAGGCGACCACGCGACACGACGTCAAGGCGGTCGAGTACCTGGTGCGCTCACGGCTGCATCGGCTCGGCCTCGACGGTATCGCCGAGCTCACGCACTTCGCCTGCACGAGCGAAGACATCAACAACCTCTCATACGCACTGACCGTCAGCGCCGCCGTGCACCAGGTGTGGCTGCCCGCGTTGAAGGCCGTGCTCGCGTCCCTCGACGAGCTCGCCCACCGCTATCGAGTGGATGCCATGCTCGCCCACACCCACGGTCAGCCGGCGACGCCGACGACGGTGGGCAAGGAGCTCGCGGTCTTCGTGTATCGCATCCGACGGGTCGCGAAACAGATCGAGAACAGCGAGTTCCTCGGCAAGTTCAGCGGCGCGACTGGCACGTTCGCGGCGCATGTCGTCGCCGATCCGAGCGCTGACTGGCCGCACATCTCGCGCGATTTCGTGGAGTCGCTCGGCCTGACTTGGAACCCGCTGACCACCCAGATCGAGTCGCACGACTGGCAGGCCGAGCTGTACGGGCGCATCTCACACGCCAACCGTGTGCTGCACAACCTCGCCACCGACATCTGGACCTACATCTCGCTCGGCTACTTCAGGCAGATTCCGCAGGCCGGTGCCACCGGCTCGTCGACGATGCCACACAAGATCAACCCGATCCGGTTCGAGAACGCCGAGGCGAACCTCGAATTGTCCTGCGCACTTTTCGATTCGCTTGCCGCCACGTTGGTGACCAGCCGACTGCAGCGTGATCTCACCGACTCCACGACGCAACGCAACATCGGTGTGGCTTTCGGTCACTCCGTTCTGGCGCTCGACAACATCAAGCGCGGACTCGAGGAGATCGACCTCGACCGCGCGGCCCTGGCGGCGGATCTCGACCGCAACTGGGAGGTGCTCGGCGAGGCGATTCAGACCGTGATCCGTGCTGAGGTGACTGCCGGTCGTTCCTCGATCGAGGACCCGTATGCACTGCTGAAGGAGCTGACCAGGGGCAAGCGCATCGGCGGAGCCGACCTCGCGGCGTTCATCGAGGACCTCGAGATCGGTGCGGATGCCAAGCGCCGGCTGCTCGAACTGGCCCCGCAGTCGTACACCGGCCTGGCAAGCGACCTGGTGGACTACCTGCGCCGCTGAGCGCGCCGCAACGACGGCTCAGTCGTGCGGGTTGCGGGGGGCGCGCGGAGTGGATGCCGGGCCGCCGGCATCCCCGTTGCCTGCATCCCGGCCGCCGGCATCCGGGGCAGCGGTGCCGGGGGCAGCGGTGCCCGGGGCCGCCTCGCCGTTCTGCTCGGCGAGGTCTTCCTTTTCCGCACCATCCGGCTTCAGGCCGAGCACGAACAACGCAAGCACGACGAGCACCACGATGAACGCGATGCCGAACATGATCACCGCCAGCAGCGGCTCGCGCGACGACAGCAACACGACAAGACCGACGAAGACGCCGATCACCGCGGCGATGCCGAGCAGCTCGACCGGCCGCAACTGCTCGCGCAGACTCGGTGTTCGGCCCTGTGCCCCGAGGGGCTCCGGCCGCGGCTTGCGTGGACTCATGCGTTGTTCCCTGCTGTCTCGTGCGTGGTACCTGCCCACTTCAGGCTGAAGGCGCCGATGCCCACGTAGACGCCGATCACCGCGGCGTATGCGCCGAAGAGCCCGACGGCGAGCACCGAGTCCGGCGGGATCGCCAGATAGACGATCGCGAGGATCGCGGTCAGGCCACCGGCGACGAGCCAGTCGCGACTGACCGTGGAACGCGAGCGGACGCGAAGGCCGCAGTACAGTTCGGCGAACCCGGTCAGCGCCGCCCACACACTGACCGCATAGAGCAACACACCCAGTCCGCTGCCGTGCAGCACGAGTGCCGACACCCCCGCGATGATCCCGAACACACCCTGCGCGATGTGCAGCCCCCGCAGCACGCGATCGACGACTGCGAGCGCTCCGACGCCGCTGACGATTCCGGTAGCGAGTGCGAAGCCGCCGAACACGACCAGACCGAGCGGTGCCGAGTGGTCGGCCGAGAACGTGATGATGGCCGCCGCGATCAGGGCCACGGCGGCGCGCACAAGGGCGACGATCCAGTACCGATCCGCCAGCGCGGGCGCGGACGATGGCACGGTCACGCGTGACCTCTTTCATATCGGGAAGGAACCGCTCAAGTCTACGCGTCGCGCCTGAGCGTGTCCGCCGGCGGATGCAAAGCGCTGCGCACGCCCTGCACGGAGCGCTTGCATCCCCCTAACTTGTAAGTTTTACTAACAAAATGAGTTCGACGCCTCGCAACCTGCAGCATCCCGCTGTCGCCGGAACGGGCCTGGCCCGTGGGCGCGCCCTGCGCCCGCGCGGCAAGGTGCTGCCCGAGTACGCGCGTGCGCACAATCGGGCGCTCGTGTTACAGACGCTCTACGATGCGAAGCTGCTGAGCCGGGCCGACCTGGCCAGGGAGACGGGGCTGACGCGCGTCACGGTCTCCGACCTGATTGCCGAGCTGATCGCGGACGGACTCGTTGTCGAACGCGGCCAGCGCGAGGGCGCGCGCCCAGGCAAGCCGGCCGTGATGCTCGAGATCGACGCCGACGCGCATCACGTGATCGGGCTCGACCTGAGTGAACCCGGACGCTTCCGCGGGGCCGTCCTCGACCTGCGCGGCACCATCCTGCAGACGGCCGAGCTGCCGCTGGACGGTCGACGGGGCGAACAGGCCGTCGCCACCGTCGTCGAGCTGCTCGACATTTTGCGCGAATGCACCGACCGGCCCGTGCTCGGTGTCGGCGTCGGTTCTCCCGGCGTCGTCGACCTGGCCGGCATCGTGCTCAGCGCGCCGAATCTGGGCTGGCGCGACGTGCCGCTGCAGCAGGTACTCGAGTACAGCTCAGGGCTTCCGGTACAGGTCGCCAACGACGCCAACACGGCGGCCCTGGCTGAGCACACTTTCGGTGGGGCATTCGGCGATGTGATGGTCGTGCGCGTCGGCCACGGCGTCGGAGCGGGCCTGCTCATCGATGGCGTCCCGCTCTTCGGTAGCCGATTCGCCGCAGGAGAGATCGGCCACGTCGTCGTCGGCGAGGGCGACGCGGACGCGTGTGCCTGCGGCAAGCATGGATGTCTAGAGACGTGGATGTCCGTTCCGCGACTGAGGGCTCGGCTCGCCGCGGCCGCGGATGCGGCCGATTCGGCCGCCGCGCGCGCGGCGGTGCTGCGCGACGCCGGCAAGCACCTCGGCATGGCGTTGGCGCCTGTGGTCGGAGCGCTGAACCTCGCGGAGATCGTGCTCAGCGGCCCCGCCGACCTTCTCGACGGCCCCCTGACCGAGACCGCGGTCGACACCCTGCGCGCACGAACCATGGCCGAGTTCCACGGCGACCTCGCTGTGCGCATGGCGGCGAACCCCGACGACATCGTCGTCCTCGGCGCAGGCGTTCTGGTGCTGGCGGCGCAGCTCGGCGTGTCCTGACCCAAGCGGCCCCTTCCCCGCCACCCTTTCTACGTTGACTCGCAAGAGAATCCCGTTATTCGGAAGGCAAAACGCGATTCTCTTGCGAGTCAATGAGCTTGGAGGCGCGCAGGGCCTGCCGACCGGCGTGGAGCGCGCACCGGAAGCCGGCTGGGAGGCGACGCGGGAGGCATCGCAAGGGCGACGCGGGACGGCGCCCCCGGCTGCTAGCGTTGGTGCGGTTACTGGACACCTGGAGCACTTGTGAGCGACCGCACCGCCCGCGGCGGCCTGCTGCTGATCGGCTTGCTGCTGGTCGGTGCCAATCTCCGCGCCGGCATCACGTCCGTCGGGCCCGTACTGGGCGACATCCGGGCCGACCTGCACATCAATGCCGCTACGGCATCCGTGTTGATCGTGATCCCGTTGATCGCGTTCGCCGCGTTCTCGCCGATAGCGCCCGCGATCGCCCGATTGCTCGGCCTTGAGCGCAGCCTCGGTGCTTCGCTGCTGGTGCTGGCCGGCGGCATCGTGATCCGGTCGGTTCCCGGGCAATTCACGATCTGGATCGGCACGGTGTTGCTCGGCTTCGCCATCGCGCTGCTGAACGTGCTGCTGCCCGCCATCGTGAAGCGTGACTACCCCGAGCGAGTCGGCTCGATCACCGGTACCTATTCCGCGGTGCAGAGCGGCTTCGCCGCCGTCGCCGCCGGTCTCGCCGTGCCGATCGCGGGTGCCGTCGACCACGGCTGGCGTCTCTCATTGGGCATCTGGGCCGGCCTCGCGATCATTGCTCTCGCCGTCTTCCTTCCGCAATTGCGGGCTCGGACGCGGCCGGACATACCGGTCGGCGACGGCAATGCCGCGCCGCTGCGTTCCCCGTGGCGCGCTGCACTGGCTTGGCAGGTGACGCTGTTCATGGGCCTGCAGTCGACGATCTACTACACGGTCGTGACGTGGTGGCCGTCGATCGAGCAGTCGAGCGGGATGTCCGCGGCGACCGCCGGGTGGCATCAGTCCGCCTACCAGGTACTCGGGCTCGTCGGCACGATCGCCTGCGCCGGCACCATTCATCGGCTGCGCGACCAGCGGGCTATCGCCATCGCGGTGAGCGTGCTGATGTTCGCCGGTATCCTCGGCCAGCTGTTCACGCCGGCGCTCGGCCTGCTCTGGGTCGTGCTGATCGGGGCCGGGTCCGGCGGCTCGATCGTGCTGGCGCTCGCGCTGCTCGGCCTGCGCACGCGGCATCATGCCCAGTCGGCGGCGTTGTCGGGCATGGCGCAGTCTGTCGGGTATCTGCTCGCGGCGACCGGCCCGATCGGCATCAGCGTGCTGCACGACGCGACCGGCGCCTGGACGGTGCCGCTTCTTGCGCTGCTCGCGGTAGTCGCGGTGCAGGTCGTCTTCGGCATCCTCGCCTCCCGCAATCGATACGTCTAAGCCAGCGCACTCTCGTTGTGAAGGCATGCGTCGATGCCGGATGCCGCCGGCGCGGCAATTCCGGCCGGCTTGCCTTCACAACGCGTGCGCTGTGCCTTCACAACGAGGGGGCCACACCGATCACGACCGTGGCATCCAGCTCGTCGTCGTGCACGATGCTCGCCGCCAGTCCGTTACTCTCCATGATCGCGGCGCTGACGGGCGCCTGGCGCACGCTGCACTCGACCAGCAGACAGCCACCGGCCGCGAGCCAGACACCGGCATCCGCGGCGATGCGCCGTTGCACCTCCAGCCCGTCATGGCCGCCATCGAGCGCCAGCCGAATCTCGTGGTCGCGCGCCTCGGACGGCATCATCGCGAGCTCATAGCTCGGCACCTACGGTGCGTTCGCCGTGATCACGGCGACGCGACCCCGGATGCCTGCCGGCAGCGGATCGTAAAGGTCGCCCTGCACGACCTGCGCGGCGGACCCCAGGTTACGGCGCGCGCACCGCACTGCCGCCGAGTCGATATCGGCAGCGTGGATGCAGACATCCGGCCGTTCCG
>Ga0164242_10004669_pt1 | contig 15342 bp, 13 predicted proteins | sample OricomgcompostMG_FD_108783 | JGI IMG/M metagenome (GOLD analysis project Ga0164242, IMG submission 108783) | Miracle-Growth compost microbial communities from Emeryville, California, USA - Original compost - Miracle growth compost (MG) ... | reverse complement strand
GCGGCGTCGACAGACTGCGCCACAGCAGCACCGGGATGATCAGCGTGAACACGATCACTTCCTTGTACGCACTCGCCCAGAACGACGAATACGATTCGAGCAGCCCGACCAGCAGCGAGCCGGCCGCCGCGAGCGGGTAGCTGACGAGTCCGCCGATGATCGCGCCGACGAAGCCCTTCAGCCCGATCAGGAAACCGGAGTCGTAGTAGATCGTCGTCAACGGCGCGACGAGGATCCCGCACAGCACGCCGAGCGCGGCGGCCAGCGTGAACGCGAGCCGTCCGGCCTGCGCGGTGCCGATGCCGACGAGCCGCGCGCCGAGCCGGTTCACCGACGTCGCGCGCAGCGCCTTGCCGGAGATCGTCCGGTCGAAATATACGTACAGCGCGACGATCAGCACGATCGCCGTGCCGATCACCCACAGGCTCTGTCCGGAAATCGACAGGCTGCCGGCGTCGAACGTCGCGTCGGTGAATGCGTTCGTGCGCGAGCCTTCGGCGCCGAACATCACGAGCCCGAGGCCGACCATCGCGAAGTGCACCGCGACCGCGACGATCAACAGCAGCAGCGTCGGCGCCTCGGCGATCGGCTCGAACGCGAGCCGGTACACGAACGCCCCCATCGGCACGACGATCGCGAGCGTCAGCGCGATCTGCGCGAGCATCGGCAACGGCTGGCTCGCGAACGCCCGCGTCAGCGCGCATAGCGCGATCGGGAACAGCAGGTAGCGGCCGGCGAGCGTCACGAGCGTGCGCGCGGCGTGCCGGCGGCGTTGCGCGTGCCGCGCGACCCCGGCCGCGTCGGCGACGAAACAGGCGACGCCGAGCGCGACCAGCAGCCAGCAGGTGCCCGGAAATTTCTGCGATTGCAGCGCGGCCAGCGTCAGCGCGCCGTACGAGACGAACTCGCCCTGCGGAATGAAGATCACGCGGGTGACGGAGAACACCAGCACCAGCGCGAGTGCCAGCAGCGCGTAGATCGCGCCGGTCGTGATGCCGTCCTGCGCGAGGATCGCGGCGATTGATAAATCCATACTCCCTCGTCGTGAAACGTCGAAAAGCGCGATGCCGGAAAATCGGCAAGCGCGCGGGCCGCCGCTCAGCGTCAGCGGCTAGATGACGCGCGGCGGACAGTCAGTCGTCCTGCCATTTCCATTTGCCGTCGACGATCTTCACCATTACGCGCGCACGCTTGTCGAAGCCGTTGTGATCGGTGGCCGACGTGTTCATGATGCCGTGCGCGAGCGGCAACGCCTTCAGGTTTTCGAGCGCCGCGCGCAGCGCGACCCGGAACGCCTCGGTGCCCGGCCGCCCGCTCTTCAACGCCACCGGAATCGCCTGCGCGAGCATGTGACCGGCGTCCCACGCATGCGCACCGAACGTCGATACCGACCCCGCGCCATACGCGTTCTCGTACGCGGCCTTGTACGCGAGCGACGACTTCTTCACCGGATTCGAATCGGGTAGCTGGTCCGCGACGAGAATCGGCCCGGCCGGCAGCCATTCGCCGTCGCAGTCCTTGCCGCAGACGCGCAGGAAATCGTTGTTCGCGACGCCGTGCGTCTGATAAACCGCGCCGAGATAGCCGCGCTGCTTCAGCGTCATCGCCGGCAACGCGGCCGGCGTGCCGGACGCGGCGATCAGCACCGCGTCCGGGTGCTGCGACAGCACCTTCAACACCTGCCCCGTCACCGATGAATCGGTGCGGCTGTAGCGCTCGCTCGCGACGAGCTTCATGCCGTATCCGGCGGCGGCCGCGCCGAACTCGTTGAACCAGCTTTCGCCGTACGCATCGGCAAAGCCGATGAACGCGACCGTCTTCACGCCGCGCCGATGCATCGACGCGGCAATCGCATCGGCCATCAGACTGTCGTTCTGCGGCGTCTTGAACACCCAGCGACGCTTCGCATCCATCGGCGCGATGATCGCCGCCGACGCCGCGAGCGAGATCATCGGCGTCTTGCCGTCGGCGGCGACGTCGATCATCGCGATCGACGCGGGCGTGACCGTCGAGCCGATGATCGCATCGACGTGATCTTCGTCGATCAGCTTGTGCGCGTTCTGCACCGCCCGGGTCGTGTCGGTCGCGTCGTCGAGCACGATGTACTCGACCGGCCGGCCGCCGATCTGCTTCGGCAGCAGCGCGATCGTGTTCTTCTCCGGCATCCCGAGCGATGCGGCCGGCCCGGTCGCCGAAACCGTGACGCCGATCTTCACCTGGGCCGCCGCGAGGCCGGCGCAGCCCATCAGCCCCGCCGCGAGCCCGGCGGCGAGCACCCATTTCGTCGTTTTCATTCGCGAGTCTCTGAACGCGTGACGTGTGTGTCGATTTGCTTGTGCCGCGGGCGGCTCTTGAGTGTAGTGACCGGTGCGAAGCGCGTGACGCATGGTTTTCCCTGCCGGCCCGGCAACAAAAAAGGCACGTCGCCTGCCCGTGCCCTGTTCGTGCGTCGCCCTCTGCGTGCTGCCCGCCGCCGCGTCAGTCGCCGGCCAGTTTCCAGTGGCCGCCGACGATCTCCACCATCACGCGCGCCCGGTCGTCGAGACCCGCGTGATCGGTCGCGCTCATGTTGAAGATGCCGTGCGAGCCGGCAATGTCGCGCGAATGTTCGAGCGCCGCGCGCAGCGCGTCGCGGAACGCCTTCGTGCCCGGCTGACCGGCCTTCAGCGCGACCGGAATCGCGTGCTGCAACAGCAGGCCCGCGTCCCACACATGGCCGCCGAAGGTCGACACCGAACCCGCGCCATAAGCGGCCTCGTACGCGTGCTTGTACGCGAGCGCGGTCTTCTTCACCGGATTCGAATCCGGCAACTGGTCGGCGACGAGCAGCGGTCCGGCCGGCAGATACGTGCCTTCGCAATCCTTGCCGCACACGCGCAGGAAATCGTTGTTCGCGACGCCGTGCGTCTGATAATACCTGCCCGCGTAGCCGCGCTCCTTCAGCGTCCTTTGCGGCAGCGCGGCCGGCGTGCCGGCGCCGGCGATCAGCACCGCGTCCGGATGCTGCGACATCATCTTCAGCACCTGCCCGGTCACCGACGTATCGTTGCGCGCGAAACGTTCGTTCGCGACGATGCGGATGTTCCGCGCGGCCGCGGCCCTGCTGAACTCCTTGTACCAGCTTTCGCCGTACGCGTCCGCAAAGCCGATGAACGCGACCGTCTTCACGCCGTGCGCGGCCATGTGCTGCGCGATCGCGCCGGCCATCAGCATGTCGTTCTGCGGCGTCTTGAATACCCACGCGCGCTTCGCGTCCATCGGTTCGACGATCGACGCGGCGGCGGCGAGCGAGATCATCGGCGTGCCGGTTTCCGCGGCCACGTCGATCATCGCGAGCGAGTTCGGCACGACGGTCGAGCCGATCAGCGCGTCGACGTGATCCTCGCTCGTCAGCTTGCGCGCGTTCTTCACGGCCTGCGTGGAGTCGGTCGCGTCGTCGAGCACGATGTAGTCGATTTTCTGGCCGGCGATCGTTTTCGGCAGCAACGCGACGGTGTTTTTCTCCGGAATCCCGAGCGATGCGGCCGGTCCCGTCGCCGACACCGTGACGCCGATTTTCACGTCCGCGCATGCGGCACCCGCGGTTGCCGCGAACAGTCCCGTCGCGATGCACGCCGCCGTTATCCAACGCAAAGCCAACCGCATCTCCACTCCTTTTTTATTGATTGGTCCCGGGCCGGCCGCAGCGCCGGCGAACGGCGAGTGTAGCGACGCGCATGCGCGACGGCAAGCGGTGCGGCGGGACGGAGCGAAGGACGCGGACAGGCCGCAAGCGGAAATACCGCAAGCCGCGCATCGGCGCCGAACCGAGCCGTGCGACAATGCGGCGGACAAATAAAAAGCGCTGTTGGACGATCATCCAACAGCGCTTTCTGTCCGGGCACTTTGTGCCTCAGTTGTCTCCTCGTTCTCCACCTGCAAATTCGGTGCATCAGAACTGGTGCAAGATTAACGATCGGCCACCCGTGCAGCAACTAGCATTTACCCTAGTGGTGCAGTGCGGCACCGGATTGGATCGATCGCTACCCTTTTCCTGTGCGCCGGCTCACGCTCTCAACGGCCGCACCCGCGCGACGATCTCGCCGACGATACCGCGCCGGAACGCGAGCACGCACGCGATGAAAATGATGCCGGTGACGATCGTCGCCGATTCGCCGAGCGAGCGAAACCAGTGAATGCCGGTCGCCGATGCGAGCGCGGTGCCGATATCGCCGAGCCGGTCTTCGAGCGCGACGATCAGCGCCGCGCCGAGCAACGGGCCGAACAACGTCCCCATGCCGCCGACGAGCGTCATCAGTATCACGAGGCCGGACATCGTCCAGTACGCGTCGTCGAGCGTCTCGAAGCCGAGCACCAGCACCTTCAGCGAACCGGCGAGCCCCGCGAGTCCCGCCGACAGCACGAACGCGAGCAGCTTGAAGCGGTCGGTGTCATAGCCGAGCGATATCGCGCGCGGCTCGTTTTCCTTGATCGCGACGAGCACCTGGCCGAACGGCGAATGCACGATCCGCACGATCAGCGCGAACGCGAGCACCATCACGACGAGCACCACGTAGTAGAGCACCGTGTCCGACGACAACGACAGCAGGCCGAACAGATGCCCGCGCGGCACGCCCTGCATGCCGTCCTCGCCGTGCGTGAACGGCGCTTCGAGGAATACGAAGTACACCATCTGCGCCAGCGCGAGCGTGACCATCGCGAAGTAGATGCCCTGGCGCCGGATCGCGAACAGGCCGACGATCAGGCCGAGCAGCGTCGCGGCCGCGGTGCCGGCGAGCACGCCGACCTCCGGCGTCAGGTTCATCGACTGGATCGCGTAGCCGGCCACGTAGCCGGCCGTCGCGAGAAACATCGCATGGCCGAACGACAGCAGTCCGGTATAGCCGATCAGCAGGTTGAACGCGGCGGCGAACAGCGCGAAGCACAGCACCTTCATCACGAACAGCGGATATACGCCGACGAGCGGCGCGAGAATCAGGCAGATCAGCAATATTGCGTAGAGCGCTTTTCTTTGCATCACCGTTCCTTGCCGAAGAGACCTGCCGGGCGCACCAGCAATACGATCGCCATGATCACGAACACCACGGTCGCGGACGCTTCCGGCCAGAACACGCGCGTGAAGCCTTCGATCACGCCGAGCAGCAGGCCGGTCAGGATCGACCCCATGATCGAACCCATGCCGCCGATCACGACGACCGCGAACACGGTGATGATCATCGGCTGCCCCATCAGCGGCGACACCTGGATCACCGGCGCCGCGAGCACGCCGGCGAACGCGGCGAGCGCGACGCCGAAGCCGTAGGTCAGCGTGATCATCAGCGGCACGTTCACGCCGAACGCCTCGACGAGCTTCGGATTCTCGGTCCCCGCGCGCAGATACGCGCCGATCCGCGTCTTCTCGATCACGAACCACGTCGCGAAGCACACCGCGAGCGACGCGACGACCACCCACGCGCGATAGTTCGGCAGATACATGAAGCCGAGATTCGTCGCGCCGGCAAGCAGATCGGGCACGTCGTACGGCTGGCCGGACGAGCCGTAGATCGAGCGGAACACGCCCTCGATCACGAGCGTAAGCCCGAACGTGAGCAACAGCCCGTACAGGTGATCGAGCCGGTACAGCCAGCGCAGCATCGTGCGTTCGATCAGGATGCCGAACAGGCCGACCACGAGCGGCGCGACGAAGATCATCACCCAGTACGGCAGGTCGAAGTACGCGAGCCCCATCCACGCGAGCATCGCGCCGAGCATGAACAACGCGCCGTGCGCGAAGTTGATCACGTTCAGCATACCGAAGATCACCGCCAGCCCGAGGCTCAGGATCGCGTAGAACGATCCGTTCACGAGCCCCAGCAGAAGCTGGCTCAGCATCGCCGGCAACGGAATGCCAAGAATATTCATTTGAGACCGTTACCTCCGTCGCGACAGCACCGGCGCGAGGCCGCCGCGCGAAAAGAACGCGTGCGCGGCGGCCGCCGGCCGGCGTTGCCGTTTCATTGCGTCGTCGTGCGCTTCTTCACTTCCACAGCGCGCAGCGCGATTCCTGCTTCGTCGTGAATGCCTGATCGCCCGGAATCGTCGCGATGACCTTGTAGTAATCCCACGGCTTCTTCGACTCGGCCGGCGTCTTCACCTGCATCAGGTACATGTCGTGGATCATGCTGCCGTCCTGACGCACGTAGCCCTTCGCGTAGAAGTCGTCGATCTTCGTCTTCTTCAGTTGCGCCATCACCTTGTCGGGGTCGTTCGTGCCGACCGCCTGCACCGCCTTCAGGTAATTGGTCACCGCCGAGTAGTCGGCGGCCTGCAGGCTCGACGGCATCTTGTGGGTCTTCGCGTAATAGCGCTGCGCCCACTTGCGCGACGCGTCGCTCTGGTCCCAGTACCAGCTATCGGTCAGCACGAGGCCCTGGGTCGTGTTCAGGCCGAGACTGTGCACGTCGTCGATGAACATCAGCAGCGCGGCGATCTTCATCGTCTTCGTGATGCCGAATTCCTTCGCTGCCTTGATCGCGTTGACCGTGTCGCCGCCCGCGTTCGCGAGGCCGAGTACCTGCGCCTTCGACGCCTGCGCCTGCAACAGGAACGACGAGAAGTCCGACGCGGACAGCGGATGCCGTACCTCGCCGAGCACCTGGCCGCCGTTCGCCTTCACGACGTCCGCGGTCGCCTTTTCGAGGGTCTTGCCGAACGCGTAGTCGGCGGTCAGGAAGTACCACGTCTTGCCGCCCTGCTTCGTCACCGCCGAACCGGTGCCCTTCGCGAGCGCGACGGTGTCGTACGCATAGTGGATCGTGTACGGCGTGCACTGCTCGTTCGTCATCGTGTCGGCACCCGCGCCGATGTTGATGTAGACCTTGTGCTTTTCGCCGGCCACCTGGTTCATCGCGAGACCGGTCGCCGAATTCGTGCCGCCGATCAGCATCTGCACGCCGTCGCGGTCGAACCATTCGCGCGCGCGCGACGCCGCGATATCCGCCTTGTTCTGGTGGTCCGCGTAGAGCAGCTGGATCGGCTTGCCGTTCACCTTGCCGCCGAAGTCCGCGATCGCCATGCGGATCGCCTCCAGCCCGCCCGGCCCGTCGATGTCCGCGTAAAGCCCCGACATGTCGGTGATGTAGCCGATCTTCACCGCGTCGTCGGACGCGCCCGAGGCGCCGGCCGCGCCTGCGGTGCCCGCGCCTGCCGCGCACGCGGCGGCGACGCACAGCGTCGCGACGCGCGCGAGTATCGTTTTCTTCATTGCAGTCTCCTTCGTGGTCATGTCTTATCAGAGGCAACGCGTGTCCGCGCCGCGCGGGCCGGGGCTCGCGTGCCGCGTGGGTGAGAAACGGTGACTAGACGCCGAGCAGATCGTGCAGCACCGGCATCCTGGCTTCCAGTTCGGCGGTGCCGAAGCGCTCGACGATGCGCCCGTGCTCCATCACGTAAAAGCGGTCGGCGAGCGGCGCGGCAAAGCGGAAGTTCTGCTCGACCATCACGATCGTGTAGCCGCGTGACTTCAACGTGACGATCATCCGCGCGAGCGCCTGCACGATGACCGGCGCGAGCCCTTCGGAAATTTCGTCGAGCAGCAGCAGATTCGCGCCGGTACGCAGGATGCGCGCGACCGCGAGCATCTGCTGTTCGCCGCCGGAAAGCCGCGTGCCCTGGCTGTGGCGCCGCTCCGCGAGATTCGGAAACATCGCGTAGATTTCGTCGAGCGACATGCCGTTCGCCGCATTCGCGCCTTTGACGACCGGCGGCGGCAGCAGCAGATTTTCCTCGCACGACAGGCTCGCGAAGATGCCGCGCTCCTCCGGGCAATAGCCGACGCCGCAGTGCGCGATCCTGTGCGTCGGCAGGTCGATGGTCTCGCGCCCGCCGATGCGGATCGAGCCGGTGCGCCGGCCGGTCAGCCCCATGATCGCGCGCAGCGTCGTCGTGCGGCCCGCGCCGTTGCGGCCGAGCAGCGTGACGACCTCGCCGCGTGTCACGCTGATGTCGACGCCGTGCAGGATGTGCGATTCCCCGTACCACGTTTGCAGGCCCGCAATCTCCAGCGCGCTGTCGCGGCCCGCCGCGCCGACTTCTTCGTTGTGTTCCTGTGCGGTCGCCGTACTCATGCGTGGGCCCCCGCGAGCGCGGCGTCGGCGCTGCCCATGTAGGCTTCCATCACCTGCGGATTCTTCGACACTTCCGCGTAGGTCCCCTCGGCGAGCACCTCGCCGCGTTGCAGGACCGTGATCGTGTCCGAGATGCCCGCGATTACGTTCATGTTGTGTTCGACCATCAGGATCGTGCGGCCTGCGGAGACTTTCTTGATCAGCGCGGTCACGCGATCGACGTCCTCGTGGCCCATGCCCTGGGTCGGCTCGTCGAGCAGCATCAGTTCCGGTTCCATCGCGAGCGTGGTGGCGATTTCGAGCGCGCGCTTGCGGCCGTACGCGAGTTCGACGGTCGGCACGTCCGCGAAGTCGTTCAGGCCGACCTGCGTGAGCAGATCCATCGCGCGGTCGTCGAGTTCGCGCAGCGTGCGCTCGCTCCGCCAGAAATGGAACGCGGTCCCGAGCGTCCGCTGCAGGCCGATCCGCACGTTCTGCAGCGCCGTGAGGTGCGGAAACACCGCGGAGATCTGGAACGAGCGGATGATGCCGCGCCGCGCGATCTGCGCAGGACGCTCGCGCGTGATGTCGATGCCGTTGAAAAGGATGTGCCCGGCGCTCGGCTCCAGAAACTTCGTCAGCAGATTGAAGCAGGTGGTCTTGCCCGCGCCGTTCGGCCCGATCAATGCGTGGATCGAGCCGCGCGCGACGCGCAGATTCACCCCGTTGACGGCCGTGAAGCCTTTGAACTGCCGGGTGAGTCCGCGCGTTTCAAGAATCGTGTCGCCGAGAATCATGTCCCTTTCCACGCGAAATGACGGCCAACTTCGACGCGTCGCGCGAGCCACCGCACGAAAGGCCGGCGACGACAGCGCACTTCGTACCGGAACCGCTCGAAGTCCGTAATAAACCCGTTCGGATGGCGATGCGCCAGCCGATCTCGCGCCATTGTCTCGCCAATGATGCAGCGCAATCATTGGGATTTGCACTTAGCGGAAAGCACGGCTGGCGCAACCCGCGCAAAGCGGCACGCGCGCGCGGCCGCCGCGATCGGCGGCCGCGCATCGCAGGTGCAGCAAATCGCGTGGGTCGGCGTCAGGAAACCGACGCGGGCAGATCGGCGGCCGCCGTGCCGGCGACCTCGCGCAGCACCTCGGCCTGCGCGCCCGCACGGCGATCCGCGCGCAACATCTGCGCGGCGCGCTCGGCGATCATCAAGGTCGGCGAGTTCGTGTTGCCGGACGTGATGGTCGGCATCACCGACGCGTCGACGACGCGCAAGCCGTCGATGCCGCGCACGCGCAGGCGGCTGTCGACGACCGCGTCGTCGTCGTCCGCGCGGCCCATCCGGCAGGTGCCGACCGGATGGAAGATCGTCGTGCCGACGTTGCCCGCCGCTTCCTGCAATTCTTCTTCGGTCTGGTACGCGAGGCCCGGCAGGATTTCGTGCGGCCGATAGCGCGCGAGCGCCGGCGACGCCGCGATGCGGCGCGTGAGCCGCAGCGCGTTCGCGGCGACGTGCCGGTCGTGGTCGGTGGACAGATAATTCGGCGCGATCGTCGGCGGCGCGGACGGGTCGGCCGATGCGGCGTGCACGCTGCCGCGCGAGGTGGGCCGAAGGTTGCACACCGACGCGGTGAACGCGTTGAAGCGATGCAGCGGCTCGCCGAAGCGGTCGAGCGACAGCGGCTGCACGTGATATTCGAGGTCGGGGCGCGCGAGCGCCGGATCGTCCGGATCGGATTTCGCGAACGCGCCAAGCTGCGACGGCGCCATCGACATCGGCCCGCTTTGCAGCAGCGCGTACTCGATGCCGATCATCAACTTGCCCCACCAGTGCGCGGCCCGCGTGTTCAGCGTGCGCACGCCGTCCACGCGATACGCCATCCGCAGTTGCAGATGGTCCTGAAGGTTTTCGCCGACGCCGCGCAGATCGCGCACCACGTCGATGCCGAGGCGCCGCAGCCGTTCGCCGTCGCCGATGCCGGACAGTTCGAGCAGTTGCGGCGAGTTCACCGCGCCGGCGCTAAGGATCACCTCGCAACGTGCGTGCGCAACATAATCGACGTCGCCGCGATATTCGACACCGACGCAGCGCCGCCCTTCGACGATCACGCGCTCCGTGTGCGCGCCAGTCACGACGGTCAGGTTCGGCCGCTTCATCGCGGTGCGCAGGAACGCCTTCGACGCGTTCCAGCGCACGCCGCGCTTCTGGTTCACGTCGAAGTAGCCGACGCCGCTGTTGTCGCCGCGATTGAAGTCGTCGGTCGCCGGGATGCCCTGCTGCTGCGCGGCCTGCGAAAACGCTTCGAGGATCTTCCACTTCAGACGCTGCTTCTCGACGCGCCATTCGCCGCCCGCGCCGTGCCATTCGCTCGCGCCGCCGTAGTAGTCCTCGCTTTTGCGGAACACCGGCAGCACCGCGTCCCACGCCCACGACGCGTCGCCGGTCGCGCGCGCCCATGCGTCGTAGTCTTCGCGCTGGCCGCGCATGTAGATCATGCCGTTGATCGACGACGAGCCGCCGAGCACGCGTCCGCGCGGATACGACAGCGAACGGCCGTTCAGCCCGGGTTCGGCGGCGGTCTTGTAGAGCCAGTCGGTGCGCGGATTGCCGATGCAGTACAGATAGCCGACGGGCACGTGGATCCAGTGATAGTCGTCCTTGCCGCCGGCTTCGATCAGCAGCACCGAAACGTCGGGGTCTTCGGTGAGCCGGTTCGCGAGCACGCAGCCGGCGGTGCCGGCGCCGACGATCACGTAGTCGAACTCGCCTTCGACGCGGCGCGTCGAAGCGCGGCTTCCGGGGGCTTCGGTTCCACGCATGATTTTGTCTCCTGTCCCGAGCAACACTGTCGACGGGAGTCGGCGCGCCGGCGCCCGCTCCCATCCCACACCGACCGAACCCGCTCTTCCGGCAGATTTCGCCCGGCGTCTTACCTTCGCACTACTTCGCGACCGGCATCGTGAATTCGGCGCCCTTCGCGATGCTGTCCGGCCAGCGCTGCATGATGCTCTTGTAGCGCGTATAGAAACGCACGCCCTCTTCGCCGTACGCGTGATGGTCGCCGAACAGCGAGCGCTTCCAGCCGCCGAACGAGTGCCATGCCATCGGCACCGGAATCGGCACGTTGATGCCGACCATGCCGACCTTGATCTGCCGCGAGAACGCGCGCGCGATGCCGCCGTCCGACGTGAAGCACGACACGCCGTTCGCAAACTCGTGCGCATTGATCAGTTCGACCGCGCTCGCGAAGTCCGGCACGCGCACGACCGCCAGCACCGGCCCGAAGATTTCTTCGCGGTAGATCGTCATGTCGGTCGTCACGTCGTCGAACAGCGTGCCGCCGATGAAGAAGCCGTCGCCCGACACGACCTCGTGCGTGCGTCCGTCGACGACCAGCTTCGCGCCGGCCGCGACGCCCGCGTCGATGTAGCCCTTCACCTTCGCGCGATGCACGGCGGTGACGAGCGGGCCCATTTCGGACGCGTTGTCCATGCCGTTGCCGATCTTCAGCGCCTTCACGCGCGGCGTCAGGCGCTCGACCAGCTGATCGGCGACATGGCCGACCGCGACCGCCACCGAGATCGCCATGCAGCGCTCGCCGGCCGAGCCGTACGCGGCGCCGATCAGCGCGTCGACGGCCTGGTCGAGGTCCGCATCGGGCATCACGACGAGGTGATTCTTCGCGCCGCCGAGCGCCTGCACGCGCTTGCCGTGCCGCGTGCCTTCCGTGTAGATGTATTCGGCGATCGGCGTCGAGCCGACGAACGACAGCGCCGCGACGTCCGGATGCGCGAGCAGCGCATCGACCGCGATCTTGTCGCCGTGCACGACGTTGAACACGCCGTCGGGCAGCCCCGCTTCCTTCAACAGCCGCGCGATCAGCAACGACACGGACGGATCGCGCTCCGACGGCTTCAGCACGAACGTGTTGCCGCACGCGAGCGCGACCGGGAACATCCAGCACGGCACCATCATCGGGAAGTTGAACGGCGTGATGCCCGCGACGACGCCGAGCGGCTGCCGCAGATTCCAGTTGTCGATGCCGCCGCCGATCTGGTCGGTGAAGTCGGTCTTCAACAGGTTGGGAATCCCGCACGCGAACTCGACGACCTCGATGCCGCGCATCACCTCGCCCTTCGCGTCGGAGAACACCTTGCCGTGTTCGCGCGTAATCAGTTCGGCGAGTTCGTCGTGATGCCGGTCGAGCAGCTCCTTGAAGCGGAACAGGATGCGCGCGCGCTTGATCGGCGCCGTCTCGCTCCATGCGGGAAACGCGGCATTCGCGGCGGCGACCGCCGCATCGACTTCGGCGACGCTCGCGAGCGGCACGCGCGCGGCGACGCTGCCGAGCGCCGGATTGAACACGTCGCCGTAGCGGTCGCTGGTGCCGTCGAGCGGCTTGCCGTTGATGAAATGCGTGAGCGCGCCCGCTTCGCTTCGATGTGTCTCGCCCATGGGAGCCTCTTGATGATCTTCGTGAACTGGTCGCTGGGAGTGCCAACGTATAAAGGCTAGCGTAATCGGCAACGCCCGGCTCGATCCAATGATTATTGCTGAACTGCGATATAAGGCGGGTTAATATCAGCGAATGGACCTCACCTTGCTTCGCGCGTTCGTCACCGTCGCGCACGAAGGAAACCTCACGCGCGCCGCGGTGCAACTGCATCTGACGCAGCCGGCCGTGAGCCTGCAGATCAAGCATCTGCAGGAAGCGCTCGGCGTCGCGCTGTTCACGCGCACGTCGCACGGACTCGTGCTGACGCGCGACGGCCAGGCGCTGCTGCCGCACGCGGAGCGCGCGCTCGCGGCCGCGTCCGACGTGCAGCGTGCGGCCGCGACGCTGCGCCACGAAGTGCGCGGACGGCTGCGCATCGGCACGATCCTCGATCCGGCGTTCCTGCGGCTCGGCGGCTTTCTGCGGCAACTGGTCGAGACCTGGCCGCAGATCGAAACCGCGCTGCGCCACGGCATGTCCGGCTGGGTGCTCGACGAGGTGCGCTCGCGCGAACTCGACGTCGGCTACTACATCGGCCAACCGGCGCCGGACGGCGCCCTGTTCCATACGCTGACGCTCACGCAGTTCCAGTACCGCGTGCTCGCGCCGGCCGGCTGGAAGGATCGCGTGAAGGGCGCGCGCGACTGGAAGTCGCTCGCCGCGTTGCCGTGGATCTGGACGCCGCCCGCGTCCGCGCACAACCGGCTGCTGTCGCGCGTGTTCGACGCCGCGAACGCGAAGCCGGTGAAGGTCGCGGAAGTCGATCAGGAGCCGTCGATGCTCGACCTCGTGAAGTCGGGCGTCGGCCTGACGCTCGCGCGCGACGCGACCGCGCTCGCGGAAGCGCACGCGCATGCGCTGACGATCGTCGAAGGCGTGACGGTGCCGACCCAGTTGACGTTCGTCACGCTCGCCGCACGCAAGGACGAACCGGTGATCGCGGCCGCGCTGAAGGCGATCGAAACGCAGTGGGCGATATGAGCGCCGCTGATGACGCGTCCCGCGCGTAACACCGCGGTCATCGCGCCTTTGCTAGATTCGTGATTCGCCGCGCGCCCGACCGGAGCGCGCGACCTTCCCTTTCCCGAGGAGACCGGCATGGCCCGTAACATCGAAATCAAGGCGCGCGCGCGCCAGTTCGACGCGCTGCGCGAGCGCGCCGCGCAACTGTCGTCGGACGCCCCGCTGATCTTCCGCCAGCAGGACTCGTTCTACGACGTGCCGCGCGGGCGGCTGAAGCTGCGCCAGTTCGACGACGGCACGCCGCCCGAACTGATCTTCTACCAGCGCGACGACCGCGACGGGCCGAAGGTGTCGTACTACACGCGCAGCCCGGTCAGCAACGCGGACGCGATGCACGCGCTGCTCGCGACCGCGCTGACGACGCGTGGAATCGTGTCGAAGGAGCGGCACGTGTATCTGGCCGGACGCACGCGGATTCACCTCGACCGCGTGGACGGGCTCGGCGATTTCATCGAACTCGAAGTCGTGCTCGGCCCGGACGACGACGAAGCCGGCGGCGAGGCCGAAGCGCACGCGATGTTCCGCGAACTCGGCGTCGACGAAGCGGACCTCGTCGCGCTCGCGTATGTGGATCTGCTGAACGCCGCGACGCCGTGAGCGTCCACGCGTGACGTCGCGAGCAAGCGCTACGGCGCCGTCGTCGCGCCGGGTGCGAGATGCGCGAGCGGCAGCGGCCCATTACGCTTGAACGTGGTCAGTACGATGTTCGAGCGCACGCTGTCGACGCCCGGCACGCGCATCAACCGCTTCATCACGAACGACGACAGCGCGTTCAGATCGGGGGCGACGATCCGCAACAGATAGTCCGCGTCGCCGACGACCGCATGGCATTCGAGCACTTCGGGCAACGCATCGATTTCCTGCTGAAACTGCTCGATCACCTGGTCGCCATGATGCTTGAGCTTCAGGCTCGTGAACGCCATCACGCTCAGGCCGAGTCGTTCCGGGCGCAGCACGACGCGATAGCCGTCGATCACGCCGGACGCTTCGAGCCGCTGCAACCGCCGCCCGATCTGCGACGGCGACAGCGGCACCTGCTCGCCTAGCTGCTGATGGGTCGCGCGGCCGTAACGCTGCAAGACGTCGAGAAGCGCGAGATCGAAGTGATCCAGTTCGAGCATGGGCGAAGGGCGGGACGAAAGTCGGGACGCACGATTATTCCATAGCGTCCGGCGGCTTCGGCTCATGCGCGGCAGCGCGAAAAATGACGAAACTGTCTGCAATGAAAGCAGAATGCAGGACACGCGGCGGCCAAACCTTCAGTTCTTCAGGCCGTTATTAAGGGACACGTAAGATTCCCAGGCAGTCCGTGCAATTGGGTCCAATGCTTCCGGCGACACGGTCATCCGACGCTGTACAATCATCAGCGCATACGGTTGGGAGAGCGCATTCGCCTCCCTGCACAACGCGAGTTCGTCGCCTGTCGAGGGCGAACGGTTGCGCCAGAAGTTGATCGCGGCTTCGAGTTCGGTGATCGAAATATCGGACATGGGAGTGCGGTCGTGCAAACGGCGCAGCGACGCCGTCCGGCCATCGCGCGAGGTATGTGACGCGCGCCCGCCTACGGCACTGCTGGTGGCGCATTCGCGAGCTGCGTGCCAGAAACGCTAAACCCATTGTACTTGAGCGAATTCCATGCGACTCCTTCTGATCGAAGACGACCGCCCTATCGCACGCGGCATCCAGTCCAGCCTCGAACAAGCCGGCTTCACGGTCGACATGGTCCACGACGG
>Ga0164242_10004668_pt1 | contig 15344 bp, 13 predicted proteins | sample OricomgcompostMG_FD_108783 | JGI IMG/M metagenome (GOLD analysis project Ga0164242, IMG submission 108783) | Miracle-Growth compost microbial communities from Emeryville, California, USA - Original compost - Miracle growth compost (MG) ... | reverse complement strand
TCCGGAGGCCTCTCGTGGAGAGACCTCGGGCGGAAGTGTGGAGTTCGTGGCGGACCTGTGACTTCGTGCCGGACCGGTGGCGGAATCCCGGAGTTCGTGACGCACCCTCGGCGCCTTCCCGCAATCCCTCGCACGTCCCGGGCGTCTCGTGGCGGCCACAGCCTGCCCGGGCCGCCACGAGACGCCCGGGACCGCCACTCGGACGGCCGCAACCGCCGCGAATCGACGCCCATCGAGAGCGCGGCGCCGGCCGCGCCCCAAAGAGCCGGGCCGCCCCTCGACTCCGAGGGGCGGCCCGGGAGAAGCTCCGCGTTAGATGCGGACCTTCTGGCTGCTGGTCGTGACGCCGGGGATGGCGACGAACAGCGTGTACTTGCCGTGGAGGGCCGCGGCGTGCTGGAGGCGGAACTCGCTCCCCAGGCGACCCTGGCCGTGCGCGACGACCTTGTGGTCACGCACCAGCTCGAGCACGGTGCGGGAGCTGGACTTCGCCCCCGAGCTCGTGCACTTGACCTCCTGCTTCTTCCCCAGGGTGACGATCTTGCAATTCACCACAGGGGTTTCGCCCTTCGGGCCGCGGGGGCCGGTGGCACCCTTCGGACCGGCGGGGCCGGTCGCTCCGGCGGCACCGTTTTTGCCGTCGGCGCCGGGGGCACCGGGCTTGCCTTCGGCACCGGCGGGGCCGCTGACGCCGGCGGGACCGCCGGGACCGGTACTACCGGGTTCGCCCTTCTGGCCTTCCGGACCCGGGACACCCTGCGGGCCTTCGCCCGGGATCACACGTTCGACTTCACCTGACGTTTCGTTCAGGATCAGCTGCGGCGCGCGCTGGGCGTTGCCGAATTCGAACATGTTGTCGACGCTGCCCGATTCCGAATCCTCGGAACCGGCGCCGAGGTTGCCGAGGCTCCAGTTCTGCTCGACGAACTTGATGATCGACGACTGCTCGGTGAGCGTGTTGTCGACGTAGTTCGATTTCGCGTACGGCGAGATCAGCATGAACGGGAGACGCGGACCGAGGCCACAGCGGTTGTCGCGCTCCACCTTCGAGCTTTCGGTCGCGAAGTGACAGGTTTCGGCGCCGTTGAGCGCGTCCTTCGTGGTGTGCGACGGGAACAGCGTCGGGCCGACCTGATGGTCGTACCAGCCGTCGGAGTCGTCGTAGTTGATGAAGATCGCCGTGTTCTTCCAGTACGGCGAGTTCTCGATCAGGTTGATCTGTTCGACGAGGAATTTCTGTTCGTCGAGCGGGTCGGAGTTGCCGGCGTGGCCGTTCTCGGCCGCCGGGGGCTTCAGGAACGACACCTGCGGCATGTTTTCCGCTTCGATCGCCTTTTTGAACCAGGACAGGTCGTACTGGTGGTTGACCCGTTCCTTCCACGGCACCGTGGACGCGTCGCTGTAACCGACCTGGCTAGCCGAGCTCGGCGCCATGTGCTCGAGGTTGGCCGTGCTTTTGTAGTACTCGAACGGCTCGTGGTGCATCACGTAGCTGTTCTGGTTGGCACCGCCGATGTTCGCCATCTTCTGTTCACAGATCGGCCGACCATTGCTACGCGAGCTCGGTTCGAAGCCGCCCTGGAACCAACCCCAGGTGACGCCGCGTTCGTTCAGCAGGTTGCCGATGTTCTTGCCCGTCATTTCGCCGCTGGTTCCGCCCGCCACTTCGACGGATTCGCCTTCGACGGTGGCGGCTTCAAGCGGGGTGCTCGCGTTGGCGCACTGGTCGTAGCGGGGTTCGGAGTCGCCCTGCATCACACCGCCGACGACGTTGCCGTTGCTGTCGAAGCCGATCGCGCCTTCGGTGTCGCCGCTGACCAGGTTGATCGCGCCGGGGGTCGACGGACCGAACTGGTTGCCATAGGAGTTGTCGTTCAGCGCGTAGTGCTGTGCGTAGTTCCACAGTGCAGTCACAGTGTTACCGTCGTAGTAATCCATGACGATCCCGTTGCCGCCGTAATTACCTTTGTTTTTTTCCGCCGTCTGGGTGCAGCCGGTGGTGAGGCTGCCTTGGGTCTTCTGGACGAACATGTCCATTTTCCCGTTGTCCTCGGCTTCCTGCTCAGGGGTGTAGCTGTGGTTCTGGTCGCAGGTCAGCGCTTCGTCGCGCGCCAGCCGTTTCGGGTTGAACTCATTCGGGTTGTGGGTCAGCAGGTTTTCGCTGAGTCCGTTCACCGCCGGCGTGCCCGGGAGGGCGTGGAAGGCCGGTTCGCCGGTACCGTTGGCGGCCACCGGGTAGGTGCCGAAGTAATGGTCGAACGAAATGTTCTCCGGGAAGAGAACGACGACGTGTTCGATCGGCGTCGTCGGGCTCGGCAGGGTGGCGGTCGGCGCCGCGCCGGACATCGAGATCCCGAGGATGGTCGCCCCAGCGACCACCGCGGTGGCGCCTAACGCCAACAGCTTCTTGCGCATACGCAATCGAGGCTCCTTAGATTGTTTCTGTAACTACCTATGCGCGTGACGCCCAGACACGGCACGCCGCCGAATCCTCTTTCAGCCCCATTTCAGGGCTGTCACGGCGCCGTTACCAACTTGTGACTATCAGGTGAAATACACGAAAGTTCACATGTCTGGCCGGCCGTGATCCTCGTAGTTACATTTCTCCAACAAGCTCCGTCAGACGGCGGACAAAGATGTCGCGATGTCAAACAGACGGTCTTTTCGCCGACCGGGACGCCTCGGGAAGTCGATGCTCGTCGCCGGCGTGCTCGTCATCGTCGCCGTCGGCGTCCTCGTCGGCTCGGCGCTGGCTCCCTCCCACTCGGATGGGCAACCGGGCGGTGGCGTCGCCTCGGAAGGCCCCGCCTACGTCGCCAACCCGCTCGAAGGCGGGCTGACGAAGGTGGTCGGCACCGACGTGCCGGCCGCTCGTTACGGCGAAGAAGTCGCGGCGCGGGAGAACTTCGAAGAGAACCTCTCCGGCGAACGGGTGTCCGACCTACTGCCGATCTCCGCCGCCCGCTTCAAGCAACCGGTGAAGGAATACAAGGCCTATGCCCACGGCTGGATCGAACGCACGATCAGCGACGCCGAGGCGCTCGGCGCGACGCTCTCCGGCGGCTCGCGGGCCGACGCCCGGCGCGCCTGGGACAAGGCCTGGGGCGACTACATGCACCTCGGCGCCGACTACGGGCTCTTCGGCGAACTCGAAGAAGAACTCGACGGCACCGCGGGCGGCCCGCGGACCTCGCCCTCGGATCCGAACTTCGTCGGCTTCCGGCGCCTGGAATGGGGGCTCTGGACCGGCCGCCCGCTGCGCTCGCTCACGCCTTACGACCATCGCCTCGTGCACGATCTGAAGCGACTGCGCGCGGCGGTCCCCGGGGTCGAAATCGACGCCCTCGACTACGCGACCCGCGGCCACGAGATCATCGAGGACGCCCAGCGCGACCTGATGAGCGGCATGGACGTGCCCTGGAGCCATGAGGGTGTCCTCGGCACGGCGGCGGCGCTGGCCTCGGTCGAAGAGGTCTTCGGCACGCTGAAACCGCTGCTCTCCGGGCGGGAGGACACCGAGGGCGAAGTTCGCAACTGGCTGCTGCGGCTGCACCGCCTCTTCGACTCGATGCGCGATCACGGCAGCTACCCCACCCTGACCCAGATGGGCGGACGGGAACACGAGGAATTCAACGGCTACGTCGCCGGCGCCCTCTCCGCCCTGGAGATGGTGCCGAGCACGCTCGAGACCGAACTTTACAAAGCACCCCCGCGCATCAAGGGAGAGAAGTGAGCCCGCTCGATCGCCGTCAGTTCCTCGGCCGCTCGGCCGCCGTCCTCGGCGCGGGCGCGATCGGCCTCGGGGTCGGGGCCGAGGTCGCCTCCGGGTCCTCGACCTCGGAGCCGAGCGCCGAAGAGGCGGCCCGCCGCGTCCTCGCCGACGAACTCGCTGCCCGCACCGACTTCGACGGCTACCACCAGGCCGGGATCCTCACCCCGCGCCAGACCAACGCCTCCTTCATCGCGCTCGACGCGATCGCCCCGCGCCAGAACGAACTGCGGGAAGGGCTGATGGAACTCTCCCAGCGCGCCGCGGCGCTGACCCAGGGCGGCGGCGTCGCCGAAATCGAGATCGACGACCCGCCGCCGGACAGCGGCCTGCTCGGCCCCTACAACGCCCCCGACGGGCTGACCGTGACGATCGCCTTTGGCGCGAGCCTCTTCGACGACCGCTACGGGCTCACCGGGGCGAAACCGCCGGGCCTCACCGAGATGCCGGCCTTCGAAAAGGACGGGCTCGAACCGGACCGCTGCCACGGCGACGTGCTGGTGTCGATCTGCGCCGACCACCGCGACACCGTCGTCCATACGATGCGGGAGCTGCTCCGCACGACCGCCGGCGTGCTGACCCCGCGCTGGCGGATCGACGGCTTCCAGAGCACCAAACGGGGGCCGACGCCGCGCAGCAGCACCCGCAACCTGTTCGGCTTCCGCGACGGCACCGCCAACCCGGACCCGACCGACGCGAAGCTGATGGACGAGCTGGTTTGGGTGAAGCCCGGCGCCGGCGAACCCGCCTGGGCCCACGGCGGCACCTACCAGGTGGTCCGCACGATCCGCATGCACGTCGAGTTCTGGGACCGGGTCGGGATGTTCGAGCAGACCAACATGATCGGCCGCAACCGGGTGACCGGGGCGCCGCTCGGCGGCACCAACGAGTTCGAAGACCCCGACTACAGCGAGGACCCGCACGGCAAGCGCATCCCCCTCGTCGCCCACATCAGGCTTGCCAACCCGCGCACGCCGGCGACCGAAAACCAGCGCATCCTGCGCCGCCCCTACAACTACGACCGCGGCCTCGACGAAGCCGGCAACCTCGACCAGGGCCTCCTCTTCGTCGCCTTCAACCAGGACATCAGCCGCCAGTTCGAGACCGTCCAGAAACGCCTCGAGGAAGAGGAAATGGCCGACTACATCACCCCGGTCGGGGGCGGCTACTACTTCACCCCGCGGGCGGCGAGCGGCGCCGGCGACTGGGTCGGCTCGGGGATGTTCACCGCCGCCTGAGGTCGACGCGGCGGCGGCGGGCGGGGGCGGCTACTTCTCCTTGTAGTGGTCCGCGTTCATCGCGATGTACTTCTGGAACTCGGGTGGGACCATGTCCTGCGGGTAGATCGCGTCGACCGGGCAGGCCTCGACGCAGGCGTCGCAGTCGATGCACTCGTCGGGGTCGATGAAGAGCACCTCGGCCGCCTCGTAGCCCTCCTCGTCGGGGGTCGGATGGATGCAGTCGACCGGGCAGACCTCGACGCACGAGTTGTCCTTGGTGCCGATGCACGGCTCGGTGATCACGTAGGCCAAGACGCCACCTCCTCGGATTCCGGAACAGTTTTTACAGCTTACGTGTAAAAACTATACCGAGAACGTCCCGGTCCCGGACTTGTTTGCACACCCGCGCTGTGCAAAGCTCGACCCGATGGATCTGCCGCGACCGACGGACGGGGCGCTGGCGCAGCCGACCCGCGCCCGCATCTTCGCCTTCCTGGTCGACAAGCGGGCCCCCGCCGACACGCGGGAGATCGCCGCCGCCTTCGGCCTCCACCCCAACGGCGTCCGCGCCCACCTGGAGCGCCTCGAGGAGGACGGCTTCGTCGACCGCCGCCAGGTCCGGAACGGAGCGGGACGCCCGCGCGACGTCTGGACGGTCTCCTCGCGGGCCCGTCCCGGTGGCACCCCCCCGCGGGCCTACGGCGATCTCGCCGAATGGCTGGCGCGAGCGATCCCGGCGACCGGCCCGCGCGTCCGCGAGGTCGAACGGACCGGCCGCGAGATCGGCGCCGAGCTGGTCGAGGGCCGCGCGGCCGACACCGAGGCCGGGCTTCGCGACGCTCTCGCGGCCCTCGGCTTCGAGCCACGCCTCCGCGCCCGCGAGAGCGGCTTCGAGTGCAAGCTCGGCAACTGCCCCTACCGCGGCGCCGTGACCCGCAACCAGCCGATCGTCTGCGGCCTCCACCGCGGCATCACCGCCGGCATCCTCGCCGCCCTCGATCCCGACGCCCGCCTCACCCACTTCGAGCCCAAGGACCCGAAGCGAGCCGGCTGCCTGGTCGAGGTCAGCCGACCATGACCGCCGGCGACCCGGCGGCGGCTAGGCTGGGTCGGTGGCAAATCCGTCGCAGGAGGAAGCGGCCCGGCTGGGGCGGGACGACGCGCCGGAGGCGATCGAGATGGCGCGGGCGGGGAGCCCGATGTATCCGATCGTGACGATCGCCGACGGGGCCGACCACAGAGAGCAGACGACCGGGTTCCACAAGCGCTGGTGGCGGCAGTTCGACGAAGACTGGCCGGCGGGGGTGCGGGAGGCTTACAACGAGGCCTTCACCAAGGAGCTGGCGGCGGCGAAGGTCGCCGTGGTGGAGCTGCAGTTCGACGGCGCCGAGGGGAAGTGGACCAACGTCGGCGTCGTCGACCTCGACCAGTGGGAGCCGACCTTCCCGTTCGACCCGGAGAGCACCGGCTGGATCCGACAGGACCCCCGCTCCCGGGTCGGCTGGCGCCGCCGCTCGATGCTGCGCAAGATGTTCTCGCGCAAGGACAAGAAGAAGGCCGAGCCGGCGTAGGCGGTTGATTTCTCGGCGGTCGGGCGGAAAAGGCTCCGGCCGATTGAAGCTGGCGCCCGGAGGGCAAGGGACGCCGGCCATCTCGACCACGACCCTCCGGCAGGCTGTGGTCGTGGTCGAGATGGCCGGGGGTGCGGGGAGCGGGTCACAGGGCCCGGGGCGTCACAGGTCCGGCACGAAGAACGGGAGAAGTTCACAGGTCCGTCCGTCTTCTTCAGACGTTGCAATCACGTGACCATGGTTTGGGGGGCCTATAGGACCCCAAATCCACGCAGCGCGTCTCCGACCCCTTGACCAGGGTCGGAGACTCATGAGGAGCGGTGACGTTCCCGGCGTCTCTCCCCGCACACCGTCTCATTCCCGGCGTCTTCGTCACGGAAACGGCCTTCCGGAGGCCTCTCCCGGCCGAGCCTCCGACGGAAGTGTGGAGTTCGTGGCGGACCTGTGACCTCGTGCCGGACCGGTGGCGCCTTCGCGGCGCAAACGTGTCGGACCCTCGGCGTCTTCTCTGAATCTCCCTCACGTCCCGGGCGTCTCGTGGCGGCCACAGCCTGCCACGGGCCGCCACGAGACGCCCGGGACCGACCTCGGACGGCCGCCCCCGCCGCGAAGCACGGCGCGGGCGCCGCGAACCGCCGGAACCCCCGGCGCCGTGGAGTCAGCCTTCTAGCCGCCCCCGCCGACCTTGCGGTGGTTGCGTTCGACCAGGCGGGCGACGAAATGTTGGTTGCGGCCACCAGGCCTGGTGTTGCCGCAGGTGGGCGGGAAGACTTCGGTGCTGCCGCCGACCTCGAAGCCGGTTTCGCGAAAGAGGCCCACCACCTTGTCGCCCTCGAAGCGACCCCTGAAGAGCTGGTTGTTGCGGTCCAGGTGGAAGGTTTCGTTCGGGTAGATCGGCAGTCCGATCCCCGCGATCACCGCGAATCCAGACTCCCAGGCTTCGCCGTTGTCGCAGGCACCCGGGGCCCCGATGTTGACCCTCCACATGCGGTTTCCCCGCCGCGTTGTCTTCACGTCGAGGTTGGGGCGGCTGGTTTCGTAGACGAGCACCGGCCCCTTCGGCGGCGCGGTCTGAGCGAGGGCACGGGTGGGACCGGAACCCAGTGCGAGTCCGGCGGCGGCCAGGAGGATGAGCACGGCGATCGGGATCTTCATGGGACCTGACGGTAGCCGGCGATCGTGGCCCGGAACGGGACAACCTTGGCCGCATCCTCGGAGGCGGCGCGGGCGGCGGACGGTCGCGGGCCTGGCGACGCCGACGGTCGGGGTCCGGGTCGGGTCCGGGCGAGGCTAAATTGGGGTCGGTGCACCTGAGCCGCAAGCGTGTCGCCATCTTCGCCCTCGCCCTCGGCGGCTTCGGCATCGGCCTGACCGAGTTCGTCACCTTCGGCCTGCTGCCGCAGATCGCCAAGGATCTGATGCCGGGGCTGTTCCACTCCGACCGCGGCGAGGCTCTCGGCCGGGCGGGCTGGACGGTCTCCGCCTATGCGCTCGGCGTCGTCGTCGGCGCGCCGACGCTGGCGGTGCTCTCGGCGCGGGCGCACAAGGTGAGGCTGCTCGCGGGCCTGCTGATCGGGCTCGCCGTCGGCAACGTCCTCTCGGCACTGGCGCCGAGCCTCGGGCTGCTGCTCGTCGCCCGCTTCATCGCGGGCATCCCCCATGGCGCCTACTTCGGCGTCGCCGGCCTGCTGGCGGCGGAGATGATCGGCCCCGGCGCGCGCTCGCGCGGCCTGGCGATCGTCCTTTCCGGCCTCACCATCGCCAACGTCGTCGGCGTCCCCGCGATCACCCGCCTCGGCCAGCTGACCAGCTGGCGCCTTGCCTACGTCGCCGTCGCCGTCGTCTTCATGGCCGCGATGGCGATCGCCGTCCTCACCCTGCACGACCCCGGCGAGGCGACCGAATCCTCGCCGCGGGCCGAGTTCGGCGCCCTCCGCTCACCCGCGGTCTGGCTCTCGGTCGCGGTCGCCGCGATCGGCTTCGCCGGCTTCTTCGCGGTCGACTCCTACCTCGTCCCGGTCACCACCCACAGCGCCCACCTCGCCGCCAGCGTCGCCCCCTGGGTACTGGCGACCGTCGGCCTCGGGATGACCGTCGGCAACGCCGCCGGCGGACTAAGCGCCGACCACCGCCCGACCGCGAGCCTGTTCGGCGGCCTCGTCGCCCTCGCCGCCGCGATGTGCGCTTTCGCCCTGCTCGCCGACACCACCGTCGGCCTCTTCCTCACCGCCTTCGCCGTCGGCGCCACCGCCCTCTTCATGGGACCGGCCCTACAGGCCCTGCTGATCCGCGCCGCGCCCCGTGCAGTGCTCATCGGCCCGGCCTTGAACCAGTCGGCGATGAACACCGCCAACGCGATCGGCGCCATCGCCGGCGGCGCCGTCCTCTCGGCCAACCTCCCCTACACGGCGACCGGCTGGGTCGGCGCCGGCCTCGCCCTCGGCGGCCTGGCACTCGCCCTCGTCGCCGCCAAGGCGATGACCTCCTTCCGGGCGGGCCCGGTCGAGGCCGCCCAGCCAGACGGCGCGGGTCTATAAAGGGACCGTGGACTCGCTGCGCGTCGCGATCGTCGGCTACGGGCTCTCGGGGCGGTGCTTCCACGCGCCGCTGATCGCGACGACGGACGGTCTCCAGGTCGCGGTCGTGGTCACCTCGGACGCTGGGCGACGGGCGCGGGCCGAAGCCGAGCATCCCGGGGCCACGGTGGTCGACGGCTACGCGGAGGCGTTGGCGGAGCGACCCGACCTGGTCGTCGTCGCGGTGCCGAACGCGGGACACGTCCCGGTCGCCGAGGCCGCGATCGAGGCGGGCGCCCCCCTCGTCGTCGACAAGCCCCTGGCGAGCACCGTCGCCGAGGCGGAGGGGATCGTCGCCCGCGCCCGCGCCGCGGGCGTCCCGCTCACGGTCTTCCAGAACCGGCGCTGGGATTCCGACCAGCTGACCCTGCGACGACTGCTGGGCGAAGGCGCGCTCGGCGAGGTCGCCCGCTTCGAGTCGCGCTTCGAGCGCTGGCGGCCCGTGCCGAAGGCCGGCGCCTGGCGCGACGAGCTCGGCTCCGAGGAGGGCGGCGGCGTGCTGCTCGACCTCGGCTCCCACCTGGTCGACCAGGCGATCGACCTCTTCGGCCCGCCGACCCACGTCTACGCCGAGGTCGCCGCCCGCCGCGGCGGCCCCGCCGACGACGACGCCTTCGTCGCCCTCCACCACGCCGGCGGCACCGTCAGCCACCTCTGGTGCTCGGCCGTGGCCGTGGCGCCGGCGCCACGCCTGCGGGTCCAGGGTTCGGCCGCGGGCTTCGTCGCCCGAGACCTCGACCCGCAGGAGGCGAAGCTCCGCGCGGGCGAGCGACCCGGCGCCGTCGACTTCGGCATGCCGATCGAATCCGGATACCCGCGCCTCGTCCGCGGCGACGACTCCGAGGCCGTGACCCCCGAGCCCGGCGACTGGCGCCGCTTCTACGAGCTCCTCCGCGACGCCCTCACGACCGGCTCCCCGCTCCCGGTCGACCCCGAGGACGCCCTCCGCACCCTCCGCGTCCTCGACGCCGCCCGCCGTAGCGCCCGCGAGCACGCCGTCGTCCCCTTCGCAGGTTGATGGGCCGAAAACTCCTGACATAGAGGAGTTTTCGGCCCATCAACATCGAGGTCGTGCGCCGCTCAGGGGTTGGGCGGCAGGGTCCTGGCGAGGAGGGAGTCGACGAAGGCCGGGGTGACGGGGGCGCCGGTGAGGGCGCGGTAGACGATCGGGCCGACCAGTGCGTCGAGGAGCGCGTCGGGGCTGACGCCCGTCGGCAGCTCGCCGGCGGCGATGCCGCGTCTGATCAGGGCGCGCTCGCGGCCGCGGCGGGGATCGAGGTAGCGCTCGTGGAAGAGGGCCGCGGTCCCGGCGTCGTGCTGGGCCTCGCCGAGCAGCGCCAGCAGCACCCGGCCGGCGTCCTCCTTGGTGAGGAAGCGAGCGAGCGCCCGCAGGTAGCGGCGGAGCGAGTCGGCCGCGTCGCCCTCCCCGGGGACCTTGAGCCTGCGGTCGGCCTCCTCGACCAGGGTGTCGAGGAGGATGTCGACCTTCGAGGGCCACCAGCGGTAGATCGTCTGCTTGGCGACGCCGGCGCGGGCGGCGATGCCCTCGACCGTGACCCCGCCGAAGCCCTTCTCGACCAGGAGGTCGTCGGCGGCGCGGAGGACCGCGAGGCGGGCCTCCTCGTTGCGCCGCTCCGGCGCGCGCCCCTTCGGGGCGCGGCCGGCCGTTGCCTTCGCCGTCGCCATCGCCGCGCATCCTAGTGCGACGGCGCGCCTCGTCTATGCCGTCGACGAGACGCACCGTTGCGGCCGACGAGGTGCTTTCGGCCGCGACCTGACTCCGTTTGAAAACTCCTCGTTTGCCCGGACCGATCCTGGGTAGCCGCACCTGAGTGCGGTAGGGAGCCGCCACAAAGCGTCAAGAGGAGGACCGGACATGGGTCAAGGAAAGGCCGGCGGGCGGCGATTCACGCTGCTGCTCGCCGCGCTGACGATCGCGATCGCCCTCGTCGTCGCCACCACCGCGTTGGCGGCGGGTGGACCGGGGAAGTCACACGACCGGTGGTCGGGCGGGCCGCCGAGCGGCTCCTGGCCGGGCCACGGCCCTTGGCCCGGGCACGGCCCCTGGCCCGGCGGTGGCGGCTCGGGCGGGACCCCTCCTTACATGAACCCCCACCTGCCGACGCAGCTCCGCGTCAAGGACCTGCTCTCCCGCATGACGCTGCCCGAAAAGGTCGGCCAGATGACCCAGGCCGAGCGCGCCCCGATCGAAGGCGAACCGGCCCAGCTGACCGAACTCGGGGTCGGCAGCGTGCTCTCCGGCGGCGGCTCGGTGCCGACGCCGAACACGCCGGAAGCCTGGGCGAACATGGTCGACCGCTTCCAGCAGGCGGCGCTCGAAACGCGCCTCCACATCCCGATCATCTACGGCGTCGACTCGGTCCACGGCCACGGCAACCTCTACGGGGCGACGATCTTCCCCCACGACATCGGGCTCGGCGCGACGCGTGACCCGAAGCTGGTCGAAGAAGTCGAGGCGGTGACCGCGGCGGAGACGCGGGCGAGCGGGCCGCAGTGGGTCTTCGCGCCCTGCCTCTGCGCGCCGCAGGACGACCGCTGGGGCCGCACCTACGAGGGCTTCGGCGAGAGCCCAGCGCTGGTCGAAGAGATGGAGACCGCGATCCGCGGCTTCCAGGGCCCACCCGGGCACCTCTCCGAACCCGACCACGTGCTGGCGACGGCGAAGCACTTCGCCGGCGACGGCGACACCGTCTACGGCTCGAGCACCAACCCGGCCGGCTACAAGATCGACCAGGGCGTCTCGATCACCGACAAGCGGGAATTCTTCGAAAAGGCCCTGCGTCAGTACGTCCCGGCGGTCGAGAAGTACCACGTCGGCACCGTGATGCCGTCCTACTCGAGCGTCGACTGGACCGAAGACGGGGTCGGCAACCCGATCAAGATGACCGAAGACGGCGAACTGATCACCGGCTTCCTGAAGGAAAAGCTCGGCTTCGAAGGCTTCGTGATCAGCGACTACGAAGCGATCCACCAGCTGCCCGGCGACTACGCCGAACAGGTCAAGGCCGGGGTGATGGCGGGCGTCGACATGTTCATGGAGCCCAACACCTACAAGGAATTCGAGGAAACGCTGCTGAAGGAGGTCGAAGCGGGCGAAATCCCGGAAAGCCGGATCGACGACGCCGTCTCCCGCATCCTCAAGGCGAAGTTCGAACTGGGCCTCTTCGAGCACCCGTTCACCGACCGCTCGGGGATCCCGGAAATCGGCGACCAGGCGCACCGGGAAGTGGCGCGGCGCGCGGTCGAGGAGTCGCAGGTGCTGCTCAAGGACGGCGAAGAAGCGCTGCCGGTCAAGCCCGGCGGTGACGTCTACGTCGCCGGCTCCGACGCCGACAACATCGGCAACCAGGCCGGCGGCTGGACGCTGACCTGGCAAGGCGGCTCGCACAACCCGACCCCGATCCCGGGGACGACGATCCTGGAAGGGATCGAAGGCGCGAACGCGGGCGGCACGACGACGTTCAGCGAAGACGCCTCGGCGGCGGTGCCGAGCGACGCGACCGGCATCGTCGTCGTCGGCGAGACCCCCTACGCCGAGGGCTACGGCGATGTCGGCGGCCCGCAGTGGGCCTTCGACCCCGGCGATGAAGGCAAGCCGCGGCCGCCGCAGACGATGGAATTCTCCGCCGCCGACAAAGCGGCGATCGACAAGGTCTGCGCCGCGGCGGCCAAGTGCGTCGTCGTCATCGTCAGCGGCCGACCGCTGATCGTCGAACCAGCGCAGCTGGAAGAGATCGACGGTCTGGTCGAGGCGTGGCTGCCCGGCAGCCAGGGCGAAGGGGTCAGCGACGACCTCTTCGGCACGACGCCCTACACCGGCAAGCTGCCGGTGAGCTGGCCGAAGACGCTCGAACAGGAGCCGATCAACGTCGGCGAACCCGAATACGACCCGCTCTTCCCGTTCGGCTACGGGCTGAGCGACAGCCCAGGCCACGGCGGCGGGCACCACCATCACGGTCCCCGGGCTACGCCGGGATCCCGGGCGGGCCGGTGATCTCGATCCCGTACTCTGCCGCCGCCGCGGTCAAGGCGGCGACGTCGGGGGGCTCGGTCGCCGCGGGCGGGATCTCCAACCGCGCCGCCGGTTCGCCCGCCGCGCGCATGAACTTCTCGAAGCCGGCGGGCTCGGTGACGAGGAGAAAGCGCGCCTCGGCCGAGCTGACCATGAAGGTGTGCGGGATGCCCTTCGGGCCGAAGACGAAGCTGCCCGCCGGGGCGACGATCGTCTCGCCGCCGACCCAGAGCGTCAACTCCCCCTCGATCACGTAGAACCACTCGTCCTCGCGCGTGTGAACGTGGAGCGGCGAGCCGGAGCCCCGCGGCGCCAGGTGCTCGATCACGGCGACGGCGCCGTCGGTGGTCTCGGTCGACGCCTTGATCGTCGCCAGCACGCCGAGGAACCAGAGGGCCTCGCCCTCGCCGGGCCGGGCGACGATCGGGGCGACCGCGTTGCTGCTGTCCATCTGCTTTTCCGCCTTTCGGGGATCGGTTGAAGTCACCCCGACAGCGTCGCGCCCCGGCCGCCCCGTTCCCATCCCCCGGCAGCGGGGATATTTTCCGCACCCGGCCCTTCCCGCGCGCGCCCGCGGTGGCGATAATCGGCCGATGGGCGAGTCCCCCTGGACGGCGGAGCGGCTGAAGGGCGAGATCGACGCGCTCGGGGCGCGCGGCCTCTCCCGCGCCGACTATTTCGCCGAGCTGGCGCCGCGCCTGCGCCGCGCGGTCGCCAACGACGCCTCCTGCTGGCACACGCTCGACCCGCAGACCCGCCTGCTGACCAGCGACGAACCGCGGGAGCTGATCGAGCGCGGCATCTACTCCGAGGAGTCGGTCGCCGCGGCGGGCGAGGTGATCGTGCGGACCGAGTACCTCGGCGTCGACCACAACACCTTTGCCGAGCTCGCCTCGCGTCGGGTGCCGGTGGCGATCCTCGCCGAGACCACCCGCGGCCGGCCCGAGCGCAGCTCCCGCTATCGCGACCTGCTCGAGCCCTCGGGGATCCCGCACGAGCTGCGCGCCGCCTTCGTCCTCCGCGGCCGCGTCTGGGGCGCCGTCCACATCGCCCGCCGCGAGCAGAGTGGCGGCTTCACCCGCCGCGACGCCGAGGTCCTGGCGCAGGTCGCGCCGACGATCGCCGCCGGGATCCGCGGCTCGCTGCGCTTCGACGCCGCTCGCCGTGCCACGGGCGGCGAAGCGCCGGGGCTGGTCATCATCGACGCGGCGGGAGAGGTGGAGCTGATCACGCCTCCGGCGTTGCCGCTGCTGGAGGGGCTCGCCGCTCCGGGGGTCGACATCGAGCAGGGGCAGCTTCCCGGGGCGCTGATCGCGCTCGTCTCCTTCGTCCGCGGCCACGGCGGGCCGCCGGCCGCGGCCAACGTCGTCACCGTGCCCGGCCGGGACGGCTGGATCACCCTCCACGCCTCCAAGCCGGACCCGGGCGCGGCCCGCGTCGCCATCGTGATCGAAGTGGCGAGCGGGCCGCGCGCCGCGACCGTCCGGCTCGAGGCCCATGGAGCGACCGCGCGCGAGCGCGAGGTCGCCACCCTGATCGCCCGCGGCCTCACCAATCCCGAGATCGCCGCCGCGCTCGTCGTCTCCCCCCACACCGTCGGCGACCACGTCAAGAGCCTCTTCGAGAAGCTCGGCGTCGACTCCCGCCAAGAACTCGTCGCCCGCGTCTTCCTCGACGAGTACCTGCCCGAAGTGATCCAGCGGACGCCGCTGACGTCGCACGGAAGGTTCGAGGTGGAGTGAGTCCCCCTGATGCCCGCCCCAGTCAGGCCCGAGTGTCTGGGGTTGCGAGGGGCCGGAAGGGGGTGCGAGGCACGGACAAGGGACGGGCAAGGGACGCGGCCATCTCGACCACGACCCTGGCAGGCTGTGGTCGTGGTCGAGATGGCCGGGGGTGCGGGGAGCGGGTCACAGGGCCCGGGCGTCACAGGTCGGGCACGAAGTGCGGGAGAAGTTCACAGGTCTGCCTGCCTTCTTCAGACGTTGCAATCACGTGACCATGGTTTTGGGGGCCTATAGGACCCCAAAACCACGCAGCGCGTTCCGGTCGCTCCGGTCGGAGCCCGGAACGCATGAGGAGCGGTGACGTTCCCGGCGTCTCTCCCCGTGCTTCGTCGCGTTCCCGGCGTCTTCGTCACGGAAAGGGCCTTCCGGAGGCCTCTCCCGGCGGGACCTC
>Ga0164242_10004667_pt1 | contig 15345 bp, 13 predicted proteins | sample OricomgcompostMG_FD_108783 | JGI IMG/M metagenome (GOLD analysis project Ga0164242, IMG submission 108783) | Miracle-Growth compost microbial communities from Emeryville, California, USA - Original compost - Miracle growth compost (MG) ... | reverse complement strand
TGTGCGGCAGAGCCCCCCCGGGCAGGCCGTGCCACGTAGGGCGGCCACATCTGCAACATTGGGCGCCTTACGCTATCGCCGTATCACCGAGGGTGTCCATGGGGCACCCCTGGCGGCGGGCCGACGTCACCCGGAGGTGGGAAACGCGGTGCGGCGGCACCCGGAGCGGGTGCCGCCGCACAGGTGGTGAGCGGAGGGTCAGAAGTCGTCGTCGAGGGTGACCGTGCCCTCGACGGCGGTCTGGTAGGCCGAGACGCGCCGTTCGAAGAAGTTGGTCAGCTCCTGCACGCCCTGCAACTCCATGAAGGGGAACGGGTTGTCGCTGTGGAAGACCGGTTCCAGGCCGAGCCGGACGAGGCGCTGGTCGGCGACGCACTCCAGGTAGGCGCGCATGGACTCGGTGTTCATGCCGGGCAGTCCGTCCCCGCACAGGTCCCGGGCGAACTGGAGTTCCGCGTCGACCGCCTCGCGCAGCATCGCGGTGACCTGTGCGCCGAGTTCCGCGTCGAAGAGGTCGGGCTCCTCGGCACGGACGGTGTCGACGACGTCGAAGGCGAAGGACATGTGCATCGTCTCGTCGCGGAACACCCAGTTCGTGCCGGTGGCCAGGCCGTGCAGCAGGCCCCGGGAGCGGAACCAGTAGACGTAGGCGAACGCGCCGTAGAAGAAGAGGCCTTCGATGCAGGCGGCGAAGCAGATCAGGTTGAGCAGGAAGCGGCGGCGGTCGGAGCGGTCGCGCAGCCGGTCGAGGTTCTCCACCGAGTCCATCCAGCGGAAGCAGAACTGGGCCTTCTCACGGATGGACGGGATGTTCTCGACGGCGGCGAACGCGGCGGCGCGGTCGTCCGGATCGGGCAGGTAGGTGTCCAGCAGGGTCAGGTAGAACTGGACGTGGACGGCCTCCTCGAAGAGCTGGCGCGACAGGTACAGGCGCGCCTCCGGGGAGTTGATGTGCTTGTAGAGGGTGAGCACGAGGTTGTTGGCGACGATCGAGTCGCCGGTGGCGAAGAAGGCGACCAGCCGTCCGATCAGGTGCCGTTCGCCTGGGCTGAGCTTGGCGAGGTCGGCCACGTCGGAGTGGAGGTCGACCTCCTCCACGGTCCAGGTGTTCTTGATCGCGTCCCGGTAGCGCTCGTAGAAGTCCGGGTAGCGCATGGGGCGCAGGGTGAGTTCGAAGCCGGGGTCGAGCAGGGTGCGGTGGCGGTCGGCCCCGGTCGACGGGACGCCCCCGGCGGGGTGGGCGGTGGTGGTCACTGACAGGCCTCGCAGGACTCGGGGGTCTCCAGGGAGCAGGCGATCACGTCGGTGTCGGCCGCTTCCGGTGTGCCGGCAACGGGGGTCGGGGCGGGCGCCCCGGCGGCGCGCGCGATCCGGGTGGCCGGACGCGAGCGCAGGTAGTAGGTGGTCTTCAGGCCGCGGCGCCAGGCGTAGGCGTACATCGAGCTGAGCCGGCCGATGGTGGGCGTCTCCATGAAGAGGTTCAGCGACTGGCTCTGGTCGAGGTACGGCGTGCGGTCGGCGGCCAGGTCGATCAGGGCGCGTTGCGGGATCTCCCACGCGGTGCGGTACAACTCCCGCATGTCCGGCGGCAGGTCGGCGAGCCCCTGGACGGAGCCGGCGGCGTCGCGCAGTGCCTCGCGGGTGGCGGCGTCCCAGCGGCGCAGCCGCTTCAGGTCGGCCACCAGGTAGGGGTTGACCTGGAGGAACTCGCCCGAGAGGGTCTCGCGCTTGAAGAGGTTGGAGACCTGCGGCTCGACGCACTCGTAGGCCCCGGCGATGGACGCGATGGTGGCCGTGGGGGCGATGGCCAGCAACAGGGCGTTGCGCAGGCCGCGTTCGGCCACCCGGGCGCGCAACTCGGCCCAGCGCTCGGGCCAGTGCGGGGTGACGCCGTAGTGGTCGGGGTGGAGCACGCCGTCGGCGGTGCGGGTCTCCTTCCAGGCCGGCAGCGGGCCGTGGCGTTCGGCGAGCGCGCTGGACGCCTCGTAGGCGGCGAGCATGATCCGCTCGGCGATCCGGGTGGAGACGGTGCGGGCGGCCTCGGAGTCGAACGGCAGCCGCAGCCGGAAGAACACGTCCTGGAGGCCCATCACGCCCAGGCCCACCGGGCGCCAGCGGGAGTTGGAGCGGCCGGCCTGCTCGGTCGGGTAGTAGTTGATGTCGACGACCCGGTCCAGGAAGGTGACCGCGGTGCGGACGGCGTCGTCCAGCCGCTGCCAGTCCATCGCGTCGTCCAGGGCCGTACCGCCGCCGGCGCCGGGCCGGACGAACGAACCGAGGTTGAGCGAGCCGAGGTTGCACACGGCCGTCTCGCCGTCGTCGGAGACTTCCAGGATCTCCGTGCACAGGTTGGATGAGTGGACGGTGTGCCCGGGGCGTGCGGTCTGGTTGGCGGTGCGGTTGGCGGCGTCCTTGAAGGTCATCCAGCCGTTGCCGGTCTGCGCCAGGGTGCGCATCATCCGCCCGTACAGCTCGCGCGCCGGCAGGGTGCGGCGGGCCAGGCCCTTGGCCTCGGCGGCGCGGTAGGCGGCGTCGAACTCGGCGCCCCACAGGTCGACGAGCCCGGGAGCGTCGGAGGGCGAGAACAGGGACCACTCGGCGTCGACCTCGACGCGGCGCATGAACTCGTCGGGGATCCAGTGCGCGAGGTTGAGGTTGTGGGTGCGGCGGGCGTCCTCGCCGGTGTTGTCGCGCAGCTCCAGGAACTCCTCGACGTCGGCGTGCCACGGCTCCAGGTAGACCGCGGCGGCGCCCTTGCGGCGGCCGCCCTGGTTGACGGCGGCCACCGAGGCGTCGAGCGTCTTCAGGAACGGCACGATGCCGTTGGAGTGGCCGTTGGTGCCGCGGATCAGGGCGCCGCGGGCGCGGACCCGGCTGAACGGGATGCCGATGCCGCCGGCGTGCTTCGACAGGCGGGCCACCTGGTGGTAGCGGTCGTAGAGGGAGTCCAGCTCGTCCAGCGGGGAGTCCAGCAGGTAGCAGGAGGACATCTGCGGGTGCCGGGTGCCGGAGTTGAAGAGGGTGGGGGAGCTCGGCAGATAGGCCAGTTCGCTCATCAGCCGGTACAGCGAGGCCACCTCGGCCAGCGCCTCGGCGGAGTCGTCGGCGGCCAGGCCGGCGGCGACGCGCAGCAGGAAGTGCTGGGCGGTCTCGACGGGCTTGCGGGTGACGGGGTGGCGCAGCAGGTACCGGGTGTGCAGGGTGCGCAGGCCGAAGTAGCCGAAGCGGTCGTCGGCGCCGTCGGCGGCGGCCTGTTCGGCGAGGGCGTCCAGCGCGGCGCCGTGGCGGGCGGCGAAGGCGGCGGTGCGGTCGCCGATGAGGCCCTCGCGGTGGCCGGTGGCGATGGAGGCGGTGAAGGAGATGGCGCCCTGGCTCGCAGCTTCCTCCCCGATGGTGAGGGTGAGCAGGCGGGCGGCGAGCCGGGAGTAGGCCGGGTCCTCCGGGACCAGGCCGGCGGCCGACTCGGTGGCCAGCTCGCGCAGTTCGGCCATGTCGGAGCCGGCGCCCCGGCCGCGCAGCGCGGCGGCGGCCACCCGGCCCGGGTCGGTGTCGGGCAGGTCGGCGGTGAGGTCGACGAGGAGGCGGAGCAGCGCCGCGCCGATCGGGTCGGCGGAGGTCCCCCCGGGCGCGCCCGGCGCGGGAAGCCGGGCGGTGCCGGGGTCCGCGGGTTCCGGTCCCCGCGGGATGCCGGAGGCGGCGGGGGCGGGGGCGTGGGGCGCGACGGTCACGTGGTGCTCTCCCTCGGTTGCGCTGGCGGCCGCGCGTGAGGGAGACGGAGGGCAGGGCGGAGTCGCCCGTGGAGCGGGCCGCCGTGCGTCCGTCGGCCCAGTCCACGAGGCCCGGACGGCTGCGCCGCGCGTCGACCGGTGGTGACGCGGGCGCGCTGCCGGCAGGCGATCGGGCTGCGCGGGCACGCGCCGGGGCGCGGCCGCTCACCGTTGCGGGGCAGCGCCGGACTCGCACCGGCTTCCCCTGCGGCAACGGAGTTGAGCATACATGTAGTGCTGACCGCCCGATGCGGCCCTAGATATTGTGTCGGTCGTGTCTTTTCTGGGCTTCCCGGATCTGCCGGGTGATGCGCGCCTCGCGGCGCAGTTCCAGGCCGGGGACGGCTGTGAGGGCCAGGGCGAGGGCCAGGAGGGCCGCGATGTCGAGGAGGATCGTCATGGGTCCAGCCTGCTCGTGCCGCTTACCCGGAACCAGTGGCAGCTCTGCCGTACTACCCAAACATCCTGCCATGTGCGATCCTCGGCGCCATGTTGCAGAACGTTGCCGTGGCCGTGCTGGAGGGCGTGCACCCCTTCGAACTCGGTGTGGTCTGCGAGGTGTTCGGGCTGGACCGCAGCGACGAGGGCCTGCCCGTCTACGACTTCGCCGTGGTCTCGGCCGAGGGGCCGCGGGTGGGCACGCACGCCGGGTTCTCGCTCCAGGTGGAGGACGACCTCTCCCGCCTGGACGAGGCCGACCTCGTCGCGGTGCCGGCCGGCGACGTGTTCGCCGACCGGGTCTTCCCACGGGCGCTGCTCGCCGCGCTGAACCGGGCGGTGGAGCGCGGCGCCACGGTGCTCAGCGTCTGCTCCGGGGTGTTCGTGCTGGGCGCCGCCGGGCTGCTGGACGGGCGGCGCTGCGCGGTCCACTGGCGGCACGCGGCCCTGCTGTCCGAGCGGTTCCCGCGGGCGCTGGTGGAGCCGGACGTGCTGTACGTCGACGACGCCGGCGTGGTCACCTCGGCGGGCACCGCAGCCGGCATCGACGCGTGCCTGCACCTGGTGCGCCGCGAGCAGGGCGCCGAGTTGGCCAACCGGATCGCCCGGCGGATGGTGGTGCCGCCGCACCGGGAGGGCGGCCAGACGCAGTACGTGGAGCGGCCGATGCCCCAGTCCACGGGCGGCACGGTCGCCGGGGTGCTCGCCTGGATGGAGCGCCACCTGGACCGGGAGGTGACCGTCGAGGAGCTGGCGGCCCGCGCGCACATGTCGCCGCGCACCTTCGCGCGCCGCTTCCAGCAGGAGACGGGCACCACGCCGTACCGCTGGCTGCTGGCCCAACGGGTGCTGCTGGCCCGGCGGTTGCTGGAGAACACCGACGAGACCGTGGACGTCGTCGCAGCCCGGGCCGGGTTCGGCAACGCGGCCACGCTCCGCCACCACTTCACCCGGTGGACCGGGACCACGCCCAACGCCTACCGCCGCACCTTTCGCGCCCCGACCACGGCCTGACGGGCAGCCGATCTCCCCCCACGCGGCGGCGCCCGGGTCGGTGCGGAGCGTTCCGCACCGACCCGGGCGCCGCCGGTCCGCCGCGGGCTACGCGCCCGCCGGCTCCGGCAGGCCGCCGCCCTCGACGCCGGGCTCGGAGCCGGGGCCGGTCAGCGGCTTCCCCTCGCCCTCCGCCTCGACGGTGTAGTCGGCCAGGGAGGTCCGGTCCACGCCCTGCGGCGCCCGCACCGCCCGCAGCACCAGCGTCAGTACGACCACGACGGCCACGTTGAGCACGAACGCGGTGAGGCCGATGTAGCCGAGCTTGCCGATGCCGGGGATGTTCGCCGCGCTGCCGCCGAAGTGGGCCTGGGTCGGGCTGGACTGCTCGTACGCCTTCCAGGTGCCGTACGCCATGCCGACCGCCCAGCCGGCCAGCAGCGCCCACCGGTGGAACCAGCGGGTGAACAGGCCGCCGACGATGGCCGGCACCGTCTGGAGGATCCAGATGCCGCCCAGCAGCTGGAAGTTGATGGCCACCGTCTTGTCCATGGACAGCACGAAGGCCAGTGCGCCCACCTTGACCACCAGCGAGACCAGCTTGGAGACGCGGGTCTCCTCGGCGGCGGTGGCCTGCGGGCGGAAGACGTCCTTGTAGATGTTGCGGGTGAACAGGTTGGCCGCCGCGATGGACATGATGGCCGCCGGGACCAGCGCGCCGATCCCGATCGCGGCGAAGGCGACGCCCGCGAACCAGCTCGGGAAGATGTTCTCGAACAGCTGGGGGATGGCGAGTTGGGCGTTGTAGCCCTTGACGCCCTTGCCCACGCCGTCGGCCACGGCCATGAAGCCGAGCATCGCCAGCAGGCCGAGCATCAGCGAGTACAGCGGCAGGATCGTGGTGTTGCGGCGGATCACGTTGCGGTTCTTGCCGGCGAGCACCGCGGTCACCGAGTGCGGGTAGAGGAACAGGGCCATCGCCGAGCCCAGGGCGAGCGTCGCGTACGACCACTGGCCCGCGGGGGCGACGGTGAGCGCGCCGCGCGGCTTGCCGGTGGCGGGGTTCTTCACCGCGTACGCGGTGCTCGCCTTGTGGAAGATGTCGTCGAACCCGCCGAGCTTGTAGGGGATGTAGATGATCGCCACCGCGATCACCAGGTAGATCAGCGCGTCCTTGACGAAGGCGATCAGCGCCGGCGCGCGCAGCCCGGAGGAGTAGGTGTAGGCCGCCAGCAGCGCGAAGGCGATGAGCAGCGGCAGGTCCTTGACGAACCAGTTGGTGGAGTCGCCGCCGCCGATGCCCAGGACGTCCAGCACCGCCTGGATGCCGACGAGTTGCAGGGCGATGTACGGCATGGTGGCGAGGATGCCGGTCAGCGCCACCGCCACCGACAGCAGCCGGGAGTCGAACCGGCCGCGGATGAAGTCCGAGGAGGTCACGTACCCGTGCTTGTGGGAGACCGACCACAGCCGTGGCAGGAAGAGGAACACCAGCGGGTAGGCGACGATGGTGTACGGCACCGCGAAGAACCCGGACGCCCCGGCGCCGTAGATCGCCGCCGGCACCGCCACGAACGTGTAGGCGGTGTAGAGGTCGCCGCCGAGCAGGAACCAGGTCACCCAGGTGCCGAAACTGCGGCCGCCCAGACCCCATTCGTCCAGGTGCATCAGGTTGTCGGCGCGCCGCCAGCGGGCGGCGAGGAAGCCGACCGCGGTGACGGCCAGGAAGAAGAAGACGAACACGCCGAGCGCGACACCGTTGACGTCGTTCTTCATCGCGCGTCACCCCCCTTGCGGGCCCGCTCCTCGCGCCGCACCAGCAGGTACGCGGTGTACGTCAGCAGGGAGGCGACGGGCACCCACGCCAGTTGGTACCAGTAGAAGAACGGGATGCCGATCAAGGACGGGCTGGTCCGCGAGTAGGAGCCGACCCACATCAGGGCGACGAACGGAATGATCAAGCAGACCCCCGCGGCGACGCGCGAGAGTGTCACGACCGGCGTGCTGCTCGGTGGTTGGGGGTGTTCTCCCGGTTCTGTCGGCACAGCGCTGTGCTCCCGTCCCTCGTTCTGTGTGGTGCGCAGGAATCTAAGGGAGCGGGAAGGCGCACGTCACTACCCGTGGAGCGAAAGATCAGTCGATGGGACGGTTGAGGCGTGCGACGAACTTGTAGCGGTCGCCGCGGTAGACCGAGCGCACCCATTCGACCGGTTCGCCCGTGGTGTCGACGGAGTGGCGGGACAGCAGCAGCATCGGCAGGCCGACGTCGGTGCCGAGCAGCCCGGCCTCGCGCGGGGTGGCGAGCGAGGTCTCGATGGTCTCCTCGGCCTCGGCCAGCCTGACGTCGTAGACCTCGGCCAGCGCGGTGTAGAGGGAGGTGTGCTTGGCCAGGCTCCGGCGCAGCGCCGGGAAGCGCTTGGCGGATAGGTGGGTCGTCTCGATCGCCATCGGCTCGCTGTTGGCCAGCCGCAGCCGCTCGATCCGCAGCACCCGGCCGCCCGCCTTCATGTCCAGCAGCTGGGCCAGGCGGTCGTCGGCGGTGATGTAGCCCAGGTCCAGCAGCTGTGAGGCCGGCTCCAGGCCCTGGGCGCGCATGTCCTCGGTGTAGGAGGTGAGTTGGAGCGCCTGGGAGACCTTGGGCTTGGCCACGAAGGTGCCCTTGCCCTGGATGCGCTCCAACCGGCCCTCGACCACGAGTTCCTGGAGGGCCTGCCGCACGGTGGTGCGCGAGGTGTCGAACTCGGTGGCCAGGGTGCGCTCGGGGGGCACGGGGGTGCCGGGCGGCATGGTGCGGGTGATGTCGAGCAGGTGGCGCTTGAGCCGGTAGTACTTGGGCACGCGGGCCACCCGGCCGGCGGTGCCGCTCGCCGCGGTCTCCGTGCCGCCTCCTGTGACGCTGTCCATGCCGTGTACTCCCGACTGCCGTGCTGCCGTCACCGGCTTCCTCCGTTGATCGCGGTCACATGGTGGCACGGCTGCCCGGCCGGAGGGAGGCGGTGGGTGGCTGATGCCGTCAGGTGTCGGTCGGATAACGGACTCGACGGGTGTTCTTATACACCCTTGACACCCCTAAAGGTCTAGGCCAAGCTCCCGGGTACTGGTCTAAACCATTAATGACCCCGTCAACGACCAGTCCCAGACCCACGAGCAGGACGCGGTTGCGGCGGTCCGTCGCGCATCCGGCATTTCGGGCGGTGGGGGGAGTTTCGGGCATCCTGAGGAGGGTGGCATGAAGCGCAAGCTCATCGCGGCGATCGGTGCCGCGACCGTGCTCACCGCGGTAGCGGCCTGTGGCGGCAGCGGCGGCGGCAAGTCCAAGGACAACGCGGGGGGCGCGGCCGACTACAAGGGCAAGACGCTCAACGTCTGGCTGATGAGCGGCTCGAACCCGCCCGGGTGGACCAAGGACATCACCGCCGCGTTCGAGAAGAAGTACCCCGGCGCCAAGCTGAAGATCACCGTCCAGCAGTGGGACGGCATCCAGCAGAAGCTGACCACCGCGCTGTCGGAGAGCACCCCGCCGGACGTCGTCGAGGTCGGCAACACGCAGACCCCCTACTACGCGGCCACCGGCGGCCTGAAGGACCTCACCAGCGTCAAGTCCGCCATCGGCGGGGACGACTGGGTGCCGGCGCTCAACGGCTCCGCGGTCTACGAGGGCAAGCAGTTCGCCGCCCCCTGGTACTTCGCCAGCCGCGTCGTGGTCTACAACAAGAAGATCTGGTCCGCGGCCGGCATCACCACCACGCCGAAGACCCAGGCCGAGCTCTTCCAGGACCTGGACAAGATCAAGGCCAAGGGCACCAAGGACGCCTTCTACCTGCCCGGCCAGGACTGGTACGGCTTCGACGGCTTCCTGCTGGACGCCGGCGCGGACCTGGTGAAGAAGCAGGGCGACAAGTACGTCGGCAACCTCGACACCCCGCAGGCCGCCAGTGCCATCGAGCTGTACAAGAAGCTCAACTCCTACGGCACCGCGCCCAAGGACAAGGACGAGGCCACCCCGCAGCAGTCCGACGTCTTCGCCAAGGGTGACGTCGGCGCGTTCCTCGGCCTGGGCTGGGAGGCCAGCGGCGCCATCACCAAGAACCCGAAGCTGAAGGACGAGGTCGGCTACTTCGCCTTCCCGGGCAAGACCGCCGCCAAGACCGCCAGCGTGTTCGTCGGCGGCTCCAACCTGGCCATCACCCAGGGCAGCAAGAACCCCGAGCTGGCCCAGGACTTCCTGACCATGGCGATGTCCGACCAGTTCGAGGGCGAGCTGGCCAAGGAGGGCGGCGTGGTCCCGAACAAGGCCTCGCTCGACTCCCAGCTGGCGGGCAACGCGTTCGGCACCGTCTCCGCGGCCGCGGCTGCCAACGGCGGCACCACCCCGCTGATCCCGGCCTGGGGCAGCGTCGAGAACGCCCCCAACCCGATCACCACCATCTTCATGACCGGCGTGCTCCAGGGCCAGAGCCCGAGCGAGGCCGCCAAGAAGGCCGACACCGAGATCGACAAGCGGCTCAGCCAGCAGTAAGCACCCCCTGACGGATCCGCCCGGCCGCCGCCTTCGTGGGCGCGGCCGGGCGGACCCACCCAGCGCACCCGGCGGACGGCACGAGGAAGAGGCAAGCATGGCCGCGCAGTACAGAGGGACGTCGACCCGCGCCCCGGACGAGGCGGCGGTGACGCCCGGACCCGCAGGAGCGCCCCCCGGTGCCGGCGCGCCCGCACCCGCCGGACCGCGCCCGTCCCGCGGCGGCGCCCTGGCCGGCCGTGCCACGCCCTACCTGCTGATCCTCCCGGCCCTGGCGGCCACCGTCCTGCTGCTGGGCTACCCGCTGGTCCGGAACGTCATCATCTCGTTCCAGACCCTCGACGCCTTCCAGCTGATCCAGCACACCACCCAGTGGGCCGGCTTCGACAACTACAAGGACCAGCTCACCAGCGCCGAGTTCTGGCACACCACCGAGCGGTCCATCTTCTTCACCCTCGCCAACGTCGCGCTGATCATGGTCGGCGGCACCCTCATCGGGCTGCTGCTCAACCGGCTCGGCAAGCGGATGCGGCTGACCCTCTCGCTCGGCCTGATCCTCGCCTGGGCGATGCCGTACGTGGCCGCCACCACCGTCTACCAGTGGCTGTTCGACACCCAGTACGGCGTCGTCAACTGGGTGCTGTGGAAGCTGGGCTGGCACTCCATGCACGACTACAACTGGTTCGGCAGCCAGTTCTCCACCTTCGCCGTCATCACGCTGATGGTGGTCTGGCAGTCCCTGCCCTTCGTGGCGCTCAACCTCTACGGCGGCCTCACCACGATCTCCACGGAGATATTCGAGGCGGCCTGGATGGACGGCGCCACCCCGTGGCGGACGTTCCGCTCCGTGCTCTTCCCGATGCTCCGGCCGTTCTTCCTCGGCACGACGTTCCTGGAGATCATCTGGGTCTTCAAGGCGTTCACCCAGGTCTACGCGCTCAACGCCGGCGGCCCCGAGGGCCTGACGGAGACCCTGCCGGTGTACGCGTTCGTCGAAGGCGTCGGCAACCAGCACTACGGCACCGGCGCCGCCATCTCGGTGCTCACCATCCTGATCCTGATGGTGCTGATGTCGTACTACTTCCGCATCATCCTGAAGCAGGAGGACGAGCTGTGAGGCGCTCCCTGTTCGGACGGGTCTGGCCCAATGCCGTCGCGCTGGTCCTCTTCGTCTTCTTCGTCTTCCCCGTCTACTGGATGGTGACCACGGCCTTCAAGCCGGACCTGGACATCATCTCCACGACGCCGGTCTTCCTGCCGTTCCACGGCACCCTCAGCCACTTCGACAAGGCCGTGCACGCCTCCGGGTTCTGGACCCTGGTACGCAACAGCTTCACGGTCACCGTCTGCTCGGTGCTGCTGTCGCTGCTCGTGGCCCTGGCCGCGGCCTTCGCCGTCGCCCGGATGCGCTTCCGCGGGCGCAAGGCGTTCATCCTCGTCGTGATGATGGCGCAGATGGCGCCCTGGGAGGTCATGACGATCTCCGTCTACATGATCGTCCGCGACCAGGACATGCTCAACAGCCTGCTGCCGCTGACCTTCTTCTACATGATGATGGTGCTGCCCTTCACCATCTGGACGCTGCGCGGGTTCATCGCCGCGGTGCCGAAGGAGTTGGAGGAGTCGGCGCTGATGGACGGCTGCACCCGGTTGCAGGCGTTCTTCCGGGTGGTGCTGCCGCTGCTGGCGCCCGGCCTGATGGCGACCTCCCTGTTCGGCTTCATCACCGCCTGGAACGAGTACCCGCTCGTCCTCATCCTCAACAAGGAGAGCGGCCAGACGCTGCCGCTGTGGCTCACCCAGTTCCAGACCAACTTCGGCGACGACTGGGGCGCCACCATGGCCGCCTCCAGCTTCTTCACGGTGCCCGTGGTGATCGTCTTCCTCGTGCTCCAGCGCCGCGCGGTGTCCGGCCTGACCGCGGGGGCGGTGAAGGGATGACCGCCCCCGCGCTGCCCGCCTTCGCCGCGCGCGACGACGCCCTCTCCCGCGACGCGCTCGCCGTCCTCCAGCCCGGTTTCGCCGGCACCACCGCCCCCGACTGGGTGCTGCGGCTGCTCGACGAGGGACTGGGCTCGGTGGCCCTGTTCGCCCGGAACATCGCCACGCCCGAGCAGGTGGCCGCACTCACCGCCCACCTGCGGTCCGTGCGGCCCGACGTGCTGGTCACCGCCGACGAGGAGAGCGGCGACGTCACCCGCATCGAGGTGCGCGAGGGCTCGTCCTTCCCCGGCAACCTCGCCCTGGGCGCCGTCGACGACCCGGAGCTGACCCGGTCCGTGGCCGCCCAACTCGGCCGGAAACTGGCCGGCCTCGGCGTCACCTTCGACTGGGCGCCGTCCGCCGACGTCAACTCCGACCCCGACAACCCGGTCATCGGCACCCGGGCCTTCGGCGCCGAACCCGATCTGGTCGCCCGGCACACCGCCGCCTGGATCGAGGGCCTCCAGTCCGCCGGCGTGGCCGCGTGCGTCAAGCACTTCCCCGGCCACGGCGACACCGCGGTGGACTCCCACCACGCGATGCCGCGTATCGACGTGGACGAGGAGACCCTGCGCTCGCGTGAACTCGTACCGTTCCGGGCCGCGTTGGCGGCCGGGGTGAAGGCCGTGATGAGCGCGCACATCCTCGTGCCCGCGCTCGACCCGCGGCTGCCGGCCACCCTCAGCCCGACCGCGCTGACCGCGCTGCTGCGCGGCCCCGTCGAGGCGGGCGGCCTCGGCTACGACGGCCTCGTCGTCACCGACGGCATCGAGATGCGGGCCGTCGCCGGCACCTACGGGATCGCCCGCGGCACCGTCATGGCGCTGGCCGCCGGCGCCGACGCGATCTGCGTCGGCGGCGGCCTCAACGACGAGCAGACCGTCCTCGACCTGCGGGACGCCGTCGTCGCCGCCGTCCGCGACGGCTCGCTGCCGGCCGAACGGCTCGCCGACGCCGCCCGCCGGGTGCGCGAGGTCGCGGCCTGGGCCGCGGCGACCGCCGACGCGGCCGGGCGGCTGCCGGACGACTCCGCCATCGGGCTGGCCGCGGCCCGGCGGGCGCTGCGCGTGGTCCGGGACGGCTCCTTCGCCCCGCTCACCGCCCCGCCCTACGTGGCCGTCCTGGAGCCCGAGGCGAACATCGCCGTCGGCGACGACACCCCCTGGGGCGTCACCGGCCCGCTGGCCGCCCTGCTGCCGGGCACCACGGGCGACGTCTACCGGGGCGAGGAGGCCGCCGACGCCGGAGCGGTGCTCGCCGCGGCCGGCGGTCGGCGGCTGGTCGCCGTGGTCCGCGACGCCCACCGGCACGCGTGGATGGGACGGGCCCTGGACGCGCTGGTCGGCGCGCGACCGGACACCGTTGTCGTCGAGATGGGCCTGCCGCAGGCCCCGCCGCGCGGCGCGCTGTACATCGCCACGCACGGCGCGGCACGGGTGTGCGGTGAGGCGGCGGCCGAGGTCATCGCCGGCCGGGAGCCGTAGCCTCCGCCGGCCGAACGCCGAAGGGGCCCCCACCGGTGGGGGCCCCTTCGGCGTTCGGCCTCGCCCGTGCGAAGGCTTGCGGGGAGACGGGCTACAGGCCCTGCCAGGCGGGCTTGGCCGCGTACGTGGCCCTGAAGTACGGGGCCAGCTTCAGCTTGGAGGCGGCGGCCTCGTCGACGACCACCGTGGCGTGCGGGTGCAGCTGGAGCGCGGAGGCCGGCACCAGCGCCGCCACCGGGCCCTCCACGCTGGCCGCCACCGCCTCCGCCTTGCCCTCGCCGGTGGCCAGCAGCACCAGGTGCCGGGCCTCCAGGATGGTGCCGATGCCCTGGGTGATCACGTGGTGCGGCACCTGGTCGATGTCGCCGCCGAAGAAGCGGGCGTTGTCCACCCGCGTCTGCTCGGTCAGCGTCTTGATCCGGGTGCGGGAGGCCAGCGACGAGCACGGCTCGTTGAAGCCGATGTGCCCGTCGGTGCCGATGCCCAGCAGTTGCAGGTCCACCCCGCCGGCCGCCGCCAGCGCCGCGTCGTACGCCTCGCACGCCGCCTGCACGTCCTCGGCGGTGCCGTCCGGGCCGATGAACGCCTCCGGGGACAGCCCCAGCGGCTCCACGACCTCGCGCAGCACCACCGAGCGGTACGACTCGGGGTGCCCGGCCGGCAGCCCCACGTACTCGTCGAGCTGGCACACCCGGGCCCGGGAGGCGTCCACCGCGCCGGAGCGCACCTTGGCCGCCAGTGCCTGGTAGACGGGCAGCGGAGTGGAGCCGGTGGCCACGCCGATCAGGGCGTCGGGCCTGCGCCGCAGCAGGGCCGCGACGGCCTCGGCTATGGTCTCGCCGCCCGCGGCGGCGTCCGGGACGATCACAACTTCCACGCTGGGCCTGCCGTTCTGGGAAGAGGAGGATGCGAAGGGGACGTCAGGGTCGTTCGGGTGCTCGGTGGTATAGACCACTACGACAAGAGTACCGCGTACCGGGTCGCCGGTGCTGGTGCGGAGGGCCGTCTCCTGTGGTCGACTGGTGGGGTACGCGGGGCGTGTCGGCACGGAGGCGGTGCGTATGAGGACTCCCGTGGACCTCCGGGGCACCCGCCGCCGAGAGGCCGGGCGGACCATGGCCGACGAGATCGCCGAGCAGCCCGAGGCGCTGGCCCGGCTGCTGGACCGAGGTGCCTCCGCGATCCGCGCCACCGCGCGCCGGATCGCCGAGCGGCGGCCCCGCTTCGTGCTCCTCGCCGCCCGCGGCAGCTCCGACCACGCCGCGCTGTACGGCAAGTACCTCTGCGAGGTCGAGCTCGGGCTGCCCTGCGGGCTGGCGTCCATGTCCACCGTGACCGCGTACGGGACAGCGCCGCACTTCGCCGACGTGCTGGTGGTGGCCGTCAGCAGGTCCGGGGGCTCCCCGGACCTGGTCGGCTTCACCCGCGCCGCACGGCGGGGCGGCGCGACCACCCTCGCCGTCACCAACAACCCGGACTCGCCGCTGGCCGAGGCAGCCGAGTTCCAGGTCGACGTGCTGGCCGGGCCGGAGCGGGCGCTGCCGGCGACCAAGACGTACACCGCCCAACTGCTCGCCCTGCACCTGCTGGTGCGCGGCATCCGGGACCGGGAGCCCACCGAGGCCCGGGTGCTGCCCGCACTGGCCGCGCGGGTACTCGCCCGGAGCCGCGAGGTGCGACAGCTCGCCGCGCGGTACCGGTTCGCCGGGCGGATGGTCGTCACCTCGCGCGGCTACGGGCTGCCCACGGCCAAGGAAACGGCGCTGAAGCTGATGGAGACCTGCGCCATGCCCGTGCTCGGCTCCTCCGGCGCGGATCTGCTGCACGGGCCGCTGGCCGCGGTGGACACCGTCTCCCCGGTGATCGCGATCGTCACGGAGGGGAGCGGAGGGGACGCGCTCCAGCCCGTCCTGGACCGGCTGCACGGACGCGGCGCCGACCTCATGGTCGTCGGCCCCGCCTCCCAGGCCAGGGCGGCCTCCGCCGGCTTCGCCCTCCCGACCTGCGGCCTGCCCGAATCCCTCCAGCCGATCCCGGAGATCCTCCCCCTCCAGCAACTCGCACACGACATGGCGGTGGCACGGGGACGCATGTGACCCGGGGCGCCCAGGGCTGAGCCGGGGTAGGCACTGAGCCAAAGGGCGCGCCGCTGTCGAAAGGG
>Ga0164242_10004666_pt1 | contig 15345 bp, 11 predicted proteins | sample OricomgcompostMG_FD_108783 | JGI IMG/M metagenome (GOLD analysis project Ga0164242, IMG submission 108783) | Miracle-Growth compost microbial communities from Emeryville, California, USA - Original compost - Miracle growth compost (MG) ... | reverse complement strand
CCCGTTTGGATTCCCGGCGCGCGATCGGCTAATGTTTCGGCGCATGCCGATGTGGTTTCCACGTCGTCAGCAGGCGGACATAGCTCAGTTGGTAGAGCGCAACCTTGCCAAGGTTGAGGTCGCCGGTTCGAGCCCGGTTGTCCGCTCTGGTCGAAGATTCGAGACTCCTCTCGGGGTCGCGGATCCAGATCGCACGGTGGAGTGGCCGAGAGGCGAGGCAACGGCCTGCAAAGCCGTCTACACGGGTTCAAATCCCGTCTCCACCTCGCAAACCATGGCTGCCGAAGCGCCCCGGACAGGGTCGTTTTGGTTGTTGGGCCGGGTGTCGGATAGAGTTTTGATCCGTTGCCCGGGTCAACAACGGCCAGGGTTTACAGGCGGACATAGCTCAGTTGGTAGAGCGCAACCTTGCCAAGGTTGAGGTCGCCGGTTCGAGCCCGGTTGTCCGCTCTGCGGTAACACATATCGCCGAGGACGATTGGCGCAGCGGTAGCGCGCTTCCCTGACACGGAAGAGGTCACTGGTTCGATCCCAGTATCGTCCACCAGTACGAAACAGACCCTGACCTTGCAGAGATGCAAGGTCAGGGTCTGTTTGTTTTTGATTGCTCTCCGCTTGTTGGTCAAACGCCCTGGTCCGTTGGGAGTGGAAGACCAGAACGGGCATGCGACGAAGTCGAGCGACCTACTCTCCGAGTTCCAGACTCGTGGATTCCAGTGACAGTTGGCAGAGCCTGGGTTATCCTCGCAGGTCCCGCACGGACAACGACACCACGTAGCGGCTTCGGGAGATGACCACTGACCCAGAGTTAGCGTAGGTGAGGGCGCGGACGGTGGTGTATCCGCCAGAAATCACCCACGAACTATTGGAAGGTGCCCGTGGACCCAGCGAGCTGCACTGTTCGTCGCGCCTTGTCGTGCCGCTCTTCGACCACAACACGATCCCCGCGGAACCCGCCCCTGGGCAGCGGGTCTGCGTGATGAGCTGCGCATCAGCGGAAGCCGTGCTGCACGTCGACCTGCCCAGGCTGGACCGCAGTGAAGCGTGCAGATCGGCGACGCAACCGCCGCCGTCGGCTGAAACGTCTGGAGGACGGCACGCTTCGCGGGTGGGTCCGGTAGAACCATCGTTTGCCCATCTCGATGAGGAGCAGGTACATCACGACGAGTGCGGCGAGTGCGGCGAAGAACAGCGGTGGCAACGGTGCCAGGCCCAGAGGAGCCGCGATCGGGCTGAACGGCAGGACCACGCCAACGGTGACGACCGCCAGCGCCGACAACGTCAACGGCAGACTGGCTCGGCTTCGGAAGAACGGCACCCTGCGAGTCCGGATCGCGAAGATCACCAAGGTCTGGGTGGCCAGGGATTCCACGAACCACCCGGACCGGAATGCAGCTGCGTGAGCGTGAAAGACCCACAACATGATCCCGAAGGTGAGGAAGTCGAACACGGAGCTGATCGGGCCGAAGGTCAGCATGAACCGACGGATGAGAGCGATGTCCCAATGCGCAGGATGCCGGACCTGTTCGTCATCCACATGGTCGGTCGGGATCGCGAGTTGGCTGGTGTCATAAAGCAGGTTGTTGAGCAGGATCTGCGACGGCAGCATAGGCAGGAACGCAAGGAACGTGGATGCGCCGGCCGCGGAGAACATGTTGCCAAAGTTGCTCGATGTTCCCATCAGCACGTACTTCATCGTGTTCGCGAAGATACGTCTGCCGGCCGCGACCCCGTCGGCCAGCACATCGAGATCCTTCTCCAGCAGGATGACGTCGGCGGCGTCCTTGGCCACATCGGTGGCGGAGTCGACTGAGATGCCGACATCGGCGTTGTGCAGCGCCAGTGCGTCATTCACCCCGTCGCCGAGGAACCCGACGCCGTGACCTGTGTGCCGGTGGAGTCGGACGATTCGCGACTTCTGCTCCGGACTGACTCGGGCGAAGACCGTGGTTCGACCGATTGATGTCGCAAGCGTCCGGTCGTCCATCTCGGAGATCTGTTGCCCCGTGAGCGCGGTCGTGCCGGAGAGGCCCAGCTCGTTGCAGACCCGCAGGGCAACGGTGGCGTTGTCGCCCGTGACAACCTTGACTTCGATTCCGAGGGTGGTGAGTCGTCGCAGCGCGGCGACGGTGCCAGGTTTGGGCGGGTCCAGAAAGACCAAGAAGCCAACCAGCCGCAAGTTGTGCTCGTCGATCGTGGACAGGCGCTGGGACGGGTCCACCGCGTCGCGTACTGCCACCGCCACGACCCGATTCCCGGCCGCGAACTCGGCCTGAAGTTGCGTTGCAGCTGTCGGCGGCACGTCGACACAGCGCTCGAGCACCCGTTCCGGAGCCCCCTTGGTGATTTGCGTCGTGATCCCGGCACGATCCCGTACGATCACCGATGCCATCGTCCGCTCGTGGTCGAATGGCAGCACTGCCAGCGTTTCGTAACCCGCGAGAGCACCGGCGGCCTCCTCCGGTGCCGCCTGCCACAAGGCGCGGTCCAGCGGGTTCCCGCCGATATCCCTTCCGGCAGCATCGGTCTCGGTGCACAACAGGCCCCAGCGCAGCACCTGCGCAGCTGGATCGGCGCCCACCGGCACCGTGCGGGTGAAGGTGATCCGTCCGACGGTGAGCGTTCCGGTCTTGTCGGTGAAGACCACGTCTAAGTCGCCCAGATCTTCGATACAGACGAGGCGTTTAACCAGAACCTTCAGGTGCCGCATGTGCCGTGACCCGGCTGCAAGACTGGTCGAGACGACAGCTGGAAGGAGTTGCGGGGTGATCCCGACGGCGATCGCCAGCGAGAACAGTAGTGCGTCGATCAGCCGACGGTGCAAGGCAACGTTGATGACAAAGACACTGCTCGTCAAGGTGGCCGCGACGATCAGCAGCAACGTCGAGAACCGGCGCAGGCCGACCTGGAATTCGGTCTCGGTCTGACGGTGCACCAGATCGGCGGCGAGCCGGCCAAACTCCGCCCGCCGTCCGGTAGCCACGACGACGCCGTGTCCGCTGCCGGCATCGACGACGGTACCCATCAGGGCGCACGAGGTGAGCTCAGCCAGCGCGGGATGGTCCGTTGTCGGCCGTGCCGACTTTGCGACCGGCAGGGACTCGCCGGTCAACACCGATTCATCGCATTCGAGTTCGTCGACCTTCAGCAAGCGCAGGTCCGCCGGCACGATGTCACCCAAGCCGATCCGCACCAGGTCACCCGGCACCAGCGCCGTCACGTCCACACGTGACGGCACGCCATCACGTGTGACAACTGCCGCGTGCCTGATCGCCGAATGCAATGCTGCCGCGGCACGTTCGGCGCGGTATTCGTTGACCAACCCCAGACCGACGGACAGCGCAACGATCATCCCGATGATGATGGCGTCATTGTGTTCCCCGACGAAATAGGATGCCGTCGCGGCAACCACCAACAGGAGCAGCAGCGGCGAATTCAGTTGGCGCCACAGCACCGGTAAGAGGCGGGCCCGGTGTATGGACACCGCATTGGGCCCGACCTCCTGAAGCCGACGCATGGCTTCGCTCGAGGTGAGCCCGTGTCGCCCATCGGAGCCCACCGACGCGATAACCTGCGCGGTCGACTGTGATGCGGCGACCACCACCGGTGGATCGTTCTCCTGGTGCGGAAGAACGGCAGCAAGCGTCATACGTGCACGATGGCGCCAGCCTTCCCTCGCGCCCAGAGGCGAAAGTCCCTGGCCAGGGCCTCGTGCGCGCGATGTGACGATGGTCCCTGGTCGGTGTCGCGGACGTCGGTGAGGCTTGAGACATGACACTCTCACCTGTGGAGGTTTCCGCCCTCGATGCGTGGTTCCGTGCGGCCAACTACCTGTCCGTCGGGCAGATCTATCTGGTGGACAACCCGTTGCTCGACCGGGACCTGGAACCTGCGGATATCAAGCCTCGCCAACTCGGGCACTGGGGCACGACCCCGGGGCTGAACATGATCTATACCCACGTCAATCGGCTCATCCGGCAGCGTGATGTGAATGCGATCTTCCTGGTCGGTCCCGGCCACGGTGGTCCCGCGGCGATCGCGTCCGCCTATCTGGATGGAACCTACAGCGAGATCTACCCGCGGATCGGTCGGGATCGTGATGGGCTGCGGGCGTTGTTCCGGCAGTTCTCGTTTCCCGGTGGGGTCCCCAGTCACGTGGCGCCGGAGACACCCGGTTCGATCCATGAGGGTGGTGAGCTGGGCTACGTGCTCTCGCACGCGTACGGCGCCGCGATGGACAATCCGGACCTTGTCGTCGTGGCCGTCGTCGGTGACGGTGAGTTCGAGACCGGCCCGCTCGCAACGTCCTGGCATGCCAACAAGTTCGTCGATCCGGTGCAGGATGGCGCGGTTCTGCCGATCCTCCACCTCAACGGTTACAAGATCGCCAACCCGACTGTGCCGTCGCGCATTTCGCGTCAGGAGTTGACGAAGCTGTTGGAGGGCTACGGTTACGAGGTGCTCGTCGTCGAAGGCGACGACCCCCTCGACGTGCACCAACAGATGGCGGCAGCAGTGGACCACGCCCATGACGAAATCACTGCCATCCAGCGAGCGGCGCGCATCGACGGCTCAGTCGTGCGCCGGCCGTGGCCGATGATCGTGATGGTGACGCCCAAGGGCTGGACCGGCCCTCGCGAGGTTGACGGCGTTCCTGTGGAGGGCACCTGGCGTGCCCACCAGGTGCCCCTTGCCGGCACCCGTGACAACGTGGCTCACCGTAGGCAGCTCCAGGAATGGATGGAGTCCTACCGCCCCCGCGAGCTGTTCGATGACGACGGGTGCGTCCGCACCGAGATCAGCGCGCTGGCTCCGATCGGTGACCGGCGGATGAGCGCCAACCCGCACGCAAATGGCGGATTGCTCCGAAAGCCACTGCGGATCAAAGACTTCCGCTCGTATTCGGTCGAGGTGCCGAGCCCGGGCGGATCGACCCACGAGGCGACTCGACAGGTTGGACGGATGCTGGTCGACGTCATCCGGGACAACCCGAGCACCTTCCGCCTCTTCGGTCCGGACGAGACCGCATCCAACCGGTTGGATGCGGTCTACGAGGTGACGGACAAGGTGTTCGCCGGTGAGATACGAGCCACCGACGAGCACCTGGCGCACACCGGTCGCGTGGTCGAGATGTTGTCCGAACACACGTGCCAGGGTTGGCTGGAAGGCTATCTCCTGACCGGTCGCCACGGATTGTTCTCCTGTTACGAGGCGTTCGTCCACATCGTCGACTCGATGGTCAATCAGCACGCCAAGTGGTTGCACACCACCCGCGGAATCGACTGGCGGCCGCCGGTCTCCTCGCTCAACTATCTGCTGACCTCGCACGTGTGGCGGCAGGATCACAACGGGTTCTCGCACCAGGACCCCGGATTCATCGACCACGTGGTCAACAAGAAGGCGGACATCGTGCGCGTCTACCTTCCACCCGACACGAACACGCTGCTGTCGACGATGCAGCACTGTCTGGAGAGCCGGCACTACATCAACGTCGTCGTGGCGGGCAAGCAGCCGCAGTTCGACTGGCTCACCGGTGACCAGGCGGCCGATCACTGTGCCCGCGGTCTGGGCATCTGGGACTGGGCGTCCAACGACGACGGTGAGCCGGATGTGGTCCTGGCAGCTGCTGGCGACATCCCCACCCTGGAGACCCTGGCCGCAATATCCATCCTGCGGAAGCACCTGCCAGAGCTACGGATCCGCATGATCAACGTCATCGATCTGATGCGCCTGCAGGACGAGACCCAGCATCCGCACGGGCTCGCTGGTCGCGACTTCGATGCCTTGTTCACGACAGACCGTCCCGTCATCTTCGCCTATCACGGCTACCCATGGCTGATCCACCGGTTGACGTACCGGCGCACCAACCACGACAACCTGCACGTGCGCGGCTACAACGAGGAGGGCACCACGACGACGCCGTTCGACATGGTGATGATGAACGACATCGACCGTTTCCACCTGGTGATGGATGTCATCGACCGGGTGCCGTCGCTCGGGTCGAGCGTGGCCGAGTTGCGACAAGAGATGGTCGACACCCGGCGTCGGGCAAAGGCGTGGACCCGCGACCACGGTGATGACCTGCCCGAGGTGCGACAGTGGACGTGGGGTGATGCGGACGTGCCTGACGCGGCCGGCGCAAACGTCCGCACCGACTCAGGTCGATAGCGCAGGGCGACCTTCAGAGCGCGTCGACGACGAACTGGGCGATCAGCCACTCCTCATCGGTGGGCACGACAAGCACCTGCACCGCCGAATGGTCCGCGGAGATCGTGCGCGCACGGTGCGAATCTGCAACGTTCCGTGCGGGGTCCAGCACGATCCCCAGATGCTCCAGGCCACCCAGCGCGCGGGCACGCACCTCCGCGCTGTTTTCACCGACTCCCGCGGTGAAGGTGAGCACCTCCAGGCCGCCGAGCACAGCGAGGTAGCCGCCGATGTACTTGCGCAGCCGGTGCCCCACGACGTCCAGCGCGAGCCGCGCGGCATCGTCGCCTCGGGCGGCGGCCGCCACCACGTCCCGCGTGTCAGCGCGACCGGTCAGGCCCAGCAGTCCGGAGCGCCGGGTGAGTAACGTCTCCAACTCGGCGGGGGTGTAGTTCGCGGTCCGAGCCAGATGAAGCAGGACACCGGGGTCGAGATCCCCGCTCCGGGTGCCCATCACCAGGCCCTCCAAGGGAGTCAACCCCATCGATGTGTCGATCGGTCGGCCCTTGTCGATCGCCGATATCGAGGCTCCGTTGCCCAGGTGCAGCACGATCTGCCGCAGCTCGGACACCTGCCGGCCGATCACGCGGGCCGCTTCCCGCGACACATACTCGTGTGAGATCCCGTGGAATCCGAAACGCCGGATCCCGTGTTGCGCGGCCACTTCCTGGTCGATGGCGTACGTCGCTGCAGCCTTCGGAAGATCTGCGAAGAAGGCGGTGTCGAACACCGCGATGTGCGGCACCCCGGGGAACGCCCGCAGAGCGGCACGGATGCCGGCGATGCATGCCGGGTTGTGCAACGGGTCCAGCGAAGACACCGATTCGATCATGGTGAGGACCCGGTCGTCGATCCGAGTCGGTCCGACCAGTCCCTGCCCACCGTGCACCACCCGGTGGCCGACGGCGGCCGGTGGGTCGGTGCTGAGGTCCAGCCCGAACTCGGCGAAGCGCCGCAGGGCGAGGTCGAAGGCACCGGGCACGTCGTGCGCCTGTGTCGTGCCGCCGGCCCGGTGCGCACCGACGTGGACGCGGTAGACGGTGCCATCGGTCCCCAACCGTTCGACGCTCGCTGTCGCGACCGGTTCATGATGGGCGGGGTCGATCAGCCGGACCTTGCACGACGAGGACCCAGTATTGACAACGAGTACTCTCATAGCGCTCCAACGGTTTTCGGTTCCTGATTCCTCGAGTCGACCTCAGTCGATGGCCAGTGCATTGTGACGATCACCAACGGTGAACGGCCGCCCGAACCTGGGTACGCGCTTCTGCACCACGCCGTGGACGACTAGGGCCTCGCCCGATGGGCCGAGCTTGGCGATTCGTTCCATGACCACAAGCCGGAGGTGTGCATGCACTCCTCGGCCTGGGCGACCATGACACTCATCTCCTGGTACTTGATTGTTCGAGATTCAGGGTTACTCACTGCCGTGCACTGCGACAGGGACTTTCGACCCGCTGAACGATCCCGGTCCGTCGCCACCAGGAGCCGATGCCGATGGTCCCGGCACCACACGACACGACGGAGCCGGCGAGATGCAGATCGGTGCGGCACACGCCGCAACAGCTGACGCGGATGCGCGACTGCCCGGGGGCCGGGGACCCCTCATCGGACGACGACCACCGGACAGTGCGCGTGCCGCACGCAATAGGCACTGACTGAGCCCAGCACCGCCTCGGCAACGGCACCATGCCCCTGGCTCCCGACGACGAGCGCGGCGGCGTGCTGGGCGAGATCGACCAGGACCGGCCCGGGCTTGCCCTCGTGGACCGCGGTCCTCACCTCCCCGTGCTGCAGCGTGACGCTCGCGTGCGCCTTCTCGACCACGGACCGCGCCTCGCCATCGGGGTTGAAGGCGGGCCAGTAGACCGGCGCGCCATACGACATCGGCCACTGCCAGGCGGTCACCAGGAGCAGATCGGCACCGACGCGATCGGCGAAGTCCGCCGCCCACTGAAGCGCCTGGGTGCTCTCGGTGGACCCGTCGACCCCGACGACGACGATCTTGTTCTCATCGGCCATGACAGACTCCTTCATCCGGTGATCTCATGCTCAATCCTGAGAGCCTGCGGAGGTCTGGCACAGGGACGATGGTCCCTGCCGCGCGTACCGCCGGGCGTGCGGAGATGGATCATGGGCGGCGGTACGGGCGCGGGTGTGCGGCTCGGCCTGTGGCGCTGGGTGCTGCGGGCCGGCTCGGTGCTGGTGCTCGTAGCAGCCGTCGAGTATGTCGTCGTGCCGCGGCTCGCCGGTGCTGAGCGGACGGTGCGGCTGCTGACCACGGTCAACCCGTGGTGGGTGGGCGTCGCCATAGGCATGGAGGCCCTCAGCCTCGTCAGCTATTCGCTCCTCTCGTTGCAGATCCTCGGTGTCCGCGCCCGGAGTCTGTGGTGGATGGTGCGCACGGACGTCGCCGGGCTCGCAGTCAGTCACCTGGTGCCCGCCGGCGCGGCGGCAGGTAACGCGGTGCGGTATCGGCTGCTGCGCACTGCAGGGATCTCGATGGAGGACGCAAGCGCCGGAGTCACGCTCGAGGGCATCGGTTCGCTGCTGGCGCTCCTGGCCGTGCTCTGGACGGCGCTGGGTGCAGCAGGCCTGCGCTTCGGGCCCAGGCCGGTCTACGTGATTCCGGTCGCAATCGGGGCGATCGTCGTCGGCGTGGTCGTCGTCGCGCATCGGCACGCGCCCCGGTCACGGTTCAGCGTCCGGGTGGCCACCGCGTTGCCCGTGCTGATCCCCAAGCGCTTCCGCCCGCGGGCAGCCGCCGCCGCTCGCAGACTCGCCGCCGGCGCGGACCGGTTGTCCACCGACCGGCGATACCTGTGGGACTGCGCCAAGTGGGCGATCGCGAACTGGTGCTTCGACGCCGTGTCGTTGTGGTGCTTCCTGGCGGCTTTCGGGGTGCATCTCGACCCGGTCGGCACGCTGGTCGCGTATGCCGCCGCGAACGCGCTGGGGGTATTGCCGGTCACACCTGGCGGGCTCGGGCTGGTCGAGGGATCCCTGATCCCCGCGCTCATCGCGTTCGGCGGGCCATCGCGGGCCGTGCTGCTCGGGGCGCTGAGTTGGCGGCTCGTGGAGTTCTGGGTGCCGATCCCGGTCGGGGGCGTCGCCTACCTCAGCCTGCGTGTCCAGGACCGATTCGCACCGTTGCCACCGGCGCGGGAGGTCAAGGCCTGACATCCCCGCGTTGCTCCGGTTCCGGTTGCTTGTCGGGTCTCCAGTTGATCTGCCCGAGAGCGACCAGCAGGGCGAGCATCCCCACCTGGACCACCCAGCCGATCGGCGACGTGAGCGACGTTCGGATCAGATCTGCGGCGCTCGTGTCGCGGACGGCGTGTGCTCCACCCAAGTAGAGGCTGTAACTGGCGAGGCGACCAGCGAAGAAGGCTGCCGTCAGTGTTGACAGTCGCGCCTGCATCAACCCCGCGGCCTCGAAGAGCTGCGCGGATGGGACCGGGGACAGCGCGAACAGTGCGAGAGCGGCGATGGAGCCCGTACGTCGCTGCAGCAGCACCGATCCGGCGGCGGCGAGGTTGCGGCGCTGCTTGGCCGGCAGATGCGCGCCGAGCCGGCGAGTTGCGTGTGCCAGTGTCAGTCGTCCGGCTGCCGCGGAGAGCGCGCCCACGGGCACCAGGAGGAACTCGGATGTGTCGCCGTGCAGGTAGAACAGCATCAGGACGGCCCACGTCGGTGGGCCCAAGGCGGGAAGCAGATTGACACCGAAGATGGTTGCGACCACCACGAGATAGATCATCGCGGACCCTTCCACCGGGAACCCATTCGGGGCTTCAGGATGCCTGCGCGTGCCGTCAGCCGTTCAGGCGGACGGTCTCTCCCAATCCGGGTGTCACCACGCACCATCCGGTGTGCTCCCGGATCCGATGCGCGAGCGCCTGTCTCGAGTCGTCCTCGCCGTGCACCAGGTAGACGGCTTCCGGTGGCGCGGGGATCTGCTGGAGCCAGGACAACAACTCGCCCGCGTCAGCATGCACCGAGAATCCCTCGTCCACGACCACCGTTGCACGCACCGGGAGGTATCGGCCGTACAGCTTGAGCTCGGTGGCGCCGTCGACAAGCAGACGGCCGGGTGTGCCGGAGGCCTGATACCCGGTGAGGATCACCGCATTGTTCGCGCGTGGCAGCATGCTCATGAGGTGGTGCACGACCCGGCCCCCGGTGCCCATGCCGGAGGCGGACACCACGATCGACGGCTCCGGCGGGCTGTTGAGCACGATGGATTCTTCCGCGCTGCGTGCCAGCCGCAGGTCGAGATCTCCGGCAATCCGTGCCGGGAGGTCCGAACGCAGCTCGGCTCGCATCGCCGGGTCCCGGTAGATCTCCCACGCTGCCAGGGCCATCGGGCTGTCCACGTACACCGGCACCCGTGGGATCAGGTCGGCACGGGTGAGGTCACTCAGGGTGCGCAGCACGATCTCGGTGCGGTCCAGCGCGAATGCCGGAATCAGGATCGACCCGCCACGGCGGATTGTGTCTCGGACCGTCTGGGCGAGCTTGTCGTGTGCCGTGGTGACCGACGTGTGCATGCGATCGCCGTAGGTCGACTCCAGGACCACGGTTCGTGCCGCCGGTGGGGGTTGCCGCGGTAGCAGGATCGGATGGTCGGTGCGGCCCAGATCGCCTGAGAACAGGACGGTTTCACCGCCCAGATCGACCAGCGCGCTCGCTGCCCCGAGGATGTGCCCGGCGCGGGAGAACGTCACCGTGATGTCGTCAGCGACCTGGTGAACCTCCCCGTAGTCGACTGTGCTGAGCAGTCGGCTGGCGTCGTCCGCGTCGCCGGACAAGTACAAGGGCGCCGGCGACCGATGCCGACTGAAGTGGCCGGCGAACGCCGCTCGCGCGTAGTGCTCCTGAAGATGCGCGCTGTCCCGAAGGACGAGCGGCGCCAGCCGGGAGGTGCCTGGTGTGGACCAGACCGGCCCGCGATAGCCGGCGCGGGTCAGCAGCGGCAGGCGACCGCAATGGTCGAGGTGGGCATGGGTGAGCACGACTCCGTCGACATCCGCGGCAACGAAAGGCAGTGGTCGCCAGTTGAGTTCCCGCCATTTCCGATCCCCTTGGTACATGCCGCAATCGACAAGGATGTCGCGCCCGCCGCGCCGCAGCAGGAACGCGCTCCCGGTCACCGTCCCGACCGCGCCGTGGAAGGACAGCGTGACCGCAGTCGCACTACTGGTCATGGCCGTCCGCCGTCTCGAAAGGCCGCAGCGTGCCCGCACGTACGACCAGCAGCACGGGGCATTCGGCGCGGCGAAGAACTGGGTGACTGACCGAGCCCAGCACCACGCGCCGGTGAGCCTCGTTGTCCAGTCCGACAAGGACCGCTCCGAGCGGGACGTCTGTGTCCATCAGGGACCCCTTCCACCTTGCGTCGTCCGATACAGCGTCAACCGAAGGACCCGCATGCGGTAAGGGACAAACGTCCCCCGTGATCAACCGTCTGTGCAGAACCGGGTCATTGGTCCCTGTGCGCCGACGATCGATGCGCGTGGACTGGGTCGGAGCGGCCAACCACACAGGTCCGGGTGAACTACGGGACTTCGGTCCCTCCCTGGGCGGTGCGGGTATGGGCGAGGGTGAACCGACCGCAAACCGCAGCACGTTCGGTCGGCCGTCTTCCGGGGACGGCCGACCGACCGCTGATCACATCGGTCGGCGGCATACCGACGCTGGAACAACCACACGGGACGAGCTCCGAGCGAATCCTTGTGCATTGGTTGCTCGTGCCAGGACCTTCGGCCCTGCTCGTCAAAGCGGAGTCGGCCGCACTCTGGGGAACATGACACAGACACAAACACACACCCAGACCCAACGCGCCACCGACCATCACCTCAAGAGGAGCGTCTCCGAGGAACTGTCGTGGGCCTCCAACGTCGACGCCGACCATGTCGGCGTATCCGTCAACAGCGGCGCCATCACGCTCACCGGGCACGTGAACACCTACCCCGAGAAGTCCGCTGCGGTCGCAGCTGCGCTACGAGTGGCAGGTGTCACCTCGGTTGCGGACGAGATCGTGGTGTGGTCGAGCCGGGCCGACCGTGATGACACCGGCATCGCGGCCCACGCCCGGCAGGCGCTCATGAGCAGCGCCTCCGTGCCTGGGACCGTGCAGGCCGTTGTCCACGATCATCAGGTCACCCTGACCGGCTCGGTTCCGTGGAACTACCAACGCAACATTGCGGGCCGGCTGATGGAGAACCTGCCCGGGGTCTACTCGGTGCAGAATGACATCACGATTGCCCCACAGCTCCCGTTCGCCGCGGACGAGGCACGGAAGAAGATCCGGGCAGCCCTGGTGCGGAACGCGCAGGTCGAGGCAGATCACATCCACGTCCACACCAATGGCACGGAGATCGAATTGACTGGCACGGCACGAACATGGGCCGAACGCAGCCAAGCCGGTCACATTGCGTGGAACACGCCCGGTGTGACCAACGTGCGCAACAACCTGCACATTGATCAATAGTGGCCCGGGCAGCACCGATGCTCACGATGTTCGTTCCACGGGTCGCGGCCGGGTGACTGGGCGGATCGCGCTGCAAACAGTCATCGTCGGCATGAGATTGTCCCGCAGGTTTGCCGGCCGGTGATGCGTCGCACTCCGTAACAATGTGCAATTTCATCAAAATGAATGCTCAACTAAGTATTGGACGCAGCGCAATGGGAATGCCATGGTCGGAGCAGCAACCCACCACGTGTTCAAGGCCGAGGAGCTTCCCCATGACATCTTTCGCAGTCACCTACACGTATGGCGCCGGCACCGGCTCCGCACGCGACGAGGTCCGTCCGGTGCACGTCGACTTCCTGCGCGCCGCGTTCGAGCGCGGCGACCTGCGCATCAGCGGCCCGTTCGCCGACTCGGGCACCGATGGCGCGCTCCTCATCTGGGAGGCGGAGTCCGAGGCCGAGTTGGTGCAGAAGATCGATCAGGATCCGTTCTACGTCAACGGCCTGATCGGGCACCGTGAGATCCGCCAGTGGAAGATCGTCTTCGACGCGTCGCAGTCAGCGGCCGCCTGATGCGTGCGGCGCGCACCGTCGCCAAGGAGACCATCGAGTTCGAAGAGCTGCCGTCGCCGACTGCAGGCGAAGGTGAGGCGCTCGTCCGGGTGCAGCATGTCACGCTGTGCGGCACCGACCTGCACATCTGGGAGGACGACTACGCCACCGAGCTGCCGATCATCCAGGGCCACGAGTTCGTCGGGCGCATCGAGTCGATCGGTGCCCGCTCCGACACCGACTGGAAGGTCGGCGACGTCGTGGCCGTCTCGCCGATGATCTACTGCGGGACGTGCTACGCGTGTCGCAGCGGACGCTACAACGCCTGCCGTGACATGTCCGTCTACGGCTGCTACGAGGACGGCGGTCTCGTCGAGCAGATGGTCATCCCACTGTCCCGCCTGCGCCGGATCCCCGACGGCGTACCGGTCGACATCGCCTCCTTGTGCGAGCCGACGAGCATCGCGATGCAGGCCGTTCGACGCGGCCGGCCGGTGGCCGGCGAGCGCGCGTTGGTGCTCGGCTGTGGCCCGATCGGCCTGCTCGCGACGTTGTGCCTGACCGATCTCGGTGTCGAGGTGATCGCTGCCGACACCGTGCCGGACCGCACCATCTTCGCCAAGCGTTTCGGTGCGCTGGAGACTCTGCTGGTCGATCCCGGAGCCGCGTTCCCGAGCACCGAACAGCAGCAGTTGCTGGACTCCTTCACCGACGGCGACGGTCCGTCGCTCGTGATCGAGGCGACCGGTATGCCGGACTCGCTGCTCAACGCACTGCACGTGGTGGCGAATGCCGGCCGCGTCGTCACCGCAGGTATCTCGGTGAGAGCGGCGACCCTGCCGATGAACCTGCTGCCGACCAAGGAGCTCGACCTGCTCGGCAGCCGCAACAGCCTGGACCTGATCGACGACTCGCTGCGCCTCATCGGTCGCCACGTCGACACCGTGTCGTCCCTGGTGACCCACCGCTTCGGCTTCGAAGACTTGTCCAGCGCGTTCGAGACGCTCCGCTCGTGCGACGAGTTCGTGGGCAAGGTCGCCATCGACCTGCCGGAGGCGCCACGATGCTGACCACCGAACTCGGTGCTATCGCAGGCGATTACGACGTGGTCGTCGTGGGCAGCGGGGTTGCCGGCCTGGTTGCCGCAACCCGCACCGCCGACGCCGGCCTACGCGTGCTCGTCCTGGAGAAGGCCGAGAAGCTGGGCGGGACGACCGCGGTCGGCGGTGGCGTGGCCTGGGTGCCGGACAACGACCTCATGCCCGGCGCCGGCTACTCGGACTCGGCCGAGGCCGGCGCCGACTATCTGCGCGCGGTGACCGCGGGTCGTATGACGGACGACGAGATCGCCTGGTATCTGGGAACATCCGCGCGCGCCGCCCGCTATCTGGCAGAGCGCACCCTCGTCCGGTACCGGCCGCTGGATCGTCCCGACTACCACCTGGACTGGGCGGGCGCCGCGACCGGCGGTCGCAGCCTGGACAACGAACCGTTCGACTTCACCGGCAGGGAAGAGCTCGCTGCCGCGATCCGGCCGTCGTCATACTTCCCACCCATCACCATGCACGAGCGGGATCATCTCGGCGGCCGGCCCGCCGACCCGGACCTGCTCGACGCACGCGACACTGCCGGTGTTCGCACCATGGGTGGCGCGCTGGTCGGTTCCCTCGCCGCCACGGCGCTGGACCTCGGCGTGGACATCGTGCTCGGCGCACGGGTCACCGGTCTGGATCACCTGACGGACCGCCGCTGGCAGGTAGCGGTCGAAACGGTCGATTCCCGCGTCCGGGCCAGCCACGTCGTTCTGGCCACCGGTGGTTTCGAGTGGGACAAGGCACTCACCTCGACCCTGCTGAAGTATCCGGTCTCGCCGATCAGCGCACCCAGCAACACCGGCGACGGTCTTCGCCTCGCGCTGCGGCAGGGCTGCGCGCTGCGGGACGCCACCTCGGTCTGGGGTGTTCCGGTGATCACCGCACCCACCCAGCGGTATGACGGTGTGCAGTCGGGTCGCATGGGCAATGTCGAGATGACGCTGCCCGGCTCGATCACGGTGAACGCCGCCGGACGCCGCTTCGTCAACGAGGCGCTCAACTACCACGACCTCAACCGGGT
>Ga0164242_10004665_pt1 | contig 15346 bp, 11 predicted proteins | sample OricomgcompostMG_FD_108783 | JGI IMG/M metagenome (GOLD analysis project Ga0164242, IMG submission 108783) | Miracle-Growth compost microbial communities from Emeryville, California, USA - Original compost - Miracle growth compost (MG) ... | reverse complement strand
GGTTCCCTGGTCGTGCCCCTCGGGGTTCCCCGGGTTAAACAACGATGGCGAGACCTCGAGCTCGCGTTTCGGATCGACGCCGATGCCGAGAAAATAGACAGTCTTATCTTTGGCAGAGATAATTCCTTCGAACTTCAGCCGGGGCGACAGCGCGGTGACAAACGGGTCGCCCGCGAGGGCGCGCTCAAGAGGACCGCCACCGACGATGGTCTGCGCAAGACTCAAGCCATCCGGCTGCCGCAAATACCCCTGGGTATGGACCTGCGCGTGCGCCAACCCGGTATTGGTCGCCCCCTCCCGCCAAAGCGACATCAAGGCCGTCGAATAGCGGCTGGCGACGATCGTAACGACCGCCGAAAGGGCGACCGTCGTGACCGTCAGGAGAGTCCGCCGCGGATTACGTCCCAGGCTGCGAAAAGCATAGCGCAGAGCAAACCCGAGGAAGCCTGGATGGCTGGGCACGGCTGGATCTGATACGGGCATAGGTATCCTGGTCTTTGACATGAAAAGTTCGAGTCTGGTAAAATTGTGGCATACCTAGCATACCGGTCACAAACGGCACCACGCCAGCGGAGCTGATCAATGACGTCTTCCGACGCCGAAATCGAGCTGAAGGTTCGCCAAGTCATTGCCGAATCACTCTTCATCGAGGCCGACGAGGTTCAGCTCAAGAAACGGATCGTGGCCGATCTCGGCGCCGAGTCCATCGACTTCCTCGACATCATGTTCCGACTCGAGAAAGCCTTCGACATTAAGATTCCGCAACGCGGCATCGAAAAGATGGCTCGCGGCGGCATCGCTCCCGAGGAGTTCGAGGTCAACCTGATCCTCCAGCCCAAAGGACTGGCCCGGTTGCGCGAGCTCTTGCCCGAGATCGACCCCGCCGAGTTCCGTGAAGGTATGTCACTACGCGAGTTACCGGCGCTCTTCACCGTCGAGGTCTTCGTTAACATCGTCAAACGTAAACTGGCCGAGCCGGCCACCAATGAGGCCGACGATCAGGGCGCCGCCTGAGCCAGCTAGCCATGACTCCGGGAGACGCAGCTAGGAAGGGGCCCGCTTATGTCATTTCAGTACGTCGACCGGATTTATGCCTGTGAAAGCAAAAAGTCCATCCGCGGACTCAAGAACGTCACGCGCAACGAGTCGTTCTTCTACTGGCTGCCTGACGGCCGTCGCGTCCTGAGCCCAGCAGTCATCTCCGAGGCTCTGGCGCAGCTCGGTGCCTGGCTAAAAATGTTCAGCACCGACTTCGAGCGCCGTCCGGTTCTACTAGCCGACGAGCTTTCTGAATATCCCAACGTCGTCGAAGCCGGCGATCAGATCGACCTTTCGGTCGAAGTCCTGGATTTCGGCGACGATGTCGTCACGACACGCGGCCACGCCCAAGTGAACGGCCGCGATGTAGTCGTCGGACACTGCTGTCGCGGTTACCTCCTGCCGATGGAGGACTTCTGCAAGCCGGAAGACGCGCGACGCGCCTATGCCAACCTCTACAAACCCGAGCTCGAGGATGGCCCGCGCCTCAGAGGCGAGGGGCAAAAACTCAAAGCGATCGCGGGACCGCAAACGTTCGAAAGCTTGCGCTTCGTTGACGGCCTGCTCGAGCACGTGCCGTACGAGCGTGTCGTCGGTTTCAAGAACTTCACCATGTCCGAACCTTATTTTCGCGATCACTTCCCCCACAAACCGGTCGTGCCGGGCGTTTTGCTGCTCACTTTTATCGGCGAAGTTTGCCAATATCTGATCAAAGAAACGGTCTATGCGCCCGTTCGGGCTCGCGCGCTCATCCCGGTAGCGGTCCGCAACGTTCGGCTGCGCAAGTTCGTCACGCCAGGGGACCAGTGCATCCTGACAGTGAAAGTCAAAGAGGGCAGCTGCCGCGCCGACGGCGATAACGTCGTCGTCGACGCCCTCGTGATGGCCAACGGTCTACGCGTCATGCAAGCGGAAATGAGCTTCCGCGTCATGCACGCCGCCGCCGGTAAGTCGCTACAGGTGGCACGATGAAAGATGCGACCGGAGCCACGCCGAAAAAGCGGCGCGTCGTCATCACAGGCATCGGCGCCGTGACGCCGCTCGGCAACGACCGCGAGACGACCTGGCGGCGGGTGCTGGCGGGTGAGAGCGGTGCGGCACCGGTCATGCAGTTCGATGCAACCACCTGGTCCACGACTTTCGCCTGCGAAGTTCGCAACTATAAGCGTCCTAAGGATGCCGTGCTGCCGGACCATGCAACGCTGCTCAATAAGCCCTCGGACTTCGGCACCGCCGCCTGTTACGAGGCCATGCTCGACAGCGGCGTCCATGGCGCCGTCGATCCGGCGCGTTTCGGCATAAGTTTTGGCTGCGGCATCGGCGCCGTGAGCCCGAAGCAGCTCGCACGCATGCTGCGCGGCATCGAGCGCGTTCCCGGATTAGGCGACCTCAGTCGCCGCGTTGAAGCCTCCGGAGAGACCAATGTTACGATACAGAACCATCCGGGTACTTTGGCCTTCTTGATGAGCGCCCGTTGGAACGCCGTCGGCCCCGTCTCGACCATTCATACCGCCTGCGCCTCGAGCGGCCAGTCTGTCGGGCTCGCCTTCCTGCAGATCCAGCGTGGCGAGGCCGACGTCATGCTTGCCGGCGGCGCCGACTCGATTGCCGGCGAGCTCCTTATGGCCGGCTTCTGCCTGCTTGGCGCCTTGAGTCGGCGCAATCACGATCCTGAGGGCGCCTCACGTCCGTTCGACAAGGACCGCGACGGCTTCGTCGCTAGCGAAGGCGCCGCCATGCTCGTGCTCGAAGAGCGGGAGCACGCACTGGCTCGCGGCGCCCACATCTACGGTGAGGTCGCCGGATATGGTGAAACCGAGAGCGCCTACCGGATCACCGACCTACCGCCGGACGGACGCGGTACGGTCCAGGCCATGCAGCAAGCGATCGCCGATGCCGGGCTCGTCCCGAGCGATATCGGCTACGTCAACGCGCACGGCACGTCGACCGAGCTCAACGACCGCATCGAGTCGCTCGCCATCCGCCGCGTCTTCGGCGACCATTGCCGCAATCTACTCGTGAGTTCGACCAAATCCGAAGTCGGCCACCTCATCTCGGCCGCAGGCGCTCTGGAGTTCGTCTTTTGCGCGCTAGCCATTCGCGACGGGCTTATCCCCCCGACGCGCAACCTGGAAAGCACCAACTGCGACTCTGGTCTCGACTATGTGCCACGCGTCAAAAGGGAGCGCCAGGTCAAGGCAGCCCTCTCCAACTCGATTGGATTCGGTGGCTCGAATTCGTCGCTAATCGTCGCGAGGCATTAGGTGAATTCGCAGGAACGACGCGTCGTCATCACTGGTCTGGCATTGCACACCGCAGCCGGCACGTCGCTCGAGGCACACGCATCGTCCTGGTGGGAAGGACACAGCCACTTTTCCACGATTGACTCCTATTCCACCGAGGGCACGTCGGTACGCTTCGCCGCCCAGTGCCCGACCCCTGACTTAAGCCGTCTGCCCGACAAGAAAGTTCGCAAAATTCTGACAAAAAAAGATTTGATCAGCTTGGTAACGACCATAGCAGCAGCCGAACACGCCGGCGTCACGGCCGGCACGGTCGATCCGGAACGTTTCGGTATGTATGTGGGCGCCGGCAGCACGCAGATTGGCGATCTGACGCCGTATTTCGAGCTGGTCAAGAGCTGCGTAAGCGATGGTGTCTTCGACAGCGCGCGCTTCGGCCGGGACCTGCTTTCACTCGTCAATCCGATGGCCGTCCTCACGACTTTAATGAACAACGGCCTCTGCTTCGGCGCCATCAGCCTCGACATTCGCGGGGTTAACGGCAACTTCATGGACTTCCAAGTGTCGGGCCTAAGAGCTGTGGGGGAAGCGTTTCGGGCGCTCACGGCCGGTCGCGCCGACATCGTCATCGCCGGCGGCGTCGCTTCGCCCGTGGAGCCGTTTCACGTCGGCAGCGGCGTCCGCATCGGCTATCTCGCACGTACCGGCGATGACGGTGTCGCCGCTGAACAGGTCGTGCGACCCTACGACCTTACGCGGGAAGGAACGATCCTCGGCGAAGGCGCAGCATACTTGGTGCTCGAGGAAGAGACGCATGCCCGAAGCCGCGGCGCGCCAATCCTAGGCCGCATCCACGGCTATGGCCAGGCGGCCGACGGCGCCTTCACCTTCATGCAAGAGACCCACGCGCCGGGCCTCGTCCGGGCCATGCGCCAAGCACTAGATGACGCGGGCGAAAGCGCCGAAAATCTCGGCATGATCGTCGGTCACGGCAACGGCGTACGCGGCGCCGACCAGGCCGAGGCCTCGGCGCTGGTCGAACTGCTCGGAAAAAGCGTCGGGCGCGTTCCGGTCACGTCGCCTAAAGGCGTGCTCGGCGAGCTTAGCGAACCAGCCGGCGTCGTATCGATAGCTTTGGCGCTCGATGCCCTCGGCCGTCGTAGCGTTCCTCCTACTTTCAATTATCGCCAGGGCGACGCGGTGACCGCGCAGCTGGCTCTGAGCGATGCCCCTCAGGAGCTGAACGGCACGCTCGCGGCCGTCACTGCTCGCAGCTTCCTCGGGCTCGCGAGCTGCCTCGTCGTCAGCCTCGCCTGAACCGGAGCCGCGCCCATGGCCGAACCTGGAATCCTTGTCACTGGCGCCGCCGGCTTCGTCGGCTCGGAGCTGGTGCGTGCGCTGCTGCGGGCGCCGGCCTACCGTGGTCGAACCGTCTACGCGCTCGTGCGACCCGGTCAGGGACTCACGGCTGCGCAGCGGCTGCGCCGCGTAACCGAGCGGTGGGCCGCCTTTGGCGAACCCCTGAGTCCTGAAGCATGCGAACGTTTGAAGCTGGTCGAACACGATCTCGCGGCCGCAGGCGAGTTACCATCTGGCATCGTTTTCGATCAGGTCTTCCACGCTGCCGCTTCGACGGATTTCGCGCTGCCTGAAACCGTCGCCTGGAAAGCCAACGTATGCACTACCGAGAACGCTCTTCGTCTGGCGCGCGAGCAGCCGGAGTTTTGTCGCTTCGTCCACTTGTCGTCGGCCTTCGTCGCCGGGCGCAGCCGCGGGCTGGTGACCGAGGAACGCTCGCCCGGACGGTTTCACAACTGTTATGAAAGCAGCAAATTTGCGGCCGAAGGTGTCGTCCGCGCGTCTGGGCTGCCGTTCACCATCCTCAGGCCGAGCATTATCCTGGGCGACAGTCGCACAGGCTATACCCTGCATTTTCGCGTCATCTACTCGGTCCTCCGCATGTGGCTGCGCGGCGTGCTACCGCGGGCACCCATAGACCCCCGTGCGGCCGTCGATGTCGTCCCCATCGATTATGTTACCGACGCGGCTTTAGAGCTGGCACAGATGGACGCCGCGGCGGGAGCAACGCTGCATCTCTGTGCCGGCCCAGCCTATGCCTGCTCCAAGGAAATCCTCGACACGGCCGTACGGATTTTCCGCCTACCAGGACCACGATTCATCAGCCCGTGGGTCGCCAGCCTTTTGGCACGTCGACCGTTCTTCTGGCTTGTCCCCTATCACGTGCGCGAAATCCTGGTAAGCATGCGGTGGCATCTCCCCTATCTCGGTCAACGCGGGCGCGTGTTCGCTACCGAACGCAGCGAAGCCTTGCTTATGCCACGCGGCATCACCTGCCCGCCTTTTGCGGCATATGGCGATCTTTTGTTCACTTTTTGCCGCGACACCGCTTGGGGAAAAAGGCCGCCCATGCGGCCACAGACCACCCTCGTGCGGCCGGAGACACCACAGCTCATCAATGAGAGCGAGGAAAACAGATGCTGCCGATCGATCTGACGGGAAAAATAGCATGGGTCACGGGCGCCGGTCGGGGGATCGGCCAGGCGACCGCACGCGCGCTTGCCGCGGCCGGCGCGACCGTCGCCTTAGGTTACCGAGCTAGCCAAGCCAGCGCCGAAACGCTCGCCGAGGAGATCCAAAGCCAAGGTGGTCGCGCACTCGCCGTCTGCCACGACGTCGCCGACGCCGCGACCTGCCAAAACGCGCATGCTGCGATCTGCGAACGGCTCGGAAAAGTCGATATCCTCGTCAACAATGCCGGTGTCGTCCGCGACAACCTCTTCCTGCTGCTTGAGGATGCCGATTGGCACCACGTCCTCGACACGAATCTCATGGGCATTGTCCACTGCACACGCTGTGTGGTCCCGGACATGATGGCGAAACGCAGCGGCCGCATCATCAACCTCTCCTCCGCAGCCGCCAGTAAAGCCGGTCGCGGCCAAAGCAACTACGCCGCCTCCAAAGGCGCCGTCGAGTCGATGAGTCTGAGCCTGGCCGTGGAACTGGCGTCGCGCGGCATCTCCGTGAACTGCGTCGCACCGGGTGTCATCGAGACAGACATGAGCCAAGAGGTGATTAAACTCGGCAAGGACGAGATCTTAAAGCGCCAACTCGTCAAGCGCTTCGGCCGACCTGACGAGGTCGCCGCCTGGGTCGCTATGCTCGCCTCCGACTGGGGAGGTTTCGTCACCGGTCAGGTCGTCCACGTCGACGGAGGGCTCAAGCTTGCCTAACGGGCGCTTCCGTTCAAGCCTCCAGTACAGCGCCTGCTCCGAGGATCTGGACGCGGAGTTGACGGCGCTCGCCCTTGGCGAAGGCGACCAGGTGCTCGCGATCGCCGGCGGGGGCGGCCGGTGTCTAGGCTTGCTGACGGCGAACCCGCGACAGGTGGTGGCGGTCGACTTCAACATGCATCAATGCCGTTTAGTTGAACTAAAAAAGGCTGCGTTCCAGACTCTAAGCTACCAAGACCTGCTCATCTTTTTCGGCCTCGCGGGCGACCCGGCCCAGCGCCGCGGCCACTGGCCAACCGTCGCGCAGGCGCTGCGTCCCGAGACGCGGAGCTACTGGGAGGCGCAACGAGGCGCCTTAGGACGCGGTATCGTCTATGAGGGTCAGCTGGAACGCTACCTACGGTTTTGCTCGCACATCCTCCGCCACGCCACAGGAAGCGACCCAGCTGGGCTTTTTGCCTGCTCCTCACTCGTAGAGCAAACACGACTCTGGGAAGAGTGGCGGCAGAGTCGCCGTGTCCAAGCATTGCTCCGACTCGGCACCAGTCCTTGGGTTTTCCGAATCCTCCTCGGCAACCCGGGCTGGCGCGATGCCCATAAGACCCCGGCAGATGGCACGAACGATATCATGGCGCGCATGCACCGATTCGCGACGAACCACCTGCTCCGCGACTCGCATCTCCTGCAACTTGTACTGACCGGCCGCTATATCGACGGCTGCACCCTGCCCCATTATCTCCGACCGGAATGTTACGATGCCATACGCGCACGTGCAGATCGGCTTACGGTCGTCCACACCGGTATCGAAGGAGCTTTGCGGAAGGTGCCCGCCGGCACCTATAACCGCATCTCACTCAGCAACGTCCCGGCGTTTCTCCACAACCCCGCTTTGGACGAACTCTGGGAAGCGCTCGCTACGCGCATGGCGCCCGGCGACCGGCTGGTCTTTCGCCAGTTCCTCGTGCCTCGGTCGGTACCCGCCGCTTGGCGCGAAACCCTCTGCGAGCGGCAAGATCTTAGCGCTCATGCCAACACTTGCGACAAAAGTATCATGTATGACCTCGTCGTCCTTGAGCGCCAAGCGGCCGCTCAAGGGGGACGACGGCAAGGAGCAGCCATGGACAATACCAACGAAGCGTCTCTTGCAGCCCCCGCATCACCGGACACGTCACCAAAATCTTCACACGACGCGGCGACGACCGCGCCTCCCCAATCAGGAACGAGCACGCCTCAGCGCACCAGCAAAGCGCCGCCAAGTCCCGACGCACCGCTTAAGTGCCTGCTCGTTCAACCGCCTTTTCCCGCGCATAGCTTTTGGAACTACACGGAAGCCTGCGAGATCCTCGGCGCTAAAACCCCCGCTCCGCCCCTTGGACTCGTGACTGTTGCCGCAATCTTGCCGCAGCATTGGGAGTTCCGTCTGATCGATCTCAACTGCGACCCTCTCACCGATGAGCTGTGGGATTGGGCCGACCTCGTCGGCGTCAGCGGCATGTTGCCTCAGCAGCCGGGTATTCTTGCGGTCATCGCCAAGGCCAAGGCAACGGGCAAGTTCATCGCCGTCGGGGGACCCGATGCTTCGAGTCAACCAGACCTCTATAGCGACGCCGACGTCATCGTCGTCGGCGAGGGCGAAGACGCGATTCCTCTTTGGCTCGACTCCTGGCGTCGCGGCGAGCCCCGCGGCCGCTTCCACGTCGACAAGAAGCCCGATGTCACCAAGTCACCCATCCCTCGCTATGACCTCTTGCGTTTCGTCGACTACAACCAGATCGGCCTACAATACTCGCGCGGCTGCCCTTTCCGCTGCGAGTTCTGCGACATCATCGAGCTCTACGGACGCATACCGCGCACCAAAACGCCGGAGCAAGTGGTAGCCGAGCTCGAGCGTCTTTGGCAGCTCGGCTACCGCGGCAACGTCGACATGGTCGACGACAATTTCGTCGGCAACAAGCGCAACGTCCGCAAGATGCTACCGGCGCTCGTCGAATGGCAGCGCCGCCGCCATCATCCGTTTTTCTTCACGACAGAGGCCTCAATGAACCTGGCCGACGACGTGAAGCTACTCGAACTCATGCAGGCGGCGGATTTCCGCATCATCTTCATGGGCATCGAAACCCCTGATCCCGACCTCTTGCTCATGACGCAAAAGAGCCAGAACACGATGCGTCCCATCGTCGAGCGCGTCCACAAACTCTACCACTACGGCATGGCCGTAACCGCCGGCTTCATCATGGGTTTCGACAATGAGAAACCAGGTACCGATCAGGTCATGATTCGTTGTATCGACGACACTGCGATCTGCATGGCGATGGTCGGACTGCTCGTGGCGCTCCCTAATACGCAGCTGACCCGCCGTCTGCTCGCCGAAGGGCGGCTGATCTCCGCCACCACCGGTGAGCGCGTCAGCAAAGATCAGGCGACGAACTACAGCATTTCCTTGCACGACAAACTCGCAACGGATCAGATGATCGCAGGCCTCAACTTCGCGCCGACGCGGGATACCGCCGAGATTCTCCATGAGTACCGCAACGTCATCCAAACAATCTACGCTCCCCGTCCCTACATGGACCGCGTCCTGAAATCCGCCCGGCTCCTGCGCACCAAATCGACGCACCTGCCGCCGGTGAGCTTGCTCTGGCGCCAGCTACGCGGACTCGTCCGCCTCTCGATCAAGATGACGCGCGAGCCCACGACACGTTGGCTCTATTGGCGCAATTTTTTCCTGCTCTTGCCGCTGGGACCGGGTCGTTTCGATATGGCCATGCGTTTGACCGGGATCTATGTCCACTTCCAAAAACAAATGGATCACGTGCTGCGCTCGATCGACGCGCGCCTCGCCAATCCCAAGGTCCTAGCCAAGGGCGAGCCCCGACTGACTCCACCGAGTGGCCAGGAAAAGCAGGAAAAGAAGGTTTCATGAGCACCAGATCATATACCAAGCTGAATCCTGTCGACTGGCCGGTCGCCGCCTGGCTCATCCTGCTTCTCTTGCTCCGTACCGGTACCGTCCATGCGGCGGCGGCCACGCCGCCGACTGCGGCACCGACTACGGGCCAAACCCTCACCACAGACCCGGATGTCACCGAGACGGTGGGCTCGGATTTGGTCTACCGGGAAGTCCTGATGAGGCCGCGCACGCGCTCGGCCTTCCACAAGCCAGAGCACCAAGACTACGTCGACCAGCTGTACCTGACGCTTAAGTACGCTGCTGTCTACGACTATCGCAACACGGTCGTTGTCGAGCCCGTGATCCGCACGCCTCGCAGCCGCCCGACAAATCCGCTGGAGCTGCTGATCGAACAAGGCTACATCGAATCGGCTCTCGGTCACGACTTTGTCTTGACCGCCGGTAAAAAACGCGAGACCGAGGGCTCAGGCTTCGCCCTCAATCCCTCCGACTTGCTAAATCAAGATCAGGACTTCTTCGACCCGCTCTATAGGCGCGAGGGACAGGTGTTCACCCGCCTGGCTTGGCGGCCGCGCGGCTACAAGCTCGGGATCGGCTTTGTACCCGACCGTGGCGCCCCCTTCGGTGCAGGCAAGGCCTGGCTTACGGGCGCCACCACTCTCGCAGGCGCCGATGTCACGACAGAGGCGACGTTCCAACGCAGTGAGAAAAGCGACATCGGTCTTTCAGTCGCGCGTTTCTTCACCGATTCCTGGGAATTGCATGTCGACGGTCGCTATCAAGCCCGCCAGCGCGATATCGCCGATCGTCCGGAACGCGCCTACTCGTCTTATCATGACGACGATGCCAGCTACGCCTATGTCGCCGGCACCCGCTTCGTGCTGACGCCTAAGCGTACGGCGATCGCCGAGATCGTTACCGAGCAGGCAGGACTCATGCCCGACGAAATGCAAAACTATTTCACCTTCGTGCGCGGCCTCGATGAGTCGGACGGCCGCAAGGATCTGCCGACCCGGCTCATCGGCCGCCATTACGTCTACCTCGGTTACCAGGACGGCGAGACTCTCGGCAAGACCTCCTTCGGTCTCTCGGCGCTCGCCAACCGCGACGACCGCAGTCTGTTCTCGTCACTCGACATCAAACGTCCGCTTTCGCGGCTTGCCACGCTCGAAATCAGCGCCTTGATCTTTGACGGCCACGCGAACACGGAGTTCGGCGAGGCGCCCTTCAAGAGCGCCACGTACCTACAGTTCGAAGGGCGTTTCTAAAAATTCCCGTCGAACCGGTGCGACGCCATCTTAGCGATCTGACAAAGAATCATGGGAGGTACTAGGTACATGCAACGGCCAAGCAGAGTGTGGAGAGCGCCTCTCTGTTCAGTCGTAATCATCTCGTCGCTCATAGTCGGCTGCCAAATCAATCCTGGCGGCACCCCGACTAAGCGGAGCCGGCAGTCCGCAGCTTCCGGCGCCGGAGATATCACGGACCGGACGGCAAACGCCGTGCCAGTCGCCAAAGGACTCAGCAATGTGGCGAACACCGGCGCTACGGCGGCACAGACTACCAATCAGAATGCCATCGCAAGCGCCGAGGAGCCCGCAGTCGTCTACCCGGTCCTAACGTTCCGCGGCACCGGCAGTTTGACGTCCGCGCCAGACAATTACAACATCGCCCAAAACACGACCTATAAAATGGACAATACGGCCATCACGGTCACGGTTGTCAGCAGTCACTCGTCAAAAAGCGAGGTCGATAAAAAGTTGCAGGCATCAGTCGGTCCGAGTGTCTTTCAACGCACGACGAAAGCGCGCCTCGACCAGCTGCAGAGCGCGCCGGGATTCGCGGCCGCGACCATGCTATTCTTCGCCGATTCGGTGCGAAAACCCGGCGGCGCCACCGCGACATACTCGTCACCGTTGCCAGTCTTCGTGGTGCCCGCGGCCCGTAGCCGTTATGCTCCACTCGATAAAGGGCCACTCACTTTCAATGCCATGGTCACGGCCGGCTCCCGCTTTCCCGTGCGTGTTACGATCGAGAAAGTTCGCGATTCGGGCAAATATATCGTCGTGCGCACAACCACAACGATCGATCAGGACCGGGATGGCACCCTCTACGAAGCCGTTGGCTTACCGCATATAACCGAATACAACATCGATACCGACCAGCACCATGTCATCACGCTGACCGTCCACGGCTACTATCACAATGATCAGATCCCGCAGAGCCAATCGCGCCAAAATATCGATCTGTTCTACCAGCTCTGCTCGTCGCAGACAGGTGCCAAGACGGAAACTTTTCCCTGTTATTGACTGGGGATTCTATGGCGAGCCTTCGCCGCTGGCAGGCTTCTCGGATGCGATTTTTGGCGGCCAGATCTTTTTTAATGCACCATGTTCCATTCTCAGGATCATGATCTTTCGTGCGATGGCCTCGCTCTCCTCGAGCTTGCTTGCCACGAGAGGCCGCAGATCCTTCGGTAGCAGCACATAGAGCGATTTCCCGCGATAATTAATGGGATACGCATGATAGACGCTGGCTAGCTCAGCCAGACTACCGCCGCGGAATGCCCCTGGATCAGGGGTATGCGCTATAGCTAGCGCCGCTCGAATGGGGTCGAACGTCACAAGCGGGGCCGCGTTCGCGGGAGCAGCGTGACCGGCGTCCGAACCTATCTTGCTCTCGCGCTTGGCCAGCCCTTCGCGCTCGAGGAGCTTGCCGATGTTTACGGCCAAATCGTTGGTACTAAGACCGACGTGATAGATTTCATGCCGCACTGAGTCGGCTTTGCACCAGATGACTTTCATCGTGATGCCTTTCTCCTTGAGAAGGAGAATGGTCTCGCTACCTGACACCAGCTTCTCGAAGCAGACAATACCAAGACCGTTGCGCGACACGTCCACTGCGAGCGCCCGAATGGGATGGCGGTCCGCACTAGCGATCAAGTGCTCAGACAGGTCGATGGCAAGCTTGCTCCGCTGTGTGGCACGGCTGTTGAGTTTCTCTTCGCCCATCTACCCTCCCGAGCGGGTCCATTCTCCCAGGTCGAGGCGACTCAGGAAGACAAGCCACGGGCAGCATAACTCCTCGGAGGAAACGCCCGCGAACCTATCGGCAACACAGCTTGGAGCCTGAAGAGGCACCCGGGCCCGAGGCCCACTGAAACCTTCATCGACTATGCCAGGCGAAATTTAAATGACGCTTAATACTGGCCTTAGTTCATAGGCTTGCGACAGAAACCGGGCCGACGGTAGCACCGCCGCCCACCGCCCAGGCCGCGTCTGCTTTTCCCTCGGCTTGGAACCGGTGCATCAAGTACGACAAGGACGATCGGTAGCATGACCAAGTGCGCTGAATAGTTGCCACTTATTCAAGATTTAAAAATCTTGCTCAACTTCATGCTTGGCAGTCCGATGGACTAGCTGTTCGGTGCATTTGATGTCACCAGGAGGTCTAGCTAAATGAAAGAGACTCTAAAAATTGGAGTAATTGCCGTGTTGGCCGTGAGCTGCGGCAAAGCTAGCAAGAGCAGCTCGAGCAGCGATCAAAAAACCAGCTCGACGACTACGGACACGACGAGCTCGGCCAGGGTCGGCACATTGGCGCTCAGCGACCTTAATCTATCGGATTCGATCAATCCGCCGATTCCTTCGACGGTTCTTTCAGACACCAGCGGCAGCTCGCTCTCCTTGACGACCGGCAGCAAGTCGATGGAGCGTTGCTTATTGCAGCAAGCGGTCTCGGAAGTGAAGACCAATGTCTCCATGGTTGCGTCGCAGCTTTGCATGCTTGGAAAGACGCCGGGGCTAAATTGGGGTGGCAAATATAATATCAAGTTTCCGGGTGCCAGTCTCGACGGACCGCCGCTCGGGGGGCCAGACTCTTCCGGTCCGTCCGGCTCTGGCGCACCGCCCCCAGGGGGAGCTCCGTCACCTGGCTCTACCACCGCCAGTGCACCGGCCGGTATGCCGACGTCCATGCAGGTCTTCATGGACGACTCGGTGGCCGGTAAACATAGCATCTACATTTGTGCCGACAACAAGCTGACGCAAGTCATTCACATCGACGACGCCAAGAAGGGTGTCGGCGCCCAAGGATCCTTTGCCATCAACATGGATATGGGCTCCATGGGCGGCGTCCAGCTGGCCGGCACGTTCGACAATGGCATCGGCACGGCTGGCCGCTACCTCGGCGAGACGCGCATGCGCTTCACCGCCGGAACCATGAAGGCGAGTTCGGACGTAAAGATGGATCTTGGTCTTGCCAGCACCGACGTCAGTTTCGTGCAGTCCTCCCGAGAAACCGCAGCGTCTTTCTCTGATACCTCAAATTCGACTCGCGAGCTCATTGCTGGCCGTATCGGGCCCAGCTACGGTATGTCGGTTGTTCAGAGCAATGACAGTCAGTTCGATTCCGCGACCGCGTCCGCTCCCAAGACTGCTGTTTCGTATTTCACCGCCGACGGCACAACGGCGACGGTCGATGCTAGCACCGACTTCGCCAGCGGTGGATCGTTGTATGTCTCCAATTCGGATTTCATCAAGCTCCTCCCCACGGACTACTCGGTGGCTTTGGATGGTTGGGACTGCTCCGGAACAACCGATCTCGACATGAGTGCTCTTGATCCGAGCGCCTCGAGTGACATGACGAGCTGCAATTCCGGCACCATGACCTCGGCATCGACCTTCTCATGCTTCGATGCCGCTCAGTTCGCACCGGGTGCGCCGGTTCCCGACGCGCCAATCTTGACTGGCGACGGCGATCGCACCAGCGGAAGCTCCTTTTCCTCGGAAGGAGCTCCCATACCGCCGCCTCCCGATGCTCCTTCTGACACGACGACCGCCCCTGCTCCTACTGTTGCTCCGTGAGCTATTGCGAGATGCCAGTTAGCGGGTTTCAAACTTGGTGTTCGCGTCGACGTGTCGAAACGCCATAACGTCTCTGCCAAGTCGGCCGTACCGGCTCAAACAAAGGCGCGACACCGTCGACCCGCTAGGCGTTCTTGACACGGCCGATCAATAGGGGCTCGGGACCAGCAACGTCTAAATCTTGTCCTAGATCCGAAGAATTCCTCTGCATGAATCCGGTCCAAGCCTCTACGTAGCAGCGCATCCGCGCTAACAAGGCTCTGTTCGGCGACGCTCGTTACGACTCCCCACCTTCGTAACCAACGTCGGTGAGCACGACGGCATGAAAAGTGAAAGCGTCATCATGGCTTAGCGCAAGCGCGCTAACATCGAGCGTTTTATCGCCAAGCTCAAGGCCAACTTCGACCTTAGCCATTTGCCGGGATGGAGAGCTTGGGGCTGTGCCCACTACGGATGGGAGATGAACCCTACGGATGGAGATGAACCGACCGAAGTGCAGGGGCGCTTCGCAGCAACCGGTCCTCCTTCGCGTCTCGTTCCGGGCCGCTATGGCGGACAGCCTTCGCCCGGGCCGGCTTGCCGGCCGTAGCCCTCAAGATCTCTCGCGTTACCGATGATCTTCGCGGGCGAAGGCTGGTGGAGGTAAGCGGAGTCGAACCGCTGGCCTTCGCAATGCCATTGCGACGCTCTACCAACTGAGCTATACCCCCATATGGCCAACAGGCTAAGGGTTATGCCTTTTTCACCTTGGCGCTGTCAAGATATTTCCCGCGCCTTGCCGACCGCCGCCAGGCAGCTTAATTTATTCATCAGATTAAATATTTCATATCATACTATGGAATTGAATCTCTTCTGCTGAGAAGGAGCTGCCGGTGGCAACCGACCCGATCCAAAAATCATCCTCCAAAGCCGCATCAACGACCCGACCGGCCTGGCTCGGGATCGCCATGCTTATCGCAATACTCGGCATCGTCCTGTCGGTCTACTCGACATGGCATCACATCGAAGTGCATGCCAACGGCTCGACCGACGCCGTCT
>Ga0164242_10004664_pt1 | contig 15347 bp, 8 predicted proteins | sample OricomgcompostMG_FD_108783 | JGI IMG/M metagenome (GOLD analysis project Ga0164242, IMG submission 108783) | Miracle-Growth compost microbial communities from Emeryville, California, USA - Original compost - Miracle growth compost (MG) ... | reverse complement strand
GCTGAACCTCCATTCAAGATATTGGTACTTAAACACCAACTATGCATTATGTCTTCCACACTGAATCTTTGAATTGGGTACGAAGCAGTAGAATCGAGGTCGTTATAATTAATCAAATTATTATCAATTGTTAGGGAAGAATCAGCATATAGTTTTGCATTATAAAAATCACCCACAGTCAAATATGTTCGTGCTAAAAGGCCGAATGCTGACGCCTTAGATGGCCTCATTGGATTATCAGGTAGGTCAGGTAATAAAGGAATCGCTTCCTTTAGATCATTTATGATCTGACTGTAGGTATCTTGAATACTTGCACGGGCTGATTTTGGATTAAAATCTGAAGAAAGACGTAATGGAATACCTTGGTCTTTTTTGGCAGTACTGCTATCATATGCTATTGCCCATGCCTGTGCTATCTCATAAAAGCTTTTCGCTCTAAAGACCAAAGCAGAACCCTTACAATTATCCCATGCCATGGCATTTGTCTCATTTCTCTCTATGTTTCTAATGGCATCGAGCACGACATTTGAATTGTACACCACGTTATATTCATAGGCCCAATCAGAAGAGTTTGGAGATACGCCGAAGAAAATACCAGACTTCCATAGATAAGCTTCTCTGAACCGATCTTCAGACAGCGCACTAAATCCTTCATCAGTTAAATAGTAATTATCAGAAGCAATTTCTCCAAGCTCAGTGCCTGTCCAATTCATAATATTATTTCTATCCAAAATCCCCTGTAAATACTGAACTTTATTTGGCAGAATGAGCTTTTTATTTGGCTTCGCTTCTAAATATTTTTTACAGGAATAATTGCAAAATAGTATGGTTGTACCTATTATTAGATGAATAATATTTTGATATTTCACGATGATTTGTTTTAAAAAATTAAACGTAATCCTATGGTATAAGTCTTTCCGATAGTAGGCACTCCAACATAGTCCGGGTCAATATGGTCTTTATCTGCTTTCCAAAGGATACCCAGATTGCTTGCATTAAAATACAGTCGTAAACGATCGATGTTAAATTTAGCCCAATTTAAATTTGAAAAGTCATAGCTTAGATTAACGTACTGCAATTTTATATTGCCTGCGTTTTCGAGTAATGCACTGGAATAATTATAAAATAAGTCACTGTTGCCGTTGGCTGGATATTGTAATGATGGTATATTCGTTACTTTTTCATCACCTGGTTTCTGCCAACGTCTTGCATAATCTGCTGACCCCGAGAATGCCCCTCCATAGAATAAACTTGAATAACTTATAGAAGGCCTTAAAAAGTAATAATTAAGGCGATATGAAATGTTGATAATCAAACTTAAATCCTTCCAGGTTATGTAATTAATAAAAGACCCATAAAAAACGGGTAAAGCCGGTTTATAAATTAGATCATTCCAGTTGGAATTGTTGATCATATCGTAGTAGTTAGTGCTTATCTTTTTATTAAGATATCCTTGAGGATTTCCATTATCGTCTAATCCAGCATAGGGATAAACGACCACTGGATATAACGGTTTGCCTTCAATTGGGTCTATTGCTGTACCATTATTTATAAAGTTAGAAGTTAATGTAGTTGTGTCAATATAATATTTACTCGTTTTATCTAAACTATAACTGAACAATAAAGTGCTTTTCCAACTGATGGACTTATTAATATTTTGTGTATTGATTTTTAAATCAATGCCCCTCCCTTTCATTGAAGCTACATTTCTTGTAATGGTACCCGTCAAATTTAAGCCGTCAGTAGGATCATAAGGCACGGGGCCAAAGAGATCTGTTCCATGCTTTACATAAAAATCGAGGTTCCCTGATAATGATTGTAATATTCCAAAATCAAATCCTATATTGATTGTTCTTACTTTTTCCCATTTTAAATCAGGATTCCCTATTTGGTCAACACGGGTGGCCGGATAATTTGTTAAAGAAGCATGTCCTGCAGACAACATGGTGGTGACTCCTGAACGATAAGGATCGGTATTGCCACTAAAGCCATAGGTTGCTCTTAACTTTAGATATGGAATCCAACTCAGATGATAAAATGATTCATTCGAAATATTCCAACTTATGCCTGCCGACCATAACGGATTCCATTTATCATTTGTAGAGACGCCAAAAGCATTGGAGGCATCTCTTCTCCCACTGGCAGAAACCGTATATTTTTTTCTATAGGTATATGCAGCATTCCCATAAAAGGATATATACCTGTTCAATGTCCCGCTAAAAGACGGGCCACCCGGAATATAGTTATAGCTGCCATTAATAAACGTAGGATAGGGATTTATGAAATCTGCATTTGAAGTGGAAAGAATATCGCCATTATATCCATAAGCTATATCACTGTTGCCTGAGTTTTTAAGTTGTCTGACTTCAGAACCGGCAATAGCATTGATTTCACTTTTTCCCCACGTATGGCTATACCCAATCTGTCCCCTTATATCCTGGGATTCCAACACCGCGTTGGAGAAGTTTAATATACCGCCTAACGGGACGATATATTGAACTGACCCGGTGCTGTTATTTATTTGCGAAAAAGTATTTATCACATCTCTTGCTTCAAAACTCTGTAAATCTTCCAGATTTCTGCTTGAAGTATTTTGTCTCTCATATAAATATTTAACCTGTAAATGCAATCCATTAACTATGGTGTAATCCAAACCAAGATTAGCAGTTAGATCTTCACCGCTGCCCTTTGTCATGTCATGTTTCCAATCTTCCAACGGGTAATATTTCCAGTTTAATAATTTTCCCTCTCCGGCAGTATCGGTATAGCCTGCCCTGTAAAAAGTGGCAACGGGCAAAGGATTCTCCTGCTGATCTGCAATGGGTAAATAGGGTATTCTCCATTGACGATTAATCAAGACAGAGCCATAAGGAGGTTTTCCCGAAGCATCATTAGATTTAGTATATTGAAAATCTACCGATAGCTTTAAGTTTTTAACTGGCCTATAAGTGTTGTTAGAACGAAATGTGAATCTATCATTGCCAGCAGATAATGGATCAACACTTTTATCATAGCCTGCAGATAGGTAATAGGCCAAATTCTTATTGCCACCAGTTATATTTATTGAATATTGTTGGTTGGTAGGATTTTGATAAATGTATTTTCTGTATTGCTCGTTTATACTAATATTTCTGTATGTCGAGATTCGATTAGTTGCTTCTGTCTTCGAAATAATACCGTTCCTTTCATCATTTAATATATCTACTATCGGAGAAACTGCTGGGAAATTTCTAGTATTGCTTAGGTAAGAATCATAATAACCCTGATTAAAAAGCATCTGTTCAACATTAATATAATCATTTGGTGAAATTGTGTGTAAAGATGATAGATTCGGCTTGCCTGTTATAGAATAATTGATGTTTAATTCTACTTTTAACGGTCGGTTGAAACTCCCCTTTTTCGTGGTAATGACAACCACGCCATTGCCGGCCCTTGTCCCCCAAATAGATGCTGCCGCGGCGTCTTTTAATATCGTAATGCTCGCTACATCATTGGGATTAATATTGTTTATATTACCATCATAAGGAAAATTGTCTACAATAATTAATGGCTCTTTGGAGCCATTAATTGTGCTTAATCCTCTAATCATAAATTCAGGAGCGTTATTTATCAATTGTTTTTTAGGAAACAAGACTCCGCTTGCTACATTTTCTAAACGATTTAATATAGTGCTCCCCACTTGTTCATTGATTGTCTTTTGATCAATGAAATCAAATGAGCCAGTAGCCCTTTCTTTTGGTATAAGTTGATAGCCAGTGCTGACAGTCACTGCTTTTAATTCTTGCATAATGGGTTTGAGATGAATTAATAACTCCTTTTGCCCTGTCCACTTTATTTTACTGGTTAGATATCCAATATGGCTTATGATAAGACTATCTGCAAAATGCGGAAGAGCTAGGCTGAACTGCCCCTTATCATTGGAAATAGACCCGTTTTTCCAACCTTTACTCCTGATAACTGCCCCTGGAAGAGGAATTCCATTATCATCCATTATCTTGCCCATGATGATAGTAGTGTCTTTATATGATTTTATGGTCTTTTGTAAGGATATAACCTTCGCTTCTGCCTGTGATGATAACACAACTAAGCATATATACATACCCAAGGCATATTTTAGTTTATTTGTATATTTAATCATTTATATAATTTTAATTGACGAAAATGATTTATAGGTCATTTGTCTGTGATAATTGCAACATTTATAGGACTTTTTTTCTTTTCTACCTTAAATCCCGCCCTGCGAAGAGCATAAACTATATTATGTTGACTTAAGTCTTTGGGAAAATCTATATCTACATTTGCCTTTAGGTTAGTTTTATCTATAAGAGGGATTTTAAGATACTTTTTATTCAAGATATGCACCAGTTCATCAATAGGAAAATTACGGACATATTTTCTTGAATCTATTTTGGACATAACATATTGACGAGTTCCATCTGTAGAGTGTGATTTTGATATTTTTCTTCCGGATTTTATTACATAGCAATTCATTCTCCTTTTTCCATAAATAACTTTCGTACCAAACATTTTGCTCAAATCATCTCGTACATATTGATGGATCATTTCCAAAGTAGAAGGAGGAGCAGTTATATCATAAGAGTAAACTTTTGAATACATTGAAGTATCGTTAAGATTTGTTTTGGTAAATAATGAAGAGTCCTTTGTTTTAATAAGTATCCTATTTTCAGGATAGCTTTCCATCTTTTTATACACTGACTTATAAATTAATAATAAGGGTGAATTCGTCATATACCAGCCAATGTATAGCCTTCTATAAGGAGGAGTGGCATGCCTAACTCCCAACCTGCAACCTAATCCATCTATATACCCTTTGGTGATGACGCTTGAGAATAATACTTTATTGAGAACTTCATCATTGTCGTAGGATAGCTTGGATAAGGATTGATTTTCCAGATTGAAGATTACATCTTGTTTGACTGGCATAGCGATCTTTATACCCTTAAGGATTTTCTCTATATTTCCTCTTGTTACCTCGGCTGATTTTGTGATGGCAATTACCCGGTCTTTCGAATTAATCCAAACCTCCTGTGGCAATGTTTGATAAGGGAAATATTTATCCAGTAATTTATTATTCAAAACTATAGGCAGCTTAATTGGGTGCTGTATCCTTTTATCCATTTTTTTTAACAGACCGTCTATTGTTTTTTCGTTATCATGCCATATCTGAGTTTGACTATTTAAAAGGATTATTTGTAAATCCTTTTTATAATTATCAGCTAATGACTGCATTTTGGGGAATAGTTCAATGCAGCTACTGCATCCGGTAGACCAGAAATCAAGAATCAGTAGCTTTTTATTCTTTGTAAAATCGGATAATCTGGCTGTAGTATCAGGATAATTCATTACTTGTTGAAACAGAATATCTGGCACCGTATCTCCAATATGTAAAGGCCTTATTTCAGGCGGAGATTGTGCATGCCCCCAGATCATCCCCGTGCATACGAGACCCAGTATGAAAAATATCAGTTTTTTCATTTGTGAAGATTTATAATAGAAATAGGAGAAAAAGTGTGTGGTTGTCTGCAGGTAATGTCGGAAGCCAAATGACCTCCGACAACCCATATCAACCAAAATCAGACGACTTGGAGTTAAATAGGCTGCCGGGGCTTCTTGGCCCAAAGTATCTTAAATAGAGGATACTTAAATGGTTCGTTCTGAAAATTGAAATACATGAGACCTGAATAATGTTTATTATTTTTCAGAGTCTCGACGAAGGTTTTGCAAATAGCAAATAGGGTTGGAACCTACCTCCGCTTTTACCCACAGGGCAGTAGGAAAGCCCTCCTCCAAAGGAGGCCGGATGTAAAAACATTAGTAGGCCCAACCCTATACTGCTAATATAGGGATTGGGCTCTTACTAAGTCTCGCATCCGGAAATTTCCTACGTTTCTGTGGACGAGACAAAAAAGTAAAAACTCAAATCAAATAACTTCTAAGATCCTCATTGGATCATAGTTTAAGTGTCTTATGAATACGATCCAAAGATATAATATAAATTATTACTTACCAAATTATATAGTAAATACTATACATAAATGGTAGTAAATTTAGAAAATATTGAATGTTCTTTGTGGATTTTTGCAGAATGGCGGTAAATATGGGCAAAATTATTCACGAATTAGTAGCGGAAAAAGGGTTTAAAGCAAAAACTGTCGCTAAAGCGGTTCATATAAGTGAAGCGACCCTTTATAAGGTGTATAAACGCAAGGTTATTGACATTCCTAAACTAGTCGCTTTTTCTATTTTTTTTGAAAAAAATCTATTTGAATATTATATTGATGATGAGGCAATAAATACAATTTTTGATTCCGGCTCCAGAGTCCTATCGAAAGAAAATATTGAATTGAAGGAAACGATAAAGGCAAAGGATAAAAGAATAAAGGAATTAGAAGAAATAATTTATACTCAGAAGAAACTGCTCACCATATTGGAAGCCAAATCAAAGAGACGGAAGAATGGGAAATAGAGGTGTTCAAGAAAAGCATGAAATCTAAAAGCATCCTTTCGGAAAAATACGCTTGAAAGTTGTCATCGGATATCGCAGATCACCTTCAGGACTATGTAACCCAAGACTGAAAAGCATTTATAAATCCCAGAAATTTTAAAATAAACAACTTACCCCTTTCGTTAATTTCTCTCTATAGAAAATGAGAACGCCTTTTTTACTTTTAATAACATTTATTATAGTAGCAACCGGATGCCAAAAGCATGACAGCGATTCTCCGTCTCCCCAATCACCGGCGATCACTTATATATCTACGCTGGGCGATATAACCTACCAGGGGGCAAAATTGAGCACCATAGGCCGCTATCATCTGCTGTATGATGATAACTTAAGATTATCCGGGCTACGCATGGAGGACTCCGTCAGCAATCCTTCCGTGGATCCGGCAAACCCGGATCCGCTCATAGTTAAACGCCTTATCCGGTATTCCTTTATATGGAAGGACGGGAAGATAGCTGCCTCTAATCTCGACAGTATGCTGACCGTGGAAACCAGGGGTGGTAAGGTTGTCTCCGAAGATGGCCTGGCTGACAGCCCTTACGGAATATATTTTTATTCAGGGCAGCGGCTGGATTCCATCCTTTTTATTACCTATACCGGTCAGGATCATCCTAAGAAAACCATTTTCGAATATGGCCATGACGGCAATATCAGTAAAGAAACCGATATCTTTTACCCACAAGTATCATATCCTTCCCTGCCGGGGCCTAAACCTGCTAAAACCATCGCTACCTTTAAGTATGATCACCATCCCAATCCCTGGAATCTGCTGGTTAAGCAAGCAGGCGTGATCTTGCCTGGCGTGCTTGAGGGACACAATATGTCAAAGAATAACGTTACGGAAACAGACCTGGAGGTTATATACCCGGGCGATACGGTAAATATCCGGATCTCAAAAACCTATACCTATAACAGCGCCGGGTACCCGGTGGAGGAAATTATGCCCGGTCTCCAGCCGGATACTATTTTTTATCACTACCGATAATGAATTAAAAGTCTGAAAAAGGCATGCTCATACCGTTTCAGCCAGTTGCTTTTATCTTCTTCTCGCTATTGGGAACTTCATTTGTGCAGAGCCGGATAAAATAAAGCTATGAATAGCCAGGTAAATGCTATCTTTGTATTTAACAAACGTTCTTTAACATACTTCATCAAACAGGAAGGGTTTTACTTAAACGTAGATTAATGGGGAATCGTGTGAAAATCACGAGCTGTCGCGCAACTGTAAGTAACACACCAGAGATTTCTGCGCATTATATATCCACTGTTACAGCGGGAAGGATAGCAGATATCGTTACAAGTCAGGAGACCTGCCTTTTCTGCATAGACAATGCTTTCGCGGTATAAAGCTTATGGTCACAGAGATAATATTTTTCGGGCAGATTTTTTGAGTAAATGATGCCCTTCCGATTTATCTTTTCTCCATCATTGCTTACCGGTTGGCATTGCGAAGCATTCTAAAGGACTTTTAGAATTATTGTTTTATAATTTTAAGTTTCAAAGAAATGCAAACGCACATACTCGGCTATCCGCGGATTGGTAGCCAACGGGAACTCAAGCGGGCCTGCGAGCAATATTGGTCAGGCACAATTACTTTACAGGAGCTTCTTCGGGCAGGAAGAAGTATCTGCCTTCAAAACTGGAAGATTCAGCAGGAAGCGGGCATAGACCTTATTCCCTGTAATGATTTCTCTTATTATGATCAGGTGTTGGATATGTCGCTGACTGTAGGAGCCATTCCCAGACGCTATCAGGAGGTTGCCCTAAAAAGATCTAATGCGGAGTTGGATCTGTATTTTGCTATGGCAAGAGGCTATCAGCAAGATGGTTTTGACATTACAGCTATGGAAATGACAAAGTGGTTCGACACTAATTATCATTATATCGTTCCTGAATTTTATAAAAATCAACAGTTCAGGCTGACTTCAAATAAGATTTTCAGCGAATTTGAAAGTGCAATACAAGCGGGGATCCATGCAAAGCCTGTCATCATAGGCCCTGTCTCTTATCTTTTATTGGGAAAAGAAAAGGAAGAGGGGTTTGATAGATTGGATTTAATGAAAAACCTGCTTCTGGTATATATTGATATTTTGTCGAAGCTTCAAAAGCAGGGAGCGACATGGGTACAATTTGACGAGCCCTTTCTTACAATGGACCTGACGGAAAAAATCAGAAAAGCCTATAGTGCCGTTTACAAGGAAATCAGAAAGAAGTTTCCAGAGTTAAAGTTTATTCTTGCTACTTATTTTGAAGGCTTAAAGGATAATCTTCCGCTTACGGTTTCGCTCCCCGTAGATGTATTGCATATTGACCTGGTACGTGATCCCGGACAACTTAATGATGTCCTTAACACGATCCCTGAAAGTTTTGGCTTATCGCTCGGCATTGTGGACGGAAGAAACATCTGGAAAAATGATTTTGGAAAATCATTGCCTTTCATCAGGAGGGCAATAGAAAAACTAGGATCCGATCGGATTTTTATCGCACCCTCCTGTTCTTTGCTTCATACGCCATGTGATTTGGACTTTGAAAGTACCCTGAATCCAAGAATTAAAAAATGGCTTGCATTCGCCAAACAAAAGGTAGAGGAAGTTGTTACGCTGAAAGTGCTTGCAAAGGGAATGAATCAGGAAAACGCGTTTAAAGCACTGGAAGAAAATAAACGTGCTCTCGAAGACCGGGGAACCTCGCCGCTCATCCACAATGATGTAGTAAAACAACGGGTAAGTGCAGTAACTGAAAATGACTTACGGAGAAACAGCCCCTTTGCTATCCGGAAAATAGAACAGCAAAAGGTGCTGCAGCTCCCTTTATTTCCCACCACCACCATTGGTTCGTTCCCCCAAACCAAAGCGGTGAGAAGCTGGAGATCTCGTTTCAAAAAGGGAGAGCTGACAGCGGCTCAATATGATGCTTTGCTGAAAGAGGAGACAGCGCGTACCATTCGGCGGCAGGAAGAGATTGGGATTGATGTACTGGTTCATGGGGAATTTGAACGCAACGATATGGTTGAATATTTTGGAGAGCATTTGGCAGGCTTTGCGTTTACCAGGAACGGCTGGGTACAGAGTTATGGGAGTAGGTGTGTAAAGCCGCCTATAATATTCGGCGATGTTTTCAGGCCGGAGCCGATAACAGTTTACTGGTCTCAGTATGCGCAATCTTTAACTGAAAAGCCGGTAAAGGGAATGCTGACCGGGCCGGTTACCATCCTTCAATGGTCTTTTGTTCGAAACGATCAGCCTCGTTCAGAGACCTGTAAACAAATCGCCTTAGCCATACGCGATGAAGTAATGGATCTGGAGAAAGCTGGAATCCCTATTATCCAGATTGATGAACCTGCCATCAGGGAAGGGTTGCCGTTGAGGAAGGCGGACTGGCCGAATTACCTCAGATGGGCGGTGGAATGCTTCCGGATTTCCTCCAGCGGCGTTCAGGATCATACGCAAATCCATACCCACATGTGTTATTCTGAATTTAACGACATCATCGAAAACATTGCGGAAATGGACGCCGATGTAATTACTATCGAATGTTCCCGTTCCCAAATGGAATTACTCCGTGCCTTTGGAGGGTTCAACTATCCGAACGATATCGGACCTGGTGTATATGATATTCATTCGCCCCGAGTCCCTTCAGAAGAAGAGATGATAGAACTGCTGGAGAAAGCCCAGGAAGTAATCCCTGCACATCAGCTTTGGGTCAATCCTGACTGTGGTTTGAAAACAAGAAACTGGGAAGAGACTGAAAAAGCGTTAACGGCTATGGTAAAAGCAGCCAAAAAGATTTCATCATCTTATGCAACGGCAGAGAGGCTGAAAAGTCATTAACTGCTAATTATGGCTGAACAGAAAAAGCAATACTTAGGCTAAATGACGAAAGGCGGGAATACGTACAGTCAAGCTTCGATGATTGCCTGCGTGCGTCCTGTATGAGAACTGAAAGTATCCTGTCATGGTTGACTTTTCAAAATAAGCCGAAAAGTATTTAGGGCGCATTTATATATTTCAAAATCCTGAAGAATGGCAGCTGAAGAAGAAACAGGACGGCCGGAAACCAGGATTCTTAAGGTGTATTTCGGGATTCCACCTTCCCAAGGTAGTTAAATGGCAGAGGCACCAATAGTTATTCAGAGTTCAAATCATGAGCAACATCATAAAAATCGGTGATCTTTCTCACAAACAGTAAAGGATAGAATATTCAATTTTGACGTCGGAACCGCCGAAAGGTTCCAAACGACATGGAAACGTCAATACTGTTAGCAAAATATAACCGGGAAGTACCGCGATATACCAGTTACCCAACTGTTCCGGTTTGGGCGGATATAACCCAAAGCGAAGCTTACTTTCAGGATTTCAGGAGCCAATTTTCTTCACACAATAAGCCGGAAGGAATTTCCCTTTATCTCCATCTTCCTTTTTGTGAGACATTATGCACCTATTGTGGCTGTAATAAAATAATTACTGAAAATCACTCCGTTGAGGAGGAATATTTGCGGGCCATTCTTAGTGAATGGTATAGATACAGAAAGTTCATGGATGCATCGCCGGTAATCAGGGAGTTGCATTTGGGGGGCGGTACACCTACATACTTTTCGCCGGAGAACTTAAGAAGACTTTTGAATGATCTGTTTGATATCGCAGATTTACATCCCAACCGGGAATTCAGCATAGAAGGGCACCCTAATAATACGACCAAATCCCATTTAGAACTATTAAACTTATTTGGTTTTCGCCGGATCAGTTTTGGCGTTCAGGACCACGATCCGGAAGTACAACGTATTATCAACCGGATACAACCTTACGAAAATGTAAAGAAAGTAACCGACTGGGCGCGGGAAAGCGGCTTCAACTCAGTCAATTATGACCTGATATATGGATTACCCCGGCAAACGGAGAAAGGTATAGAAAAGACAGTCCTGGATACTATAGCCTTAAAGCCTGACCGAATTGCATTTTACAGCTACGCGCATGTTCCCTGGAAGGCAAAGTCACAGCGGCTGTATAACGAAAATGATTTACCGTCGCCGGAACAAAAATTGAGATTTTATATCCTTGCAAGAGAACTGTTTTTGGCGTCAGGTTATAAAGATATCGGGATGGATCATTTTGCTTTGCCTTCAGATGACCTGTATAAGGCATATAAAGAAGGAAGGCTTCACCGGAACTTCATGGGCTACACTGCCACCCGTACTCATTTCCTGTTGGGTTTAGGGGTTTCCGCCATAAGTGATACAGGCACAGCTTATGCACAGAATGATAAAAAACTATCCAATTATTACAGGAGATTAAACGATTCAGAGTTACCGGTTTTGAAGGGATATTTTTTAAGCAAAACAGATGTTTCTTTTCGTCAATATATACTGGATATTTCCTGTAGGGGTAAAACAAATCTGAATCCTGGGCATAAAGATCTGTTGGAAAAGAATGTTCTGCCGGAATTAAAAGAAATGGAAGCAGATGGACTGGTCGTCATACAAGATAACGAGATAAAAGTAACCGAAACCGGCCGCCTGTTTTTGCGGAATATTTGCCATGCCTTTGATTTAAAAGGAAAATTATATGGAAATGAAGAAGATAAACCTAAATTTAGTAAGGCAATTTAGAAATAATAAAAAGGAACATTAGTGAAGCGGTTTTAAACATTATACCTTTTGTCAAAAGTTCTTATAGCCGAATATCCAACGCAAGATTGGGATCCGCAGTCCGAAGCTGTTCAACATGATCAGCGTTCAGCCTACGATCAAATGCGTAAATGCTGTCCTGTGGCCTTTAATAGGTTTTTTCAGTGGAGTGTATTTCGTCATGCTGATGTTTGTATCGTTTAAAATTCTTTATTTGTGTTGCTTTGATTTATAGCAAGTCTTGAGCAAAATCTATTCTCCAAAAATCACCACATGCTTTAAACAAATTGAACATTAAGGTGTATTAAATTAGGTATTTTTTTGAATTATTAAATCTTTAGAAAATGAGATTAAACGGTCGTCAGATATTTCCTGAAGGATATGAAGCCATGGCTAATTTACAGAAAGTGGTTGATAATAGCGGAATAGATTCTAAGTTACTCATGCTTGTCGTAACCCGTGCATCCCAGATAAATGGTTGTGCCTATTGCCTGGATATGCATACGAAAGATGCCATAGCAATAGGAGAAAATCCTCAAAGACTTTACGTTTTAGAAGCTTGGCGGGAGACCCCTTTTTATTCAGAAAAAGAGAGAGCTGCGCTGGCTTGGTGTGAATCTTTAACGTTGATATCACAAACAGGAGCTCCTGATGAAACCTATGAAAAAGTGGAAAAGTTGTTTTCTCCTAAACAAATTATGGCACTTACTTTTGCTATTGTAGCCATTAATGGATGGAACAGGCTGGCTATTAGTCAGAGATATGATGTAGGTGGATACGTATCCCATTTGAAGTCTGAGTGATATATTAGAAGTGAAAGGCATATTGAAAATCTAATAATTATTAGGCAAGGAAGGGCTCTTGCAAAAAAGACAACAATAGATAACTACGCTTAAAATTTAAAAAGATGGCACAAAAAATTATTCTTGCAATTCAAGTTTTACCACAGATGAAGAGTGAAGATGCTTTAGCTGTGATAGACAGGGCAATAGAAGTAATCAGGCAATCTGGCGTAACTTACCGGGTCTGCCCATTTGAGACAGTTATGGAAGGCCAGTATGAGAAATTGATGCAGGTAGTCGAACAAGTACAGCAGGCCTGTTTTCAGGCAGGTGCTGAGAGAGTGCTTACGAACCTCAAGATAGAACGATTTAAGGAAGGGGACCTAACCATAAAAGACGTTATGGAGAAGTTTGAAGAATAATAATAATTCCTTTAAAAAAGATTTGAATCATGGATCAAATTGTTCAGGCGGGGATCAATACTGTTCGGTTATTGAGCGCAGATGCTGTTCAGAAAGCTAATTCAGGCCACCCGGGTACACCAATGGGGCTTGCCTCCGTAGGCCATGTACTTTGGGCAGAAGTGATGAATTATAATCCCAAAAATCCGGAATGGATAAACCGCGATCGGTTTATTTTATCCTGTGGACATGCCTGTATGCTACAGTATGCGTATCTCTATCTAACAGGGTATGATATTACGTTAAAGGATATAAAAAATTTTAGACAATTACACAGCAAAACAGCCGGACATCCCGAATACGGATTATTAGCTGGTATAGAAGCAACGACAGGCCCGTTAGGCCAGGGATTTACCAATGGTGTGGGTATGGGAATTGCGGGGAAATATCTTGCATCAAGATACAATAAGCCGGGCTTTTCTATATTCGATTATAATATTTACGTAATATGCAGCGATGGCGACCTGATGGAAGGAATATCCTCCGAGGCAGCTTCCCTGGCGGGGCATTTGGGATTGAGTAACCTGATTTATTTGTATGATGACAATCATATCTCCATTGAAGGAGATACTGCCTTGGCGTTTAATGAAGATGTAGGCAAAAGGTTTGAAGCTTATGGGTGGTATGTACAATCGGTTGCCGATGGCAATGACGTAACTGCCTTGACAGAGGCTGTCAATAACGCGAAGCAGGAACAAAAGCGGCCTTCTATCATCAAGGTTCGCACTGAAATAGGTTTTGGTAGTCCTCATAAAGCAGGAAATGCGAACGCACATGGAGCGCCCCTGGGAGAAGAAGAAATAAAACTCATAAAAGAAAATTTTGGATTCGACTCCCGAAAGTCTTTCATAATACCGGAAAAAGTATTGAAATACTACCGGGAGAAGGGGGCTAAGGGAGCTCAAAAAGAGAAAGATTGGGATAACCTGTATCAATCTTATAAGGATAAATATCCTGCAGAGTCAAAAGAATTTGAGTTACTTGATGGTGGCAAATTACCAGCCGGATGGACAGATTTATTGCCTGTATTTGAAGCCGGAGATAAGAAAATCGCCACAAGAAGAGCCTCGGGAGAAGCGCTCAATGCCATCACTTCTGCATTGCCCATGCTCATTGGCGGTTCTGCTGATCTGGCGCCCTCAACAGATACGAACCTAAAAGCCTATTCCTCATTTTCGTCCGAGGATTACGCCGGGCGCAATTTTCATTTCGGTATCCGCGAACATGCGATGGGGGCTATATTAAATGGCATAGCGCTTACAAAGGGAATTATTCCCTACGGAGCCACATTCCTCATCTTTTCAGATTACATGAGGCCGGCGATACGGTTGGCGGCTATTATGAAAATCCGAAGCATTTTTATCTTTACCCATGATAGCATTGGACTTGGAGAAGATGGGACTACTCACCAGCCGGTCGAGCAGTTGCTTGGCCTACGGTCCGTCCCTGATTTAACAGTTATTCGTCCTGCGGATGCCAACGAAACCGCACAAGCCTGGAGGGTAACATTAGAACATAAGGGAGGTCCGGTTGCTCTGATCTTCACCCGCCAGGGCCTACCAATTATTGACCAGTATGTATATGCAAAGGCAAAAGGGCTTGAGCAAGGTGCTTATATCTTATCCGACAGCAAAGGATTACCGGAAATTATTCTGATGGGCTCGGGTAGCGAAGTACATTTGTTATTAGAAGCTCAATCCAGGCTGGAAGAAGAATCAATTAAGGCCAGGGTGGTCAGTATGCCTTCCTGGGAATTATTCGAAGCACAGTCCGACTCTTACAAAGAAAAAGTCTTTCCAAAATCTGTTAGAAAGCGCCTTGCTGTGGAAGCAGGCTCCCCCATCGGATGGTGTAAGTACGTTACAGAGGATGGCGATGTAATAGGTATTTCCCGGTTTGGAGAATCTGCACCAGGGGACGAATTGATGAAGGAATATGGATTTACAGTGGAGAAT
>Ga0164242_10004663_pt1 | contig 15348 bp, 15 predicted proteins | sample OricomgcompostMG_FD_108783 | JGI IMG/M metagenome (GOLD analysis project Ga0164242, IMG submission 108783) | Miracle-Growth compost microbial communities from Emeryville, California, USA - Original compost - Miracle growth compost (MG) ... | reverse complement strand
CATCACCGGCAAGTGGTACTACAACTCGGGCTCCTGGTGGTCGGACTGGGCGGTCCTCGGCTTCCCGATCACCGACGACGCCGGCGAGATCGTGGACCAGGGCCTCGCCCTCGTCCCCGCGAACGACTACCGCGTGGAGGACAGCTGGTTCATCAGCGGGATGCGCGGCACCGCGAGCAACACCATCGTCGTCGAGGACGTCTTCGTCCCCGAGCACCGCGTGCTCTTCCCGCCGCAGGCGATCGAGGGCCGGTATGCGAACGAGACCTACCAGGACGAGCCGGTGCACCGGTCCGCGTTCATCCCGGTCGCGGCGGCCGTCCTCGTCGGTCCCAGCCTCGGCGCGGCCGAGACGGCACTCCAGTACGTGCGCGGCAAGGCGGCCGTCAAGGGCGTCTCGCAGACCTTCTTCGAGAAGCAGAGCGAGTCGACGGCGGTCCAGCTGCAGGTCGCCCGCGCCGCCCAGCTCATCGAGGTCGCCCGGCTGCTCACCTTCGACGTCGCCGACCGGATCGATCGCTGGGGCGAGGACGGCTACTACCCCGTCGTCGCCGAGCGGGCGCGGGTGAAGGCGAACGTCGGCTTCATCGCCGAATCGCTGCAGCAGGCCATCGACCTGCTCGTCGCGGCCCACGGCTCCGGCTCCTTCGCCGACTCGAACCCGCTGCAGCGCATCTGGCGGGACATCCACGTCGGCACCAGCCACGCCGTGGTGAGCCCCGCCATCGGCTACGAGACCTACGGCAAGGCGCTGCTCGGCGACCCGACGCCGATCACCCCGATGGTCTGACCACGACCCCACAGGAACCGGAGCTCGACGACCATGCGCCTCGCGAACCTAGACGGACGCGCCGTGATCCTCACGCGCGACGACGCCGGCTTCGACGTCCACGCCGCCAGCGGCGGCGACTTCGGGCCGGATCTGCCCGCGATCTACACCCGATGGACCGAGTTCGTCGCCTGGGCGACCACCGCCTCCGGCACCGAGGTCGCCATCGACGCCGCCCGGCTCGGCTCCCCCTCGCCCCGCCCGACCCAGGTCTTCGCCATCGGGCTGAACTACACGGAGCACGCCGACGAGTCCGGCTTCGATCGACCCGACCGGCTGCCCCCGGTGTTCACCAAGTGGCAGAGCGCCATCACCGGACCGGTGACCACGGTGGCGCTGCCGCCAGGGGGCGACACCGACTGGGAGGTCGAGCTCGTCGCCATCATCGGCCGCGAGGCGAAGGATCTGCCCGACGGCGCCGGCTGGGATGCCGTTGCCGGTCTCGCCGTCGGTCAGGACCTCTCCGAGCGCATCACGCAGATGGAGGGTCCTGCGCCGCAGTTCGGGCTCGGCAAGTCCTTCCCCGGATTCGCCCCCATCGGACCATGGCTGGTGACGCCGGATGCCGTCCCGGATCGCGACGACCTCGAGATCTGGGCGCAGATCGACGGCGAGGACGTCCAGCGCGGCCGCACCGGCCAGCTCATCTTCCCCGTCCCCCGGCTCGTCGAGGCGCTGTCACGCATCGTCACGCTGCTGCCCGGCGACGTCGTCTTCACCGGGACGCCGTCCGGCGTCGGCTTCGCCCGCAAGCCGCCGCGCCTGCTCCAGGCCGGCGAGACGCTGCTGTCCGGCATCGAGGGACTGGGCACGCTGCGCCAGACCTTCGTGGCGGGCTGAGCGTGTTCGTCGCCATCCGCTGCACCGCCCCGGACGCCGAGGTCATCGACGTCGCCGCCACGACGGGAACGCGCTGAGGATCACGCCGAGGCGCAGGCGAGCGCGAAGGCGATCTGCGCGTCCTGATGGGCGGCGCCGGTGCGGTGGAAGTCGATGGAGTGGCCGGCGGCGGGGACGCGGGCCACGTCGACCCGGGGCGCCGCGACGAGCGAGCGCCGGACGCGCTCCAGCTCCGCCGCGCCCTGCTCCCAGACGACATCGTGCTCGCCCAGCCGGACCTGCACCGGCACCGCGATCCGGCGATAGGCCTCCGGCCCCAGCTCGCTCCAGCGCGCATTCATCTCGGCGACCTCGGCGTAGACGACCGGCTGGTTCGCCACCGAGGCGCGCTGCGGCGCGTCGGGGTCGTAGCTGCCGGGCGGGCCGAACATCGCCGCGGTCCGCACCTCGTCCGGGATGTCGACCCGCACCGGCGCCGGTCCCTCCTCCTCGTACGCGGGGCCCGTCGGCGGGACGTCGAGCGCCACGCCCGAGACGGCGACGCCGAGCAGGGGCCAGGAGGTGCCGCCAGCGGCGAGCAGGAGTGCGAGCGCACCGCCGATCGAGTGGCCGAGCAGGACCACGCCCGCGGCGTCCGAGGGCTCGGTGCGCCAGAGCTCGGCGATGCCGGCGTCGAGCGCCGCGATGTTCGCCTCGAAGAGGCTCTCGCCGTATTCGGGCAGCGTGCTCGATCGGTAGCCGGGCCGGTCGAGGGCGATCGCGGTGCAGCCGGCCTCGGCGGCCCGATCCAGCAGCGAGAAGCCGGGGACGTCGAAGTACACGGCGGAGTAGCTCCCGCCATGGAGCGCCACGATCAACGGGCCGGCCGGTGCGCGGCAATCCGGCGTGGGATCGCCGCGCCGCCCGGAGAGCGAGCCGCCCGGGACCTCGACGACGAATTCGGTGGACATGCGACGCTCCTCTGGCGCTCGGCGACGGGTCGGTTCCGGATGCGAGGTCAGACCTCGACGACGGTGAGCTCGCGGGCCCGCGTCCCGAGCCGCACGGCGCCGGTCGCGGTCACCACGATCGTGTCACCCCATGTCACGTCATGCGAGCGGGCATAGGGCATCAGGGTCTCGGGCACCTCGAGGTACGGCTTCAGGATGAACGCGCTGTGCTCGACGATCGGCTCCTCGGCGATGTCGGCGCGGGCGTTCCCCGCCGCTGTGGGGATCACCAAGGGTCCGTCGTTCCCGAGGCCCCGGCCGTGCAGCAACGTGAACACCGTGCCGAGTGCGGGATCGACCGAGGCCTCGACCGCGGCGAAGACCTCGCCCCAGCGCCGGCCCGGACGGATCGCCTGCAGCGCCGCGTCGAACGCGGCCGCGTTGCACTCGAAGATCTCGAGCGCGCGCGGATGAGGCTCGCCGACGACCATCGGCTGGGCCACCTGCGCCTGGTAGCCGCGGACCTCGGGCATCAGCTCGGTCGAGACGTAGGTCCCGGCGTCGAGGGCGCCGGGCGGCGGGCTCACGTACCGGTGCCGCTTGCTCCCCCAGGGACCCGGGCACCACGCGACGTGCAGCTTGTCGGCTCCATCGCGGGCCTGCCGGAGAAGCATCTGGCCGTACACCTCGCGCTGGGCGACGCCGGCCGCGGCGGATGCGGCCATGGCCTCCAGCGAGCGCTCGCCGATCCGCACGCTCGCAGCCAGCCGCCGGATCTCCTCCTCGCTCTTGACGTAGCGAGCGCGGCCGACGATGTCGGTGCCGTCCACGACGAGCTCGGGCCCGACGGCCTCCGCGATGCGCCGGACCGAGGTGTACCCCGCGTAGCCCTCCGGCTGCCGCACCGAGGCGTACCGCCCGCCGCGGAGTCCCGCGATCGCCGTGGGACGTCCGACGAGCCCGCGGGAGCGGAGCACCTCGGCCGTCGCCCGCCCGAAGTCGGACGCCGTGGACCCGAGCGCCGTGACGCTGACACGGTCCTCGATCCATTGCGGCACGCTGAGCGCATCCACGCTCGACTCCCCGCCGAGGAGCAGGATCGGCTCGCCATCGAGCGGCAGGATCGTCACGCCGGCATTGTCGGCGACGTACATCGCGTCCGAGTCGATCCAGGCGGGCAGCACGACGAGCAGCTCCACCCCGGCCTCGCTCATCAGCTCCCGCAGCCGAGCCCAGCGCCGGTCGCGCTCGGCCAGGCTGAACATCGGCTCGTCGATCGGCTCAGGGATCCCGAGGATCCCCTGGACTCCGCGAACGCCTTGCATCTTCCGTCCTCAAATCTCTGCTCAGTGCGCTGTGTGCCGCGCTCCGCAGGGGCGCGGCACACAGTCGGCGACGCTGGGTTCGACTACTTCGCGACGATCGTGGACACGTCGAACGGGGCGGAGAGCATCCCGTACTTGTACATGATGTCCGCGACCCGCTGCAGGTCACTGACGGACTGATCCGTCGCCCACGTGGGCAGCGTCAGCTCCGGCAGCTGGTCGGCGGTGACGGTCGTCACCGTCGGGATGATGTCGTCGACGACGCTCGGATCCGAGTCGATGAGCTTGCCCGCCTTGACGATCGCCGCGGTGAACTTCGCCGAGACGTCGGGGTGCGAGGCTAGCCAGGTATTCCCGGCGGCGAACCCGCCGAGCGGGAGCAGCTTCGACTCCCCGACGAACGCGCTGGTCAGCAGCTTCGCGCCCTCGTGCTTCGCCTGCAGCGCGGTCAGCACGTCCATCAGGATCGCGTCCACCTGTCCGCCGGTCAGCGCGGACACGAAGTTGGGCGCCGGCACGGTGACGTAGGTGACGTCGCTCGCCGAGAGCCCCGCCGCGGCGAGCTGGACGTTCACGAGCAGGTCGGCGAGGGAACCGGTCGCGATGACGCCGATCTTCTTCCCCTTGAGATCGGCGACGGTGTCGATGCCGCTGTCGGGCTGGACCCAGATGCTGAAGTCGTCCGTGCCGCCCAGGGTGAGCGGCGAGACGAGCGTGAGAGGCAGGCCGTTCACCGCACCGGAGATCAGCGAGCCGTAGTTGACGATGCCGATCTGCGCCTCGCCGGCGAGGAGCGCATCGGAGATGGCCTTACCACCCTGACCGACGCCGATCTCGACGTCGAGCCCCTCGTCGGCGAAGTAGCCCTTCTCCTTGGCGACGTAGGCCGCGAGGGAGTCGAGGGTCGGGGTGACGAGCACCTTGAGCTGCTCGGTGGATCCGGCTCCCGGCGAGTCGTTGGATCCCGGGGTGGAGGTGGCGCACGCGGCGAGGGTCGCCGCGAGCGCCGCGACGCCGAGCAGCGCGACGGCGCGCCGCTTGCGATGCAGGAAGGTAGACCGCATTGTTCTCTTCGTCCTTTATCTCGATGCTGGTTGGGGTTCTGTCGCGCTCGGCGCGTCAGTCTTGTGGATCAGCTGGTAGACGCGCTGCCGCACGTCGAGGAACTCGCCGGTCCGCTTGGTGGCGAGCTGCTCCCGGGGGTACGGGAGATGGACCGATTCGGCGGCCAGCACGGTCGAGGGGGTGCCGGACAGCACGATGATCACGTCGGAGAGGTAGACGCTCTCGTCGATGTCGTGGGTGACCGTCACGACGCTCGTCCGGGTCGCGGCGCGCACGCGGAGCACGAGGTCCTCGAGATCGGCGCGGGTCTGCGCGTCGACCGAGGCGAACGGCTCGTCCATGAAGAGCAGCCGGGGCTGCGTCACGAGCGCTCTGGCGATCGCCACCCGCTGCTGCATGCCGCCGGAGAGCTGCCAGGGGTACTTCTTCCAGACGTCGGGCAGCCCGACGAGCTCGAGCACCGACATCGCGCGAGCGCGGATCTCGGCGCGCGGGAGCCGCTTGCCCCGGAGCGGGAACATGACGTTCGGACCGACGCGCAGCCACGGGAAGAGCGAGCTGCTGTAGTCCTGGAAGACGACGCTGATGCCCTTGGGGATGCCGCTGCTGCGGATGCCGGCGATCCTGATCTCGCCGCCGCTCGGGGTGATGAGTCCGGCGAGGCAGCGAAGCAGCGTGGTCTTGCCCGCCCCCGAGGGTCCGACGATGGCCAGGGCCTGGCCCTCGTCCAGGGTGAATCCGACGTCCTCGATCGCCTTGTGGGCGCCGGCCCCCTCGCCGTAGGTGTGGGTCAGGCCGCGGACCTCGATGATCGGTGCGGTCGTCATTGCGTTCTCCTTCGCGTGTGCCAGTGCAGGGAGGCTCGCTCGACCAGCAGGAACAGGTAGTTCGCCGCGAGGCCGCAGAGGGCGACGATCAGCAGCCCCGCCCAGAGCCCGGGGAGGTCGTAGGTCGCCGAGGCGTTGAGCACCATGCCGCCGAGGCCGCCGGCGCCGGCGAACATCTCCGCGCCGACGGTGACCACAATCGCCATCGACATGCTCACCCGGAGGCCGGCGAAGATCTTCGGGCTGGCCGCCGGCACCATCACCCGGACGAAGCGGGCGACGAGGCCGAGGCGGCTGAGCCTGGCCACGTCGAGCTGGACGGGGTTGATCGCGCCGACGCCCTGGACCGTGTTCAGCAGCACCGGCCAGATGCAGCCGAACGACACCACGATGAGCTTCATCTCCAGGCCGAGGCCGAAGATGACGATGCAGATCGGGATGACGGCGACGGCGGGGACGCTGCGGACCAGCAGCAGCGGGATGTCGGCGAGGTCGGCCAGCGTGCGCCAGCGCCCGAGGATCGCGCCGGCGACGATCCCGACCACGCCGGCGATCCCCCATCCGGCCATGGCGCTCGCGAACGTCTGCCCGATCGCGGCCAGCCCGGTCAGCCAGCGCGATCCGTCGGCGGCGCTCGGCAGCCACTGCTTCCAGAGCGCCTCGCCGATCGCGCTCGGCGCGGGCAGGAAGAAGATCCGATTGGTCACCGCATACCACTGCCAGAGCAGCAGGAGCGCGATGAGCACGACGACCGCGGCCGCGTACGAGAGGGAGCGGACCGTCCGCGCGTTCACCGCGCACGCTCCTCGGCCCACGGCGCCGCCCAGCGCCCGGCGAGCGCGACCACGCCCCCGAGCAGGATCCCGAGCACGCCCGCCACGGCCGCGGTCGACCACAGGACGCTGAGCTGGCCGCCGGAGGTCGCGACGATGAGGACGCCGCCGAGGCCGCGCTGCGCGGTCGAGAGGTACTCGGCGCCGATCACGACGACGAGCACGATCGGCATCGCGACGCGGAGGCCCGCGAAGAGGAACGGCAGGAGGGAGGGCAGCACCACCCGGTAGGCGATCTGCAGCCGGCCGCAGCCCATCACGCGCGCCGCGTCGACGGCCTGGCGATCCACCTGGCGGACGCCGTAGATCGTGTTGAAGAGGAGTGGCCACCAACCGGCGAACACCCCGACGGCGACCTCCATCGGCTGCCCCGATCCGAGCGCGATGATCGCGAGCGGGATGACCGCGAAGGCCGGGATCGGACGGAGCAGCTCGAACGGCAGGGCGAACGCGATCTCGATGAACCGGCTGGTGCCGAAGACGATTCCGACCACGATCGCGAGGGCGGTCGCCAGGGCTACGGCGATCAGCACCGCGATCACCGTCTCGGCCACGGCGGTCAGGAATGTCGGCGCCGTAACGAGCGCCACGACGCCGGCGACGAAGGTGTCGAGGCTGGGGATGCGCCACTGGCTCGGCCCCCAGACGGACAGCACCTGCATGATCAGCACGAAGATGACGACGCCCGCGACGCGACGCAGGAGACGGGCCGCACCCGAGCCGATCCGGCGCCGGGCGCGCGGCCGCACGGGGGGAGCCGTCGTCGCGAGGCGCGACCGGACGTCGCTGCGCTCCTGGACGGCGCCGGTATCACTCACTGCCCAATCCTCTCTGATTGACCATGATCAATATGATTTAAGCATAGAGCCAGTTCGGACGCCAGTCCGGTCCGGGATCGATTCCGGACAGCAGTCCGCCTCCGCCGCGTCGATGCGGAGGAGGCGGACGCGACGACCTCAGACGGCGTAGCCCGCGCCGAGGGTCTCCGGCGCGAACAGCTCCTCGAGCGGGTACGGACGAGGGATCAGGCCCTGCTCGTATTCGTAGCGGACCAGCGTCTCGAGCGTGCGGCGATTCGCCTCGATGCCATACGGCCAGTAGTCGCGCCCCATGAGCTCGAGCAATTCCTCCACCTCGCGATCAGCGAACGGGAGCGTGGCGGCGGGCGCACCCGCCTCGAGCAGCGCGGCGACGGCGAGATCCTTCGCCGCGCCGAAGGCCTTGGTGAGCGACTGCGCGAGCCAGCGATCGCGCTCGTACACGTCGCGGCGGATGACGGCCGTATGCATGATGGGGAAGATCCCGGTGCGTCGGAAGTACTCGGTCTCCGCCGCGCGGGCGTCGGGGAACAGCCGTACGATCCTCGGATCGCCGGCCGAGAACTCGCGCGGGCTGCGGGGAGCGTAGATCGCGTCGAGCCGGCCCTCCACGAGGAGCTCACCGAGCGTCCGATCCGGCTCGACCGGCTGGATGTCGATGCCGGGGACGTGGATCGGGATCTTCTCGCTGCGCCCCGGCGTGTAGAGGCCTCCCGTGCGATAGCGGACCGAGTCGACCGCCACGCCGTGGAACTCGGCCAGGATCCCGCGGATCCAGACGGCTGCGGTCATCTGGTACTCGGGCACGCCGACCGTCCGGCCGACGAGATCCTCCGGCCGGGCGATGCCCGCGGCGGCGTTGACGTAGATGCCGCTGTGGCGGAAGGCGCGCGAGAGAAACACGGGGATCGCCACGAAGGGCGCACCGCGCTCGAGCGTCAGCAGATACGTGGAGAGCGACAGCTCCGAGACGTCGAACTCGCGGTGGCCGACGGTGCGATGGAAGATCTCCTCGGCCGGCAGCGCGAGCCCGCTCAGCTCGATGCCCTCGGCCCGGACCCGTCCGTCGATCAGCGGGAGCGTGCGATCGTACGGGCCGCAGGCGAGCGAGAGCGAGACCATGGGCGGGCGCTCACACCTCCTGCGGCGTGCCCTCGGCGAGCACGACGAGCTCCGAGCCGGCGACGAGGTTCCTCAGCAGGCCGTAGTGCAGCTGACGGTGGATGTCGGCGAGGCCGGCCTGGTGGATCGGCACGATCACGCGCGGGGCGACCGCCCGGGCGAAGTCGATCGCCTCGGAGACCTTCATCCAGGGCCCCCCGACCGGCAGCAGCAGCACGTCGACGTGGCGCGGTGCCGCATCGAAGGCGTCGCCGGGATGCCAGACGCGGTCGTCGACGATGAAGCCCGTGTTCGCGACCGCCGGCAGCACCGGATGGATCGGGGCGTGGAGCGATCCGGTCGGCTCGATGCGGACTCCGGCCGCCTCGAAGGCCGTCCCGTCGACGATCTGCTGGTCCCCCGAGCGGCCCTTCCCCGCGGCCGCGGCGGCCTCCGGATTCGCGATCAGGATCGCCGCCGGGTTCGCCGCGCGCAGGGCGGCGAGCCGCTCGGCATCCACGTGGTCCGGGTGCGCGTGGGTGACGAGGATCAGATCGAGGCCCGTCAGCTCGTCGAATCCGGTGGAATAGCTCCCCGGGTCGAGCAGCACCCGCTTGCCGCCGTCGGTCTCGACCAGGACGGCCGCATGGCCGAAGTGGGTCAGTCGCATGTCCGCATCTCCTCGTGCCTCAGTGGATCGTGTGTCGCATTCGGGCGGTCCCTTCGCCGCCCGTCACGCCGTCATCGGATACGGCGACGCGCAGTCCCGGCAGGGCCGGCTCCACGGCGATGCGCAGCCCGGCGAGCCGCCGGCCATCACCCCGCATCCGCCGCGCGCTGCCGGCGGGCCTGGCGGAGGAGGTAGTCGTAGCCCGCGTGGACCTGCGCCGCGTTCCAGACCTGTTCGCGCTTGGCGGCGGTCTCCTCCTCGCCGGTCCAGACCTGCGCGCCGCCGGCCGCGAGCGCGTCCAGCTCGATGCGGCAGGCGCGCTCGAGGAGCACGGCGTACATCACCGCGGTCGCGGCGTCGGGGCCGACGGTGACGGCGCCGTGGCTCGGCAGCAGGACGCCGTTGGCGGCGTCGAGCGCCGTCGCCACCGCGTCGCCGAGCTCGGTCGTGGCGATGAGGGAGCCGGTCACCGCGGTCAGCCTGGGCAGCTGCGGATGGGTGAACAGCACGCCGTCGTGGGACAGCGGGTGCAGCGGGACGTCCAGCGAGGCGAACGCGGCGAGCGCCGGCGCGTGGGTGTGCACGACGGCGTTCGCGTCGGGCCGGGCCAGCAGTGCCTGGGTGTGGATCGGGTACTCGATGTGACGCCGGCCCGAGCCGGCGAGCACCTCGCCGGTCCACGACACCAGGACGACCTGATCGGGGCCGATCTCGTCGAACCCGTAGCCGGAGGCCTTCATCCACACCCCGCGCCCGGCGGCGTCGCGCACGGACGGGTGTCCCCAGACCATGTCGCTCAGACCGGCGGCGGCGAGCGCGCCGCAGGCGTCGACGACATCGTCGATGTGCCGCTGGTCGTCGCTCATCGGCGCACGGCGATCTCGGGCAGCGTCGCGGCTGCCGGAGCATCCATCACCATCGACATGGGAGTCCCCTTCGCTCGTCGGACGCTGGCGTGCCTCACCTTGCGGCGCAACGCACCGCGGAGCAATGCACCGCCGTTTCGCGACAGCCTAGCCACATCCGCGCGGCGGACGAGCATTTCATCATTATGAATTCATGCTACCCCGGACCGCACCTTCAGCAGATTCCCCCACGGATCCTCGAACGACAGCGTCCGGCCGTCGTCCACGAGCGGGGTCCCGTGGTGCCGCATCCGCTCGGCGACCTCGCCGAGGTCGTCGTCGCCCGGCACCAGGATGTCGACCTCGCCGAGCCCGAGGGTCCGCGCACGCCGCCCGGCGCCGCGGCTCTGCCAGGTGTTCATCGCCATGCGGTGGTGGTAGCCGCCGATGCTGACGAAGAGGGCGCCACCCCACTGGGAGGTGATCTCGAAGCCGAGCCGGTCGACGTAGAAGGCGCGGGCCGTCTCGACGTCGCCGACGCTGAGGTGGACGTGACCGACGCTGGCGTCGCCGATGATGGGGTCCGCCACGGCCGCCTCGGCGAGGTGCTCCCGGAGATAGGCGTTCGGGTCGAGCCGGAGGGTGTCCATCTGGATGCGGCCATCGACCCAGGACCATTCGCTCCGGTCGCGATCCCAGTACAGCTCGACGCCGTTGCCCTCCGGATCGGTGAAGTAGAACGCCTTGCTGACGAGGTGGTCCGCGCTGCCGGTGAAGGTGCCGGGGGCGTGCCGCGCGACCGAGGCGACCGCCGCCGCGAGCGCCGCCTCGGACTCGAAGACGATCGCCGTGTGGAACAGCCCCGCCTCGTGGGGCGCCGCATGGTGGAGCTGCGGGTCGTGCTCCAGCACCACGATCGGCGTCGCACCGCGGCCGAGCACCGCCGACGCGCCCTGTTGCGCGAGCACGCGCAGCGGCACCGCCTCGGTGTAGTAGCGGATCATGCCGTCGAGGTCGGCGACGCGCAGCGTCACGGCGCCCATCAGGGTGTCCGCGGCGAGACGGTCGGTGGTGGTGTCCATGGCGAGGCTCCTTGCTCGATCCGGCGGCGATCTGTGCCGGCATCGGATGCAACATAGTTAACCAGACAACTATTCCGGTGTCACGCCGCGGAGACCGGCACCACCCGAGCGTCCACCTGGCGGACGGCCCGCTTGCCGCGACCCGGTCGGGCGCGCAGAATCGTCGCCGCCCGCCGGTCGCGGGCCCGGACGGCGAAGGAGCCCCGTGGAGTTCTCGTCAATGCTGCTCAGCATGTACCTCGACGTCGACCACCGTGCCGAGGAGGAGGAGCGCATCCTCCGCATCGCCGTCGAGCAGGCCCTCGAATGCGGCCGGCTCGGCTTCCACCCCTGGACGACCGAGCATCACTTCCGCGGGCCCTGGCAGAGCAGCCCCATGCAGTTCATGTCCTATGTCGCCGCGCTGCTGCCGGAGACCGCCTATGTCGGATTCGGCGTCCTCTCGGTCCCCTACTACCACCCGGTCCGGCTCGTGGAGGAGATGAACCTGCTCGACCAGCTCACCCGGGGACGCGCGCTGTTCGGCCTCGGCAGCGGCTTCGCGGGCATCGAGCCGGAGGGCATGGGCCTGGACGCGGAGCACCACGGATCGGGACGCGCGGCCAGGGAGGCCATCGAGATCGCCGAGCGCATCCGGGCGTTCCGCAACGGCGACGAGCCGGTCCGCTTCGACAACGGGCGCTACCGCGGCACGGTGCACCGCCAGGTGTCGCCGCGACCCTACCGTCGCGACGAGCCCACCATCATCCGCACCGCCCGGACCGACGAGGCCACGATCGCCGCCGCCGAGAAGGGCTGGCCCATCTTCCTCGGCGCCTTCGGCGCGGACCTGGAGCAGCAATGGCGCCTCTACCGGCGCACCCTCGCCGCGGCCGGGCATCCGCAGGAGGTGGTGGAGCGCTGCCTGCGGTGGTGCACCGTCGACTGGCTGACGGTGCTCGTCGCGGAGCGCGACGCCGTCGCCGAGGATCGGATGCGCGAGGCGAAGGCCGAGGTCCTGCAGGTCCGGGAGCGCTTCTGGGAGCTGACGCGGACCGGCGTGCTCGGGCCGGTCTCCGGCGCCGACCCCACCTCCCGGGAGGCGTTCCGCACGGGCGGCGACATGGCGGACGCCATCGTCGGCGATCCCGATCGCGTCGCCGACCGCGTGCAGCGCCTCGCCGACCTCGGCATCAACCACCTGCTGCTGCGCTTCGCCGGCCACTGGCCCGGGCGCACCCGTCCCGTCATCGAGCGGTCCATGGAGCTCTTCGCGCGCGAGGTCGCGCCGCGCTTCGCCGAGCGCGCGCCGCTCACCGACCCGCTCGCCCTCGACGCCTGAGCGCCCGCGGCCCGAACCGTCAGTCCCGCCAGGGCGGATCGGCCTCGAAGCCGATCGGATCCACCGGGATCAGGATCACCGGCCGGTGCTGGCGATGGGCGAGGTGGGCGCCGACGGAGCCGTTCAGGAACTCGTGGGCCGCGGTGCGCAGTCCCCGCTCGCGGACGCCGACCACGATCGCCTGAGCACCGACCGCCTCCGCCAGCTCCGCGAGCTCCTGCGCCGGATCGCCGGCGAGCGCGTGGCAGCGATACCGGACGCCCGTCGGCGCGACCAGGGCGTCGATGCGCGCGGCGAGGGCCGGATCGAAGGACTCCGTCACCGCCTCGGGGGCGTCGGCGTCGAGCGGCAGCGCGACGATGATGCCGTCCGGCCCCTGCTCGACGGCATAGCTGGCGACGTCGACCGTCGCGAGCTCGAGCTCGCCGCCGATGCGCTGGGCGATCGCCGCCGCCTCCACCACGACCGCGTCCGGCTGCCCCGGCGTCACGCCGACGACGAGACGGACGGGGCCCGGGTCCACCGGATCGCCCATGCCTGGCTCCTCTCCAGGGCGAGACTACGGCCATCCGCCGCGCGGCGCCACGGACGTCCGACCGCGCGGGGCGGCGGGTGTACGCTCGCACGTTGCGGCGGGGATCCGCCGGGAAGGGGCCGAGCTGGACGAGGACGAGGCGCCGCGCGGCATGCCGGAGCAGCGTCACGAGCTCCCGGTCGACAGCGACGTCGAGGTCGACGACATCGGGCCCGCACGTCCTCCGCGGCCGGTGCACCTGCGCTGGCGCTACGTCGGCCTCGTCGCCCTCGGCGGCGCCCTCGGGACCGGGGCCCGCGAGGCGCTCAGCATGCTCATCCCAGGCCTCGGCGCCTTCCCGCTGGCGATCTTCCTGATCAACGTCTCGGGGGCGTTCGCCCTCGGCCTCCTGCTCGAGCTGCTGCTCCGCACCGGTCCCGACGAGGGCCGCCGGCGCCGGCTCCGGCTGCTCATCGGCACCGGCTTCATGGGCGGCTACACCACGTACAGCACCCTCGCGGTCGGCGTCGCCCAGAGCCTCGTCGACGGGCAGGCGGCGATCGGCGTCCTCTACGGCATCCTCTCCGTGATCGTCGGCGCGGCCGCCGGATTCGCCGGCATCGTGCTCGCCGCAGGCGTCCACCGCCGCCGCACGGCCGCCGGAGGCGCCCGATGAACGCCCTCCTCTTCGCGGCGATCTGCGTCGCGGGCGGCGTCGGCGCAGCGCTGCGCTTCGTCGTCGACGGGCTCGTCCGCGGCCGCATCAAGTCCGTGTTCCCCGCCGGCACCGCGATCATCAACATCACCGGGTCCTTCGTCCTGGGCCTGCTGACGGGGCTCGCCCTGCACGCTGCGCTGCCGGCGGCCTGGACGCTGGTCCTCGGGACCGGCCTCATGGGCGGCTACACGACCTTCAGCACGGCGAGCATCGAGACGATGCGGCTCATCCAGCAGCGCGAGACGATGCAGGCCGTCGTGAACGGCTTCGGCGTCCTCATCGCCACCGTGGCCGTCGGGCTCGGCGGGCTCTGGCTCGGCAGTGTGATCTGAGGCTGCCGATCGGCCGGGACGCGACCAGAGCCGCTGAGGTGGTGCCGCCCGGGAGAATCGAACTCCCGACCTATTCATTACGAGTGAATTGCTCTGCCGACTGAGCTAGGGCGGCGTGTCCGTCTCGCTGGCGAACGGACCGCACGAGTCTACCGGAATCGGACGGCTCAGTCGTCCCCGCACATCGGGTCCGTGGCCGGCGCGATGCCGTGGATGAGATAGTCGTCGACGGTCTTCCGGATGCAGTCGCCGGCGGACGCCGAATAGGCGGTGTGCCCCTCGCCCTGATGGGTGACGAGGACGCCGGTCTGCAGCTCCTCGGCGACCCGCACGCCCCATTCGTAGGGCGTCGCCGGATCGCCGGTCGTCGACACGACCAGGATCGGGACGGTCACGCCGGCCCCGGTGATGGCATGGGGCGGCTCGGCGTCCGACTTGTACGGCCACTGCCCGCACACCGGATCCACCATCGCCGGCGTCCAGTCGGCGGTCGTCGGCGCGGCCGCGTTGATCTGGTCGTTCTCGTCGGCGATCGTGGTCAGATCGGTCTCGGTCGCGTAGTCGAGGCAGTTGATGGCGGTGAAGGCGTCCATCAGATTCGAGCCGTAGCCCTGGCCCGGCGTGAAGTCGTAGTACTCGTCCGCCAGCGAGAACGCGGTGTCCGTGACGGGCGTCGTGCTGAACAGCTCGTTGAACATGGTGTTCATGTCCTGCCAGAGGCTCTGGTCGTACAGCGCCTCCGAGATCGCGGTCGTCAGCGTGCTGCCGTCGAGCTCCCGCTCGTCGCCCGCCGCGGTCGCATGCAGCGGTTTGGTGTCGAGACTGACGACCAGCGCATGGATCCTCGCCTTCGCCGCCGCCACCCCGGCCGTGAACGGGCATTTGCCGCGATAGGTCGTCGGACACAGCGTCAGATAGTTCGTCAGGGCGCGCTCGAAGCCCGCCTGCTGCTCCAGCACGACGTGGTACAGATCGAGCGTCGGATCGGTGACGCCGTCGAGGACGATCCGGCCGACGTTCTGTGGGAAGTCCTCGATGTACTCCTCGCCGATCTTCGTGCCGTAGGAGAATCCGAGATAGTGCAGCTTCGAGTCGCCGACGACAGCACGGAGCAGGTCGAGGTCGTGCACCGTCGACGCGGTGTCGACGTATCCGAGGATGTTGCCGGAGTTCTTGACGCAGGCGTCGACGTAGTCCTTGCCGTCCGACTTCATCGCGGCGATCCAGCCGGCGCTGTCGGTCCGCGGATCGTTCGGCACGATGCCGTAGAGCCAGTCCTCGATGGCGTCCGGATCGGTG
>Ga0164242_10004662_pt1 | contig 15351 bp, 10 predicted proteins | sample OricomgcompostMG_FD_108783 | JGI IMG/M metagenome (GOLD analysis project Ga0164242, IMG submission 108783) | Miracle-Growth compost microbial communities from Emeryville, California, USA - Original compost - Miracle growth compost (MG) ... | reverse complement strand
TGGACACACTCGGCAATCCCATTGCTGCAGACTGGGATTTCAACGACCCTGCTATACAGGACTCAATGCGGGTGGCCTTGGATCGTTTACGTCAGACGGCCTTGCACCCGGAAGTCGGTGTCCACAACCGGCGGGCGCTAGGCCGCCGAGCGGGCCCCTTGCGAACGGTGTCAGAGGTCCTCGATGCGATGTTAGATCATAGCGAAGCTTCTATTAGGACTGACAAGCGTTCCCTTCTTCAAATCAAGCTGACCAGGGGCCAGATCCTCGCTGGTTTGAATAGGGTGCAAGAAGCTCGCGTGGTTTGGGAGGAAGTTTTGAAGAGCAGCACAGCGCTCGTTTCCGATTGCCGGGATAGGCTGGAGCAGGAGACTAAACGGGCCCGCGCCCAGGAATCCGACCATTCGAGCGCGGACGCGGAAGAAGAGGACAAGGAAGAAACCATCCCGGTCGAAGTCAAGGACGCCCGCCGCCGGCTGCGGTATGCTCTTGAGATTCAGCACAAGGCTGTTTTCTACTGTGCGAATGCCTACTTCACGATCAAATCAAACATCGAGGTGACACCCCCCGACTCGGATGAGTTCAAGGCTCTGGAGAAGAAAGAGACAGAGAGCTACGATCTTGCCAAGCTGATCCGCAAAGACATCCTGCATGATACTCATAGCAAAGCAAAGAGGCTTATGGACAAAATAGCCAGCACTGCAGCCCAGCAGGCCTTTGCAGTCATTCCCGAGTTCAAATCCATGGACCAAAAGGGTATCGAGAGCCGAAGGATTGTCGATGCCTTCACAGAACTCTGTGGGGCTCTAGACGACCAGGCCAATCAACTAGACGAATGGCGAGAGCATGTCATCCAGCTTCTGCTCAAACCACTTCTCGACGAGGAGCACGATGACCTCACGGGCGAAGAGTACGAAGATTCTACCAAACTCCAAGATGAGATTACGGTTTATGTCCAAGTGCTGAGGACTGTTGTCGCCGATCGTCAGGATGCCTTATCTGGGCAGAAGAATTTCCTCGTCGATCATGAGTACAAGGGCGCTGTGCGACAGGCTAAGGAAGGAGAGGGTGCTTTCCCTGCCAAGGTGCTAGAGCTGTTTGCGATTCGTGATGCTCTCAACCCCCAACCTATCCCCGGTGACCCACTTAGTTCACTGCGTGGAATAGTATCTGAGCTTCGTGCTGTGTCAACCAAGTTACGACACGAAGCTACTGACGGCAACCAGCGCGCCAATGCGGAGCTTACCATTGTCGCGAAGCAACTGGCGCTGGCGCAAAGTCAGTTGACAGAGCAGACCAAGGCAACTGTCGCATTGGAGCAGGAGATTGAGCAGTTCACTAACTCGATGAACACTCGCCTCGACTTCTACCGTCAACTACAGGCCGTTTCCGACATGGTGGCTGACTATGATGGGGCGAAGACGGACGACTCTCTAGCGGCCCAGCTGAAGCAGGAGGAAGCTGCTCAGCTAGCCTTGACCACAGCTGAAGCGAAGCATCGATACCGTAAGTAGTGGTGCACCATGACTCCTAGAACGTGGCTAATAGATCTTCGCATAGTTCTACACCTTAAAGATGCCGAGTCCGGAGAAGAGCAACAACTTTGCATAATCTGTCAATCACACTTCTCCTCCGGAGTGCTGACGGTTTGCGGCCATAAGTTTTGCAAGGAATGCATATACCTCTGGTTCCGGGCCCACCGCACTTGCCCTGTCTGCAAGAGGCGTTTGCATCCCGCAAACCTGCATGATATTACGCTGAAGCGCAAGGAACTGAAGGTACACTCCGATAGCTCGGGGGTCCCGGGGGCAGGCAATCATACGGACCATACAGTTCAGTCCCAAGCGACCAGCATCTATGCCGAGTTCAGCGCAGAGAAGCTCATGGAGATAAACAATATTGCTCTGGACGGGCCAAGCTTCACCTTCACCACCAAGGTTGACACGCTTGTCCGCCACCTCCTCTGGTTGAGAGATTCCGATCCCGGCGCGAAGTCCATTATCTTCTCTCAGTAAGCCCCCCTTCCCTCCCTACGAGTGTTCCCCTATGTTCCACTAACACTTTTTCCTAGGTACAAGGAATTCCTAGACGTTCTAGCGCTTGCCTTCAATCGGTACCACATCGGGTACACTGCCTTCGATAAGGCTAACGGCATCACGAGTTTCAAGGAAGATCCAGCAGTCGAGGTCTTCCTTCTCCATGCGCGGGCCCACTCCAGTGGCCTCAACCTCGTCAACGCCAGCCATGTCTTCCTATGCGAACCGTTACTCAATACGGCGCTAGAACTTCAGGCCATTGCGCGTGTGCACAGGATCGGCCAGGAACACGAGACCACCGTGTGGCTGTACCTCGTAGATGGTACGGTTGAGCAGTCTATCTACAACCTCTCCGTGCAGAGAAGGTTGGAGCACATGGACCAGACCCACAAAAAGAGACCATCGGACGAGACGCCTGAGCTACTTGCCGAAGAGCTCGACGTTGCGAACTCCCTCGAGCTTCAGCAGGCACATATCTCGAAGCTCATGGGGACGGGGCGAATATCAGGCGAAGCCGTGGACAAAAATGACTTGTGGACGTGTCTCTTTGGCCACGTCAGCACGCAGCGTCAGGCTGAGGAGGAGATCCGTAACAACCCTGCCGTTCGTGGGTTCCTGGCCGCTGAGGCAGCAGAGGAGAGGATGAACGGCGGAGGAGAAGACGGAGGAGAAGAGGTTGCATGATGTACGACTATATGATATCGGCGGGTCGGGCACGCCAGTGGGAAACGAGAACATGAACATCTCGCCCGATTGCGCCTAATTTGCTACGCGCTAGGGCATTCATCTTGTTTTCGGCAGCTTCCAAGCTAGATATAGGGCCTTGCCAAAAGCTCCTTTCTTAGGCGTAGTTTTAGACGCGTAAATTGGGAGCTTACATACGATGATGTGCCTGTCCAGGAACCTATATCATTGTAAAGTCTGATGCTGCATGAATAAGGTGATAGTCCATACATCCGCCAAGCGTTGTGGGAGATGCTACTGGTGCCTGGCCGTGTCTTTCAACCCATTCCGGGCATGTCTGTCCTTTCAAACTTGTTCCATCAGCTTCTTTTGACTTGGATGAATGACAGCTGATGCTTAGAAATGTGACGCAATGAAATGCGAAGCCAGTCAGCGCCATTCTGGAAGCGTCAATGAACAGAAATTCAAGGCAGCCCGCAGGGAATACGTTGTCTCTCCAATCCAATCGCGGTGATGCCCATTTACCCCTATTTAGCCCCTGGATGCAGCACTGCAGCTGCCAGAGTGTGATTGCCAGGTGTATGAAGCTGTTAGATTTGGGGTATGGACCGTGCTGACTCTCCAAGCTCCCCAATAATAATACCATGGAAATAGCACGACGCTTACATCACAACTTCAGCACGCACGAGCGGCTGGCACCGCAACATCTTTGTGAATAGCAAGCGATTTTAAATCCAGAGCTCCGATATGCTTGCGCCAGCTTGCACACATTAGCTACGATGTCGAATTTCAAAAGGGCGGCAGGCCCGCCGCAGAACAGCATCCTCCGCACCTTGCAAGCCACCGAGATGATTGACTCGAAACCCACCTTACCAGCCGGTAGGTTCTGATCGCATGCCCATATCCATGATACCCTCCCCGATATGATGCCCCGGCTAACCTGCTACCGCGTCGCGGTTTACCCCCTTCCTAGAAATAATTGCCACCATCCTCGACTACCTCCCCGTCCCAGACCTACTGCGCTTTGCCCGCACCTCGCGCCGCATGCGCGAGATGGTCTACGATGACACGAGATGGGTCGCACGTCTAAAAAGCATGGGCTGTTGGAACGAGACTGAGGCGCGCCGCCGCTTCGAGGACGCTATGAGGCGCCGCGCGGAAGCAGCCGATAAGGCTGCCGCGGCCGCTCAGTCGACGGGGGGTGTGCCGGGTCAAAACGCGCCGGCCGGCGGCGGCGGTGGAGGCGGAGGCGGTGGCGGCACGATGCTGTTCGACGCATTGGTTGAGGAGGAGAAGATGAAGCGTCAGGTCGTGGACGGGTTTGAGGTTATGGGTCTTGGCGGGGCGGACCATGCGAACCGGCAACGAGACCCCCCCAAAGATCCGTTCCAGGACCCGGATGCGCTACTGGCGGTCATCGAGAATGCGAGAAGCGTCAGGGGGCACGCGCGGCAGGAATACGGAAAGATATACGGCGCGCTGGCGCCGTTCTACCTAGACCTAGCGAGGGCTTCCAGCCATACCGACCCAATCCTCTTCAAGGTGTTCAGGGATCCCGAGCGGCAGGCACGGATGCTGGCCAATCTGCAGGCGTTCGCTAAGAGCGACTGGTCGCAGGGGTGGCAGCAGCGCGAGGAGAAGCTGCACGCCATGACAGGAATCTTTGAGAGCGCCGTGCTCCGCGAGTTTGAGCAGGGATATGAGTTTTGGGACGTGGATGGGCGGATGAAGAAGTACGCCCACGTGCTGGATGTCCTGAACGGAGGGAATGCGAGCATTGAGCTCTTCATCCAGAAGCATCCCATCTTCTCGGATCGCGAGGTCTTGGCGAACTCGATGGATTGTATTAACCAGGCGGCCGCCGATAGCGTGTCCATGGAGCCGTCCAGGCAGTTCTTCGAGGTACTGGCTAGGAAGGTCAATGAGCAAGCGGCGATTGTGGAGCGGATATTTCCTCGCCCTGGCCGGATCTTCTGGGGTTTTGTCGACAAGGTACGGGAAGACATTATCATGGAGTATACGACGCCCCTATTCGACGAGACCCACGAACGAAGCTTGCTTAGCTATCTAAAGGCTGTGTCGGGCGTCTTCGAGCAGGCACAGCAGTTCTTCAGGACCCTTGCCCCGCCGAAGGGGACTACAGAGACTTTGGAGGATAAAGTGAGGGAGATGTGCTTGAAGATCTTCGAACCACATCTAGACCTTTACTTGCAAGAAGAGCTAGACTGTTTCATAAGACAGGCGGAAAGCGAGGTTGGGAGTTGGGAGAAACAGCTTTCCGCACAGGACGCCAGTGCCGAGTCTTTCTACATGGCGGGTTTCAATCGCCAAGCAGACAAGAAGGACTTCCTGAGTTCCTTCAAGAAGGTCATTATGATGCCGGTAACGGTCCTCCCGACATCACTTGGCCTACCAATCTCCTCACCCTTCGGCGCTACAAAGCCATCAGCACCAGCATCTGTCAATGGCTCGACGCTCCAAGCAAATTCAGCCCAGGCCTCGAGGCCGCAGTCACCGGGAGTCCTCGGCAATTCCGTGGAACGGAAAGGGAGCCCACTACCGGACAACGCTCCGACAGACGAGCTTGCTGCAAAGGCCGCGCTAATGACTTCGCGGTTAGAAGGAATCAAGTCGTTATTCAGCATTGAAGTAGCGCTCAACCTGGTCCACGCAGCGAAGTCGAGCTTGGGCAGAGCTTCCGTCTTCATTTGGCTCGGCGGACAGGTCGGAGGCGAAGCAAGGGAACAGTGTGAGAGCATTTTCGTGAACCTTTTGCGGATATTAAGCAGCAGGCACGTCAAGCCCGGCTTTGAAAAGGCAGTTGACCATCTATCGCATTACAATCCGCGAGAAGTCAGCGACCATGACCAGAAAGGCGTAGCGCCGCTAGTCACCTTCATCGAGTTGGTCAATGTCGGTGATCTGATCTCGCAGATGATAGACGTCTTCTACGAGCAGCAGATGGCTGGGCCCAAGATCGCCGACCGCAACGACTTCCTAGACCCCTCCGGCCTAGCCAAGAAAAAGTTCGAGCAGATGCTCGACGAGAGCGTAGCGGCCGGCCTCAACAAGGGCATCGACGTGCTCATGGACGAGGTCGAATACCTCTGCGCGACCACCCAGCCGCCCACCGACTACAACCCCGAGCCCGCGGCCTCGGAGAAGGGCGCAGCCGACGTGGCAGACATCGGCCCCACACAGACGGCCAAGCGCGTCACGGACCTAGTCTCGTCGCACACCCGCATGCTGGTCGGCAGCACCGAGAAGACGATGCTCGACGTCTTCAACGGCGAGGTCGGCCTCCGGCTCTTCACGGCCGTCTGCAAGCACCTCAAGCGACAGCGCATCAGCACCGACGGCGCCATCAAGCTGATCGCCGACATGAACCTGTACTTCGGGTACATTCGCACCCTGAAGAACAACGACCTGCTCGCCTACTTCAAAGCCCTGAGGGAGCTCAGCCAGATCTACCTCATTGCGCCCAACCACGCCAAGGAGATGGCTACCATCATCGCCGACGGCGACCGGTTCGGGGGTATATTCCGCGCCGAGGAGGTGTACGAGTTTGCGGAGCGGAGGGCCGACTGGTACCAGGTTAGGAAGGACGTTGAGAGGGCAATGTACGGGCTGGAGTGTAGTTTAATGTGAAGGGGTGCTGGACCCGAAAGTAAAACATATCGGCAATGGGGACCATGAATACACAATCACAGTTGTACACAATCCACTTCAAAGACTAACGTCTCCATGATTAACTACCCATATATAAACAACGCCGTCTCAAGCCTTGAAGGGTCCCAGCCTGAGATGAGCTCACACAAACGCCATGAAATGCTAAAGTAAGTTTTAACCACGCCGCCGTCCGTTCCGCTCTAGTTTCCGGCTACCTCACCTCGCGGCGGAAAAATCCAATTTCCGGGCGACTTTGGAGCCTCTATCATCATCCAGCTGGCCGGGACGCCTCTTGAGGTCAGCCCCGATCTTCTCCTCCCCACCAGACTTCCTCGGCAGGTCCTCCTTCCGACTCGGCTTGGGCTCGCTCTTCCACCACTTGTGCTCGAGCATGCCCCTGGCCGTGATCCGTTTCTTGGGGTCGAGTGCCAGGGTCTTAACCAGCAGGTCGACTCCCTCGGGACCCACGGCGCCGAAGCGGCTCATGTAGGCGTCCTTGCCCCACACGGGAGTTACATCGCCGGCGGTGGTGTAGCCCGGGAGCGACGTGACGCCGGGCCAGTTGTCCTCGGTCGGGGTGCCGATCTGGCGGCAGATGAGGGTGATTTGGTCGAGCTCGCTGTTGCCCGGCAGGTAGGGGTTGCGGATGATGAGCTCGGCGAAGACGAGGCCGACGGACCAGACGTCGACGGCGCCCGAGTAGTGGCGGGCGCCGTAGAGCAGCTCGGGGGGCCGGTACCAGCGGGTGATGACGTTGGCGGTCATGCGGGCGTAGGGGTCCGCGAAGCTCCGGGCGAGACCGAAATCGGCGAGTTTGACCTCGCCGTCGGCGGCGATGAGCAGGTTGTTGGGCTTGATGTCGCGGTGCAAGACGAAGTTGTCGTGGCAGAACCAGACGGCGCGCGCGAGCATGCCCATCCAGGCCTTGATGTCCGGCGCGCCGTAGCGCACGTTGTCCGTGTCGCGGATCAGCATCTCGAGGTCGCCTAGCGGTAGGTATTCGAGCACGAGGTTGATGTTCTGGTCCTTGGAACTGAAGACGGAGAGGAGGGAGATGATGTTCGGGTGGTGCAGCTCCTGGAGGTGCTTGAGTTCGCGGACGGCGTCTGGTGCTAATCCGTCGCGGTACTCCTTCTGGACTTTGATCTTCTTGATAGCGACGAGGATGGTTGGGTCGTGGCGCGCGTGACCCAGGTAGACGTTTGCATACGTTCCTTCACCGAGCTTCTTGCCTAGGCAAAGAATGGGAAGATTAGCCGACTGAGCACCAGGCGGAGTATTAGATTTCAGGGCATACCCTTGACATATTTCTTCTTCTCCCCCTCATTAATCTGCTCTGCAAAGTCCAGAGTGGCAGGGACTCGAACTATCTGTGCCGGTGGGCGAGCAGGACGAGGGGTGCCATTTGAGGAGGGCACGGCTGATGCTTGTCGTTTGAGGGGCGACGACACTGCTCTTGAGGTTTGGAGGGTGTCGATCGTATGCTCGACAAGAGGTGAGACCGCCATTATGACGGTATCGTCGCTGTCGCCGCCTTGATACCCCGTAATTGTAAGGACAATGAGGAGAGAGGTTGGAATCGATTCTCAGCCTCGCGTCTGAGACTCGAGTTGATTGGTTTCGGTGTGTGCGTTGCAGCCTTGTAGAGTACCTAATTGGCGGGGCGTAACGCACGGGCCAAGATCAGCGCCGAGTGGAGATTACGCATGTCAAAGATTATTTCTCAGATGCGCTAGACTTAAGAAGGTAATCCGCCCGGCATTTTGGTCGCGAGGGCATTGCGACCTGACGTCATAGCCTGACGAGCCAACGACGCCGTCAACACGCTCTACTAGGAAACTTGTAGTCCACGCAATTTGAACACGAGAGATCGTGGCTTGGATCTCTCCTCTGTCATCTGGACACCTCCGTCCGGATAACTATCCCATTGCCTATACTATTTTGATATTGCTTGCATAACTAGAAGATCTGGCCACTATTATCGTATTTTATTCGCCTGCCGTGCAATCCGGAAGATTTTATCGCGTGTTGTTTCTTTCACCGAGTTCCTCTCCTGTTATATTCCCATAGCCGATAAAAGATTTCGCAGCTGTACAGTCTTTCGCGATGATACGTTTATCATATTGGGTGAGAACCAAATACTCCTTTTTGGCAGATTGGGCAACAAACTAACTGTCTACCCAGGTTTTGCCCATCATCTCCGGCATAGTATGGCTAGGGATGCTTCTCGGCCTCCTCATCTACTGGTGTGTGGACACGAACTTCCAACACTACGTTTCCATGAGTCCAGAACAAGATATCGCGTACATCAGCGATGTAGGGGCAAGCAAGCTGAAGCCCCTCTTCATCGCCGGGTGCTGCGTGACCACCATTTTCCTGGACCTTGCGTTCCTGTCGGACCTATGGTTACGGCACCGCGGACGGCTCGTGGCAAATATGACTCGGGGCGAACACGCTCTCTCAATATTTACAATCGTATTTGCGGCCATTGGAACCTGCGGCCTCATCCTATTATCTATCTTCGACACGGCCAGATACCCAAAATTGCACGATATCTTCCTCCTCCTCTTCATCGGGGGCTACGTGCTCTCCGCTGTTTGTACCTGCTGGCAATATCAACGCCTCGGAATGCGTATGTCTTAAATCTACCTCCCCCGGCCCTCACCGAGTACTAACAGTCCCTCTCACTAGGCTACCGTGAGCACCGCGTCCTCCGCATCTCCTTCTGGATCAAGCTCGCCTTCGTCATCATCGAGGTCGTGCTAGCCATCGCCTTCGTGGCCACTAACTTCAGAGGCAACAAGAATGCCGCCGCCGTCATCGAGTGGATCATCGCTCTTATCTTCACCTTTTACATCTTCGCCTTCTTCGTCGATCTCTACCCTGCCGTACACACTCGCAAGTCCACCGGCTTCGTTTCCCCGGCAGACCGCTACGCTGCCGGGCGCAACATGGAGGAGACGGAGAGCGATGGCCGGCTGACCGGCATGCACAACGATGGCCATTACCAAATGCGTGATAGCCCGAACGGAACGTCAGGCGGGACAAACAACTTTAGGCTTGGTTAGCTGGCGCGTATGCGAAGGTTGAGAGATTGGTCGAGAACAGGAGCTGAGAGTTTGGCTGATAAAAATATTCCTTCTAAAGGCTCCATACTCTCCATGTGCATTTAGAAGCAACGGCGTTTGTGGGTTGTTTGGTATAGATAAACATGATTATCTCTCGGAGTCGTGTGGCAGGGCTAGGAACATATACCCATCAATATGGCGAAGATATAAGTTCAAATGTTTCTTGAGAAGTATCTGATGCAAATCTACAAGCAAAGCCCATATATGCTGTCCACGAGGACCGTTTATAACTGAATCAACCGTCCATCGCCAGAACGATCACACACTCTCCGCACACTATCCTACATCCTGGGTCTCCAATCTACCCCACCCGAAGTATGGCATCATCAAAATAGAGCTGGTACATTCTCACCCGGCCGAGCCATGCTTAATCAATAATCTCAGAGAAGCGAGATTCCCTACCCGAGGTTCCGCTCCCTTTAACCCCAGTAGGTTCTTGCAACGCCGGCGGAGGCGCTAACTGCGCAGCAGAGCCGTGCTCCTTCGCCTCGACAAACTCATCGCTACTCGAGCTATCACGCCGCCTCTCCGCAGCGGGACCGCTCCCCTCTCCGGTCTCAGCGCCACGTCCGGTAGTGGCTTCAGACCTCGTGGTCGCCAAAGCAACCTCCCTCATACTCCCGTCTCGCCGCTCAAAAGACGGGTTCCCTCTACGCTGCAGACGAACGCCCCCGATGAAACCGCCCGGCACCTTCTTCGTTGCGGCGCGGCCGTTCTCGCCGGGCACGGGGACGGAGCCGGACGACCTCGCTCGCGGGCGGGAGAATCTGGACCGGAGCCAGTTCCGCATCTTGGCCGCCGGAGGGGGGGGTTCCTCGTCTTCGAGGGGAGGAGACTCTGCTTGCCGGCGGTCCACGGGACTCTGGACCCGCTCGGGCGTTGCTGTGGCGGCCGGTTCTTGGGCCGGGCGACGGTCTCCTTCTGAGACTCTGCGACGGAGGTCCGGAGCGACGATAGGTTTGGAGGTTTCTTTGGGCGTTGTCTTCTCCTTTGCTTGGCGCTTCTTCTCCGCCTTTGCCATTTTCTCCTCTTCCTTTCTGGCCTTCGCCTCCTGCTTAATTTCGGCCTTCTTCTCCCTCTCGTCGTCCTTCCCCTGCTCTGCAAGAGATGTGTCAGAAACTCTGGACGGGGCTGTACGGGAAGTTACTATCGACTCACCCTTTAGCTTCTTGTGGATACCTTTGATCTCCTTCTCCCTAGCTTTCTCTTTCTCTGCTTCCTCCTTCTTCCGCGCTTCCTCCAACTTCTCCATCGCCAGCCTATCCCGCTCCGCATCTGCCCTCTGGTTGATGTCATCCATCAGCGGCTTGACCTTGCGGGCGGCGATATCGTCCACCTCGTCCTGATCCATGAACTTTCCGGCACCAAGATCGATCTTGCCGAAGTTTTCGCTCTTCCTCGCGTCGGCCCTCTCCTGCGCCGCGGTGTGTGCCTTGAGCTCCCACTCGGTCAACATGCGTGGGGCGATGCGCCCCGTCTCGGAGTACAGCTTCTGATCCATGCCCTCTAACTGGGCCCTGACGTTCCTCTGCGCAGCGGCGAGGACCGCCTGCCGGTCGCGTGAGCGCTGCTGCTCATCGACCTTGGAGAGATTGGTGCTCAGCATCGACATCTGTCTGCGTATCTGCTGCGACCTCTTGCGATCGTCGATGATATCACCATCGCTGGATGAGCGCTTCCTAGTAAGCTTTCCACGGATGGTTCCGAATTTACTTCGCTGGATCGGCGCGCCGGGCGGGCCGTAGTACTCCTGAAACTCGCGCTGCTTCTGGTGTTCATCGTGGAGTTTGGCGAGACGCTCCTGCGCTAGGCGGTAAGCAGCCTCCTGGAGGTTGGGGAAGCGCGCCGGCGGCTGGTCATCGTCGACTGACTCGGGACTGCTGGCGCCGTGGCGCGAGAACGACGATGCACGCTGGCGCTCGGCACGCTTAGTCGTGTCGATCATCCTCTGCTGCTGGACGTACATGCGCTTCGCCATTGCGACAGCGGAGGCATGGAGGACGTCGGCGTGCTGCTGCTCGTCGACTTCGGGCTTGACGGGCGGATGGGAGGTGAACATCTGACGGTTCATGGTGGTGTACGGGACGGCGCCGGCATCTCGGACGGCGACGCGCACGGAGGGTCGGTGGGCGATGGTGGCCGCACTAAGCGCGTTGGCGGCGGCGTTGGCTCGGTCGGGGTAGCTATGCTCGACCATCTGGGGCGTCGACTTGGATCGCGTCCGAGTGCCCGATACCGAAGCTCTTGCGGCATGCAGCGACCCATGCCGAGTGAGCTTTTTGGCGTCCTCCCGTGGCACTTTCGGAGAAGTTGCTCTAGCGGCTTCAAACGCCCTATTTGCGGCAGAGTTGCCCCAAGTCGACGGCGGCGACTTCGGGCCCTGGACTTGCCTCTGCGCAGAGCCAGCGGCCATTCTAGCAGCCTGGTGACCGGCAGAGCTTCTCTCGGCCTCCCAGGTTGGCCGCATCTTGCAGTAGTCTTTAGCGAGCACTGCGGCGGCGGAAGCGGAGGCGGAGGCGGAAGACGAGGGTTTCCACGGTTCGACGGGCTTCCTGTTCGCCCATCCCAGAGAGGCAGCAGCACTGGCGGCGGCGCTGTTCTCTTTTAAGCCAACAGAGGGGTAGCTGGGGAGGTCTTCGGGGTTCGCGTATTTTTGTCTCCAGGAGTGGTGGTGGGGTGCAGGGTTGCTACCTAGTCATTTCTTTGTAAGTAGGAATGCGCGGGGGCGGGGGGAAGGAAGCTATAGAAAGCTCGGACAGATGGTAGAAAACGAGAGGCGGAGGGCTTGATGACGTGGAGAGAAAGCCAGTGGAAAGAGAGCACGGGGAGCGGCAACTCACGTTGTTTGCTTATGGAAGTTGTGGTTCGGTTGGAGCTGCCTGCGTCGCCTTTGAGCGGCGTGGGCTGGCTGAGCGAATCGGCCATTGCGTGTTGCTGAGCTGCAGGGCCTGCCTGCTGAAAATGCAGGTGGCGCAGTGGTCGCAGGGGGTGTGGGCTGTGGGTGTGCTCGATATAGCTTTCACATGCGCTCCGTCAATCATGCGTGGATGCGAATGGGCTGCGGGGTGAAAGTTGGGGTTTCAAAGACAACTGGAGAATCTCTGGCCGAAATGATGCCTGGAGATGGAGGAAGGAAGATTCGAAGGTTCGAAGATGGAACGAAATCCGGGGAAGCACTGACATAAGGTGGTAGTTACCTACCAGCCTACCTACTATGGAGCTGCTAGAAGTTACATACTAGTTCCGTGCTGGCCGAGAGGTATTGGTTGCTCTTGGCCCAGCTCAATTGAAGGTCTTTGTCTCTCCGTCATCATCGCCGGTCACTCCGGGGCGTACAATTACGTCATTCTGTGCCATATATCCGTAGGGCCACTGCGGGCAGTTTAAAAAGGGAATAGCGTAGAATAAGTTTATTGCTATTTCTCGGCTAGTCGCTAGCGCAGGTCCCAAGCTGCCGGTAACTTTTGAAGAAACGGGATAGAATTGTAGCCCCGGACCTGCATCAACCTTGAACCCTGGCCCTGACGGGATACTGTGGGAGACGTCGGCCCATGGGCATCACTGACAATATGTGGTCTACGACACGGGATAGCTACAGCAAAGGTTCATCGGATCAACCGTTCGACAACCTGCTCAATTTTCGAGATGTTGGGACTACCGTGAACCAGTTTCTGGGCCAAAAGTAAACACACCAGATAGTCTAAGCGCGTAGGCCGCGCTTGAAAGCACTACCGTACTAACTACGTGAGGCGTAGACTTGTAAGAGAGGGCCTACTGTACCGGTCTGCCCGACCAGGTAGGAAATCCCCTCTCCCAAATCCACGCCGGAAGAGGACGTTCCTGACGCTCTCAAAGATGACGCCACGCTAGAAGATAGACGGCGCCTCCGGGAGGAGTTCGGCATCCGGACAGTCATGGATCTACGAACTAAGTGAGCCACTAACTTTGACACTGCCGGTTCGGGAAGTCCTGCTGACAAGAACGACCTCCAGGACTGAACATCTCAATGCGGCCAAGAAGCGGCAGGCCGAACTTGTGCTGTCCCCAGTAGCCCTCACCAAGAGCAATACCGCAGCCGCCGAGCCTCTACAGATTCCTGGAATCAGGTCCCGAGAGATCAAACTTACCGGAAGGCGCTTCGAGATACATCTCCTTCGCCAGCTATCTTGGTGGAGCCTCATGTAAGCGGTTGTCATATGTAGGTATATGTGCATGTACACCAGATGCTAAATTTGACCGTGTAGCAAGTTCCTTTTCCTATTCATAATCGGTCTGCGCATGAGGGCCATAGCCATACTAGGTCGAGAGGTCATGCTACCACGCGGCCTAGCCGGGCTCGGGTTGGATACCCTTGACCAGTCCGGGCCGGAAATACTCGAGGTGAATTGCCCTAAAGAAGTGAAAGGAGATACGTTTCTAACTTCTGGGACTAAAGGCTCTTGACTGTTTCCTTGACCCATCGAGTCTCCCGATCCTTGTCCACTGCACCCAGGGCAAAGACCGCACTGGTATTGTGGTCATCCTCGCGTTGAGAATCTTAGGCGTTCCCACGGACGCAATCGAGTTTGACTACCAGCTGTCGGACAAGGCCTTGCAGTCTGAGAGAGAGGCGAGGTTGGCCGAGATTCGGGAGATTGGCCTCACCGATAAGTTTGGAGACACTGCGAAGGATCTTATTCAGCGGGTCGAGGCTCATCTCGTGAGGGAATACGGTGGACTAGAGGGATATCTAGACAGCATTGGTTTCGACAAGCCGAAGCGAGAGCGGTTGGTGGATGTGCTTGGGCAATGATATAGCATTTAAGCTCTCAATCATCACATTCAAACAGTTCATGTGCAAGACCACCCCCGGAGCCAAAAAATGGCAAAAAAAAAAACGTACAACACCAGGGATTCGCTGGTCGTCACCGACCCAACTACTAGTCTGGCGGTCGCCGGTTTATCTAAGGGAGAGCGGACGGGATCCCGAGTTCTCCGGCGCCTATGGTCGTACGTGGTATGTTTTGTACTGAATACAACTTATATAACGCATAGGAATGCTGAGACGTCATTACACCTTGGTCCATTTCCTAAAGGACGGATGACTAGACATGCAGTTATGCTAGTCGATATGAGCCAAATCTGCTCGTCTAGGATAAAAAAATCAAATGCTAGTATTATCGCAAGAAGAACGACTCTGACGACTTTTATGACCAGGCTTTTATGACAGGTATTTAGCAGGTATCCTCGCCGGGCCAAGTTCTTTCCTAATTTGGTCCAGCTCCTCCGTCCCGTTATTCCACTTGCCCCTCCTCACAGTCTTCTTGCCGCGCATGGAATGAGTACCCAGGAATTCATCCAGGAGCCCATCAAAGTCAGACCTCGTTGGTCCCTGGACGCTCGATACCGAGGACATTGCGGACATGCCAGACACTGATTCCATGTCGTCAACTTCGGCGCCGTACTCCTCGTCTATCTTCTCGAACCGGGAGTCCAGAATAGACATCTGTTCTGTGCGGACAAGCGACGATGAGGTCATGGAGTAACCCGACAAGTTTGTCTTTGCGCCTTTCCTCTTCTTTCGGCGGCCGCCGTCTGTGGTTGTGGTCCACATCGAGGACTGGAGCTCCGACCGGGTGGGCTTTGCAGCGGGCTTCTTCTCGGTTTTTTGGTCCTTTTTGAACTTGTTGAAGTCATCAAGCCAGTCTTGTGAGGGGCCTTCCTCCGGTTGAGCACCCGTATCAACCAGTTCCGGTACATCTTCCTCCTTGTACTCCTTGGTTGGCTTTGCTGTATCATCTGACTCCCAGCCTTCCTCATCGTCATCAGGGTAACTCTCGTCGTAAGTCTCGTCG
>Ga0164242_10004660_pt1 | contig 15355 bp, 16 predicted proteins | sample OricomgcompostMG_FD_108783 | JGI IMG/M metagenome (GOLD analysis project Ga0164242, IMG submission 108783) | Miracle-Growth compost microbial communities from Emeryville, California, USA - Original compost - Miracle growth compost (MG) ... | reverse complement strand
CCCGCTCGGCCAGGGCGGCGAGCAGACTCCGATGGCGGTCGTCGTCGAGCTCGGATGACCGGGATCGTGGACCGAGCACCGCTTCGCGACCGGTAGGATGAGGGCAGGGTCCACCTCCGTCCGTCCGGTGGGCTCTTCGCCGTACATCCCAAGGAGCTGACTCTTCGTGAGCCTGCAGGTCGAAATCGTCGCCCCGGACCGCATCGTGTGGTCGGGTGAGGCCCGCCAGCTGTTCGCACGCACCGTCGAAGGCGAGATCGGCATCCTGCCGCAGCACGAACCGCTGCTCGCCGTGCTGGGTGACGGCGACGTGCACATCGACCCGGTCGGCGGCGAGCGCGAGACGATCACGGTCAACGGCGGCTTCATCTCCGTCGACAACGACAAGGTCACGCTGGTCGCCGAACACGTCGACGCCGCGAACCTGGGCGTCTGAGAGGGCACGACGTGATCGCGACGATCGACTGGTTGGCAGTCGGTGTCGCGTGCGTCGTGCTCGTGATCGTGCTCGGCCTGGCCGCGCTCGTGGTGCGCCGCCGGGTCATCGCGCGCGGAGAGCCGCTCGCCATGGTCGCGTTGCGCAAGGGCGACGGCTGGCGGCTCGGGATGACGCGCCTCACCACCGACAGCGTCCAGTGGTTCCCGGTGATCGGGATGCGCGTGCGGCCGCTGGTCGTCTGGCGGCGCGGTGAGCTGGACCTCGGAGCACCCGGCCCGGTCACCTTCACCAAACCCATCGCCATGCCCGACCCGGTGCAGGTCGAGTGCACCATCGGCACCGAGCGTTTCGTCATCGCGATCGCGCCGGGCGACTACACCGCGCTGCGGTCCTGGTCGGAGTCGGCGCCCCCCGGTCTGAACGCCAACGTGGCCTGACGCGCTTGGCGCAGTTGCGGGAGGTGCGGGTACGGCGCCGACTGGCGCACCTCCCGCCGAGTGGCACACCTGCAGGTGTGCCACTCGTTGCTATCTGCGCCACTCGGCGGGAGGGGAGGGGCGTCGTGGTGGCTGCGACACCGGGTCCCACCGGCGCCACGGGCGATCCGTCGGGCGCACGCCCGCGGCATACAAGAGGTCACGCATGGGCTCGCCGAGCCACGCGTCCCGCCATACCCACCGCACCACCCCTGGCCCGGTGCGACGCACGCGATCCTCGCGGAGCTTCTCGTCCCACAGCACGTCCGGCGAGACGTACTTGACCTTGCCGTCGAACTCGCCGACCAGCCCCGGCCAGCCGAAGTCCGCGTAGCCGAACACCGTGTCCCCGTCGAGCAGTTGCACCTGCAGATCGGGCTGTTGCAGCCCGAGCCGGTACATCCGCGCACGGCTGAGTGACTCACCAGGAGACTCGGCGCGCCCATCGGCAAGCCGTATGGCGAGCGCCGCTCGCCGCCTGCCACGAGCGCCCGCCGGGAGCTGCGCGACCTGGTCGTCCAGCTCGGCCAGCGTGCACTTTCCCAGGTGCAGCGCGGCATCGGCCGTGACCAGCCCCTGGGCGAGCGGCCCCAGCCTTGCCAGGTCCACGACCGTGCGGGCTACCGGGGTGACCGGGATGCCGTGGCAGTGCACCGGCTCCGGCAGGGCCGCGACCCGGTGCCGCCGGATCAGTCCGCTGTTGCCGCTCGCGGACTCCACCAGGACGTGCACCTTCGTCGGCCAACCGCCGAGCACCGGCAGCTCCTGCAGGACGGCAGCGGACTGGCGGCACGCAACCGGAGGCGAGTCGGTCAGCATGGAGTCGAAGGTGGACAGGACCAGCGCTCGGTAGCGGTTCTCGTCGTCGAGCTCGGACCATCGCTCCGCGGCGACATACCGCCCGCGACGCACCCGCGCGAGCCGCGACTCGGTCCGGCGCGTTTCGTCCCACGGGCACACACCCCGGCGTACCAGCTCCGCGGCGGTCAGGATCTCTCGCGGCACCAGTTGTTCGACGTCACCCTGCATCCCTCGATCGTGGCGCAGCTGCGGCGCCCGCGGTCGTTGTCCACAGGCGCTCGCGCCGAGCGGCGCAGTTGACGCCGAGCAGCGCAGCTGCAGGTGCGCCCCTCGGCGCTACCTGAGCCACTCGGCGTCCCATCGGGTATGCCGCGCGCGGCGCTACTTCGATTGCCGCTCCTCGCGGCCACCCCCGGGCTGCCACAGCACGTCCCCACCGGCCGGGAGGTTCGCGACACGGGCGGCCAGGAAGAGCAGGTCCGAGAGCCGATTGAGGTACTGCGCGGTGAGTGGGTTGACGCCGCCGGTGCCCTTCTCGCTGCCTGCGGGCGCGGCCTGGTCGCCATACGTCTCCAACGCCAGCCACGCCGCCCGCTCGGCTCGGCGGGTCACGGTCCGGGCGACGTGCAGGTGGGCGGCTCCCACGCTGCCGCCGGGCAGGATGAAGGACCGCAGGGTCTCGACCTGGTCGCCGAGACGGTCGCAGTCGGCCTCCAGGTCGTCGATCCACGGCTGCTTGACGCGCAGCGGCGGATATTCGGGGTCCTCGACCAGCGGGTTGCACAGGTCTGCGCCGACGTCGAAGAGCTCGTTCTGCACCCGGTGCAGGACGGCGACCAGATCGTCGCTCAGGTTGCCCGTCGCGACCGCGACCCCGATGCAACTGTTGGTTTCGTCGGTGTCGGCATACGCCACCAGCCGTGGGTCGTTCTTACCGGTGCGGCTGAAGTCGCCCAGAGCGGTGGTGCCGGAGTCCCCGGTGCGGGTGTAGATGCGGCTGAGGATGACCATGCCGCCATCGTCCCAGACGCCGCTGAGCGCCGGAGCCGAGGTGAGGATCGCGGTCGTTTACCAAAACGTGATCCCCAGCTGACCAACAAACAATGCCCCGCATGCGTCAATGTTTTCGGAAGGCACCTTCGCGGACGCCCTCCCGGAACGTTCAGACACCCGATCGGGGAAAGGTGGCGGGACGATGACACGAGTCGACGATCACGGTGGGATCACCATCGACGTGCTGCGCTCGGGCGTTGAGCTGGCCGTGCACGGAGAGCTGAACGTGCACACCGTGGCGGATGTCCGGACCGCCCTCAGTGGCGCGATCGACGACGGCGTCGGCGATCTGGTGCTGCACCTCGGACAGGCCGAGATCGGCGACGCGACCGGGCTGGGCGTCATCGTGGGAGCGCACCACCGGGCGCTGCGCGCCGACCGCCGCTTGGTGCTCGCCGACGCGTCGCTGCGTCTGGAGCGGCTGATGCGGGCGACCGGCCTGCACCGGGTGATCCCGTTGACCCGGCAGCTGATGCCGCTGCCGGTGATCCTGCCCGCCTGAGCGTCGCCGCGCGGCTCAACTCACCGCCGTCGCCGCAGCCCGCCGCGGGTCGGCGGCCGCACCCAACTCACCGGCCGTGGTCCCGTATGCCGCACCCACGCCGCCGAAATACATGTCCAACGCCTCGTGCGGCACGCCCGCGACGCCCGCCCGCTCGATCGCCGCGGCGACCTCGTCGTCCGGCTCGTGGTGCACGCGCACACCCTGCGCGCTCAGCTCGACGTGCACCCGCGCGGCGTCGATCGCGGCCTGCAGGTCCTCGCCGCGCAGGCAGTGCCGGCCGATCACCTGCGACAGCGCGGTCGTGATCCGGTCGGCGCCGGGGCTGCCGATCGCCAAAGTCACGCCGGCCGTGCTGCGGGCGGTCGCCGGTGACATGTTCGAGGCGAGCCGGGTGCCCGGTGGCAGCGCGTGCAGCCCGAGCCGGTTGAGCTCGGGCTCGCCGAGGCAGTTGTTCAACACCAGGCCGGTCCCCGGCACGGTCACCCCGGACGAGTAGCCCGCGGACGTGGTGATCGCGCAGGCAGTGCCGTCGCTGTCGACCACCGACACGTGCGCGGTGTCCTGGCTGGTCGGCAGCGATTCCAGACCGGCCGTCTCCAGCGCGCGGAGCAGTTCGGCGCCCGCGGCGCGCAGGTCGGCGGACCGGTCCAGGTGGTCGGCGCGATAGCCGAGCACCAGTCGCTGGATCTCGATCAGCGCATCCGGGTCCATGCCGCGGTCGGCGACGAGTCGCAGCATCGCGGTGAGCACCGGCCCACCGATCGACGGCGGCGGGTTGAGCGCGACGTCCCAGTCGCCGACGCGTGCGCGCGACGCCGGGCGGCATACCGGCTGGTAGGCGGCGAGGTCGGCGCGCCCCAGCAGCCCGCCGGTCGCGGTGACGTGGTCGGCGACGGCCTCGCCGAGCGACCCGGTGTAGAGCTCGGCGATGCCGTGCTGCACCACCAGCTCCAGGGTGTCGGCCAGGTCGGGATTGGTCATCCGGGTGCCCGGGCCGGCCGGTTCGTCGCCGTCGAAGTGCTGCGCGCGGGTGAACTCGTCGAACGACCACAGCTGCCGCCCGGTCAGCTGCAGGTAGTGCCCGGCGGCCTGGCCGAGCACGAAACCTTCTCGTGCCGCGGCGATCGCGGGAGCCAGGATGTCGGCCCACGACGCGCGCCCGAACATCGCGTGCGCCAGGTCGTATGCCGCGAACGATCCTGGCGTCGCGGCGGATCCGGGCCCGGCGTTGATGGTGATGCCGCCCCCGTAGTCCAGGTGTATGGCGCGCATCCCGCCGCCGAAACACGCGGGATCCGCCGACCGCCCCGGCATCTCGCTGTTGCCGTCGATGACCTGCGGCTCGCCGTCCGCCGGCCACACGTTGACGAAGGCGCCGCCGAGCGCGCTCACGATGCCCGGCTCGGTCACGTAGACGGTCGCCTGCGCCGCGATGGCCGCGTCGACGGCGGTGCCGCCCAGGGCGACGACGTCCATCCCTGCCTGCGCGGCCAGCGCGTTGGGCGCTGCGATGGCCGCGCGCGTCATACCTGGGGGTCCGGGGATCATGGACCACACATTAGAGACCCGGACCTCGGATTGGGGTGCGCGCGAAGGATCCGGAGGAGAAACGCTGGGGCCTAGAACAGCCGGGCTTCGGAGTCGTCCATGCCCTTGAGCGCCTCGTAGTCCAAGGTGACACAGCGGATCCCGCGGTCCTGCGCGAGCACGCGCGCCTGCGGCTTGATCAGCTGGGCGGCGAAGACGCCGCTGACCGGTGCGAGGTGTGGGTCGCGGTTGAGCAGCTCGAGGTAGCGGGTCAGCTGCTCGACCCCGTCGATGTCGCCGCGGCGCTTGAGCTCCACGGCGACGGTGGCGCCGTCCGCGTCGCGGCACATGATGTCGACGGGGCCGATCGCGGTCATGTATTCGCGGCGGATCAGCGTGTAACCCTCGCCCAGGGTGGTGATGTGCTCCGCGAGCAGCGCCTGCAGCTGCGCCTCGACGCCGTCCTTGATCAGCCCGGGGTCGACGCCCAGGTCATGGCTGGAGTCGTGCAGGACCTCGTGGATGCGCACGTGCAGGCGATCCTCGGACTTCGCGTGCTGCACCGACCAGACGGCCAGGACACCCTCCTCGGCCTCGTCGGCGGTGGGGTCCAGCTGTGCCATCGAGCACGGCGGCGACATCCAGTTCAGCGGCTTGTAGGAGCCGCCGTCGCTGTGGATGAGCACCGAGCCGTCGGCCTTGACCATCAGCAGCCGGGTGGCCAGGGGCAGGTGGGCGGTCAGGCGGCCGACGTAGTCGACGCTGCACCGGGCAATCACAACGCGCACGACGCCCCACCCTAAACCCCGCTGCTCGCTGCGTCCCGGGCCGCGCGGGTCGCCCGGGCGGCACGCGGCCGGCGTGGAAAAAAATCCGCGGTCCTTGCGATCCGGCGAAGCACGGTGGTCCTTCCGGCGGAGACCCTGCGAGGCCGGACGGCCGGCCCTGAGACACTGATCGGCATGGCTCCTCATATCAGCAAGGTTGCGGTGATCGGACTGGGCACGATGGGTGCCGGCATCGTGGAAGTGTTCGCCAAGGCCGGGCACGAGGTGTATGCCGTCGACGGCACCCCTGAGCTCGCCGAGCGCGGTAAGGGTTTCGTCACCACGTCGCTGGACCGCGCGGTCAGCAAGGGCAAACTGGCCGAGGACGAGCGCAACGCGACCCTCGACCGGATCACCTTCACCGCGGAGCTGGCCGACCTGGCCGACGCCGACCTGGTCCTCGAGGCGGTGCCGGAGCGGATGGAGATCAAGCACGCGATCTTCACCGCGCTGGACGACATCGTGCGCGCCGACGCGGTGCTGGCGTCCAACACCTCGAGCCTGTCGCTGACCGAGATCGCCGCCGGGACGGCCCACCCCGCGCGGGTCGTCGGGATGCACTTCTTCAACCCGGCGCCGGTGCTGGCGCTGGTCGAGGTGATCCGGACGGTGCTGGTCGACCCGGAGGTGGTCGACGCGGTCCGCGAGCTGGCGCTCAACCTCGGCAAGAAGCCGGTCGTGGTCGGGGACCGCGCCGGTTTCGTGGCCAACGCGCTGCTGATCCCCTACCTCGCCCGCGCGATCGCGCTCTACCAGACCGGCGCGGTCAGCCGCACCGACCTGGACAACGCCGGCCGCGTCGGCATCGGCCTACCGATGGGCCCGCTCACCCTGTGCGACCTGGTCGGTCTCGACGTCGTCAAGGAGGTCTGCGAGGTCATGTATGACGCCACGAAGCGCCCCTCGGACGCGTCGCCGTCCCTGCTCAAGCAGCTCGTGCTGGCCGGTCGACTGGGGCGCAAGACCGGTCAGGGGTTCTACGACTACTCGGCGGACGCCGGCGCCGACGAGGGCGAGAGCACCGGTGGGATGACGACCGCTGCCGCGGTCGTCGGCAAGGGCGAGATCGCCGAACTGCTGGCCACGTCGCTCGCCCAGGCCGGTGTCGGCGTCACCCGGATCGCCGACCCGGACGCGGACGTCGCCGGGTTGGCCGGCAGCCCGCTGGTCGTGCTGGTCGGTGATGCCGCGGAGGGATGCGCGTCCTGCGGCGGCGACGGTGCCGAGTGCGGGTGCGGGGCCACCGAGTCGCCGCACGACTGGTTCACCGGGGTCGCCGGGGTCCTCGACGAGCGCTCGGTGGTGCTGACGGCCGACGAGGCGAGCGAATTCGCCCTGACCGGTGTGCTGCCGGCCGATGTCGCGGTGCTTCCGCTGCGGTTGCACCGACCCACCAAGGGGGGCCAGGTGGCCGAGTTCGGCATACCCCTGCAGGCGACGGCGGAGCAGGTCGCCACCGTCCGCGACACGCTCGAAGCCGCGGGTTTCGTGCCGATCGCCGGGCCGGCGCGGCCCGGCCTCGTGGTCGACGCACTGCTCTTCCAGCACCTGAACGACGCCGTGGCGATGGTCGACGCGGGTTATGCCACGCCGGAGGACATCGACACCGCGATGACCGCCGGCTGCGGCTACCCGGTCGGGCTCTTCGCGATCCTGGACGAGCTGGGCGCCGACGTCGTCGCCGACGGCCTGGTGGAGCAGGCGTCGCTCGACCCCTCGATCGTGCCCAGCCCGCTGCTGCTGGAGCACGCAGCTGCGGACAAGCCCTTCCTCGCCCGCTGAGCGTTGGCACGTCGAGGCCGTCGGCAGGGTCGTCGCCCGGGTGGCCCGGGTCGACGGCCGGACATCTCGCGTGTCCTGGAGACCGGCGTCTCGCGGCAGGAGTATGCCGGCCGCACCTATGTCGTGCGACCCGTCCGCGGAAACTCCACCGGTCGCGAATACACCTGTCCCGGTTGCCAACAGCAGCTTTCAGCGGCTGTCGCGCACGTCGTCGTGTGGCCGGACGACGGCCTCGGCGACGTCACCGACCGGCGGCACTGGCACACGACCTGCTGGTCCGCGCGTGATCGCAGGCCACCACGCGGATCCTGGCGCTAGGCCGCGCGCAGCCGTCGCCGCGGTGACGGCTGCGCGCTGCACCACGCCGCCCGGATCCACCGCACACGATCGCCGTACAGTGAGAGCAACACTTTGCGGAGCCAACGAACGAGGGAGTTGGGGTTCACGTCATGGCCACTTCGGAAAACACTGCTGTCATCGTCGCCGGAGCGCGGACGCCGATGGGCCGGTTGCAGGGATCGCTGTCCGGCTTCTCCAGCTCGGACCTCGGCGGCTTCGCCATCAAGGGCGCGTTGGAGAAGGCCGGGGTGACCGGTGATCAGGTCGACTACGTCATCATGGGCCAGGTGCTCACCGCCGGTGCCGGCCAGCTGCCGGCCCGTCAGGCCGCTGCCAAGGCCGGCATCCCGATGAACGTCCCCGCGCTGATGATCAACAAGGTGTGCCTGTCCGGCATGGACGCGATCGCGCTGGCCGCGCAGCTGATCCGTGCCGGCGAGTTCGAGGTCGTCGTCGCGGGTGGTCAGGAGTCGATGAGCCAGGCGCCGCACCTGCTCACGGGCAGCCGGTCCGGTTTCAAGTACGGCGACGTCACGATGCGCGACCACATGGCCTACGACGGGCTGTGGGACGCCTTCACCGATCAGGCGATGGGCCTGCTGACGGAGGACGCCAACACCGGTGCGCAGGCGGTGTCCCGCGAGGACCAGGACGCTTTCAGCGCTCGCAGCCACCAGCTCGCGGCGCGCGCGTGGAAGGACGGCATCTTCGACGACGAGGTCGTCACCGTCGAGATCCCGCAGCGCAAGGGCGACCCGATCGAGTTCGCCAAGGACGAGGGCATCCGGCCGGAGACGACGACCGAGAGCCTGGCGGGGCTGCGTCCGGCCTTCGCCAAGGACGGCACCATCACGGCGGGTTCGGCCTCGCAGATCTCCGACGGCGCAGCGGCCGTTGTCGTCATGAGCAAGGCCAAGGCCGAGGAGCTCGGGCTGGACTGGCTGGCCGAGATCGGTGCGCACGGCGTCGTCGCGGGTCCTGACTCGTCGCTGCAGTCCCAGCCCGCCAACGCGATCGCCGCGGCCTGCGAGAAGGAAGGCATCAAGCCGGCCGACCTCGACCTGGTCGAGATCAACGAGGCGTTCGCCGCCGTCGGCATCGCCTCCACCCGCGAGTTGGGCATCGACCCGGAGATCGTCAACGTCAACGGCGGGGCGATCGCGATGGGCCACCCGATCGGCATGTCCGGCGCCCGGATGATGTTGCACCTCGCCCTGGAGCTGAAGCGTCGCGGCGGTGGCATCGGCGCCGGTGGTCTGTGTGGCGGTGGCGGCCAGGGCGACGCCCTCATTGTTCGCGTCCCACAGCGTTAACCCCACGAAGTTCTCCGCTCGTTCCTCGCTCCGATACTTCGTTCGCGGGGACCCCAGGGCGGTGGAGCTGGACTCGCAGGCCGGCGTCCAGGGCTGACCCACCCGCCGAGAGGACAACTTACGACCGAGAGGACCACATTTCCGCGGCATTTCGACCCCGTGGATGTGGTCCTCTCGGTGTTTATTGGTCCGCTCGGCCACCGGGCCCTGGCCTAGACTCGACGGGTGAAGCCCCTTCAACCTGCGATCGTCCTGGTCGGTGACGGGCACGCCGAGCAGCTGCAGCGCGAGTTCTCCCGCTACGCCGGTGACTATCGCGTGGAGTTCGCGCGCGGGCTCGGGCCGGCGATGGCGCTGGTGCAGTCGCTGATCGCCCAGCACGTCGAAATCGCTTTGTTCGTCGTCGAATTCACCCAGCCCGATGCCCCCGGACTGGTCACCGTGGATTGTCTGCATGCAGTCAGTCCGGTCACCAAACGGGCGCTGGTGCACGGCACGGGCGAGTTCCGCGTCAACCGCGAGACGTTGCGTGAGGCACAGGTCGACGGCCGGATCGAGGCCGGCCTCGCCATACCTCGGGGGGAGCGGGACGAGGAGTTCCACACCGCGATCACCGAGCTGCTGTCCGACTGGGGTTGGAGTGCGAGCAAGCCGGTCTTCGAGGCCGTGCAGGTGATTGCGCCGCCGGGCAACTCGCAGGCCGGGCGGCTGCGTGACTTCCTGGACCGGCTCGGCATCCCGACGCGCACCTACGCGCCGGAGACGCCGGTCGCACAGGAGATCCTCGAACAGATCGACTGGCCGAACGGCACGCCGGCCTATCCGGTGCTCGCGTCACCGCTCACCGACACCCTCGTCCAGCCCACGATCGCCGAGATCGGGCGCCGCTTCTACGCATTCGAGGATTTCGAGGAGGACGAGGTCTTCGACCTCGCCGTCATCGGTGCAGGTCCGGCCGGCCTCGCGGCCGCGGTGTATGGCGCCTCCGAGGGCTTGTCGACGATCGTCTTCGACTCGGATGCGATCGGTGGACAGGCCGGCACGAGCTCGATGATCCGCAACTATCTCGGCTTCCCGCGCGGCATCTCCGGTATGCGGCTGGCGCAACGCGCCCGCGCGCAGGCGGCCCGGTTCGGCGCCAAGCTCTATTCGGCCCGGCCGGTGGTGGGGATGGACCTCGCGAGCGAGCCGGGCGGCATACACACCCTGCGGCTGGAGGACCGGATGGTGCGCGCGCGAACGCTGATCATCGCGGCCGGCGTCGCCTACCGGCGGATCGGGGTGGAGCAGATCGAGAAGTATGTCGGCCTCGGCGTCCACTACGGCGCTGCGACCAGCTCCGCGCGCGAATGCGTCGGCAAGGACGTGGTCGTCGTGGGCGGCGGCAACTCGGCCGGCCAGGCAGCCGTGCACCTGTCCCGCTTCGCGCGGTCGGTGAAGATCGTGATCCGCCGGCCGGACCTCGCCGACACCATGTCGGACTACCTGATCCGGGAGATCGAGATCAACCCGCGGATCGGTGTGAAACCGTGCTGCGAGGTCGTCGACTCCGGGGGCGCGACCCGGCTGGAGTGGGTGACGCTGCGCGACAACCGCACCGGAGCCGAGCTGCAGAAACCGTGCGGCGGCCTCTTCCTGCTGCTCGGCGCCGACCCGTGCTGCGACTGGCTGCCGAGCGAGATCGCCCAGGACGCCAAGGGTTTCGTGCTCACCGGCCGCGACGTGCCGAAGTCGGCGTGGGTGGACGACTGCCCGCCAGAACCGCTGGAGACCACGGTGCCGGGCGTCTTTGCCGCAGGCGACATACGCTCCGGGTCGATGAAGCGCGTCGCGTCGGCCAGTGGGGAGGGCGCGGCCGCCATACCCTCCGTGCACGGCTACCTGGCATCGATCGCGCCCCGGGTCGAGGCCGCGGACGCGGCGCCATAACCTGAAGGCATGCTCTTCGCCTTCTCCATCGCCCCCGGCACCACCGACGACCCCGACGGCTCGGTCAGCGAGGCCGTCGCCGCCGCGATCCGCGTGGTGCGCGAGTCCGGACTGCCCAACGAGACCACGTCGATGTTCACCACGATCGAAGGTGAGTGGGACGAGTGCATGGCGGTCGTCAAGGCCGCCTGTGAAGCGGTCGCGGCCAAGAGCCCGCGGGTGAGCCTGGTGCTCAAGGCCGACATGCGCGCCGGCTTCACCGGCCAGCTCACCGAGAAGGTGCAGCGTGTCGAGGAGCGTCTCAAAACGCAGCAATGACGAGCGATTTCGCTGTCGAGCCACTCGCCGTCGCCGACGCCGCCGAGCTGGCTGCACTGCACATGAGGGTATGGCGCGAGGCATACGCCGGGATGGTCTCCCAGGACTACCTGGACGGCATGCAGCTCGAGCCACGCATCGAACGGTGGCGCCGACGCATCGCCTTCGGCGCCGATCAGGAAGCTCTCGAGGAGCCCGACGGCATCCGGCGGCGGACCCGACTGGCACGTCACCTCCCCACCGGGCGGATCGCCGGCTTCTGCTCGGTCGGCGCGGCCCGGGACGACGCTGCGCCGGTCGCCCAGGAGCTGAGCTCGCTCAACGTGCTGCAGGAGTTCCACGGCAGCGGGGCGGCGCACCAGCTGGTCGCGGCGACACTGGGGGAGCGGGCGGCATACCTCTGGGTCGTGCGCGAGAACGCCCGGGCGATCGCGTTCTACGGCAAGCTCGGCTTCGCCGCCGACGGCGGCACCGAGCGGGACGACGACCTGGAGTGCGACGAGATCCGCATGGTGCGCCCCGATCCTCGCCGTTGACGGCCGAAACGATCGCTGACGGCGCAATTGCGGGGTCACCCGCGACATCGAGCGTCAACGGCCGTCACGGCGGGGATGCCGGGGCAAGCGCACCTCCCCTGGACGGCCGCGCGGTCGGGCCGAGCGCCGACAGGTAAGAATGGGCACATGACTGACCAGCCCATCACCCCGGCCTCGCTGCGCGGTGCCGTCGACCTGTCAGCTCTCGCGCGCCCGGCCACGCCGGCGTCCGGCGCGACTGCCGGCAGCGGAGGCGACGCCGACAACCTGGTGATCGCCGTCGACGACACGACCTTCGCCGACGCCATGCAGACCTCGACCGCGGTGCCGGTCATCGTCGCGCTCTGGTCCGCCAGCAGGCCCGCGAGCAAGGACCACGTCGACACCCTGGCGCAGGTGGTGCGTTCGTACGACGGACGCATGCAGCTCGCCACCGTCGACATCGACCGCGCGCTGCAGATCCGTCAGGCGCTGCAGGTGCAGCAGGTGCCGATGGTGCTCGCGATCCTCGCCGGCCAGCCCGCTCCGTTGTATGTCGGGGACCAGCCCGCCGATGCCGTCCGCCAGGTGCTGGACAAGGTGCTCGAGGCGGCAGCTGCGAACGGCGTGAACGGACGGCTGGAGGGTGCCGGCGACGGGGAGGCCGCGGAGCAGGAGGCCGAGCCGGAGTTGCCGGAGACGCACCAGCGTGCGTTCGACGCGATCGAAGCCGGTGATTTCGACGCGGCGGCCGCGGCATACGAGCAGGCCCTGAAGGACAACCCGGCGGACGACGAGGCGCGCCTCGGGCTCGGCCAGGTCACGCTGCTCAAGCGCACCGCCGGCGTCGACCTCAACGCCGCACGCGCGGACGCGGCCGAGGCACCGACCGACGTCGAGAAGCAGACCCTCGTCGCCGATCTGGACGTCCTCGGCGGACACATCGAGGACGCGTTCGCGCGGCTGATCGACCTGGTCAAGGCGACCACCGGCGACGAGCGCAACGCCGCCCGGGAGCACCTGGTGCAGCTGTTCGACGTCGTCGGCCCCACCGACGACCGGGTCAAGAAGGCCCGCACCGCCCTGATGTCCGCGCTGTACTGAGTCCTTTCGCGGCGCTCCTCGCACGCCCGCCGGGGACCACCGCGAGTGACGGCTCCCTCGCCGAGCGACGGCGAAATGTCGCCGTCGCTCGGCGGGCGGACCGTCAGTCGGTGATCCGGTTCAGCTCGACCAGTTCGTTGGGCGTCGGATCCCAGCGCAGTGCGGCGGCGTTGGCACGCACCTGATCCGCCGACGTCGCACCGGAGATCACCGACGCGATGGTGGGTTGTGCCGCCAGGCCCGCAATGGCGACGTCCAGGATGCTCAGGTCGCGCGCGGCGGCATACGCCTGCAATGCCTCGATGCGGTCCCAGTCGGCACTCTCGAGCCATGGCGACGGCGCGCTCGTGGCACGGGAGCCCGCCGGTGGTTCCTCGCCGCGGCGGTACTTGCCGGTGAGCAGCCCGCGCTCCAGCGGGTAGTACGGCAGCACGCCGAGCCCGAACGCCTCCGCGGCGGGCACCACCTCGTCCTCCAGCCCGCGCTCCAGCAGTGAGTAGTGGTTCTGCACGGACGCGAAACGTTCCAGCCCGGCCGTGCGCGCCGTCCAGTCGGCGTTCGCGATCTGCCAGCCGGCGAAGTTGGAGCAGCCGAGGTAGCCGACCTTGCCCTCGCGCACCAGATCGGTCAGCGCCGACAGGGTCTCCTCGATCGGCGTCACCGGATCGGGGCGGTGCAGTTGGTAGAGATCGATGTGGTCGGTCTGCAGCCGGCGCAGCGACGCCTCGACCGCCCGGCGGACATAACGTCGCGAACCGCGCACGTCGTGGTCGGCACCGTTCGCACCGCCCATGTCCATGCCGAACTTCGTCGCCAGCACGAACTCGTCGCGCCGGCCCTTGAGGGCCGCACCCAGCAACTCCTCGCTGGCGCCCCGCCCGTAGATGTCGGCGGTGTCGAGCAGGGTCACCCCGACGTCCTGCGCAGCATCGAGTATGGCGCTCACGCCCGACTGGTCCACGCGCTGGCCGAATGCGTTGCAGCCGATCCCGACCGCGCTCACCATCAGTCCCGTGTCGCCCAGCGGGCGGTATGTCATCGTCACGGGTCCGACGATACGACCGTGAGCCACCGACGCGAACGATGCGTCCGAGGGTAATCCACAGCTGGCTCCAAACTCTCCCCGAAACAGCGCGCTCACGCTGGAGGCCCAGCCAGCAGAAGGAGCGGCCCGTGATCCCGATCGTCCGCAGAACGCGCAATCTCACCATGACCGGGATGGCGGTCGGAACCCTCCTCACCGGCGGTCTCGTCGGGCAACTCGCGCTGCACCAGCACAACGCAGCCGGCACCACGGTGCCGACTGATCGGCCGAGTGCCAGCACATCAGCTCCCGCCGGCTCGCAGGAACAGTCCGGATCGGAGGCACAGTCCGGCTCGAAGGGGGATGACTCGTTCAACCAGGTGCCGCCGGTGCAGTCCGGTGGCAACGGGGGCGGCGTCGACGGCACGACCCGCGGATCATGAGAGGACTTCCCGTCATCGCGGCCGAGTTCCGCGCAATCGGCACCAGCTGCCGGGTGCTGGTGACCGACCGGGCCGCGGCTGCGCGGGCCGCCCGGATCGCCCAAGGCGCCCTCGGCGCGCTGGACCAGGTGGCATCCCGTTTCCGCGCCGACTCGGAGCTGGTCCGACTGCGTAAAGATGGTCTACCGCAACGGATCTCACCCCTGTTGAGTGCGGTCGTCGCCGCTGGACTGCGTGCCGCCCGACTCACCGACGGACTCGTCGATCCGACGGTCGGTGGCGCGCTGATCGACTGGGGCTACGACCGTGACCTCGAAGAGGTGCGCGCCCTCGGCGACCGGTCGGCTGCCGGATCGTGTTCGGCGCCCGACGCACGGGGTGTACCGGCCCGGGCATCGGTGCCCGGCTGGCGCTCCGTCCGATATGACGAAACGCTGCGGCTGCTCGCCGTTCCACCCGGTTGCACGCTCGACTTCGGTGCATCCGCAAAGGCTTTCGCGGCCGATCAGATCGCTGCACGCATCGGCGCGGAGACCGGTGCCGGGACGCTCGTCGACCTCGGCGGCGACATCGCCACGGCCGGACCGACGCCCCCTGGCGGTTGGCGGATCGGGGTGCAGTCGGCAACCGGGGACGTGTTGCAGACCGTGCTCGGGACAGGGCAGGCGTTCGCGACGTCGTCGACGCAGCTGCGCACCTGGAGCTGTGCTGCGGTGCGTCGGCACCACATCATCGATCCGCGCTCCGGCGCTCCCGCCGAAGTCGTGTGGGCCCAGGTTACGGTGGCGGGAAGCACTGCGCTGGAGGCCAATTCGGCGTCAACGGCGGCGATCGTGCTGGGCCGCGAGGCGCCCGGCTGGCTGGTCGCCCGTGCCCTCCCGGCCCTGCTGCTCGGCGTCGACGGCGCCTGGCGTCATACATCCGGGTGGGCGGGGCGGGAGGCCGCATGATGCTCCTCTG
>Ga0164242_10004659_pt1 | contig 15356 bp, 15 predicted proteins | sample OricomgcompostMG_FD_108783 | JGI IMG/M metagenome (GOLD analysis project Ga0164242, IMG submission 108783) | Miracle-Growth compost microbial communities from Emeryville, California, USA - Original compost - Miracle growth compost (MG) ... | reverse complement strand
GAGCAAGGAGAATCGGATGTCAACCACCAGCCGCGGCACCGCCCGCCAGTACTGGGTCGCGATCCGCGCGATGGTCGTGCTCACGATCGCCCTCGGTGTCGCCTACCCGCTCGTCATCACCGGAGTCGGCCAGCTGGCGTTCAACCACCAGGCGAACGGCTCCGCCATCACGGGCGCGGACGCCAAGACCGTCGGCTCGTCCCTCATCGCGCAATCGTTCGTCGACAAGAAGGGCAACCCGCTCACGCAGTGGTTCCAGCCCCGGCCGTCGGCGGCCGACTTCGACGCGAACGGCTCGGTCGCCTCGAACCTCGGGCCGAACAACCCGGACCTCGTGAAGGCGATCGACGAGCGCAAGAAGGTCATCGAGGCGACGTACGGCGTGACCGCTGCGCAGATCCCCGCGGATGCCGTGACCGGGTCGTTCTCGGGCCTCGACCCCGACATCTCCGTCGCGTACGCCGAGCTGCAGATCGCGAAGGTCGCCGAGACGCGCAGGCTGCCCGAGGCGCAGGTCAGGGAGCTCGTGGACGAGAACACGCACGGCCGCGACCTGGGCTATCTCGGCGAGAAGCACGTTGATGTGGTCACGTTGAACGCCGCGCTCGCGAAGATGGATCCCAGCGGGAACGACGGGGAGAAGTAGGAGCCTGATGGGCAGAGGCAAGCTGCGGGTCATGCTCGGCGCCGCACCCGGCGTCGGCAAGACCTACACGATGCTCGAAGAGGGCCGCCGACTGCTCGCCGAAGGCAGGGACGTCGTCGTCGCGGTCGTGGAGACCCACGACCGCGCTGCGACGGCCGCGATGCTGCAGGGGCTCGAGCTGATCCCGCGCCGGCGGGTCGAGCACCGCGGCGTCGGGCTCACGGAGCTCGACCTCGAGGCCGTGCTGGCGCGGCATCCGCAGATCGCGCTCGTCGACGAGTTCGCCCACACGAACGCCCCCGACAGCGCCAACGAGAAGCGCTGGCAGGATGTCGCGGCGATGCTCGACGCGGGCATCACCGTCTTCACCACGGTCAACATCCAGCACATCGAGTCGCTGAACGACGTCGTCGAGCAGATCACGGGCATCGTTCAGCGCGAGACGGTGCCCGACGAGGTGCTGCGCGCCGCCGACCAGATCGAGGTCGTCGACCTCGCGCCGCAGGCGCTGCGGGACCGGCTCTCGGAGGGGCTCGTCTACCCGGCGTCGCGGGTGGACGCGGCGCTCTCGAACTACTTCCGCCTCGGCAACCTGACCGCGCTGCGCGAGCTGGCGCTGCTGTGGCTCGCCGACGAGGTCGACACGGCGCTCACGCAGTACCGCCAGGAGCACGGCATCGACTCCAAGTGGGAGGCGCGCGAGCGCGTCGTCGTCGCCCTCACGGGCGGCCCCGAGGGCGAGACGCTGCTGCGCCGCGGCGCCCGCATCGCCGCCCGCGCGGCCGGCGGCACCCTGCTCGCGGTGCACGTCGTGAGCGACGACGGCCTGCGCGAGCCGCACCCCGCGGCGCTCGCCGCGCAGCAGGCGCTCGTCGAGAAGCTCGGCGGCAGCTACCACCAGGTCGTCGGCGAGGACGTGCCGCGCGCGCTCGTCGACTTCGCCCGCGCCTCGAACGCGACGCAGCTCGTCATCGGCGTCTCGCGGCGCAGCCGTCTCGCGGCGTTCCTCACCGGGCAGGGCGTCGGCGCGACCGTCATCCGCGAGTCGGGCGACATCGACGTGCACATCGTCACGCACTCGGCGGCGGGCAGCCACCAGATCGTGCTGCCGAGCGCGCGCGGCGCGCTGTCGTGGCGGCGGCTCGTGCTCGGCTTCGCGTTCGCGTTCGCCGCGGGCCCGCTGCTGACGTGGCTGCTGTGGTCGTTCCGCTCGTCGGATGCCCTGACCGCTGAGGTGCTCGCCTTCCAGCTCGTCACCGTCATCGCGGCGCTCATCGGCGGGGTGTGGCCGGCGCTGTTCGCGGCCGTGCTCTCGGGCATCACGCTCGACTACGTCTTCGTCGAGCCGTACTACACGATCACGATCACGCGGCCCGTGCATCTGCTCGCGCTGCTGCTGTACGTCGTCATCGGCGTGCTCGTCTCGTTCGTCGTCGACCAGGCCGCGCGGCGCACGCGCGCAGCCCGGCGCTCGGCGGCGGAGTCCGAGGTGCTCGCGACCGTCGCGGGCGGCGTCATCCGCGGGGACGACGCCGTCGAGGCGCTCGTGGCGCGGGCGCGCGAGGCCTTCGGCCTGGACTCCGCGCGCCTGGTCTCGCCGACGGGCGAGGTGCTCTTCGAGGCCGCGGCGCCCGGCGCGCCCGAGGCTCCCCGGCGGGAACTCGTTCCCGATGCGGACACACGTGCCCGCAGCAACGGGGAAGAACGTCCGGAGCAGGAACAAGTTCCCGCCGGGGAGGCGCAGCGCGAGCCCGTCGGCGCGTACGGCGTGCTCGAACTCCGCGGCGCCCGGCTCGAGGGCTCCGACCGCCGCATCCTCGCGGCGATCGTCACGCAGCTCGAGGCGGCGCTCGAGCACCGCGAGCTCGCCGACGAGGCCGAGGCGCTGAAGCCGCTCGCCGAGACCGACCGCGTGCGCTCGGCTCTGCTCGCCGCCGTGGGCCACGACCTCCGCCGCCCGCTGGCCGCGGCGACCGCGGCCGTCACGAGTCTGAGCTCGCCCGGCATCCGCCTCAGCCGATCAGATCGCGCCGAGCTGCTCGCGACCGCGCAGGCCGGCCTCGAGAACCTCGACTCGCTCGTCACGAACCTGCTCGACGTGAGCCGTGTGCAGGCCGGGGTGCTCGCGGTGAACCTGCGGCCGATCGACATCGACGACGTCCTGCCCTCGGCCCTCGAAGAGCTCGGGGTCGCACCCGGCGGCGTCGTGCTCGACGCGGTCGAGGCCGTGCCGCCCGTCAACGCCGACCCCGTGCTGCTGCAGCGCGTGGTCGTGAACCTGCTCGCCAACGCGCTGCGCTACGCCCCGGCGGGAGCGCCGCCGCGGCTCGCCGTGAGCGCCTTCGGCGACGACGTGCAGCTGCGCGTCGTCGACACCGGGCCGGGCGTGCCCGACGAGCGCAAGGACGAGATCTTCCAGCCCTTCCAGCGCGAGGGCGACACCGACAACTCGACCGGCATCGGGCTCGGCCTCGCCCTGTCGCGCGGCTTCGTCGAGGGCATGGGCGGCACGCTCGGCGCAGAGGACACCCCCGGCGGAGGCCTCACGATGGTCGTGACCCTGCCCGGCGCGCGGCCCAACCTGCTCGCCCGCCCCGCCGACGGCACCACCGGCATCACGAAGGGAACCGCACGATGAAGATCGTGGTCGCGGACGACGACCGGCAGATCCTCGGCGCGCTGCGCATCATCCTGACCGCGCGCGGCTACGACGTCGTGATCGCGCGCGACGGCAAGGAGGCGCTCGACAAGGTCGTGAACGACCACCCGGACGTCGTCGTGCTCGACCTGGGCATGCCCGGCCTCGACGGCCTCGCCGTCATCGAGGCGGTCCGCGGCTGGTCGACCGTGCCGATCCTGGTGATCTCCGGCCGGGTCGATTCCGCGGACAAGGTCGAGGCGCTCGACCTCGGCGCCGACGACTACGTCACGAAGCCGTTCGCGACCGACGAGCTGCTCGCGCGCATCCGCGCGCTCGGGCGGCGCAAGACGGGTGCGGATGACGCGCCCGTGGTGCGATTCGGAGACGTGACCGTCGACCTCGGCGCACGGCGGGTGCTCCGCGGGGCGGCCGGCGTCGAGGCATCCGTTCGCCTCACTCCGACGGAATGGCAGCTGCTGGAGCTGCTCGTCCGCAACCCCGGCCGGCTCGTCACGCGCGAGACGATCCTCACCGAGATCTGGGGCCCGAACCACACGGCCGACACCGGCTATCTGCGCCTGTACCTGTCGCAGCTGCGCAAGAAGCTCGAGCCGGAGCCGTCCGCGCCGCGGTACCTGCTGACCGAGGCGGGGATGGGCTACCGCTTCTCCCCCGAGATCTGAGCGTCACGTAGTGTCGCCCGTGTGACCCCGCACATCGCCATCACGCTCGCGGTGATCGTCGTGGCGATGCTGCTGTTCGCCTGGAACGCGGTGCCGCCCGTGGTGGTCGGGGTCTGCGCGACGCTCGCGCTCTACTTCACCGGCGTGCTCACGGTGAACGAGACCCTGAGCGGCTTCGGCGACCCCGTGGTGGTGATGCTCGTCGGGCTGTTCGCGATCGCCATCGCGCTCGACCGGGCCGGGGTCGCGGCGTGGGCGGGGCAGGTGCTGCTGAGGTGGACGGCCCGGCATCCGCGCCGCCGCCTCGTCGCGATCATGCTCGTCGCCGCGCTGTTCTCGGGCCTCATCGGCATGAACGGCGCGGTCGCCGCGATGCTGCCGGTCGTCGTCGTGATCGCCGCGCGCACCGCGACGGCGCCGTCGAAGCTGATGATCCCGCTGGCGTTCGCGTGCCTGTCCGGCGCCCAGCTGAGCATGCTCGGCAGCCCCGTGAACGTCATCGCGTCGACGCAGATCGATGAGGCTGGGCTGTCGCACATCCCGTTCTTCGCGTGGTCGCTCATCGGCCTGCCGCAGCTCGCGGGGGTCGTCGCGCTCATCGTGTGGCTCGGCCCGCGGCTGCTGCCGGTGCGGCCGGCGCCCGAGCTGCCGACCGACACGCAGCGCATCGTCGTCACCCGGCCGGAGGAGACGCCGCAGCGCGCGGTGCTGGGCCGCAGCGCGTACTTCGCGCTCGGCATCCTCGCGCTGCTCGTCGGGCTGCTCGCGTTCGGCGTGGTCTCGCCGGCGATCGCCGCGATCCTGTGCGCGTCGCTGATGGTGCTGTTCCGGGTGGTGGACGTGAGGCGGCTCGCGCTGCGCCTCGACTGGGCGACGATCATCCTCGTCGCCGCGATGATCCCGCCCGCCGTCGCGATGACCAAGACGGGCGCCGCGAAGCTGCTCGGCGATCTCGTGATCGGGGCGCTCGGCGGCTTCGGGCCGGTCGCGGTCCTGGCGGGCCTGTTCGTGGTGACCGCCGTGATCAGCCAGTTCATCTCGAACACGTCGTCGGCGCTCGTCATGCTGCCGATCGGCCTGGCCACGGCGATCGACCTGCACGTGTCGCCGATCCCGATGATGCTCGGCGTCGCGATGGGCGCCGCCGCGTCGTACCTCACGCCGTTCGCCAACGCCGTGAGCCTCATGGTCTACGCCCCCGGCGGCTACAAGTTCCAGGACTTCTGGCGCCTCGGCCTCGTCGTCACCGGCTGGAGCTTCGTCGTGACGCTCGCCGTCGTGCCCCTGTTCTGGCCGTTCTGATCCGGCCTGGGGCGTTCCAGGGGTGCGGATGCCGCGGCTGGGGTGCTGGGACGCGCGCCGCGACTCAGCGCGCCGGCGCCGCCACGACCTCGGCGGGCTTGCCCGGCAGCATGAGCGAGAGCACGGCTCCGAAGGCGGCGAAGCCGACGGTCCACCAGAAGGCCCCCTGGAAGGCATCCGCAGCGGCGCCCGGGGTGTGCGCCGAGGCGAGCGCCCCCTCCAGGATGACGGCGAGCACGGCCGTGCCGAAGGCGCCGCCGACCTGCGTCGCGATGCGGCTGATGATCGACGCGTCGGGCACCTCGGCGCGCTCGAGCCCGCGGAAGGCGAGCGCCATGAGCGGCATCGTGACCATGCCGAGGCCGAAGCCGCGGAACAGCAGCGCGACCATGAGCCACACCTCGTTCGTCGTGCCGGTGGCGTAGGCGAACGGCACCGTCGACACCGCGGTCAGCGCGAAGCCCGCGACCGAGAGCCACCGCGAGCCCATGGTGTCGGACAGGCGCCCGGCGATCGAGCGGCTGAAGAACGTCCCGACGCCCTGCGGGATGAGCAGCGCGCCTGCTGCGAGCGCCGACATCCCGCGCAGCTGCTGGAAGTACAGCGGCAGCAGCAGCATCGCGCCGTACAGGGCGATGCCCGAGAGCGACAGCAGCAGCGACGACGAGGCGAGCGGCCAGTGCCGCAGCAGCAGCACGTCGACGAGCGCGCGGGCCTTGCGGCGCAGCGCCCACAGCACGAAGGCGACGAGCAGCACGAGGCCGCCGATGAGCGGCCACATGGCGTCGGCGCGGCCGAAGCCGCCGTCGCGGCTCGTGTTCGAGAGGCCGTAGAGCACGCCGACGAGGCCGGGCGCCATCAGGATGAAGCCGACGATGTCGAACGGGGCGCGCGTCGTCGGGCCGTCCTTGGGCATGAGCACGACGGCGAGCACGAGGCCGACCACGCAGAACGGCACGTTCACCCAGAACAGGAAGGACCAGTGCAGGTGCTCGAGGATCACGCCGCCCAGCAGCGGGCCGAGCACCGGGCCGAGCACGGCGGGCAGGCTCACGACCGACATGATCCTGCCGAGGTTCTTGCCTCCGGCCGCCTGCATGACGAGGGTCGACATGAGCGGCAGCATGATGCCGCCGCCGACGCCCTGCACGATGCGGAACGCGATGAGGCTCGAGGCCGACCAGGCCAGGCTCGAGAGGATCGAGCCGATGAGGAAGATCGCGAGCGCGGCGATCCAGAGGCGCTTCGCGCCCAGGACGCGCTGCAGCCAGCCCGTGATCGGGATCGTGACGGCGAGCGCCAGCAGGTAGCCCGTGCTCACCCACTGGATCGTCGCGACGCTCGTGTGCAGCTCGGTCGCGAGCGTGTGCAGCGCCACGGCGACGATCGTCGTGTCGAAGATGACGGCGAGCGCACCGGTCAGGACTGCGGCGGCGATGCGCCAGACGGCAGGATCGATCCTGGTGTCGTCTGATGCGGCGGGTGCGGTGGTGGACATTGCGCGCTCCTTTAGAAACACTGTGTACCTAAACGATAGATCGCGGGAATAAGAAACACAATGTCTCCTAAAGCGGATTCTCAGCCTGATGCGGATGCCGCAGGCCCCGGTGCCCTCTCGGCCCCGGCCGAGCCGGCGCCGCAGCGCCGTCGCGGCGCCGCACTCGAGCAGGCCCTGCTCGACGCCGCATGGGACGAGCTCGTCGAGAAGGGCTACGACTCCTTCACGATCGACTCCGTCGCGAGTCGCGCCGGGACGAGCCGCGCCGTGCTCTACCGCCGCTGGGCGTCGAAGCCCGAGCTCGTGCGCGCGGCCATCGTCCGGAACGTGCAGCGCAACCGCATCCCCATCCCCGACACGGGCAGCCTGCGCGGCGACATCATCGGCCTGTTCCAGGCCGCGAACCTCACGCGGGCCGAGTTCGGGGTGATCGCCGCGGTGCGGCTCGGCGCGTACTTCGCCGAGACCGGCGAGAGCATCGCCGACCTGCGCGCGGGCTTCGTCGCCGGCCGCACCCACTCTCTCGACCTCGTGATCGACCGCGCGGTCGAGCGCGGCGAGATCGACGCGGCGAAGCTGACGCCGCGGGTGCGCGGGGTCGCGTTCGACCTGTACCGGCACGAGCTGCTCATGACCCTGAAGCCCGTCCCGGATGCCGTCATCGCGGAGATCGTCGACGAGATCTTCCTGCCCCTGGTGCGCAGGTAGTCTTTCGGCATGCTGCTCAGCGACCGCGACATCAAGGCCGAACTCGACAGCGGGCGCATCGCGCTCGAGCCGTACGAGCCGGCGATGATCCAGCCCTCCAGCATCGACGTGCGACTGGACCGCTTCTTCCGGCTGTTCTCGAACCACAAGTACCCGTTCATCGACCCCGCCGAGGACCAGCCCGATCTCACCCACCTCGTCGAGGTCGACGGCGACGAGCCGTTCATCCTGCACCCCGGCGAGTTCGTGCTCGGCTCGACCTACGAGCGCGTGACGCTCCCCGACGACGTGGCGGCGCGCCTCGAGGGCAAGAGCTCGCTCGGCCGCCTCGGCCTGCTGACGCACTCGACCGCGGGCTTCATCGACCCGGGCTTCACCGGGCATGTCACGCTCGAGCTCAGCAATGTCGCGACGCTGCCGATCAAGCTCTGGCCGGGCATGAAGATCGGCCAGATGTGCTTCTTCCGCCTGACGTCGCCGGCCGAGAAGCCGTACGGATCGGCCGACTACAGCTCGCGCTACCAGGGCCAGCGCGGCCCGACGGCCTCGCGCAGCTTCCAGAACTTCCACCGCACCGATGTGAGTGCGACGGAGACCGGCCGCCCGTAGCGGCCCTACGAGCGCTGGGGGGCGCAACGTGAGCACGATCGAACCGCCGTCGCGGCCCGAGCCGCCGCAGGGGCCGCCGAGCATGCCCGCGCGCCCCGACCGCCTCGTCGGGCCTGCGATGAGGTACCTGCCCGCGGCAGAGGCCCAGCCGGTCGCAGCGCAGGCGCCGGTCGCCGCCTCGGCGCCCGCCCCCGTGGACGTCCCCGGCCGTGCTGCGGATGCCGCGCCGCGACCGCGGCAGCAGGAACCCGTGCCCGAGCCGCGGCGCGAGGCCCGGCCCGACGGCGCCGCGGCGCCCGGCGCCGTCTGGCACCACCGCGCAGAGTCCCCGTACGCGGTCGCGCCGACACCGGTGTTCACCTCCGGCCTCACGCCGCCGCCTGGGCCGCCGCCCGGCACCGTGACTGCGCCTCCGGCCGCGCCTTCGGGGCAGGCCCCGCGTCGGTCCTCGGGGAGGCCGCCGCGGAAGCGCGCGGGCGCCGGAGGCCTCGTGGCGATCGCCTTCATCGTGGTCGGTGCAGTCTGGGGCATCGGGCACGGTGCGGGCGGCGGCGACCACGGCGGCGATTCGGCCTCGCAGGCGGCGGACCCCGGTTCGGGCGGCTACGACGACGCCTATCAGGACGGCGGCCCCGATGGCGATGCGGCCGACGACGGGTCGGCCGACGACGGGTCGGACGGCACCGAGGCGGAAGACGCCATGGTGCCGCAGACGACCGGCTCGCACACGCTCCTGCTGCAGGTGGCCGGGGACTTCCCCGATGTCGACATCGACTACAGCGTCGGCGACGACGACGGCTGGGACTACTACTCGCACGCCCCGTGGTCGCAGCAGCTCGCCTATGACGGCACATCGGACGTCTTCATCGACGCGACCTTCTACGTGCAGCAGACCGAGAAGCAGCCCATGATCTGCATGGTCACGGTCGACGGCGTCGTCGTCATGACGAAGACCGTCGACCCGGAGCAGGCCTTCGTCGAATGCGAGTACTCGCCGGCCGGGTGAGACGGCGGCCGGTTCCGCGCGGCTGCATCAGGGCGGAGGTCCTGGCGCGGACGAGCCCTCGGCCTCAGCCCCTCAGTCCTCCGGCGGCCGCAGCCGCAGCGACTCGAGGCCGCCGTCGACCGTGATCGACGCCCCGGTCGTCGAGCGCGAGCGCGGGCTGGCGAGGTGGGCGACGGCCTCCGCGACCTCGCTCGCCGCGACGAGCCGGCCGTGCGGCTGCCGCGCCTCGAGGGCGGCGCGCTCGGCGGCCGGGTCGGCCGCGGCCGACAGCAGCCGCGCGACCCAGGGCGTGTCGGCGGTGCCCGGGCTGACGCAGTTGACGCGGATGCCCTCCCGCAGGTGGTCGGCCGCCATCGCGCGCGTGAGCGCCAGCACGGCGCCCTTGGTCGCCGAGTAGAGCGCGCGCTGCGGCAGCCCCACGTCGGCCGCGACCGAGCAGGTGTTGACGATCGCGGCCGCCGGCGACTCGCGCAGGGCGGGCAGCGCGGCGCGCGTCACGCGCACCATGCCGACGACGTTGACGTCGTAGACGCGGTGCCACTCCTCGTCGGAGTTGTCGGCGACCGTGCCGGCGGCGCCGATGCCGGCGTTGTTGACGAGGATGTCGAGCCGTCCGAACCTCTCGAGCACGGCCGCGACGGCCGCCCGCACGGAGGCGTCGTCGGTGACATCCGCAACCACGCCGAAGGCCTCGTCCGGCACGGCCGCGACGTCCCGGTCGAGCACCGCGACGCGCGCCCCGCGCTCGCCGAGCACAGCGGTGATCGCGGCGCCGATGCCCGAGCCGCCGCCGGTGACGACGGCGACGAGGCCGTCGAACTCCGCCGGCATCAGGCGCCCGCTGCGAGGTAGCGCTGCCGCTGGGTGCCGAGCCCGTCGATCGACAGCTCGACCACGTCGCCCGCGGCGAGGTACGGGAAGCGGCCCGACAGGGCGACGCCCTCGGGCGTGCCCGTCAGGATCAGGTCGCCCGGCTCGAGCGCCAGGTGCTGGCTGAGCGTGTAGACGATCGTGGCGACGTCGAAGACCATGTCGGCCGTGGTCGAGTCCTGCCGCGGCTCGCCGTTGACCGTGCTCGTGAGGCGCAGGTCGGTGTGGTCGAGCGCGTCGCGCGTGACGAGCCACGGGCCGGTCGGGCAGAAGCCCGGCGCCGACTTGCCCTTGCCCCACTGGCCGCCCGAGATCTCGAGCTGCCATTCGCGCTCGGAGAGGTCGTTGGCGAGCACGAAGCCGGCGACGTGGTCGAGCGCCTCAGCGGGCGACGCGAGGTACGAGGCGCGGGCCCCGATCACGACGCCGAGCTCGACCTCCCAGTCGGTCTTGGCGCTGCCGCGGGGGATCGTGACGTCGTCGTCCGGCCCGATGACCGTGTTCGGCGTCTTGAGGAAGACGATCGGCACGGCGGGCGGCTGCGAGCCCGACTCGGCCGCGTGCGCCGCGTAGTTCATGCCGATGCACAGCACGGCGGAGGGGCGCGCGATCGGGGCGCCGATGCGCAGCTCCGCGGCGCCGGCCAGCGGCGCCAGCGCGCCGGCGGCCAGTGCGGCGGCGGCGCGCGCGGGGCCGCCGCCCGCGAGGAAGGCGCCGTCGATGTCGGCCGTGACGGGCCGCAGGTCGTACGAGGTGTCGCCGTCGACGAGCACCGGGGTCTCGTGGCCGATCGGGCCGAGGCGGGCGAACTTCACATTGCTCCTTGCGTCATTGCGAGTGCGGGGTGCGGATGCCGGAGGCCGAGTAATCCGATGAAACGGCCCTATTGCCACCACTAGACACCCTATGCACTGCGAAGACGAGTCAGACATCCGATGTTTGAGCGGTCCGTATGCCAGGATGGCGACCGTGAGCGTGATCACCGATTTCGAGACGCATGACGTCCGCTTCCCGACCTCCCTGCTGCTCGACGGCTCGGACGCGATGAACCCCGACCCCGACTACTCGGCGGCCTACGTGCGCATCGCGACGGACGCGGGCGACGGCCTCGAAGGCCACGCCTTCGTGTTCACGATCGGGCGCGGCAACGACGTGCAGGTCGCGGCGGTGCAGGCGCTCGCCTCGTACGTCGTCGGCCGGAACGCCGAGGAGCTGCTCGCCGACCTCGGCGGGGTGTGGCGCGAGCTGCAGCACGACTCGCAGCTGCGCTGGCTGGGGCCAGAGAAGGGCGTCATGCACATGGCGATCGGTGCCGTCGTGAACGCCCTGTGGGACCTGCGCGCCAAGCGCGAGGGCAAGCCGCTGTGGCGCGTGCTCTCCGACCTGAGCCCCGAGGAGCTGGTCGATCTCGTCGACTTCCGCTACCTGACCGACGCGCTGACCCGCGACGAGGCGCTCGAGATCCTGCGTGCGGCCGAGCCGGGCCGCGCGGCGCGCATCGCGCAGCTCGAGGCTGAGGGCTACCCCGCCTACACGACCACTCCGGGCTGGCTCGGCTACAGCGACGAGAAGCTCGCACGCCTGAGCCGCGAGGCCGTCGCCGAGGGCTTCCCCCAGATCAAGCTCAAGGTTGGCGCGAACCTCGAGGACGACAAGCGCCGGCTCGCGATCGCGCGCGAGGCCGTCGGCCCCGGCATCCGCATCGCCGTCGACGCCAACCAGCGCTGGGACGTCGCCGATGCGATCGCCTGGATGCGCGAGCTCGCGCCCTTCGGCATCGCCTGGATCGAGGAGCCGACCAACCCCGACGACGTGCTCGGGCACGCCGCCATCGCGCGCGGCATCGCCCCGATGCGCGTCGCGACGGGCGAGCACGGCGCCAACCGCGTGATGTTCAAGCAGTTCCTGCAGGCCGAGGCGCTGCACGTGCTGCAGATCGACTACACGCGTGTGGCGGGTGTGAACGAGAACGTCGCGAACCTGCTGCTCGCCGCGAAGTTCGGCGTGCCGGTGTGCCCGCACGCGGGCGGCGTGGGCCTGTGCGAAGGCGTGCAGCATCTCGCGATGTTCGACTTCGTCGCCGTCTCGGGCACGGTCGAGGACCGCATGATCGAGTTCGTCGACCACCTGCACGAGCACTTCGTGACGCCGACGGTCGTGCACTCGGGGCGGTACTGGGCGCCGAGCGCGCCGGGCGCGGGCACCGAGATGCACGCCGCGTCGATCGCGCAGTACGAGTTCGGCGGTGCGGATGCCTGAGGCGCCGGGCTCCGCCGCCTCGGGCTCGACGGCCGGCCCCGGCCCCGACCACGGCATCGGCCCCGACCGCGTCAGCGGTCTCGCCTTCGGCACGGCGCCGCTCGGCAACATGTTCGTCGAGCTCGCGGACGACGACGCGTTCGCGGTGCTCGCCGAGGCGTGGGACGCCGGCATCCGCTACTTCGACACCGCGCCGCACTACGGCGTGGGCCTCGCCGAGCGGCGCCTCGGCGAGTTCCTGCGCACCAAGCCCCGCGATTCGTACACGGTCTCGACCAAGGTCGGCCGCCGCCTGGTCGCCGACCCGGCGGGTGCGGGGCGGCTCGACGGCGAGGGCTTCGTCGTCCCCGCGACGGCCGCCCGTGTGTGGGACTTCACCGCCGACGGCGTGCGCCGCAGCCTGGACGAGTCGCTCGAGCGGCTGGGCCTGGATCGCGTCGACGTGCTCTACGTGCACGACCCCGAGCGCTCCGACATCGGGCTGGCGGCGGCGCTCGAGACCTCGATCCCGGCACTGGCCGCGCTACGCGACGAGGGCGCCGTCGGCCGCATCGGCATCGGCTCGATGGTCAACGACGCGATCGCCGCCGCGGCGCGCACGGGCGCGCTCGACCTCGCGATGATCGCCAACCGCGTGACGCTCGCCGATCACTCGGCACTCGACGCCGCGGTGCCGGCCTGCGCCGATGCGGGCGTCGCGGTCGTGGCCGCCGCCGTCTTCAACTCGGGGCTGCTGGCGAGCCCCGAGCCCGACGCGGCCGGCCGCTTCGACTATGCGGATGTCCCGCCCGAGGTCCTCGCGCGCGTCCGCCGCCTCGCGGCCGTGTGCGCGAACCACGGCACCGACCTGCCCACGGCGGCACTGCACTTCCCGATCCGCGCCGGGGCCCGGGCCGTCGTCATCGGCGGCAACGCCCGGGGCCAGATCGGCCAGAACCGGGCGCGCTTCGACGCCCCTGTGCCCGCGGGGCTCTGGGCGGAGCTCGCGGCGGAAGGGCTGATCCCGGCATGAGCTCGTGGGACGCGGACGAGGTCGTCGACACGCACGTCCACCTGTGGGACCCGGCGGACGGCTACGCCTGGCTCGCGCGCGTCGACCCGGCCCTGCGCCGCCCGATCACCGCTGCGGACGCCCGGGCCGAGCTCGAAGCGGCCGGCGTCGACCGCGCCGTGCTCGTCCAGGCCGACGACACCGCATCAGACACCGCGCGCATGCTCGCCGCCGCCGAGAACCCGTGGGTCGCGGGCGTCGTCGGCTGGGTGCCGCTCGACGATCCGGCCCTGGCCGAGGCCGAGCTCGACCGCCTCGGCGCGTACCCGAAGCTGCGCGGCATCCGTCACTTCGTCCACGACGACCCGCGGCGCGACTTCCTCGAGCTGCCCGCCGTGCGCACCTCGATCGCACTCGTCGCGGAGCGCGGGCTGGCGTTCGATGTGCCGGATGCCTGGCCGGGGCACGTCGGACAGGCATCCGCACTCGCCGCCGCCCTGCCCGGGCTCACGGTCGTGATCGACCATCTCGCGAAGCCGCCGTTCGGCCGCGACGACTGGGATGCGTGGGCCGAGGCGCTGCGCGAGGCCGCAGCCCTTCCCAACACCGTCGCGAAGGTCTCGGGCCTGCACGCCGCCGGCTTCGCGCACCCCGTCGAGGTCGTGCGCCCCGCGTGGGACCTCGCGCTCGAGCTGTTCGGCCCCGAGCGCCTGATGTACGGCAGCGACTGGCCCATGACGGCCGCGGCCGGCGGCTACGCATCGACCCACGCGCAGCTCGGCGCGCTCATCGGCGAGCTCGCGCCGGGCGAGCGGCGCGCGATCTGGTCGGGCACGGCCCGCCGCGTCTACCGGCTCGATGAGAGGGACTCCTGATGCTGAGCGGAATCGACCCGATCCTGAGCGGCGAGCTGCTGCTGCACCTCGACGCGATGGGGCACTCCGACGCGGTCGTCGTCGCCGACGCCCACTTCCCCGCCGACCGCGTCGCGCAGCGCCTGGTCGTGCTGCCCGGGCTCACGACCCCGCGCGTGCTCGCCGCGATCCGCAGCGTGCTGCCCCTCGACGACGCGCCCGCGCTCGACCTGATGGCCGCTCCCGAGGGTGAGCTGCCGGTGCAGCGCGAGCTGATGGCGGCGGCCGGTGCGGATGCCGCGGGCACCCGATTCGTCGACCGCTTCGCGTTCTACGACCTGGCCGAGGCCGCCTACCTGGTGATCCGCACGGGCGAGACGCGCACCTACGGCAACGCGCTGCTGCGCAAGGGCGTGGTGCGCTGAGGCGCCTCGCTCGCGGCGGCCTCAGACGGTCGCGGTCGCCGCGGCGCGCAGCCAGTCCTCGACGCCGGCGATGTGCACGGTCGTCCGCGCGCGCACGAGCTCGGCATCCCCGGCGGCCAGCGCATCGAGGATCGCGGCGTGCTCGGCGAGCGTCCGCGCGACGACGTTCTCCTGCGTGAGCCCGCGCCAGACGCGGGCCCGCTGGGTGCCGCTTGACAGGCCGGCGAGAAGGCTCGTGAGATAGCCGTTGCCCGACAGCTCGACGATGCCGTGGTGGAACTCGAGGTCGTGCGCGACGAGCCCCTCGATCGACGTCTGCGGGTCGACCGACGATAAAGTCTCACGCAGTCGTGCAATATCCTCTGCGGAGGCCTGAGCCGCCGCCAACGCGGCGGCCGCCGGCTCGAGGATCCGCCGCACGGCGAACAGCTCGAGCACCGAGGCGTCCTCGTGCAGGTCGACGACGAAGGACATCGCTTCGAGCAGCAGCGCGGGCTCGAGGCTCGTGACGTAGGTGCCGTCGCCGCGTCGCACGTCGAGCACCCGGATGATCTCGAGCGCCTTCACCGCCTCGCGCAGCGACGAGCGCGACAGCCCGAGCGATGCCGAGAGCTCCTGCTCGGGCGGCAGCCGGTCCCCCGGGCGCAGCCTCCCGTCGAGGATCATCTGCTTGATCTGCAGGATCGCTTCGTCGGTGACGGCCATGCCATCACCATAGGGGCGGCGCGGGCGACGTGGCCGCCTCGGCCGGCGCGGCTCAGATCTCGCGGTGGTCGCCGCGGACCTGGTCGTGCAGGTCCTCCATCTTCCCGTCGAGGTCGGATGCGACATCCGCAGCCTCTTTGAGCCCGCGCAGCAGCGCGG
>Ga0164242_10004658_pt1 | contig 15360 bp, 14 predicted proteins | sample OricomgcompostMG_FD_108783 | JGI IMG/M metagenome (GOLD analysis project Ga0164242, IMG submission 108783) | Miracle-Growth compost microbial communities from Emeryville, California, USA - Original compost - Miracle growth compost (MG) ... | reverse complement strand
TGACCCTACCGAAGATGAGCTGAAGCGGATGCTGGAGTGCAGCCCTGAGATCTCTGTTGGTCAGCAATGATATATCAGACACATCATCATCATCATCATCATCATCACCACCACCCATTTCTCCTCTCACGTCCCTCTTCGCAGCCTCAACCGGCCGGAAGACGGACGCAATCATCAAACACAGCGATATTTAAAGCGACTCTTTAATGACCATTCAAGGGCAAACATCTAAAGGCAAAAAGTCCGGTGTATGGATCATGGACTTCGGCGTGCGGTTTAATATTCGGAACCAGGGAACTATAATGATTTTACGATTTCACGATGAGGGGAACGGAAGGGGGATAGTAAACGGAACCTTAAGTTCTCGTCGCCCCTTCCAGGGCTTTTCACAAACCCCCATCTATGTCTTTTTGCCCTCACTCTCGCTTCGTTTCTTGGGAGGCTTTTAACCACCTATAGCGGTGTAACGATACCCCGTTTTCTCTTCTCTTGGAACAACTTTTTTGAAACATTTGGCTTTTCCAGTGAATATACGCGGACAATCTCTTCGAGTCTTGGAATCGTGTCGGACCGAGAGTCTAGAAATATATAAAAAATACCATCTACTCGATTGACGAGCTACTTTGTTCTATCTTTTTGCTTAATTGTTCCATGTGCATCGAATGCTAACAAGTTATGGCCCTGAATATGGGTCCTCAAGTATCGATCGTTTGTGTATGTAAGCATTGGGGAGCCACACCCCAGCAGCGGCCCTCTGTATGTTTGTGATACCGAGGAAGGCTGAGCTTCTAAGCGCAGAACGAAGGTTAGTAATAACTTGGCTATTTGTACCTGGTTACCCATTTACCACGCCACGGCCGATCGTTTATAATTAAACAGCCGAGAGTTCTTGGCCTGCGCCGCAATGCTAAAACTAGGTGTGGTCGTTATAAATGAGTTTGAGGCACAGCACCCGGTCCCGGGACCGGCTGAGGCCGCCGGGTAAAGTGGGGCTGTGCAGCCGGGAGGGGCCGCTATCTAACCTGTTTCGGAGGGCCAAGGTGGTGTGGTGTGGTGTGGAAGCGGGTTCTTACCGCAAGGAGGGGGGGCCGGTCGGTTGCTTACAGTCCCAGAACTTTATCTCTGCTACTACATGACTGCCGAGGTACTTTTCAAATGCCGCTCCGGTGCATCCCATGATGCATCTTGCTCCCCCTGTTGCGCAATCTCAGCTGCCTTGCTGTGCGGGCCCATTTCCACAGCTGTCCCCCAGATTGAAGGACGCCTGCGGCATGTGGGTGTAGAACTCACATCACCCCGCTGACGCCAGTAATGTTACGTAGCGCGAGGTCACCGTGCGTAAGGATGGACCGGGTTGAACATGGTGACACCTTGAATGTGTCCTTGCCCCTGATGTTCTAGGTTACGGCCACAGAAGCCGCTCTCGGATTTGAAAGTCATCGGTGTCAAAGTAAAGTTCTAAAGAGGGGGGGATGTGTGTTTGGGGCATATGGAAAGCTGAGCAGTCATCGGCGTTGAAATTTAAGAGTACGGGGTGGAATTGGTGGACTGATGGGTTATTGCCTCAGCATAGCCGGTGCAGACATTCAAACATCGGTTAAGAAGGGTAGTGTGCAGCTGTACAATGAAGCTTATATACCTGGGGTAGGTAGGTAGATAATACCAGGGTCCTGCGTCATCTTGGCCTTGGCAGTCCGGGACAGTAGCAAAGATTTACCAATTCCGAGGAGTGAAATATGTTAGACTGAGCCTCGGTTCCTTAACTTCAACGCGCATCCAGCGACCAAGAACTGTTAATAGACTATTCTGACTTGTATGATAGACTTTTGGTGGTACGTGCGGTCATGCATCGTGGGTCATCGTCGACGGTCTTTTTTAAAGTTCCGAAAACGGAGGATAAAGGAGCCTAAAAACTGCACCCTCAGCAACAACACATGAACGTGCCATGTAAGAGAACCAGGTCTCGTTGAGGACTAAACCTCGAGAGTTTGGGTCGTAGAACTATCAGTGTGCGTTTCTCGCCGTGCCGTCTCTAGTGCGGGACTAGGGAATATATACTAAGTTGGGCTCGCCACTATCGAGGCGTCGCCTTTCGCATTTGCTATCGCACCTAAGAATGCGCCATTTTTCTCCTGTTGCAAGTAATGGGCCTCACATCCAGGATAACGCTCACCAGCACCCAGCCGGATGATCCTGAAGACTACCTCTCCTCGTCCCTCGGTGTCATCTTCCCGGATGATGTCACCATCCAGCACGGCGATGCGGAGCACAGCATTCTCTATACCTCTCCACACTTGCCCAAGCCCCTACGCATCAGCCTCGCCGACCCAGTTGGGGAAGAGGATCGACGGCTCTTCAGTCATTACCTCTGGAACTCGTCTCTGCTACTAGCAGAGCTCATTGAGGCGGGGACTCTTGGCCTCCAAACCGAGTCCGCTGCCGCCAACCCAGCGGCGCTGGCACCTTCGGCCCCGCCATCTTCCTTCTCTGTCACCTCCCTATCCACCCTCGAACTCGGCGCCGGGACCGCCCTCCCCTCCTTCGTCTGCGCCCTTCTCGGCGCGTCCCGGGTCGTCATAACCGACTACCCGTCGCAGCCCGTGCTGGCAAACCTGCGCGCTAACGTCGCCAGCAACGTCCGCCCGGAGCTCTCGCCACTTGGCGCGGTCCCGGCGTCGGAGGGCGGCGCCGTCGCCGTGGTCGGCCACGAGTGGGGAGACTTGTCGTCTTCGGACGCGAGTCTGGGGGGCCGCGGGGAGTTCGACCGCGTCCTGGCCGCAGACTGCCTGTGGATGCCGTGGCAGCACGACGCGCTGCGGCGGTCGGTGGCGTGGTTCCTGCGCGAAGACGAGGCAGCCCGCGCGTGGGTGGTGGCGGGGTTTCACACTGGCAGGGAGAGGATGCGGGGGTTTTTCGAGGAGGAGGCGCTTGCCGGTGTGGGGTTGGAGGTGGAGCGCATGTGGGAGAGGGATTGTGATGGGCGGGAGAGGGAGTGGGCTTGGGATCGTGGGGCGGAGGATGTGACTGAGCGGAAGAGGTGGCTTGTCGTGGCCATCTTGCGCAGGGTACGGGAAGGGAAGTGAGTCGAAGGTACAGAACGGGGGTAACGTCCCGGGGCAGTTAAAAGATGACTGTTTGCTGTCACCATCACGAAGGGGAGTAACACGTTTGGATCCGGTCAGGGCGGGCCGACTTTGGCCACCTCATCCTCGATCAGGCACATTACTTGTTCCAACTTAGGGGTAGTTCTTCAGGCTTCTTTGTCAGATAGCGCCACATCGCCAACTCAGGGAGGGACGCAGCCTCACAGGATGAGGGTCATCCGGCCTCGGCACGCGACCTAGAGGTAAATAAAACCTTTTGATAGACGCATGGCTCTATCCGGCAGTCGGAGCATTTAGCTGGAGGATATCGACGGACGATCGTTAGGTACGAGGCAGGTTCCTAGCGTTTGGAGCCCATCCCGGCAGGCGTCACGACCTTCACGCGCAGACGATCGACGATACCCACGGAGTGAGAGAGCGAGTACACGATCCTGTTTGGGAATTTTTGAGGCATTTGGTATGGATAGGAGTAAAAAAAAAAAGAACTCTTGGCGATGCTGAGTATTCAGTTGAAGGGCCAATCCACGACCGTGCGGAACCCTGGTCGGTTGGGATACTGTGGGACGCCCAGAGGGCTTGGGGCTTGGCATCAAGCCAGAGCAAATCTTCGTTTTGTTCTTTAGATAACCTACCTTTCCGTTTAGATTAGAAACATTTAGGAATGCTCAAGGGACATCTGAGTGCCATGGCTAACCCGGTTGTGGTTGGTTCTCGATGTATAGGCACCACCCTTTCGGCTTTACCAAGTCGAGCGGGATGCAAGTGTTGGGCAGATGTACAGCGTAGCCTGGGCATTTGAGATACAAGGAGCGCCATGCCCACGAAGTGATATGAGACAAGCTAGTTTACTTCAGGCTCCGAAGGCTGGTGGTTCTTGTTGACATCCGCCATGTCCTCCTGGACCTATCAGTTTCGTCTAGTCCCAGCCACCACCAGTAGCTTTCGTAGCTAGGTAGTTCCGGTGTTGGGACCTATGGCACTTTGGAAGGAGCCAACTGGCCTTCTCAAAATTACAAAACAAATCCTTGTGGCTCAATTCCGTTAGAGTGAGGTGTGGCCGGAAGTGAACCGTCCTTGTCAGCCCACTCAAGAACCAGGACGAAATGCTGGAGCCCATCGACACAAGATATCATCTATCCCTAACACAAGTTCCTCTAGTAGTGGCGTGACCGTAGACTTGAGGTTACTTACCCTTTAAGGGTGTCGTTTGAGGTGGTTTCCTATATTGTCTCTGCTGTGTTCGTGAAGTTGTCTGACATCCACGCCATGCTTCGAGATCATCGTTCCACTTGCTCGTGTTGATATTGCTAGGAGCCGACGCCACGTAGTCATACTTACCTACAACCGTTTTTACATGCCGTCGCGGATGGCAATACGTATCGCAGACAGAGTGTATCCATTCATCGAGAGATTACTTCGGGTTCGATCGGAGCGGAATCTACTCCTATTCACTCGGCCGTGCCGTAACCTTCCAGCCCATGTTTCCACTCTTCGGCTTACACGGCTAGGGTAACGACGGCTCAGCATTCGTATTTGTAGAGTGCTGGTGGGTCACCCAAAAGAAATGAACAACTAGGATCACTTCGGATGGCTGGCCGGCCTTGTTTTCGGTCGTACGAGGAAACATATCTCGGACTTGGAAACCGCCGACCTAAGTACTACGTAAGCTAAAGGAAGATGATACGGAATTTGATAAAGCCAGATATTGTGGAGCCTCAGCTTCCGGAAGAGGCATTCCCGGCTGTCTGGGCGCGCTGGCTTCGCCCAGCTTCCATCCAATCTCTCGTACGATTTTCTGCGGGGCCGGAGGAGAGGACGAAGTCAGGTGAATATTGACGGCTGCAGGGGAATCCCATCTACCCTGCATCAAAGGGGCGTTATGATGGCTAGCACTGGAAACTAGTTATCATCCCAGCCCAACACCGGAACGACTTTCGTTAGGAACCCACCTTGTCACGTAGAGTTACTATTGGCAAGTCGGCCGCTCTGCCTGGATGGGGATACTGAGCGACGCTACGGGGATTTTATGCATGCATTGTAAGCATTCTGGGGAAACACAAGAGTGGGTTCACGCCGTCAACAGAGGGTCGTCGGATGAAGACGATGTCTTATTACTGGGTGAGCACCGAGGCAGGCACCACGGGACGGGGAGGCAAACAATCCAGGGACACCGCCATTCTAGTTACATCACCCTCTCACCGAGCTGAGTGTTACCAACCAGGGTAGGTTGGTGGTTTGTTGATTTGTTGAGATTGCAACTCGATGGTCAGACGCCGAGCATCGGCTCCTCCATCGTAAGCTGAAGGAGAGAGGTCGGGGAGATCCCGTCGGTAACACGTCTCCCTTCAGGGAAAAGCGAGCCATTTAATTTCAGAGCCTTCCGACTCGCATTGCTTCCCGTCCAAGGGCGAAGCCGCGGAGGGGAGGAAGCCAATGTCGCAATCTCTTTGTTATCTGATGAATCTAATCTCAGTTATCTGATCTTCGGCACGAAGGAAGCGACCTGTGATTGGGCGACGCGATCAGGAGAGTGGGGCGAAGATGTTTTGATCGATTAGATAATGTGCGAAATGATCCGCACAGTGTAAAACACTTGGCTCGGTTGGGCTCGTGTCACCCCGACGTCGGAGACGCTAGGCTTTGGTCCCGTTGGGAACCGCATGGTTGGGCGAGTTGGCATTCTCCCAGCGCGGACAATCTGGCCGACAAGATAGGGGGTCCTGATGGCGTGACATACTGACAGCTATGCAGCTGCGCGGTCCGGCCGAATCATCACACAGAGATTGCAAACTGGCTGCAGTAGCCAGCCACTAGACTTGACTAAACTACGCTCCAAGTCGCTGGCGAACTGACGGAAAATGACGAACTGAGGAGAGGACACCACGATGGGACAGCAGCGGCAGTCGGTCCCGAACTGTTCGGTTCGGCATGGACCCCATTTTCGGGTGGTTTGGATTGCGGGGCTTGGGGAAACCTTGATTCATTAGGGGAAGGTTCAGGGAAAGGCGGCCAAGTGGATAAAAGTTGCTTGAGGGGGCGGGCATCATCACCTGGAGCCGGCAAATGGCACTATAAACTTTGATCCAACCGAGGCCTAGAGGACACGCAACACCAGGGATTACGCCCGGACGACGCAAATGATTTGGAGTTATGCGTACCTGGACTTGCCCGTGAACATAATAGAAGTCCTCGGAGTTGCCAGGAACGTGCAGAGCGCAGAGATTGCGGCCAAGGATGGCTTTTTCGCTGAGGCAATTGTATGATTGGCAATTGGCACGTGTACATCGTATGGGCAAACGGGACGTGCCTCGAAGAAAAACACTACCGCGAGGCGGAACAAATTTGTTTGGAGGCCGTGGAATGGCAATGGATGGGCCGCCTGTTTCGGCAGCTTCCCAGCAAAGGACCAGGGCCCCACACCGTGCAAGACCTACCGTCTATCATTTGCCGTATTCAATCATCTCGGCTCAAAAAGATAGCCTCCCCCCTCCAGCGATTTCCTGGTTTTCACTTCCATCATCCAGCACCAGGACGGTCGCCACTTACAAAACATCCTGTCATCGGTGACAATTACACTTGCACACTGAAACTTTGCGACTTACCTTGCCTATACTGTGGCTTTGATCCATATATTTCCCCGTCTCTCGGCCGCATCCTCCAAAAACCACCGGTCATGCATCCGTTGCGCTGACATTCGCCTCCATCCACCACCAAATCCGCCTCCGACCCATATTCGCCCCCTTCACCGCACCAACACTCTCACGCCCTACACAACACACTATAATCGGAGAGAGATGGCAGCGCAGGTGCAACGGCTACTCGCCGACCGTACGGCAGCCAGCATTCCGGAATCACCTCACGCGTCGCCGTCGTCGGTGGCGCCATCGCTCACTTATTCGGAGTCTGCCGACGAGCAGGAAATCGAAGAACCCCGCCAAGCGGAACCGATACGCCGCCGGCGTGCCTCCACACTACTGATTGCGCAAAGCCCCGCCGATGTTCAACGCATTACGGGTGAGACAACCAGTCAATTGGTTCGGAGATGTTGCGGCGGAGGCTGTTGTCTCGATCCAAATTCAAAGAGAGAGGGCGTCGAATCTGAGCGCGTTAAGCTCCCCGACAACGATGCCTTCAAATCCCTCTGCCTCAAGATTGACCAAATCCCCCTTGCTCTCAACAACGTCACCGAATTACCCGACCAGACCGTTTTTCTACAGCCCCTCCGCCGACCCTCAAACTTGCCGTCGCCAGCCGACTCAGCGGTTTCTTTCGGCAGCGATCTCGATACCCCCACCCAAGCTCCCGAGGCGGAGAAGACAGTCGATGCCCCGCGCCTGGAAGACCTCGACACCGCGATCCAGCCTCCGTCTTTCGTCCAGCCACACCCCCCGCATCACGTCTTCCCTGCGCGGATCCATAACACGCGAGAGTTGACGCGACCCGGCGCCGAGAAGAGAACCTTCCACTTTGACCTCGACGTCACAGACTATCCAAAGGAAGAAGATGTGGAGTTTAAGGTTGGCGGCGCCATTGGCGTCTCTGCCCCCAACGACGCTGTTGCCGTCGAAGAGATCCTCGACCTACTCCTCGTTCCTCGCTTCCTCCGCAATAAACCCGTCCTACTCCAAACCACCAAGGGACGCTGGCCGACCGTATGGGGCGATGACAAGGCCCGTGAGCTGGTGACTACGCGCCGGGATCTTTTGACCTGGTGCTCGGATATCCAGTCCTACCCACCCACAAAGCAACTACTCCGCGTCCTTGCAGAGTACGCGACCGAAGAGAACGAACGGAAGATCCTCCTCTTCCTCTGCGCAGGAGAGGGTCAAGGCGTCTTCTGCGATTTCAGGACTGGCCCGCATATATCGCTTGCACAACTTCTCCACGCATTCCCAAGCGCCAAACCCCCTCTGGATCTCCTCCTCTCCGTCCTGCAACCTATCATGCCACGGTTCTATTCTCTCTCAAACGACCCCCACGAGTCGTTCGAGACAAGGGATGGCAAGCAGCGCCGCCTAATCGAACTAGCAGTTACCGTGCATGATGCGAACGATTGGCGGACTGGCTCTCGCACTGGCGTTGGATCTGGATTCTTCCAGCGCCAGGCCTTGAAGTTCCTCGAAGCGAAGGAGAAGGGCGAGAAGGATGCCGAGTTCTATATCCCCATGTTCAAAGGTCTGATGTCCAACCCTCTGGCCAAGGAGTTTGTATCCGACGGCCCTATGCTCCTAATCGGAGCCGGCGTCGGCATTGCTCCGTTCCGAGGATTCGTCCAGAGGCGACTCAAGACAGCCAACTGCGCCAACAAGGTCTGGGTGCTCCAGGGAGTCCGCGACTCGCTCGTCGACGAGCTGTACAGCGGCGAATGGGGCGTCCACGAGGACGAGGTCAAGCGGGTCGTGGAGAGCCGCCGCGGCGAGGGCCGCTACGTGCAGCAGGAGGTCAAGAACCAAGCCGACCTCGTCTGGTACGTCATCAACTCGGTCGACGGCCGGGTCTTTGTCTGCGGTAGCAGTAAGGGCATGGGCGAGGGTGTGGAGGAGGCCCTCGTCGAAGTCGCTATGGAGAAGGGCAACATCTCGCGCGAGGAGTCCAAGAGTTTCTGGGAGTTGAAGAAGGAAGCCGGACAGTATATTGCGGAGACTTGGTGATCCCGCAATGGGGAGGAGTGTCTGTTCTATCTGAGAGGGGGCCAGCTAGTTATCACCCCCCTCTGAAGTTGTGTTTGTTTCTCATTTTTTCCCCTTCACTTTCTTTGTATGTGTCAAAGGTGGCAACGCTCTAGCGAGCTTCTTTTACAGGCGTTTTCTTTCAATATGCATACGGGCAGGCATCATCTGAAGACAAGAAACTAGATCGGCGTCGGCGCCTTGATGATCGGGATCGGGAACGGAGGGCATCGCGACGACGTAGAGTCGCCTAGACCGGATAATAAAGGCATAACCAAAAATTACAGGGGCGGGCAGACTCGTAGTTGCATTTCTAGTGTAAACCTAGGTACCTACCTACCTGCCTATCTGCCGTAGGAGCGAGCTCGTGGTGAATCTAATTCGCTTTCCTCGAATTCTACGAGTTGGATTATGTCAAGTCTGTTTCCGTAGAATGACAAGCAAAAAGCCGTTTCATAGCTATCTCCTGGGAACGATGCGTGGGCCGGCATCGCCGAGGATCGGACGAGTCGACGAACCCTACCAAACGGGGGCCGCACTAAATTCCGCGATGTCCGGTTGATTGCCTTTGTCCTCTGTGGCAACACGAATCAGCGGTTTGTCACGCTGATGGATCCGAAAAGGCGGGGTGGGTTTCTTCGAATGTTCTACCGAAGTCGCGAAGAGCGAAATGCAGGGGTGCGCTTTACCCCCTCCTTAACTGCCCCTTCTAAAACTCTTGCGACATCACCTAATCAATCGAGAATGCAGGGTGTGCACGCCGCGATTTCCTCTTCTGGAGGGCTCCACCGGGCCTGATTGGCCCCACGCGCCCCTGCCAACCCTTCAGATCGTCACCAGGGGGGTGGAGTCGCTATCCTACCCTCGGCATTAGCTAAGGAAGGTAGTTGCAAAATAACGGTTGTACCTAAGCATTTGTCACCTCGTGGGAAAGCTTTGTAAAAAGAGATTGTAGGATGGTGCCTTCCTCCCCACTCCACCTATATAGACAACCTCAAAGTTACCTTGTAGATAAGAACCTCTTCTTGCCTACTACCATTCTGCCTCGGAAGAATATCTTTCCCAAACACACACAGCCCTGCATGCAACGATTCAGCACCACTGTCTCTCGACTAATACCCTCTCTGCGAACCTCCTCCATCAAGCGCATACCCATCGCTGCGCCGAAGACCTCACCCCGAGTCTCTACACGATCATTAACGACAAAACCCGCCGAAATGTCCGCCACTCCGATCAAGGCCGACTCCGTCTTGGACCTCATCAAGGCCAGACGGACTTACTACGCCTTGAACAAGGACCTTACCATCACCCCTGCGCGCATCCAGGAGATTGTCAAGGAGGCCCTCCGCCAGGTCCCGAGCAGTTTCAACTCTCAGAGCAATCGCGTCATCGTCTTGTTCGGTGCCGAGCATGATAAGCTCTGGGATCTTACTTCTGAGGCCTTGAAGCCCATCGTCCCCGCCGACGCCTGGGAGGGCACGGCCGGCAAGATGGCCATGTTTAAGGCCGCCGCCGGAACTGTAAGTCCCATGATCGCATCCATTTCCCCAACTGAGCGTATTCCAACACCTGCTGACCCTGCGGATCTGGTAAATATAGGTCATGTTCTTTGAAGACCAAGATGTTGTCTCGGGCATGCAGGCCAAGTTCGCCCTCTATGCCGACAAGTTCCCCATCTGGGCAACTCAGTCCGACGCCATGCTTCAGTTCACCCTCTGGACAGCACTCGAAGCCGAGGGTCTAGGCGCCAACCTGCAGCACTACAACCCTGTCGTCGACAGCAAGGTCGCCGAGCAGTGGAAGGTACCCTCTAACTGGAAGCTGAATGCCCAGCTTGTGTTTGGCGGACGGGCCGCCGAACCGGGCGAGAAGACGTACATGCCTATCGAGGAGCGGTTCAAGGTCTTTGGCGCCTAGGGGGGTTTAACATGGGTTATCTCAGGAGGGAAACGTGTGTTTCCGTTATAGAGCGTGGCAGAGAGATAAGGTAGACCGTTGTTGTACGCATCTGCATTGGCCGGAGTAAACGGGCGGGCTCAGAATACACCGCAAACCGTATATAAACTACCATTGAGCGGATATAATAGAATTCCCTAAAAAGTTCCAGTTTAGCCGCGCCGAATTCTTGTAGATGAGAGTCTTCGCGTTATGCGCTGAGGCCATGACATCTTCCAGCCCGGATCAAATCTCATTTGAATTCAGTCATGGCATCCTAAAGCGGAGCATTGTCACGATCAGAATTGGTCGAAAAGGTATCAATTGAAAGACAATTCGTATTCATGATAAATAACCTCGGGGGTTTGGTTGAAGAAGTTGCTTCGGATTAATGTGACGAGGGGGGGTTTGTGTTGAGACAAAAGGGGAAAATGGAATGAAGGGTCCAGATTCAGCCACATCGCCTTGAGCCCCCCACAGCCACCGACCTGACTCAATCCCACTACCCCGCCAACTCGGGTTTCGCGAGAACCTCAAAAAAACACACCCAATCTAACCCCACTTGGTGACTCAAAAAAGACACATGGCCGCCGCAAACGAAGCACCCCAGAACACGGTGGTTGTGCCTGTGGTTGAGGCTGAGGCCAAGGTCGGCCGCCAAGAGCAAGATATCAATCCTTGGTCCGTCGAGGGCGCGCAGGGCGAGAATGGCGAAATCATTGCGATTGACTATGCGGCCATCTGTCAGTAAGTGTTGTACTTCTGCTTCTGCTTCTTGCACACACCCGAGGTTCGCACGACTCTGACAATATCAATTTCTAGGAAATGGAATACCCAAATTATCGACCAGAAGCTCCTCGAGCGTTTCGAGAAGGTCACCGGCCACAAGCCTCATCGCTGGTTACGGCGCGGCCTGTTCTTCAGCCATCGCGACTTCGACAAGATCCTAGACACATACGAGGCCGGCGAGCGCTTCTTCCTCTACACCGGTAGAGGACCGAGTACGGGGAGCCTGCATCTGGGCCATACCATACCGTTGCAGTTCACAAAGTGGCTGCAGGACGTCTTTGACGTTCCGCTGGTCTTCATGTTGACAGATGACGAGAAAGCACTGTTCAAGGATAGCGCCACGTTTGAGGAAACGCTACAGTATGGTATGGACAATGCGAAGGACCTCATCGCACTGGGCTTTGACCCGAAAAAGACCTTTATCTTCAGCGACCTGAAGTATCTTGGCAATCATTTCCTCATGAACGCCTGGGAGTTCTCCAAGCTCACGACCTTCAACCAAGTTCGTGGTGCATTCGGCTTCAATGAGAGGTACGCTATCTCCACCCCAATATATCCTCAGGGCCTCTCTATTTAGCTAACATCGAGACAGCTCCAACATCGGACGCATATTCTTCCCGTCTGTCCAGTGCGCAGCAGGGTTTGCAACTTCATTCCCTGAGATCTGGTCAGATGTACCGTCCCCGACTCGGACCCAAGACATCGCAAGCATCCGCTGCTTAATCCCTATGGGGATTGACCAGGATCCATACTTCCGCCTTCTGCGGGACAACGCCCACAAGATGCGCTATCCGTCGCCAAAGCCCGCCTTGATTCACTCCAAGTTCCTCACTGCTCTACAAGGGGCCGGCGGCAAAATGTCGTCGTCAAACCCGAACTCTGCCGTATTCATGACTGACACGCCAAAGGAGATTAAGGTACGATCATGATCCTTGTTCCGAGGTGATAGTTGCTCACCTATCTACTAGAATAAAATCAACAAGCATGCATTTAGCGGTGGGGGGGCCACGCTTGAGGATCATCGCCGTCTCGGAGGGAACCCCGATGTTGACGTCGCGTACACCTACCTAACCTATTTCGAAGACGACGACGCAAAGCTCGAGGAGGTCTACACGACCTACAAAAAGGGCACTCTCCTGACCGGAGAGCTCAAAAAGATGGCCATTACCCTTCTGCAGGAATACGTACTGCAGTTCCAGGAACAGAGGAAACTGGTTACCGATGAGATCCTAGAACAGTTTATGAAGCCGCGGAAGTTGCAGTGGGCAGGCAATCCCAACCCAAAACCGAAACAGTCGACGGACGGAAAGTAGTGACCCTTTTGGACGGGCATGCCGACTAACAATTCCGACGGAAATGATGTTTACGAATGGGAAGATGAGAAGACTTGTTTGTCATGTCACTGTTTTACTAGTCGCAGGGGGGGCGCGATACCGTTGAGGAGCAAGTTCTGACATAGATAAGAAATACACTGTCGCCGAAATACCGCGGCGAACAGCTACCATCTACTGTCTTCTCTCCACACTTCATGGCATGCTTTAACACGCTTGGGTATATCCGCAGTGGGGAGGGAGTACACACAAATATAGAAGCCAGGTGAGCACTGGGGTGAACCCGACGGGAAGTTCCCGACGGGCGGGAAGCTTCAAATGCCGATCTCAATCCAGCGTGCCGGAAGTCATTTAACCTGCCTATATAAGGAAGGTATATAGTATATATATAACTCCACAGGTGCTCCCCCGCAATTAACAAATGATGAGATTGCGTCTCCTCCTGCTTCGAGCTGTGTCTGTCGTTTGGGCAGCATGCTGCTCCCATTGAGTGTTAGTTTGCTGGCGATCGTCGGTGTTACCGGCCAACAAACGGGCAACCACCCCGAATTGAATCGATGGTGTGGAAAGGTGTACGAAGCCGGGTAAGCCTCAATGCTACGATTATGAGAGGAGCCCTGGGGTATTAATGTGTTGGTAGACACCCGGCGTTCGACCCCGGCGGCCAGACTCTACCGCCCACTCCCGTTCCTGGGCCGCCGTTGCTTGATGTGCAATTCAAGCCGCGCTACAGTCTTTACTTGGATAGCGAGGAGACGGGCGAGTTTGTAGTGAATGCGCCGCTGTCCCAATTCTTTGGAAAAACATGGCCGAACTTGACTGCCGACGGCTCGGACCAGTTTGTCTTCTCGATCAACCTCGTCTCAAACGACGATCCCTTGGTTGAGAACCGAGTCACGGTAAACTCGACGGGTAATGTCTTTGGATTTGATTTGAAGCCGTTGAAGGCCAGCCTTGAGCCGATCCGCGTAGTGCTGTATGGCGGCCCTGAAGGAGGCGACCCGATGTGGACTGCGACCACGGAGCTGCTCTACCTCCCCGAGAAGGCCAACGGCAGCGTCACAAAGGTGGACAACCTCAACGGCGGAATGCTCTTCAGGAATAAGGCCTCTAACAACACTTTCGAACCATTGCTCGCATACGGGTTCTATTCGTCTTTCGATGGCTTCCTGCGTAATGTCTCTCGGAACGACACAAGCGTGCTGCAGCACTACGCCGACCTGGGGCTCAACGCAATCACGCCGCTCACCAACTACCGCGACTCAGTGGTTGTGTTTGATGTGATGAATGAGATGAATCTCAAGTACATGTTTGACATGCGGGAGTATTACAAGAACCTGACCATGGTCCGAGAGCAAGTTCTTCGGGCGAGAGACGCAGATGCGATATTCGCATACTGGACAGCGGATGAGTATGTATGCGGGTGAATATTTCTTCTCTGAAGTCTCACTAATACATACGCCTTCAGGCCCGACGGCTGGCAGGACCCCTTTGAGGCCCCCACCCTCGCCTATGATCTGGTCCGGCGCTTCGACCCCTACCACCCTGTAGCCGTCGTCCTCAACTGCCAAGACTACTACTTCAAGAAGTACACAGCCGGCGCGGACATCATCATGGAAGACGTCTACCCCATCGGCATCAACTCGACCTTCTCCAAGTGGGGCACGGCCTGCAACACGACCCTCGGCGACTGCGGCTGCGACAACTGCCAGGGCAACGTGCAGGACGTGTCCTCGCGCCTCGACGACCTGGCCGCCTACGAGCGGTGGGAGAACCTCTGGCCCAAGACCAAGATCCACAACCCGCAGAGCTTCCACGGCGAGGACTACTGGTTCCGCGACCCCAGCCCAGACGAGGAGCACGTCATGGCCCTGCTGGCGTTCAACCACGGCGCCCAGTCCATCATCTCGTGGGTCTACCCGACCAGCGACCTCCTCGGCGCCGCGCACGGGAAGTTGTCCAAGGTGGTTACCGCGTCGCCGGTGGTGGATTTCTTGGTTGGCGGCGATAGGCCGCGTCGGGTCGAGGTTTCGGTGTGCGGGATTGACGTGGTTGATGTGGCCTACTGGGTCGTGGGCAAGCAGATGCTGGTTTCTATCGTCAATGGCGGGTACGTCGATATCAACCACACCGTCACCGTCGCGGTGCCTAGTGCGACTAAGATTGTGGGCACCCCGTGGGGAAGCCTGGACTGGAAGGTGGTCGGTTCGGAACTCTCGGTGTCGCGGTTACCAGCACTTTCTACCAGCTTGTTGATTCTAGAGTAGGTGACTAGTGGAAGCAGGGAACAGATATCAACACTTCTGGCATACCTTACCTATCTCTCGCGGGTTTTGCTATTTTATGCGACTGTAACGCGAGGGACATGATGAGATCTTCTTCCCTTTAAACGGCCCCCTAATCCTCAGGTTCGGCTCCAGCGTAAGAAAGAAACGATTCGGCAAAGGGGCTCCCTTTGACACTGCTGAAGGTCCTTCCTTGGTGAAGGGACACGCCGCACTTGCTCCCGGAACGTGGTCAGTTGGCCGGTGA
>Ga0164242_10004657_pt1 | contig 15361 bp, 10 predicted proteins | sample OricomgcompostMG_FD_108783 | JGI IMG/M metagenome (GOLD analysis project Ga0164242, IMG submission 108783) | Miracle-Growth compost microbial communities from Emeryville, California, USA - Original compost - Miracle growth compost (MG) ... | reverse complement strand
GGCGGTCAGAGCGAAGGAGATCTCGGCACGAGAACTGCTCGACCTGCATCTGGACCGGATCGCCGAGCGCAACCCCGAGCTCAACGCGATCGTGTCGCTGGACGAGGAGCGCGCCCGGCAGGGTGCGGCGGCCGCCGACGAGGCGCTCGCCCATGGCGAGCAGGTCGGCCCGCTGCACGGCCTGCCGTTCGCGTTCAAGGACACCCACGCGGTGGCGGGCTGGCGGACGACGTACGGCTCGGTCCTCTTCGCCGACCACGTGCCAGACCGCGACGAGCTGATCGTCGAGCGGGTACGTCGGGCCGGCGTGGTGGTGATCGGCAAGACGAACGTGCCCGAGTTCGCCGCCGGCTCGCACACCTTCAACGCGCTCTTCGGCACCACGCTGAACCCGGTCGACCCGACCAGGTCGGCGGGCGGCTCCTCCGGCGGCGCGGCCTGTGCCCTGGCCGCCGGGATGGTGCCGCTGGCCGACGGGTCCGACATGGGCGGCTCGCTGCGCAATCCCGCGTCGTTCTGCGGGGTGGTGGGTCTGCGAGGCTCGCTGGGACGGGTGCCCGAGTGGCCGGCGTCCAACCACTGGGAGACGACGTCGGTGGGCGGCCCGATGGCCCGCAACGTCGGGGACCTTGCCCTGCTGCTGTCGGTGATGGCAGGTCCCGACCCCCGGGCGCCACAGGCGCTCGGGGACTCGGGCTCCGTCTTCGCCCCGCCGCTGCAGGGCTCACTGGCCGGCCTGCGGGTCGCGCTCGCGCCGGACCTCGACGGCGTCATCAGCGTCGACGAAGAGGTCGCGGGGATCGTCGCCTCCTCGGCCGACGCCTTCGCCGGCGCCGGTGCCCGGGTCACCGGCGCCGCGCCGGACCTGGCCACCGCCGACGACACCTTCAAGACGCTGCGCGCCTGGCACTTCCAGGCCAGGTTCGGTGACCTGTTGGCCGGGCACCGGGATGCCTTCAAGCCCTCGCTCGCGGCGAACATCGACGCCGGCGCCGGGCTCAGCGGCGCCGACGTGGCGCGTGCCTATGCCCAGCGCACCGGTCTCTCGGAGACCATGCGGATGTTCTTCGAGCAGCACGACCTCCTGGTGCTGCCGGCTGCCCAGGTCCCGCCGTTCCCCGCCGACCAGGAGTTCCCGACGACCGTCAACGGTCAGCCGATGGCGAGCTACTTGGACTGGATGAAGGCCGCCTACCTCATCACCGTCACCGGCTGTCCGGCCATCTCGGTCCCGTTCGGGACCACCCGGGACGGACTGCCGGTCGGGCTTCAGCTGGTGGCCGCGCACGGGCGCGACCGTTTCCTGCTCGAGACGGCCGCCGCTCTCGAGGAGCTTGTGGCCGTGCGGCAGTCGTTTGTGTGAGGTTGCTGTAAAGAAAGGCGGTCGTCGGCAATATCTGCCATGGAGTGGGCGGTCGAACTCGGCTTGAATCGTCCCATGGCAAGCACGCGTGGCATCCGGATCGGCATCGATACCGGCGGCACCTTCACAGACATCGTCGCCTTCGACGAGACCACCGGGGAGATCGTCACCACCAAGACCCCCTCCACGCCGAGCAACCCCGCGGACGGGTTCCTCGCCGGCATCGAGAAGGTGCTGGGGCTGCTCGGCGCCGACGGGTCGGCGATCGACGCGGTCAGCCACGGCACCACGGTGGCGACCAACCAGCTCCTCGAGGGAAAGGTCGACCGGCTCGGCTTCATCACCAACACCGGCTACGAGGCCATGTTGGAGATCGCCCGGCAGTCGGTGCCCGACGGCTACGGCAACAGCTACTTCTGGGTGAAGCCCGACCGGATCGTCCCCCGGGATCTGGTCAAGGGCGTCGCGGGCCGCCTGGACGTGAACGGCGACGAGGTGCGCCCGTTCGACGAGGATGCCGCCCGCGCGGTGGCCCGCTGGTTCAAGGCCCAGGGCATCAATACCCTCGGCGTCTGCTTCCTGCACGCCTACGCGAACCCGGTCCACGAGGAGCACATGCGCCGGGTGTTGCGCGAGGAGCACCCCGATGCGGTGGTCTCGCTCTCCAGCGAGGTGCTGCGCGAGTACCGCGAGTACGAGCGGGCCATGACCACCCTCGTCGACGCGGCGGTCAAGCCGCGGCTCTCGGCGTACGTGAACAACATCAAGGCGCGGCTCAACGGCCAGTTCGACGGGCACAGCGGCGACCGCACGATCCCGTTCTACGTGATGAAGTCCAACGGCGGCGTGCTGTCGGCCGACGAGGTCGTCCACCAGCCGATCACCACGGTCCTCTCCGGCCCGGCCGCCGGCGCCCTGGGCGCGGCCCTGATCGCGAAGGTCGCCGGCTTCGACAAGGTGCTCACCTCCGACGGCGGCGGCACCTCCACCGACGTCAGTGTGGTCATCGACGGCGAGCCGACCCTGACCACCGAGGGCTCGGTCGGCGCGTTCCCGTCCAAGATCCCGATGATCGACGTGGTCACCGTCGGCGCCGGCGGCGGCTCGATCGCCTGGCTGAGCCCCGAGGGAACTCTCAAGGTCGGCCCGCACTCGGCCGGCGCCGACCCCGGCCCGCTGTGCTACGCCAAGGGCGGCACCGAGGTCACCATCACCGACGCGCACGTCTTCCTCGGCAGGATCCCCCCGCACCTGCTCGGCGGCGAGATCCCGCTCGACGTCGACGCGGCCCGCGCCGGCATCGAGGAGCTCGCCAAGCAGCTCGGGCTGAGCCCGGAGGCCTGTGCGACGGGCATCTTGGAGATCTCGGCGTGGAACCAGGCCAATGCGCTGCGCCAGGTCACCGTCAAGCGCGGCCTCGACGTACGCGACTTCACGCTGACCACCTTCGGCGGCTCGGGCTCGCTGCTGCTGTGCCGGCTGATGGACGTGCTCGGCATCCCGACCGTCCTGGTCGCGCCGAACCCGGGCAACGTCTCGGCGTTCGGCCTGCTCACGGTCGACGTGAAGAACGACTACGTGCAGACCCACGTCGCCCTCGCCGACAAGCTCGACCCCACCGACGTCGCCCGCATCTACGACGGCCTCACCGAGCAGGCCGCGACGGCGCTGTCCAAGGAGGGCTTCACCGCGGACGAGCACCAGTTCGTCCGCACCGCCGACCTGCGCTACTTCGGGCAGGCGTTCGAGGTCCGAGTCACGGTGCCGGACGGCCCGGTCGACGCCGGCACGCTGGCGCAGGTGGCCGACCGGTTCCATGCCGAGCACCGGGCGCTCTACGGCTACGACTTCTCCCGGGACGCCTCCCAGCAGGTGGAATGGGTCAACCTCCGGGTCTCGGGCATCGGGCCGATCCAGCGGCCCGAGATCAAGCGGCACGAGCTCGGCGACGGCACCCTGCCGCCGGAGAAGGGCCGCCGTCAGGTCTGCTTCGACGCCGGCGAGGGGTACGTCGACACCCCGGTGCTGTGGCGCCCCGACCTGCGCCCCGGAGCCGTCGTCGAGGGGCCGGCGATCATCGAGGAGTTCGGCTCCACGGTGCCGCTCCACCCGGGCTTCGACGCCCGGATCGACGAGTTCTTGAACATCATCGTCACCCGCGCCGGCTCCCAGGCCGATTCCAAGGAGAGCAACTGATGTGCACCAGCTCGACCGGCGTCGTCACCACCGGTGTGACCGCCAACCCCGGCGGCGTCGACGGCGCGAGCCGTCGCGCGCCCACCAAGTTCCCCTTCGGCCATCTCACCGATGACGCCGGCGCCAGCGCCGACCCGGTGCTGGTGGAGATCGTGCAGGGCTCGCTGGCCAGTGTCGAGATGGAGGTCGAGACAGCCATCGGGCGCACCAGCCGCAGCCCGATGATCCGCGACGCCCACGACTTCCGGGCCGGCATCCACGATCGGCTGCTGCGCAAGCTCACCGGCCGCTCCTACTCGGCCCTGGTCCACCCCGTGGCGCGCGACTTCCCGATCGAGGAGATGCGGGAGGGCGACGTGTTCTTCCACAACGACGTCTACCAGTCCGAGGGCGGCATCGGGCACCTGCCCGACCTGTGCGTCACCGTGCCGGTCTTCGCCGGTTCCCAGGGCGAGCGCCGCGTGGTGGCCTTCGTCCAGGCGTTCGGCCACCACGACGACATCGGCGGCGCCGTGCCGGGCTCGATGCCCTCGCACGCCACCAGCGTCTTCGAGGAGGGCCTGATGGTCCCGCCGATCCGGCTCTGGGACGCGGGCGTTCCCAACCGGGCGGCGCTGTCGATCATGACCCGCAACTCGCGCATGCCGGAGTCGCTCGCCGCCGACCTGGACGCCGAGTGCAGCGCCTGCCTGATGGGCGCGCGCCGGCTCGGGGAGCTGTTCGACAGGTACGGCGTGGAGACGGTCGAGTCCTGCTTCGACGCGATCATCGGCCGCACCACCGAGACCTACCGGCGCGAGATTCTCGGCAAGATCCCGGTCGGCACCTGGACGTGGGAGGACTACGCGGAGCACGACGGGGTCGACGACCCCAAGCTGCACACCCAGCGGATCACGCTGACCCGCACCGCCGTCGACGACCCGGAGGGCGAGCGCCTGATCCTCGACTTCGGTGGCACCAGCCCGCAGGCCAAGGGCCCGATCAACCACGTCGGCGACGCCAGCGACGGCGTCTTCCTCAAGAAGTGGCTGGCCCCGGTGCTGCGCAACCTGGCCGACACGCCGGAGCGCATGGCCGAACTGGACGTGAACGAGGGCATCGTGCCGCTGATCGAGATGCGGTTCCCGCCGCCGGGCACCCTGCTCACGCCGGTCTTCCCGGCGCCGACCAACGCCCGCACCTTCGTGATCCTGCGCCTGCTCGGCGTGCTGGCCGGCGTGGTGGCCAAGGCCGTCGACGGCAAGATGCCCGCCGACCAGGAGACCATCCGCTACACCGGCGTGTACGGGGACGACCTCGAGGGCCGGCCGTACCTGATGCGCGAGGTCCTCGGCGGTGGTTCCGGTGGCCGCTACTACGCCGACGGCGAGGACACCATCCACGTCGTACCCGACTCGCGGAACCTGCCGACGGAGTTCACCGAGGCCCGGTTCCCGTTCCGGGTGGAGTCGCTCTCGCTGGCCGTTGACAGTGGCGGCGCGGGCACGTTCCGCGGTGGTCTCGGCTACGAGAAGCACATCCGGATGCTCAAGGACGGGCACTTCATGTCCATCGCGGACCGCTCGATCCTGGCCTGCTGGGGCGTGAAGGGCGGTCTGGCGGGCAAGCCGTTCCAGGTCACCATCGACCCCGGCGGCCCGAACGAGCGCCAGGTCGACGCCCTCGCCGATGCCGAGGAGGTGCGCGCCGGCGAGGTGATCCGGATCCGCACCACCGGCGGTGGCGGCTGGGGCGACCCGCTCGACCGCGACCCGCAGCTGGTCGTGCGCGACGTGGTCTGGCGCAAGGTCTCGCCCGAGGCGGCGCTCGCCGACTACGGCGTGGTGCTCACCGGCTCGTTGGACGATGACACCCTCGGCTACGACGCGACAGCGACGGCCGCCGAACGCTCCGCCCGACCCTCGGCCAGCGAGGCGTTCTTCGATCGCGGACCCGGCTACGCCCGGCTCGCGGACGGTGCGCCGTATGCAGAGGCCGACCGGGTGTGACGCGCATCGCGATCATCGGCGGGCGCGGCAAGACCGGTGCCTCGGTCTCGGCCGCGCTCGCCCGCCGCGAGACCGAGGCGGTCGCGCTCGGCCGCGCCGACGACCTCGGTACCGCGCTGGCCGGATGCACCGCCGCGTACCTCATCGCACCGAACATGCACCCGGACGAGCCGGGCTACGTGTCGGGTGCGCTCTCGGCGCTGCTGGCAGCGGGGGTGCCGAGGGTGGTCTACCACTCGGTCGCCTCGCCCTACCTCCCCCAGATGGCCCACCACGTGGGCAAGGCCGTCTCCGAGGACCTGGTGCGCCGCTCCGGGCTGACCTGGACCATCCTGCAGCCGGGAGCCTATCTGCAGAACCTCGACCTCTCCGCCGACCTGGAGGTGCCCTACGACCTCGACGCGGTCTTCGGCTTCGCCGACCTCGCCGAGGTGGGCGAGGCCGCCGCGAGGGTGCTGACCGAGCCCGGCCACGCCGGGGCCACCTACGAGCTGGCCAGCCGGGTCGCGACCGTACGACAACTTGCCCAGGAGGCGGGCGTGGCCGCCGTCCGGGTGCCCAACACCGCGACCGGCCCGCTCGGCGCGATGTTCGCCTACTACGACAGACACGGCCTTCCGGTCGGGACGAAGATCCTCGACCTTCTGCTCACGAGGAGTGCGGCATGAGAGTACTGGTGGCGCTGGGCGGGAACGCCATGACCAACCCGCAGGGTCGTGCCCGCGAGGATGACCAGATCGCCGCGGCGACGGCCGCGATGGAGGCGGTGGCCGAGCTCGTCGCCCAACACGTCGAGGTGGCGATCACTCATGGCAACGGCCCCCAGGTCGGCAACCTCCTGGTCAAGAACGAGCTGGCCGCCGAGGTGGTGCCGCCGGTGACCCTCGACTGGTGCGGGGCGCAGACCCAGGGCACCCTCGGGCTGATCCTGATGAACGCCCTCGAGACGGCGTTGCGTCGGCACGGTGTGCAGCGCCGGGCCGCCGCGCTGGTGACCCGGACCCGGGTCGATCGCGACGACCCCGGCTTCACCCGGCCGACCAAGCCGATCGGGCGCTTCCTGTCGCGCGAGGAGGCAGCCGTGCTGATCGAGCACGGCGAGATCTGGGAGGACCGGGGGGAGAAGGGCTGGCGCCGGGTCGTGGCCTCTCCGGAACCGCTGGAGATCCTGGACGCGTCGGCGGTCCAGGCACTGGTGGAGGCCGGCTTCGTGGTGATCGCCAACGGTGGCGGCGGCATCCCGGTGGTCCGGGACGAGAACGGTGACCTGCGCGGCGCCGAGGCTGTCATCGACAAGGACCTCGGTGCGGCCCTGCTGGCCCGCACGGTCGAGGCCGACGTGCTCGTGATCGCCACCGACGTACCGCATGCGGTGCTCCATTACGGCACTGCGGAGGCGAGGGACGTCGGCACGGTGAGCGTGAGCCAGATGCGCGACTACATCGCCGAGGGGCACTTCGCCAGCGGTTCGATGGGCCCCAAGGTCGACGCCGCCTGCCGTTTCGTCGAGGCGGGTGGCCAGCGAGCGGTCATCACCGATCTGACCAGCCTCACCCAGGCGGTCGTCGCCGGTGCCGGCACCATGATCGTGGCCGACGAGCAATTGTCATAAGGTGACGTCGGCCAAGCGAGCAGATGGCACGATCTGCCATTCATCCGGCCTCGAATCGTCGGTAGCGTCATGCCGGTGGCTTCGGAAAATGCTGGCCCTCTGGCCGACCTGTTGGTGCTCGACCTGACCCGTGCGCTCGCCGGACCGCACGCGGCGATGATGCTGGGCGACCTGGGCGCCCGGGTGATCAAGATCGAACCGCCGGCGGGCGACGACACCCGCTCCTGGGGACCGCCCTTCGTCGGGCCCGAGGACGCCCGGGAGTCGACGTACTTCCTCTCCGCGAACCGCAACAAGGAGTCGCTGGTCCTCGACCTGAAGGACGAGGCCGACAAGGACGTCCTGGCCCGGCTGGTCGAGCGCGCGGACGTGCTGATGGAGAACTACCGGACCGGCGTCCTGGACCGGCTCGGCTTCCCGGTCGAGCGGCTGCACCAGCTCAACCCGCGGCTCGTCGTGCTCAGCATCACCGGGTTCGGCCACGACGGGCCGGAGGGCAGCCGGGCCGGCTACGACCAGATCGCCCAGGGCGAGGGCGGCCTGATGTCGCTCACCGGCGCCGCCCGACCCACCAAGGTCGGCGTCCCGATCGCCGACCTGCTCGCCGGCATGAACGGCGCCTTCGGCGTGCTGGCCGCGTTGCACGAGCGGGAGCAGACCGGGTGCGGTCGGGTGGTGCGGACCTCGCTGCTGGCCGGCATGGTCGGCGTACACGCCTTCCAGGGCACCAAGTGGACGGTGGCCGGCGAGGCTCCGGGGCTGGCCGGCGACCACCACCCCTCGATCGCGCCCTACGGCCTGTTCGCCACCGCCACCGCGCCGATCCAGATCGCATGCGGCTCCGAGGGTCTGTGGCGGGCGCTGTGCGGCGCCCTCGGCCTGGACCCGGCCGAAGAGGGCTTGGCCACCAACCCGGAGCGGGTGGCGCACCGCGACGACCTGGTCGACAAGCTCGAGCGGCTCTTCGCGGCGCAGAGCGCCGAGCACTGGCTCGCCCTGCTCGCCGACGCCGGTGTGCCGTCGGGGAAGGTGCGCTCGCTCGACGACGTCTACGCCTGGGAGCAGACCCGCTCCCAGGGCCTGCTGCTGGCGGTCGACCACCCGACCCTGGGGCCGATCGAGCTGCCCGGCTCGCCGCTGCGCTTCGACGAGAACGCCTACTCCGGGGGTCGGCCCTCGCACGACGCGCCGCCGACGTTGGGACAGCACAACGCCTCCATCCGGGCCTGGCTCGCGTCCGAGACCGCTCGCACGGACCTGTGAGCGCCGCCACGCCGCGGCTACGCTGATCGCGAACCGGCATCCAGGGGGTCCGATGGTTCAGGGCGAGTTGCAGGCGCGCCGTCTGGAGGCGGTCCGCGCCTGGACGGCATTCGTGGAGCAGGACGACCTCGCCGTCGCCGTACGCCCCGACATCCTGTCCAGCTGGACCCGTTCCGGCGCCGCGGTCCGGGCCGACGTCCGCGAGGCGCCGCTGGCCGACGAGTCCGACACCGCCGCCTACTGGCGCGACTCGCCGCTGCAGGCGGCAGTGGAGCGGGTGGAGGAGGAGCTGCGGCGTACGGCGGAGGACGGCGACCTGGTGATCGCGGTAACCGACCCGGACACCCGGATCCTGTGGACCTACGGCGGCCGGGTGATGCGCCGCCGGGCCGAGACGGTCAACTTCGTGCCCGCCGGCCGGTGGGACGACGAGTCGGTCGGCACCAATGCCCTGGACCTGGCGCGGCGCAATGACGCGCCGGCGATGGTCTTCAGCGCCGAGCACTACGCCGAGGTGGTGCACAACTGGGTGTGCTGGGCGGCGCCGGTGCACGACCCGGTGACCGGCGCCCAGCTCGGCGTGATCGACCTTTCCACCACCTGGGACCGCACCCACCCGATCGGGCTGGCGACCGCCCGGGTGACGGCTCGACTGATCGAGACCGCACTGCCGCACCGCTCGGGGCCGCCGCACGAGCCGGAGTCGAGCCTGGCCGCCGGCCTGGTGATGACCCTGCTCGGCACGGCCGAGACCCGCGTCGACGGGCAGCGCTTGCTGCTGAACCGCCGCCAGACCGAGATCCTCGCGCTGCTCGCGCTCCACCCCGAGGGGCTCTCCCTCGAGCAGCTGCACGCGATGCTCTACGGCGACCAGGCGGTCACGTTCTCCACCCTCAAGGCCGAGGTCTCCCATCTGCGGCACGCGCTCGGCGGCCAGCTCGCCTCGCGGCCCTACCGGCTGCTGATGCCGACGGCCACCGATGTGGAGCACGTCCTCAACCTGATCCGCCGGGGCCAGGTCGTCGCCGCGGTGGAGGCCTACGGTGGCGACCTGCTGCCCGGCACCAACAGCCCGGCACTGACCGAGCTCGGCGAGTACGTCGCGGTGGCGCTGCGCGAGGCCCTGCTCGACCGCCCCGAGCCGGACGCCGTGCTGCGCTACGCCGAGCTCGCGCCCCACGACACCGCGGTGGTGGAGGCCGCGCTGCGCGCGCTCGCCGAGCAGGCCGGCGGCCGCCCGCATCCCGCCGTGCCGCTGCTCAGGGCCCGGTTGGCGGCTGCTCGCTGAGCAGCCCGAGCAGGTCGGCGACGGTCCGCAGGCCGACCAGCACCTCGGCGAAGCTGGTGCTCAGTGGCGAGAGCCCGACCCGCAGGCCCTGCGGCGGCCGGAAGTCCGGGATCACGCCCCGCTCCCACAGCCGGGCGGTCACCTCCCGGAAGTGGGCATGGTCGAAGGTGACGTGCCCGCCTCGGACCGCCGGGTCGCGCGGCGAGGCGAGCTCGACACCATGCGGAGCGAGCAGTGCGTCGTACACCTCGATGGCGAAGTCGGTCAGCGCGACCGACTTGGCCCGCACCGCAGCGATGCCGGCGGTCTCGAGGAGGTCGAGCATGCCGCGCATCGGCACCATCGCGAGGATCGGCGGCGTACCGCTGAGGAATCGCCGGACGCCGCTGGCCGGCTGATAGCGATCGCCCATGGCGAACGGGTCGGCTGCGCCCATCCAGCCCTGGATGGGCTGGCGCAGCCGGTCGTGCAGGCGAGCCGCGACGTACCCGAAGGCAGGCGAGCCGGGGCCACCGTTGAGGTACTTGTACGTGCAGCCCACCGCGACGTCGACGCCGGCCGCGTCCAGGGCGACGTCGAGGACGCCGACGGAGTGGCACAGGTCCCACAGCACCAGCGCGCCGGCGTCGTGGGCCGCGGCGGTGATGCCCGGCAGGTCGGCGACCCAGGCGGATCGGTAGGAGACGTGGCTGAGCAGGACCAGTGCGGTGCGCTCGCCGAGCACCTCGCGCACCTGGTCGAGCGTGACGCCGGTACGCCGATCGGCGGTGAGCCACCGCACCGTCGCACCCAGCTCCTCGGCCAGCCCCTGGACCACGAACCTGTCGGTCGGGAAGTCCTCGGCACAGGCGACGATCTCGTCACGGCCCGGCTGGGCGTCGAGTACGGCGCGCGCCAGCTTGTAGAGCAGCACGCTGGTCGAGTCGCCGACCACCGTCTGGCCGGCGGCGGCGCCGAGCAGCACCCGCCCGATCCGGTCGCCGAGCTGCGTCGGCGCGTCCATCCACTGCTCGTCCCAGGCCCGGATCAGCCTCTCGCCCCATGCGTCGTCCACCAGCCCGGTGAGGGCCTGGCGGGTGACGTGCAGGGGTCGGCCGAGTGAGTTGCCGTCGAGGTAGGCGGCGACGCCGTCGCCGAGCACGAATGCGTCCCGATGGTGCCGCAGCGGGTCGGCGGCATCGAGTGCGGCGGCCCGGTGGGCAAGCTGTCCGGTGAGCCGGTCGGTCACGGCGTCTCCTGGGTGGTGAGGCGGGTCGCGGACGCGAGCCAGGCGATCAGCTCTTCGGCGGTGCGCGGGCGCGGTAGCGGTGAGACAAGTGTCCGCTCCGGCGTCATCGCGTCGGGCGCCTCGAGCGGCCCGAGCACCGCCTCGAGGAGCTCCTCGCCGGTGAGCCCGGCCTGCTCCAGCAGCCGGATCTCGGCGGCGTTCGGCCCGACCGGGGCCGGGCCGTTGCCCAGGTCGGTGCCGTAGACCACGGTGCCGCCGTGCTCGCGGAATCGGCGGACGTTGTCGATCGCCACCGCGCGGCCGGCCTCGTCGTGGATCGCAAGCGTGGAGATCCACGTCGTCGTCGCGGCGCGCGACAGGACCTCGTCGGGCAGGGTCTCGGTCCACGGCGCGTGCACCAGGACGTCGGCGCCGGCGTTGATCGCCCGCGCGGCCTGGCCGGGGCCCTCGGCGTGCACGAGCGCAGGCAGGTCGGCGTCGTGCGCAGCGGCGACGAGTGCGTGCAGTACGTCGTCGGGCAGCATCGGCATCGCCGTGTGCAGGGTGATCTTGAGCGCGTCGAAGCCCTGCCCGGCCAGCTCCGCGACCGCCGCCCGGGCGGCGGCGCCGTCGACCACCGGCCGGACCGCGTCCGCCGGAGCCCACGACCGGCCGCTCGGGTAGCCGCCGGGTGCGGTGTGGAACGGCCCGACCGCGCGCACCACCACGTCGCCGGGCGGCCGGCGGCGCCAGGCGGCGGCCTGCGCCGGCGACCAGCCGAGGTCGTGCACCTCGACCAGCGGGCCGGCGCGCAGCGGGCCGTGGTCGACCAGGCCGAGGTGGACGTGACGGTCGATCACGCCCGGCAAGGCCGTCGACCGGGCCGTCACCCGATCTCCGTGCGCACCGCGTAGAGCTCGGGGAAGAAGGTCAGGTCGAGGGCGCGCTTGAGGAAGTCCACCCCCGACGAGCCGCCGGTGCCCCTCTTGAAGCCGATCGTGCGCTGCACGGTGCGCAGGTGCCGGAAGCGCCACAGCTGGAAGGCGTCCTCGAGGTCGACCAGGTCCTCGCAGGTGGCGTAGGCGGCCCAGTGCGTGGCGGTGTCGCGATAGATCTCGGTGAAGACCGGCAGCAGGTCGTCGTGCTGCACCCACGGCCGGCTCACGTCGCGCTCCAGCACCTCGCGGGGCACCGGGTGGCCCTGGCGGGCGAGCAGCTGGAGGAACGCGTCGTACACCGTCCGCGAGCTCAGCAGCTCGCGCAGCACCGCCTGCGCCTCGGCGTCGCCCTCGAAGACCTTCAGCATGCCCGGGTGCTTGTTGCCCAAGATGAACTCCACGCAGCGGTACTGTGCCGACTGGAAGCCCGACGAGGAGGCCAGTACGCCGCGGAACTCGGCGTACTCGCTCGGCGTCAGGGTGGCCAGCGTCGACCACTGCTCGGTGAGCGTGCGGAAGATGTGCTTGACCCGGGCCAGGCCCTTGCGGGCTCGGTGGACGTCGTCGGCGTCGAGGTGGTCGCGAACCGCCCGCAGCTCGTGCAGCACCAGCTTGAACCACAGCTCGGTCGTCTGGTGCTGGATGATGAACAGCAGCTCGTCCGGGTGGTCGCTGAGCGGGCGCTGTGCGGACAGCAGCCGGTCGAGCCCGAGGTAGCCGCCGTAGGTCATCGCCGCGGCGAGGTCGGTGCGTACCCCCTCCTCGAGCGGCCGCAGGCCCTCCTCGTGCGCGCCCATCACTGTCCCTCCCGCCGTGGTCGGCACCCGGCCGGCGTCACCGACCGGCGACCAACCGATGCCCAACCGATGCCACCTAGTGTGACCTGGACCATATCCGAGGCGCCGCTCAGGAGTGCTCATGACCCGGATCAACCTCACCGTCGACGGCATGCGGGTCGCCGACGACATCGAGCCGCGGCTGCTGCTGGTGCAGTACCTGCGCGAGAAGCTCGGCAAGACCGGCACCGTCATCGGGTGCGACACCAGCAACTGCGGGGCCTGCACCGTCCACCTGGACGGGCAGTCGGTGAAGTCCTGCAACGTGCTCGCCGTCCAGGCCGACGGCCATGAGGTCACCACCATCGAGGGCCTGGCGGCAACGGCCGGCGGCAACGGCCAGCTGCACCCGGTCCAGGAGGCCTTCCGTGAGTGCCACGGTCTGCAGTGCGGCTTCTGCACGCCCGGGATGATCATGCAGAGCGTCGATCTCCTCAACCACAACCCGCACCCCACCGAGGAGGAGATCCGGCTCGGCCTCGAGGGCAACCTGTGCCGCTGCACCGGCTATCACAACATCGTCCGGGCGGTGCAGTACGCCAGTGGCCAGCTGGCCGCCGGCATCGACGGACGCGGTGCCGCCGAGGAGGTGACTCCGGCATGACCGCCGTGGAGACCCCTCCGGAGACCAAGGAGATCGGCCGCGACCGGCGCCGCAAGGAGGACGCCCGGCTGATCACCGGACGGACGCGGTGGACCGACAACATCACCCTGCCCGGGACGCTGCACCTGGCGTTGGTGCGCAGCCCGTTCGCGCACGCCCGCGTCACGGGCATCGACGTGAGCGCGGCCAAGCAGGCCGTCGGGGTGGTCGAGGTGGTCACCGCCGCCGACCTCGGGGACGCGCTCGGCGGATGCATCAACGCCTGGCCGATCACCCCCGAGCAGAAGACGCCGGACCACCCGCCGATCGCCGGTGACCGGGTGTGCTTCGCGGGCGAGGTCGTCGCGGTGGTGGTCGCCCGCTCGGCCGCCGAGGCCCGCGACGCCGCCGAGCTCGTCGAGGTCGACTACGAGCAGCTGCCGGCGGCGCTCGACCTCAAGGAGGCCGCCGCGGCCACCGCGGAGAACGGCGGAGCGCTGGCCCATCCCGACCTCGGCACCAACAAGTCGGCGTACTGGGTCTTCGACAGCGCCCAGGCGGGCACCGGCGGCGACGTCGAGGAGGCGATCGCGGAGGCGCGCACCGGCGGGGTCCTGCTGGAGCGGGAGTACCGCCAGCAGCGCCTCATCCCGGCGTTCATGGAGCCGCGCAGCGTCGTCGTGGACCCGACCGGTGAGCAGATCACGATGTGGTCGGCCACCCAGATCCCGCACGTGCTGCGCTTCGCCCTGGCCGCCACCACCGGCGTGCCGGAGTCGAAGATCCGGGTGATCGCGCCCGACGTGGGCGGTGGCTTCGGCGGCAAGCTGCAGCAGACCCCCGAGGAGATGATCGTCTTCGCGCTGGCGCGCCGGCTGGGCAAGCCGGTCAAGTACACCGAGACCCGCTCCGAGTCGCTGATGAGCGGCCACCACGGCCGCGACCAGTGGCAGAAGCTCACCCTGGCGGCGACCAAGGACGGCCGGGTGACCGGGCTCAAGGTCGAGCTGCTCGCCGACCTCGGCGCCTACGTGGCGCTGGTCGGCGGCGGAGTTCCGGTGCTGGGGGCGTTCATGTTCAACGCCATCTACAAGTTCCCGGCCTACCACTTCGGCTGCCAGACGGTCCTCACCAACAAGACCTGGACCGACGCCTACCGCGGCGCCGGGCGGCCGGAGGCCACCTTCGCCATCGAGCGGATGATGGACGAGCTCGCGGCCGAGCTGGGCATGGACCCGCTCGAGGTGCGGCAGCGGAACTGGATCACCCACGAGGAGTTCCCCTTCACCACCGTCGCGGGCCTGGAGTACGACTCGGGCAACTACGAGGCGGCCACCGCGCGGGCCAGGGAGATGTTCTCCTACGACGACCTGCGCGCCGAGCAGCGCCGCCGCCGGGAGTCAGGCGACCCGGTGCAGCTCGGCATCGGGGTGAGCACTTTCACCGAGATGTGCGGGCTGGCGCCCTCACGGGTGCTGGGCAGCCTGGACTACGGCGCCGGCGGCTGGGAGCACGCCAGCATCCGGATGCTCGCCACCGGCAAGGTCGAGCTGGTCACCGGAGCGAGCGCCCACGGCCAGGGCCACGAGACCGCCTTCAGCCAGATCGTCGCCGACCGGCTCGGGATCCCGTTCGAGGACATCGAGGTGCTGCACGGCGACACCCAGATCGCGCCCAAGGGGATGGACACCTACGGCTCGCGGTCGCTGGTGGTCGGCGGCGAGGCGGTGGTCCGGGCGGCCGACAAGGTGATCGAGAAGGCCAAGCCGATCGCGGCCCACCTGTTGGAGGCGAGCGTCGACGACCTCGAGTTCAAGGACGGCCGCTTCGGCGTGCGGGGCACCGACACCGCAGTGGCGCTGACCGAGGTCGCGCTGGCCACCTTCGCGGCGCACAACCTGCCCGACGGCGTCGAGCCGTCCTTGGACGCCGAGGCGACGTTCGACCCGGTGAACTTCAACTTCCCCCACGGCACCCACCTGTGCGCCGTCGAGGTCGACACCGAGACCGGGCAGGTGCGGATGCGCAAGTACACCTGCGTCGACGACGTCGGCGTCATCATCAACCCGCTGATCGTCTCCGGGCAG
>Ga0164242_10004656_pt1 | contig 15363 bp, 12 predicted proteins | sample OricomgcompostMG_FD_108783 | JGI IMG/M metagenome (GOLD analysis project Ga0164242, IMG submission 108783) | Miracle-Growth compost microbial communities from Emeryville, California, USA - Original compost - Miracle growth compost (MG) ... | reverse complement strand
CCACTTACTCAAGTGCCCCTTTGCCTAATACGCTTCTACCTGGTACGAACTGACCTCCCGATTCTCAGCGGAAAAAGCAATTCCTACAGCCAGTTTTTTCTCTTATCTGCCGTGTAAGGCTGCAGATAACCCTTTTCTTTGATCTGCTGCAGGGCCTCTTCTGCTGTGCCGTCCAGTTTTAATTCTAATACATAGATATACCGGTCTGTCATGACCACTACATCACACCTGCCTTTAGCGCTATGGACCTCAGTATAAACATCTACACCGGTTAGTTTGAAGGTTAAAAAGGTGATAATCGTAAAAATGGATTCTTTCCCGGCATTCCAGTGATCATAGGGGATAGAGCCAATTAAGGTATTCAACTGCCCTATTAGTGCAGGCACATCTCCATTTCTGAGCGCAGTTTTTATTTTAGCAACATGAGCTATGGAACCGACGGGATAGGTCTCCCGGTAGGAACTGAGGAGCCCATCTAAAAAAACTGGCTTTTACCTCCCTATTTGGAAAACCGAGTTCATAAATATCACCATCTGACGAGATGCGTTTTATCGTTAGGTAACCCGTTTGGAATAAAAGCGCACCCGGAGAGGGTTTTTCAATATTTAGGTCCGACAATTCCAGCCTTCCCATCTCGATGCTTTCTATGTCATATAAGGCCATCTTTTTAAGTATTTTAAATAGAAAGCTCGGTGTGCCGGTTTCAAACCAATAATTCTGAAATTCAGGCTCGATCATGAAATTCAGCAGCGAAAAAGGGTTATATACGCTAGTTTTTATGTTCCAAGAATAGCCATTATACCAGTCTTTTATTTGTACCAATATATCCGGTCTTTCTTTTTTGAGTTCAGCGATCTCCGGGGCGAAATTTTCTTCCAGTTCTGCTTGCGTTATGCCTGCAATGGCACCATACTGCGTTGACAATGTGATATTACGCAGATTATTGAGATCAGAAAAAACACTTACCCGGCTAAATTGGCTTACACCGGTCATCAAAAGGAAACGAATATGTGCATCACTATCTTTTAAAATGGAATAAAAACTCTTCATAATGGAACGATTGGCTTCCATCGTTTCAGGGTCCTCCAAAAAGTCTATGATTGGTTTGTCATATTCATCAATCAGAATAACCACTTGGCCTATTTGACTAGCCTTTTCAATCAGTTCCCTGAATAGATCCTTTATATTATCACCCGTTATTTTTACACCGAGTCTTTCGCCGTTCCTGTCCAGCCCTCGTTTAATAGCCTCGCTAAGCCCTACTTCTTTATAGGGCAACTCGGCAAAACTTATATGGATAACAGGGTGCTTTTCCCGCCAGTCCCATCTGTCTTGGATCCATAAGCCGTCAAAAAGTTCCTTGTTACCGCTAAAAAGCTCATCAATGGTGCTCACAAGCAGGCTTTTACCAAATCGCCTTGGCCGGCTCAGAAAATAATACTGACCAGACTGAATTAGTCGGTGGATGATCTCTGTCTTATCAATATATAGATAGCCACCTTTCCGGATTTTCCGAAAACTTTGAATGCCGATGGGGTATTTTCTTGACATATAGCGAAGATACGAATATTCCCGGCTGGCACCTCAAAATATGATTTGCCACCGTTTGCCAAAAAAAATTAACGGTGCATGCAACCTTTATTAACTTGCGCTCGTCTTATTAAAACAGAGACATGAGCAAAGCAAACATTCATACACTGGAGAATCTGATAGAGGGCTGCATCAATAACGAGCATGCTGCTCAAAGAGCGATGTACCAGATTTTTGCAGCCAGGATGTATGTGATATGTCTGAGGTACGGCAAAACTAAAATGGTGGCTGAGGAACTATTACAGACGGGTTTTGTAAAAGTTTTTAAATCCATTGTCCATTTTAGAAAGGAGGGCTCTTTGGAAGGCTGGATCAGGCGTGTGATGGTAAATACGGCGATTGAATATTACAGGCAGGCCGTGAAAATGATGCCTACCGAGACGTTGACAGAAAGTTTTGACCGTGCCGGTCATGAGCAATCAGGGCTCGATCAGTTAGCCCTGGAAGATTTACTGGCTTTAATTGCCGGGCTTCCGGATGGATACAGAATGGTATTTAATATGTATGCGATTGAGGGATTTTCTCATAAAGAGATCGCAGATAAACTGGGTATTACAGAGGGGGGCAGTAAATCGCAACTCTCCAGGGCAAGGCAGCTATTGCAGCTTGCCATAAAAAAAAGACAGGAGGTGGAATATGCAAGACTTGAAAAATAACACCCATCCTTCAGACGGAAAGGACACGAACAGACTGGATCAGGACTTCAGGCGTCTGTTGTCAGACGCTGAGTTAACGCCTGATGCGGAGTTGTTGGATCAGATAATGGATCGCCTGGCTAGTGAGCAGCCGGTACTGAAGCAAGAGGTCACGGAGATTAAAACGCAGACAGCACCCGACATGTTCAGCAAGGCCAGCAAGGTCCGCCAGCTGCGTAAAAGGTTTTCTTATGCGGCAGCCATTGTGGGTATATTAGTGGTACTGTCTATCGGTATTAAAGAATTAACGCGTCCGGACTCAGTGGTAATCACTGCTTCTACTGCTGACAGCGGGCTGGCCAGCACAAAGCCTGATAAGGCCGCAGATGCTACTGCCCCGACTGCGGTAAGTGTCCAGGGAGGCAATGCATCTAAGACAGAAAACGGTCTGGTAGCAGCAAAGGCCGCAGGCCTCAAAGCCACTGAAAACCTCAAAAACGCAGACAGGACCGTTAAAGCAGCAGCAGACCTGCAGGGCAATAATCGTAATATTAACAATAACAACGCTGTGGCAACGGCGGTAAGCCCCTTACATCAGGCTTCCCGGTCAAAACAGGGGGGGAATCCAGCTGTCAGCGCCAAGGCGGCAGACCTGGCAAAAATAAATCCTTCCACAGCCACCTCTTTGAAAGCTGGCGTGGAAAATAAAGCACTGGCCATAGCAGATGCGAACAGCGCCAAAACGGTCACTGCCCTAAAAGAAATTGCAACTAGTCAGCCGGCAAAAGTAGCGCATGGGGACGCGGCAGCTACGGCGCTCGCGGTTAATGCCTCCGGGACAGCGGAGCCGGTAATCTCAGATAATAACAGGCAGGTGACCGGGCAAAGTGAGCACACCGCTTTAACGGATCAGGCAGCTGTCACCCGAAATAACGAAGTAGCGCTTACTACTGCTACAGAGACGGACAGAGCGGCTGAACGAAGCACCGGCAAAAGAAGAAACCGCGGCATTTTAAAGGGCTTTGTTGATAAACTGGCCACCACTGCCCAGGCCATTTCTGAAGAAGTTGTCAGTCAGGATGAAGATAAAACAGTAATTAATGTTGGCGTCTTTGCCATTACAACCTACAAATAATTAAATAATCACCATATAAAATCAATTGTATGAATAGAGTGTTTTTCATCACTTTAATGGCCATGATATGCCATGTCAGCCTGGCTCAGGATACTGATTCGACCAGTAAACTCAGAGAAGGGAAGGGGGAATCTATTGTTACCATCAACGGAACAGACAAAGAGGGGAAACCTAAAACGACCCGGGTCAGAGTGAATTTTGTCCGCCATTCCAAAAATGCCTACTTCGGTATTGATCCGACCCTGGAATTTGGCTGGAACCGTTTTATGGACCATGGTAAACTGAAAGTAGGTGCCGGCAACAGTGATTTAAGATTGGATAAAGGTCCGGAATTTGCCTTTTATCCTGTTGTGGGCGGCGTCTATCTGGATAAAAAGCATGTCTTGAAACTCTCTACCGCACTGGGTGTCACCTGGAATACTTATCATTTTGAGAAAGATATCACGCTGCAAAAGGGGCAGGATCAATTAACCTATACCATAGACGAGGATAAGCATTTTTCCAAAAACCTGCTGCGTAGTAAATATCTGACCATGCCGCTGATTTTTTCAATCTACCCCATCGCCAAAAGTTCTTTCCAGATTAATCTGGGGGCAGAAGGGGGTATTCTGATCGGTGCTAAAACCAAACAAATCAGCAAGGAAGACGGTAAAGTGAAGGTTAACGGCTCCTTTAATCTAAATCCTGTCCGTTACGGCCTGCGCTTTGGTCTGGGTACGGAAGAAGTAAATATATATGCAAAATATTATATGTCAGATGTATTTGCCACGGGTGAAGGACCTAAGGACTTTAATACGGTAGCGATTGGCATTAATATCGGTTTCTTTTAAGGTAGAAACGCTGTAAAAGAATTTTCCATTTTATCCAGAACATACTGCTATGGCAGGAAGGACCGGCACTTTTACCGATAAGGGAAAGGCCGGCCTTTTATTTTTTGCTTATGTGGAACCGGCCTTAAGGGAGTCCGGGGTTTAATCCAGGAGTTCGGGCGGATTTATGTAATTTTGTACCGTAAATAATTTACTAAGAAGCCATGAGCAAGCCGGATTTTAATTTTGATAACTGGGAGAGACGTTCTTTAGACCGCAAAAAGATCTATGCCCAGCGTCTGGCTAAAATCGACAAAAAGGCCACACTTCGCAGGTTGCCGGAGCTGCACAGGCAGGCTTTTGAATTGGTGGACTGCCTGAGCTGTGCCAGATGCTGTAAGCATTATTCCCCCCGGTTTAAAATGCCGGATATTAAACGGATTGCCAAAGTGCTGGGGATGAAAGAAACCCAGTTTATCACGACCTATTTAAATATGGATGAGGAGGGGGATTATGTTGTAAAAACCTCCCCCTGTCCTTTTTTAGAACAGGATAACACTTGCCGGATATATGAGGACCGACCTTCGGACTGCGCCCGCTTCCCATACACCGATGAGGACGTCCTTTTTAAACGTAAAAGTATCACCTTGAAAAATGCAGAGTTCTGTCCGGCAGTTTATTACGTTTTAGAAAAACTTTTTGAATAAAAATCGTATTTTCGTTAGTATCCGTAATTATCATTGATCATACTAATACAGACCCCACTTTATGGGCCATTTACCCACGCTTATAGAAGACCTGGCACTTATTTTATTTTCCGGTGCAGTGGTGACACTGCTATTCAGGAAACTAAAACAGCCTTTGGTCCTCGGTTATATTATAGCGGGTCTTTTGGTAGGTCCGCATATTTCTTTGGTGCCTACGGTAGTGGAGGAAAGAAATATTAAGATACTGGCCGAGCTGGGGGTCATTTTCCTTTTGTTCAGCCTGGGCCTGGAGTTCAGCTTTAAAAAACTGATGCGCGTCGGAGGCTCGGCCTCTGTCACCGCTTTTGTAGAAATCGGGTTCATAGTGGTGGCCGGTTATCTGGTCGGAAAATGGATGGGCTGGGGGCAGATGGATAGTATATTTCTGGGCGCACTGCTGGCCAGTTCGTCTACCACCATCATCATCCGGGCATTCGAAGAATTAGGGGTAAAGTCAAAAAGATTTGCAGGGGTGGTCTTCGGCGTACTTGTTGTAGAGGATCTGGTGGTCATCCTGCTACTGGTATTGTTACCGGCCATTTCTGTTTCCAGAGAGTTTGAAGGCGGAGCCATGCTGATGACCCTGGTCAAACTGGTGTTTTTTCTGATCCTATGGTTTGTGCTGGGGATTTTTTTAATCCCGACTTTTTTAAAGCGCATGAAATCCATGATGGATGAGGAGATGCTGCTGATGCTGGCCATCGGCTTATGCCTGGGCATGGTGGTGCTGGCGACAAAGGCAGGGTTTTCTGCGGAACTGGGTGCCTTTATTATGGGTTCTATTCTGGCAGAGACCACTTCAGCGGAGAAAATAGAGCATTTGTTCAAACCGGTTAAAGATGTTTTCGGAGCGGTTTTCTTTGTCTCGGTAGGGATGATGATTGACCCGGCAGCTATGTGGGAATACAGACTGCCGATTATTATTGTGACGCTGCTGACCATATTTGGGAAACTATTCAGCTCCGGTCTGGGAGCGCTGTTGAGTGGTCAGCCCTTAAAGCAATCCGTTCAGGTAGGGATGAGTATGGCTCAAATCGGAGAATTTGCCTTTATTATAACAGGACTGGGAATCACCTTAAACGTTACCAGTGACTTTTTGTTTCCGGTGGCAGTGGGGGTGTCGGCCCTTACCACTTTTACCACTCCCTATATGATTAAATCCTCGGACGGAGCCTACCGGGTACTGCTGAGGGTGGTGCCTGAGAAATGGGTGACCCGCATTAATATGTATGCTTCCAGTACGCAGAAGATTCAGGCGGAAAGCGCCTGGAAAAAGGTGCTTAAATCCTATACAACTATTCTGATAACCAACGGAATTGTTATAATTGCCATTCTGTTGATCTCTATTAATTTATTGGAGCCATTTTTGATTGAGAAATTAAAGGATATGACCTATGTTGGCATTGTAGGGGTTTTTGTCACCTTGCTGATGGCCGCACCTTTTTTCTGGGGGCTCATGATGAAGCGCCCGGCAGGTCTGGCTTATAAGGAGTTATGGCTGAACAGCATCTACAACAGAGGCCCGCTTTTAATGGTGGAGATTACCCGAAACCTGATCGGGGCCACCCTGATCGGACTTTTGCTGGACCGGTATTTTTCCGGCAGGGTAGCCCTGCTTATCCTGCTTCCCATTATCCTGCTGTTCTTTTATGTGTTGAGTAAGAAGATACAGCAGTTTTACGGCAAACTGGAAGCGAGGTTTTTAACGAATCTGAACGCCAGAGAGGCCGCGGAAAAGGCAAAAAAACCGCTTTTGGACATCGGAAGATATGATATCTCTGACTGGGAAACCCATATGTCACAGCATGTAGTCAGCCAGAATGCTGATTTTCTGGGTCATAACCTCATGGAGTTAAAGTGGCGGGAGAAGTATGGGGTCAATATCGCCTTTATTAAAAGAGGTGACCTGGTCATTTTGCCGCCGAAAAGATCGGAGATTATCTTTCCGGGTGATGAGCTGGGGGTGATTGCCACCGATGAGCAACTCTCCAAATTTCAGACAGTGCTGGATAGTCAAAAGGATCCGGCCTATGCGGCCAGTACCAGTAAGGTAGAGGATGTCGGTCTGCAAAGACTGGTAGTGGATGAACATCTGCGCTTTAAAGGGATGACCATTCATGACAGCGGTATCAGGGAAAAAACGGACGGCCTGGTCATCCGCGTGGAAAGGGAGGATCAGCATTTTATCAATCCTTCCTCTGATACGGTGCTTGAGTGGGGGGATGTCATCTGGCTGGTCGGCAATAAGCAAAAAATTCAGGCATTAAAAGAAGCCTGACTGTAAACCCTGAATGGGCAGCTAGGGGTATTTAATTACCTTTGCAGTACATGCATTAAAAACGAGGAATTTCTGAGAACATTTCTAAAAATACTTGGGCGTACGTTTTTGATTATACTGGCAGTATTACTGTTGGTATGGATTCTTATTCAAACCGAGCCCGTTCAGAACTTTCTGGTTAAAAAAATAACCGGGCGTCTTTCCAAAGAACTGCATACGGAAGTATCCATCAAGCATGTAAGTTTTACGCTGTTCAACAGAATGGACCTGGATGATATCCTGATAAGGGACCAGAAAAAAGATACCTTACTGTCGGCCGGTGCCCTTAAAGTCAGAATCAGTGACTGGTTTTTCCTGAAAAACAATATTGAACTTAAGTACATCGGGCTGGAAGATGCAGCCGTCTATCAGAACAGGAAAGACTCGGTCTGGAATTTTCAGTTTCTGATAGATTATTTTTCGAGCCCCAAAAAGGATACGGCCAGCAGCCATATCGGCCTTGATCTGAAAAAGGTCGATTTTAAGAATGTCCGTTACTATAAAAAGGACGGATGGCGCGGGGAAGACATGGACGTATATGTAGGCAGAATGCTTTTAGATGCTCAGAAGATCGACCTGAACGCCCTGGATTTTAAATTGCATTACCTGGAGCTGGATAAGCCGCGCTTTGAATTATTGCAATATAAAGGGAACCGGCCGGCACCGCCGGTAGATACGCTCAAAGATACAGGCATGTATTTTAACGCCGCCGGCATGCATATTGAACTGGACAGCATGCACCTGATGAACGGGACTTTTGCCCTGATCAATCATATGCGGCCCCATACCGTAGTCTCTTATTTTGATGACCGTTATATTCAGTGTAATCATTTAGATATTTCGGCAAGGAAACTTTCCTTTATCAAGGATACGATAAGGGCGGATATGCAGCTCAGTACGGTGGAGCGCAGTGGTTTTACCATCAAGCATTTAAAGTCAGATTTTAAGCTGACACCTCAGATGATGGAATTTAAAAATCTGGATATCCAGACCGGCGGCAGTCACCTGGAAGACTATTATGCCATGTCCTATAAGGATTTTCAGGAGGATATGGGTGACTTTACCGAGAAAGTCCATATCAAGGCCCGGTTTAAAAATGCATCCGTCAGCAGTAATGATATTGCCTATTTTGCCCCCGAGCTGAAAGACTGGAAAAAGCAGTTTAAAATTGCAGGAACCATGCAGGGTACGGTCAGCAATTTTAAAGCCCGGAACTTTTTTATCAGCGGCAACGGCGGCATGGTGCTCAAAGGAGACCTGGCGATGAAAGGCTTGCCCGATATAGAACATACGGTAATGGATTTTGATACCCTGGACCTGCACACGGATTATAATCAGATTCTGCCCATCGTTCCCGGCTTAAAAGAGATTAAAAACCCGAATTTCGCGGCGCTCGGAGCCATGCATTACAGCGGTAATTTTCACGGAACCATCTATGATTTTACGACTAAGGGAAGCCTCTCCACGGCGCTTGGCGGCGCGCAGGCAAACCTGAATCTTAAATTTCCGGATAAAGGTGAGCCCACTTATACAGGTACGATTAAAACAAAGTCTTTCGACCTGGGAACTTTTATAGAAGCCAAAGCGCTGGGCGGGATTTCTTTTGACGGAAGTTTTGAAGGCCGGTCCTTTGCGCTCAATAGTCTGCGCGCTGGTCTGAAAGGACATTTTGATAGCCTGGAAGTCAATCATTATGCGTATACGGGAGTAGACGTAAACGGTACTTTTCAAAAGAAATACTTTACCGGGGAACTGAAAATAGACGATCCTAACGCCACCTTCTTATCCAACGTGGAAATAGATTTCAATGGAGCAAAACCAAGATTTAATGTGCTGGGTGATCTGGTGGGGCTGGATATGCGTAAGACGCATCTGACCCGGCAGAATATGAATCTGACCGGCTTATTTGACTTAAACTTTGAAGGAAATAATATCGACGACTTTATTGGTTCTGCCAAATTGCTCAACGTTTCTTTGCTCAAGGACAGCACTGCATTGAATTTTGATTCCCTGGCGCTTTCTGCCAGTGTGGACAGCGGGCTGCATAAGGTGCTGACCGTAGAAAACAATGAGTTCGGAGCTAAAGTCACCGGGGATTATTCCATTTTGGATTTGCCGGTAACCTTTCAGTCGTTTTTAAATAAGTATTATCCGGCTTTTATTAACCCTCCGAGGGCGGTGCCTAAAAATCAGCACTTTACCGTTCAGATCCGGACCGGAAATTTTGATCCTTATATCAACCTGATTGACTCAAATCTGCATGGCTTTGACAGTGTGCGTATCCAGGGCGCGGTCAATACAGATGATTCGGGAAGTTTCTTTTTTGATGCGCGCATCCCTGAACTCAAATATAAACGCTTTAAACTGACCGGAACCCATCTGGCTGGAAAGGGTGACTTTGAAAAAATAGATTTTGGCGCGAGGATAGATAAATTCTACGTCAATGACAGCTCCTTTTTTCCCAACACCAAGCTGTTGATTAATTCCAAAAATGACCACTCCCTGGTACAGCTGACCACGGGATCCAATAATACCATAAATGAGATTAGTCTCTCAGCCATGGTAGATAACTTATCCGATGGGGTGAAAATACAGTTCCAGCCCTCCTATTTTGTGCTCAATGATAAAAAGTGGGATTTAGAAAAACAAGGAGAAATTATCATTCAAAAGCATTTTGCTTCGGCCAAAAATGTGAAGTTCTCTCAGGGTTTCCAGGAGCTGACAGTGGAAACGCAGCAGGGTAAAAGAGACACCACCAATAATAACCTGGTCTTTAATTTGTCCAAGGTGAATATCGGAGACATTACCCCTTTGTTTTTCTCCAGTCCGAGACTGGAAGGACTGGCAACAGGGTCAATCGTCATGATTAACTTCTTTGGGGACTTTAGCGCCTTTGAAAAACTGACCTTTGAACAACTCCGGGTCAATGGCGATTCTGTCGGCGTGGTAAACTCCACGGCGTTCTACTCTGCTAAAAATGACCGGATATCCCTGAAAGCAGATGCAAATAATCAGGATTATCATTTTAATGCGGACGGCTATTATAATTTAAAAGATTCCATCGGCTCACCTTTGGATTTAAATGTGCATCTGACCAACACAAAAATTTCATTTTTAAACCAGTTCTTAAGTAATCTCTTTGATCATATCGATGGGAAGGGGACGGGTGATATTACACTGAAAGGTAATTTTGATAAAATCAGGCTGCTCGGCAAGGCCCATATAGATTCGGCGAGTCTGGATGTTATTTATACCAAGGTGAAGTATTTTGTTCCTTCGGCAGACTTCGTCTTTAATGAGGATAATATTGATTTTGGACAGTTTAACGTAAAGGATATCTACGGAAATACCGGCACGGTTAAAGGAACGCTTTATCATGACGGGTTTACCAATATGCGCTTTGACTTTGATATGCGTTCCGATAAAATACTGGTGTTAAACACGGAGGCCTCCGACAATGAACGCTTTTACGGAAAGGCCATTGCCAACGCCCGTTTTACGCTGAAGGGAACGGAAGAAAATATGCTGATGGATATTAAAGGCAGCGTGGCAGACTCCTCCAACATTAGTATCAATACCAATACCACGGCTGTCAGCAGCGATGCGGATTTTATCGTCTTTAAAAAATATGGGCAGGAAGTTAAAAAAGATGACACCCATGACTCACATCTGAATATCAATATGGATTTGTCGGCCAATGATCTGGCCGTGATTAATGTCATCCTGGATCCGCTGACCGGAGACGTTATAACGGCTACCGGTAATGGTCGCTTACAGATTTTTATGCCGGCTCACGGAGACATGACCATGAAAGGCAAGTACGCCATCTCCAAAGGGAGGTATAATTTTAATTTTCAGACTTTTCTTAAGAAGCCCTTCCAGTTTATTGAAGGTGCGAACAACTTTATTGAATGGACCGGTGACCCGTATAATGCAAATCTGCATATTGATGCCCAGTATACGGCCCACCAGGTCAGCATCAATGATTTAATTAATACCCAATCCAGCGTTCAGGGGCAGGCAGGTCTGAACAATATTCGAGGTTACAGAGGTGACGTATATGTCATCGTTGAACTCAGGGGCCTGTTGCTGAAACCGGATATCGGGTTTAAGATCGATTTTCCGACCGGAAGCTCGGTGAAATCCGACCCGGACTTTGCTTTATTTATCAACAGAATGCAAAGCGATGAGAATGAGATGCTTAAACAGGTGACTTATCTGATTGTGTTTAACTCCTTTGCTCCGTACGGTCAGGCAGGCAATACAGCCAATATTACCTCGGCCGGGGTGAATACCATCAGTTCTTTGGTGACCCATGAGCTGAATAATTTATTCTCTCATGCCCTGAATAAACTCACCGGAGATCAGGGGCTGCATTTTGAAGTCGGCGCTTCCACTTACAGCAGTGCCAGTATCCTGGGAACGGGTAGCAGTAACAGCCGCCTGGACAGACAAAGTGTGAATTTTAAACTGTATCAAAGCCTGGCGAACGATAAAATAGTACTGAGTTTTGGTTCTAACCTGGATTTTGGTCTGGGAAGCTCTGCCGCCTCGATGGAAACCAGCAGTTTTCAGTTTTTACCCGATATCTCGGTGCAGTTTATCCTGACCAGGGACCGTAAATTAAGAGCGGTCATATTTAACCGAAGCAGCCTTGGCGTCGCTTCGGCCGGATCCATAGGCCGGCAAAACCGTTATGGGGTGTCCATTAGCTATACCAAGGATTTTGAGAAGCTCTTTCAGGGTAAAAAAGAGCAGTTTAAGGAAATCAAGACCCGGGAAAATGAAATGGAAATCCGGCCCAAATAAGGGGTGGATGGGGAACAAGCGTATATTTTATCAAAAAGGACCACTGTGTTACGACGCTTAGTGCGTGTATGACAGTGGTCCTTTTTTGAAGCAAAAAATAATAAAAAAATAATTTGTTACAGGGGTTCTATAAAAGTGTCTTGTGCATTCCTTTATAGAAACATATGAAAAACCCGCCGGCCCCTGGTGGCGATAATGCCTTTTTGTCCGGGACGCAGCGCATGGTCGTTAATTAACCTTTTTCATTCCACCGATTAAAATGGAAATCATATTCTCTTCCAGTTCTTCTGGCGGGATCTGCGTTTTGGAGCGGTGCCAGGATTCAATACCATTGATGGCATGCAGTAACAGCCAGATGGTGGAGGGTACATTGATTTCTTTGATTTCACCGGCTTCAATGCCTTTGGTAATGATATGGTTAATTCTCTTACGATAATTGTGTTTCATGGTCTGATAACTGGAAAGATAAGCATCTTCCAGATGTACCCATTCTCTGTCCGCCACAACTACATCGTCAAAGTTTTCAATCATCTGGTTGATTAAAAAGCGCAGGATCAGCTCCACTTTTTTCAGGTAGGGCTCCTTGGAATTTTCTACGGATTCCAGGTAGTCGTTATAAATATTGGCGGTATTAAAGCAGATATCATACAAGAGCTCTGATTTAGAACGGATATGATTGTAAAGGCTTGCTGCTTCAATGCCGATTTTTTCTGCCAGATCACGCATACTGGCAGCTTTATAGCCGCGTTGACGAAACAGGTTGGACGCTGCATTGAGGATGACGTCTTTTTTCGTGATGTCTTTGTCTGTTTTGATTCTTGCCATAGCTACAAAATTAAAATTATTTCAATGCAAAATAAGAAAATTTGTTAGTATTTCCACTAAGGGAATAGAATTTGTAATAGTAAATGGGAAAAATAGGCTAATTGTCATGATAATGGATGAAAAATGGATGCTGGAATTGCTTGACGGCACCCTGAAAAATCAACAGCAACAGCAAAAGAACTTTGAGCAATTACTGGTGGAGGCCATCAGCCATAAGATCGAAACGGATTTTGCCGGACTCTGTCAGCTCTTATACCGGATTGATGTAGATGAGTACAAACTGAAAACGGCCCTGCAAAGTTCTGATGAGCCGCCGGCAGAAATAATTGCCCGCCTGCTTTTGGAAAGACAAAAACAAAAACTAGCTTTACGGGCCAGCTTTAAAATGGATGTACCTAAAGACACTTCTGAGGAGGAATTGTGGTAGTATGCGTAGGTAGCCATTAAAAGTCAGGCAAAGTTCGGATCGTAAATTCAAGAAATATGTATCAAGCTTCCACGACAATCAGGGTGAGGTATGCAGAAACAGATCAGATGGGTGTTGTCTATTACGGAAATTATGCCCAATATTTTGAAGTCGGCAGGGTAGAGGCGATCCGGCAATTAGGCTATAGTTATAAACAAATGGAAGAAGAGGGGGTGGCTATGCCGGTCGTCTCCATGGAGACCAAATTCCTGAGGTCGGCCTATTATGATGAGGAGCTGACCATTGTCACTGCCATACGCAAGTTACCTACGGATCATGAAATTGTTTTTGACTGTGAAATCTTCAATGAGCGTAGGAAATTATTGACCACCGGTAAAATCAGGTTGTTTTTTATGGATAAATCATCCTGGAAAAAGATAGCCATCCCCGAAACGCTTAAGCGTAAGCTGGCGCCTTACTATGAAAAGCAGGCGGATCTTTAATCGGTTTAAGGAAAGGACGCCAGGGTAATACAGCGACTCTTGAAAAAATTTCCTGTAATTCTGTCCCGTTATGTCGTAAACGGCTACGGGGTTGGCAAATTGCGACAAAATTTAAAGGGATAGCTGCCAAATTTACTGGACGGGGACGACCATATTTTATGCCACGGCCATGGCTGCAGCCACCTGGCCGGTTCAAAAAAATCCGCCTAAGGATGGTGGAACCGATTCCTTAATCTTTATAAAGGATTGATTGTAAAGGGGTACCTGCTTCAATTAATATTTTCTGTCCGTTGTATAGCGTACCAGTTCTTCCAAGGCATCTCTGATATCTGACTGGGGATATTTGAACAGCAACTCCAGCGCCTCGTCACGGAATATATTCATTTTTTGCGTCGCGTAGTCAATACCTCCGCATTGCTTGACGGTATCTATGACATACTGGACCTTGTCCTTGCGGGTATTCTGGTTTTTGACAATATAAATAAGTTTTCTGCGGATGTCGGGGCTGCAGTTATTCAGGGTATATATTAAAGGTAGCGTCAGTTTTTTCTCCTTGATATCATTACCGGTAGGTTTACCGATATTAGCAGCGCCATAATCGAATAAATCATCCTTAATCTGGAAGGCCATGCCAACTTTTTCCCCGAATTGTTCCAATCTTTGGATATCTTCTTCTTTTTCAAAAGTAGAACAGGCGCCGGCGCCGCAGGCTGATGACAGCAAAGAGGCCGTTTTGCCCTTTATTATGTTATAATAGACTTCTTCGTCCAGGTTTAGATTTCTGGATTTTTCAATCTGAAGCAGTTCGCCTTCACTCATCTGCTTGACAGCAGTGGACAGAATCTGTAATATCCTAAAATCCCCGTTATTAATAGAGAGCAGCAGTCCTTTGGAAAGCAGATAATCCCCCACCAGCACGGCGACCTTGTTTTTCCAAAGCGCATTAATGGAGAAAAATCCCCGGCGTTCACCTGCATCATCCACCACGTCATCATGGACAAGGGTGGCTGTATGCAACAGCTCTACCAAAGAGGCGGCTCTATAAGTCTTTTCATTTACCGGCCCCCCCAGTCTGGCACTCAGCATGACAAACATGGGACGCAGCTGCTTACCCTTACGCTTTACAATGTATTGCATAATGCGGTCCAGCAACGGTACTTTGCTTTTCACGGCTTCCTTAAAATGATGCTCGAACTCTTTGAGTTCTGCAGCAATGAGTTGATTTGCTTTTTTCACTAATAATTATACGTAAAATACGCTCGCTAAGATAATATTATAAAATTTAAAGGGAAAAATAAACTTTTCTTTGGCAGGATAGTCTATTCATCGTTTTATATCAGTTAAAACCAAATAACTAATAATTTTAATTTATACAGTTAGAGGGTTTGGTTTGGCACGATATATGTAAATATGGATAAGAATGAAATTCGTATAAAATATAAAGGGTCTTTGGAGGCAATTTTACTTATATTTAGTAAACAACTAGAGAATTAAATGTAATAAATATTTGCTATTTCAATTACTATTACTATTTTTGCCCTCGAATATTCATTGGAAGCATTAAATAAAAAATTAAATCTCAATTTAT
>Ga0164242_10004655_pt1 | contig 15363 bp, 7 predicted proteins | sample OricomgcompostMG_FD_108783 | JGI IMG/M metagenome (GOLD analysis project Ga0164242, IMG submission 108783) | Miracle-Growth compost microbial communities from Emeryville, California, USA - Original compost - Miracle growth compost (MG) ... | reverse complement strand
GTGGACGGAGCTGGTGAAGATGATCTTGCCGAGCGCACACGACACATCGCGCATGCCGCGCCGGATGAATTCGCGCGCGGCTTCGCGCGCGACCAGGAACGCGCCGGTGAGGTTCACGCCGATCACCTGGTTCCATTGCGCGAGCGTCATGTCCACCAGCCGCGCGTCGCGCTGGATCCCAGCATTGGAACACACGATGTCGAGCGTGCCGAACTGCCCCACCGCTTCGGCGAACATCGCCTGCACCTGGTCCTCCCTGCTGACGTCGGCCTGCACCGCGAAGGCCTTGCCCGCGCCGGCCCCGTTGATCTCGTCGCAGATTTTCTGCGCGACCTCCGGCTGCACCACGTAATTGACCGCGACGTTGGCGCCTTCCGCCGCGAGCTCGCGCGCGATGCCTTCGCCGATGCCGGAGTTGGCGCCGGTGACCAGCGCGTTTTGTCCGGCGAGGCGGCGGGGCGAGGGTTGTGCATTCATGGCGATTCCTCCTTGTTGGACGGGTTCGCGCGGTCCAGCCAGCCGCCCGTGAAGCCCGCACGCTGCAGTCCGGTGCGAATGGCGGGGCAGGCACGCATCAGGTTCCAGATCATCCGGCTGCGATGGTTTTCGATCATCAGCACGATCGGGCCCTGGTGCAGCGCGAAGTGCCAGGGCGACACCCACGCGGTCATGCCGTCCGGACCGTCGTAGTTGGGTTCGGGGTAGGACATGTTGAACGAGGCATGGAAACCATAGCCGGCGGCACTGTGGCCGATCAGCGCTTCGAGGTGACGGATCTCTTCCAGCACGATCTTCGGCGCGAACGGCAGCGAGGCGATCGCCGCCCACGGCGAGATCGTGCCGTCATCGGGGCCGAACGGCGCACCGCGCGCGGTGTAGTCGTAGAACTGGCGCATGCGGCCCCGGTAGGCCGCCTGGACGTTGCCGGGGCCGTCGGTGGCGGAAAAGCCCCAGCAGTTCTTTTCGTAACCGACGAAGCGGCGCGGGTTGCGCCGTGCGTATTCGCGCTGGATTTCCGTGGTGACGCGGCTGTTCTCGAAATAGTCGGTGTGCTTCGACGCCATGAACCGGTCGCGGATGCCACGGGTGTCGATCCAGATGTGCGAAAACTGATGGATGAACAGCGGTCCGGCGTAGAGCACCTCGCGGCCGTACAGGCGGCGCCATTTGAAGGTGGACGTCCACGCGTGGTACGCGGCGGGGTTCACCGGAAATTCGGGCGCGGCCAGCGCCAGCACGTACAGGATCAGCGCCTCGTTGTAGCCGTACCAGCGACACCTGAGGAAGCCCGTTTCCGGTTTCCAGCCCAGCGCCACCGCGTCGCCGCCGTGCTGGGCCCAGCGCCAGTCCACGCGTGCGTAGATGGCCTGCGCGCGTTCGCGCACTTCGCGTTCGGCTGCACCATCGCCGGAAAAATATTGCGCCGCCGCCAGCATGCCGGCCAGCAGCAGGGCGGTGTCGATGGTGGACAGTTCGCACTTCCATGCGCGCGTCGCGCTGCGGGGATCGAGGAAGTGATAGAAGAATCCCTTGTAGCCCACGCCGTCCTTCGCGCCGCTCTGGTCCGCCGCGTCGAAGAACCGGATCGCGGCCAGCGTGTGTGCGAGCGCGTCGCGATACGGCATCCAGCCGCGCTCGACCGCCACGGGATAGCACGACAACGCGAAACCGACGGCGGCGATGCTGGCCGGCTGGGTGGGGCGGGTGGAATCGAGGACCAGTCCGGTCCGCGGATCGACATGCCGTTCGAAGAAACGGAATGCCTTGCATTGCAGGTCGTCCAGCACCGCTTCGTCGGTGTGGCTGGTGCGACCGATGTTGCGCCCGGGCGGCGAGGCGATGGAAGGGGAAGTCACGTTCGCGGACATGCGTGGCGGATGAACGTGGTGGGCATGGACGAGTTCCTTGCTGCGGCATCCTCCCCGGCGGAACGACCGCGTCAAGGGCGGCTGGACGGATTTTCCTCCTGCGCCGCGACGGCGTTGTCGCGGTGGCGTGAATGTTCAGGACGGCCAAAGCGCACCAGCACGTCGTGGACGCGACCATCGTCGATCAGTTCGATCGCGCATGCCGGTTGCAGCGTGCCATCGACGCTGACGTCGGCGACGACGGTGTCGCCGGGCCTGCGCACGAATTCGACATGGTAACGCGAGCCGCCGTGGCGCCAGTCGGCCGACCAGCGCTCCCAGTCGTCCGGCACGCACGGGGCGAATGCAAGGCGGTTGCCCTCGCGGTGCAAGCCCAGCAGTGATTCCACCAGCAGCCGATACATCCAGCCTGCCGAACCGGTGTACCAGCTCCAGCCGCCGCGCCCGCGGTGGGCCTCCGCGGAGTAGACGTCGGCGGCGACCACGTAGGGTTCGAGCCGGTAGCGTTGCAGCGCATCCGCATCGCCGGTGTGCGACAGCGGATTCAGCATGCGCGCGATCCGCCACGCATCTTCCGCGCGACCGCGCTTGGCAAGCGCCATCGCCACCCACACGGCGGCGTGCGTGTACTGGCCGCCGTTTTCGCGCACGCCCGGCACGTAGCCCTTGATGTAGCCCGGGTCGAGCGGGGACTTGTCGAACGGCGGGGTGAACAGTTTCACCAGGCGCGCGTCGGCGTCGGCAAGGTGCTCCAGCACGGCGTCCATCGCACGATCGCTTCGCGCGGCGTCACCGATGCCGGCCAGCGCCGACCAGCTTTGCGGCAGCGAATCGATGCGGCATTCCTCGCTTTGCGGGGAGCCGATCGCGACGCCGTCATCGTTCCACGCACGCAGGTACCAGTCGCCGTCCCACGCGTGGCGCTCCAGCATGCGTTCGAGCTCGGCGGCCGTGGCCACGAGGTCGGCGGCGACGGCCTCGCCTTCGCGTGCGGCCGCCAGGGGTGCGAAACGCTTCAGCACATCGTGCAGGAACATGCCCAGCCAGACGCTTTCGCCGCGGCCGGCGAGGCCGAGCCGGTTCATGCCGTCGTTCCAGTCGCCGCCGCCGATCAGCGGCAGGCCGTGTTCGCCGAAGCGCAGGCTGTGGCGGATCGCCCGCAGGCAATGTTCGTACAGGTTCGCCGATTCGCCGGCGGTGCTCGCATCCTCGTAGACCGACTCCTCGTCGGCCGCGAGTGCGCGACCTTCGAGGAACGGCGCGACCTCGTCCAGAACCCGGGTGTCGCCGGTGACGCGCACGTACTCGGCGGTGCACCACGGCAGCCACAGGAGGTCATCGGAAATGCGCGTGCGCACGCCCTTGCCGGTGGGCGGATGCCACCAGTGCTGCACGTCGCCTTCGCGGAACTGGTGCGCGGCGCAGCGCAGCAGCTGCGCGCGCGCGAGGTCGGGACGGGCGTTCAGCACGGCCATCGAATCCTGCAACTGGTCGCGAAAACCCCATGCACCGCCCGACTGGTAGTAGCCGCTGCGCGCCATCAGGCGCGAAGCCAGCACCTGGTACAGCAGCCAGCCGTTCGCGAGCAGGTCGGTGGCGGCATCGGGCGTGCGGATGTGCAATGGCGAAAGCATGCCGAGCCAATGCGCGCGCACGCGCTCGAGTTCGTCGCGCGCAGACGCCGGATCGCCGAAGCCGCGCACCAGTTGGCGCGCAGCCTCCTCGTTGGTGGCGGCGCCGAGCACGATCACCGTTTCGATTTCCTCGCCCGGCAGCAGCTCGTACGCCAGGCGCTGCGCCGAGCAGGGGTCGAGTCCCGCGCCCACGGCTCCATCCAGGGTTTCAGTGCGCATGCCGACGGGCGCATCCAGTCCGCGGTTGCGGCCGATGAAGCCGAGCCGGTCGGCGGTAAATGCCGGTCGGGCCCCGCCGATCGCATGGAAAGCGATGCGCGAGGAGAACGTATCGTGGAAGGGATTGTGCGCGAACAGCGCGCCGGATTCGGCATCGATCCGGGTGGCGACGTGCCGGCCGGCGCGGTCACGGCGCTCGCCCAGCACCCATTCGACGTAGCTGGTCAGGGAAATCCGGCGCGGGCGATCGCTCTTGTTGGCGAGCTTCAACAGCGTCAACTTCACCGGCGCCTCGCGCGCCACGAACACGGTGGCTTCGCTGTAGAGGTCGGCGTGCGCGTGTTCGAAGCGGCTGTAGCCGAAGCCGTGGCAGGTGCGGTACGCGTTCCCGCTGGGCGAGGGTTGCGGCAGCGCCGACCAGAATTCGCCGGTGGCTTCGTCGCGCAGCCACACGGCCTCGCCGCTGGTGTCGCGCAGCGGATCGTTGTACCAGGGTGTCAGGCGGAACTCGTGCGCGTTCTCGGCGAACGTGTACGCGCCGCCGGATTCGCTCACCACCGAACCGAACGATTCGTTGGCGAGCACGTTGCTCCATGGTGCCGGGGTGGGCGAGCCCGGTTCCAGCCAGATCTCGTATTCGCCGCCGTCATTGCGGAAACCGCCGAACGGGTTCGGCAACCGCAGGTCTTCGGAAGGCGGTTGCAGCGCGTAGCTTGCGGGCGGCGGCTTGCGCACTGCGAGCTTGGCCGGCGGTTCGACGGCGGCATCCGGCACCATCCGCGCGATCTGGTCGCGCAGGCGGCCTTCGTCGCCGGAAAACACGCAGCGCGCCACCGACAGCATCAGCGCGCGATCGGGTGCGGGCAGGTGTTCGATGCGCCACGCGAACATCTTGCCGCGTCCCGGGCCACCGCGCGCCTCGGCACCCGATTCGATGAGGTAAAGGATGTGTTCCTGCAATTCCTGGCGGTAGCCGGACAATTCCTCGTTCCAGATCAGGAGGTCCGCATGCAGCCCGCGCATCTGCCAGTAGCCGTGTGCCTGGATCAGATGCCGTACCAGGTCGATCTGGCTGGCGTTGGCGATCCGTGCCAGCACGATCGGCAGGTCGCCGGAAATGCCGTGCTTCCATAGCGCCGATTGCGTGGGAAGGCTGCCGTCAACGTCACGGCGCGCGGCAATCGGGCCGTACAGCAGCGCACCGGCCATGCGTTCATAGCGTTGCGCCTCGACCGCGCTCATGTTGAGTTGCTGCAACGCCACCTGGTCGTGTGTCCATGCCAACTGGAACACCCGCCGGTGCAGATGGCGTTCGCGATATTTGCGCGCCAGGTCCAGCGCCGCCGCGCGGTCTGGCGCGACGCCGGTGAGGATGTCGAGGCCGGCGGTGTGGCCCGGACGGATCTGGATGCGCCGGCGGATCGACACGATCGGATCGAGCACCGCGCCGGTGTGTCCGGGAAGCACCGTACCCTCGGCAAGCGCGCGCGCTTGGGCGGGGCCGCGCAGCCGCCCGAGGAACGCTTCGCGATCGGTCTCGCAGCCGCCCTGGCCGATGATGCCGCCACGGGTGGTCATCTGGTGCACCAGCCAGGGGTTGTGTTCGTCGGGGCTCCGGGGGCGGCGGGTGGCCAGCAACGCATCGAGCTCCGGTGCCGCCTCGGTCTCGAGGAACAGCTTGCTGAATACCGGGTGCGAAGCGTCGGCGTCGGCCGGCGCCAGCACGATCTCCGCGTAGCTGGTGATTTCCAGCGTGCGCGTTTTCAGGGTGCGATTGGTCAGGCGCACGCGCCGCAGTTCGATGTCGTCCTCGGCCGAAACCGCGACCAGAACTTCGGTCGCGATGCCGTGGTCGATGCGATGGAATTCCGCGCGGGCCTGCGAGAACGTGGCGCTGCAGTTGCCGCCGGCGTCGCCCATCGGCTGGTGCGTGGCCGACCACACCTTGCCCGTTTCGACGTCGCGCACGTACACGAAGGTGCCTTCGTCGTCGCGCACCGCATCACCGCGCCAGCGCGTGAGCGCGAGGTCGCGCCAGCGGCTGTAGCCCGCCCCGGTCTGGGTGAGCATCACGTGGTAATTGCCGTTGGACAGCAGGTGCACTTCCGGCAGCGGCGTGTCCATGCGCGTGATCTCGCGCGTCTGCACTCCGCTGCCCGCGCGGGTCTGGCGCGGCTGCTCCACGTCCAGCGCGGCGGGGTGGCGCGGCCGCGCTTCCGGGACCTTTTCGCGCAGCAACAACTCGTGGGCACGAAACATCGGGTCGCGCATGAAGCGGCGCTGCAGCGGCTGGCCGTTCAACAGCGACGACAGCGCAAGAAAGCTCATGCCGTGGTGGTGCGCCATCCAGCTTTTCACCAGCGCGAAATCCTCGTTTTCGCTGACGCGGCCCGCGGTGAAGTCGAGCGCTTCATAGAAGCCGTAACGCGTCAGCGCGCCGATGCCCGCCAGCCGCGCGAGGTTGTCGCAGGCCGCAGCGGGGTCGAACATCAGCGCCATCGTGCAGGCGTAGGGCGCGATCACGAGATCCTCGCCCAGTCCGCGTTTCAGGCCCAGCCCCGGCACGCCGAACGCGCGGTACTGGTAGGTGAGATTGGCGTCGGTGATGTTGTAGGCGGATTCCGAGACCCCCCACGGCACCTGCTGCTGCGCGCCATACTGGATCTGCCGCTCCACCGCGGCGCTGCAGGTGTCGAACAGGAGCGTGTTGCGATAGGCCGGCATCAGCAGGTGCGGCATCAGGTACTCGAACATCGAGCCGCTCCACGACACCAGCGTCGGCCGTCCGACCGCGATGGTGAACAGGCGGCCCAGCTTGAACCAGTGGGTCGGCGGCACCTGGCCCTGCGCTATCGCCACGTAACTGAGGATGCGCGCTTCCGAGGCCAACAGGTCATAGTGGCTGGCATCGCGCTTGTCGCGTTCGACGTCGTAGCCGATCACGAACTGTTCGCGCCGCTCGTCGAACAGGAATTCCAGGTCCATCGTCGCGAAGGCGCGGCAGTGCGCGGCCAGCGCCAGCGCATCGTCGTGCTGGCGATTCAGCGTGGCACGCAACTCGTCGAGCGCGGCGCACACGTCGGTGGCTCCTTCGTTGGCCAGGCGCAGGATGGCGTCGCCCGCCAGCACCTGCGCGCGCGCACGCGAGGGGTTGCGTTCCAGTTCCGCCAGCCGCGCGCGCGTGGTCTCGTCGTCGCTGCCGCAATCGCCGAGCCCCAGCCATGGCGCCAGTTCGTCGAGTTCCTCGTAGGCGGCCGTGGCCTGGCGCGCCAACACGTGCACCCATTCCCCGAATTCGCCGGTGACGGCGTTGTCGGATGCGAGTTGCGCGAGCTTGCCCGCCTCGGCTTCGATGCGGGCCAGCAGGCCGTGCAACACCGGCAGGTTGCCGGTGTTGCCGATCGCGTCCGCGACCAGCCCGTCCAGTTCCGCCAGGGTCGCCGCCAGCGCCAGGTTGGCGTGGGGATCGGAGGCGTCCACGGAGGGCAGGCAGTCGTCCAGCACGCGGGCGGTGTCGCGCAGGCCGTACGCAAGGTTCGCCGACACCAGCGGGTCGTCGTCAATGTGTTCCAGTGCACTGGCCAAAACCAGCAGGCATGCCATCAGGTTGCCCGAATCCACGCTGGATACGTAGCGCGGCGGCAACGGCTCGAGGCTGAGGGTGTCGTACCAGTTGTAGAAATGTCCGCGGTGGCGGGGGAGACGCTTCAGGGTTTCCAGCGTCGCGGCGGTGCGGCGCAGCAGTGCCGCGCGCGGGATGTAGCCGAAATCGTGCGCGGTCAGGTTGGCCAGCAGCGCCATGCCGATGTTGGTGGGCGACGTGCGGTGTGCGATCTGCTCGACCGGAAACGCCTGGCAGTTGTCCGGCGGCAGCCAGTTCTCGCCGGCGTCGACGAAAGTATCGAACCAGTGCCAGATGCGCCGCGCGACACTGCGCAGGAAAACCTGCTGGGCGGCGTCCAGCGGCAGCGGGGGGCCTTCCGGCGTGCGGCTGATCGACCAGGCCAGCGCCGGTGCGACGAACCACAGCATCAGGAACGCCAGCGCCGCCGGAAGGGCCTCGGGAACCATCCAGCCGAGCGCGAGGCCCGCCACCACCGCCGTCGCGGGCGCCACCCACATCAGCCGCGCGTACTGGGCGAGCGTGGCCGCCGCCCCGCGCACCGCGTCGGTCATCGGCGTCCATTCAAGCAGGTGCCGTCGCGTGAACAACAGCCGCCCGGCGCTGCGGCCGATCGCGTCCAGGTTCACCCAGGTCTCGAACGGCAAGGTCGCGATCGAAAACACCTCGCGCACGAGTTCGTCGCGCATGCCGCGCCAGGTGCTGCGCCAACGCCGGCGTGGCACCCGCTGCTTGATGTTGCGCACGATCTGCGCCATGGCGATCAGCAGCGGCGCGCCCAACAGCAGTGCCACCACGACCAGCGTCCAGTACACCGCGAACGATCCGTGCGACCAGCCGCGCAGCAGCAGCGCCAGCATCGCCAGGGGCACCAGCCCGCGTCGCAGGTTGTCCATGATCTTCCAGCGGTGGTGCGCCTTCAGCGTGTTGCGCAGGCCGCGACGGCGGGGACCGGGCACGATCGGCAGCAGCCACTGCACGATCTGCCAATCGCCGCGCGTCCAGCGGTGGCGGCGGCGCACGTCCACGCTGAAGCTGTTGGGCTGGTGTTCGATCAGTTCGATGTCGCTGACCAGGCCGCATCGCGCGTAGGAGCCTTCCAGCAGGTCATGCGACAGGATCAGGTCGTTGGGGAAACGCGAGCCGACCGAACGGCTGAACGCGTCCACGTCGTAGATGCCCTTGCCGACGAACGACGCTTCGCCGAACAGGTCCTGGTACACGTCCGACACCGCGCGCGTGTAGGGGTCGAGGCCGGTCGAGTCGCTGTACAGGCGCGCGAAGCGGCTGGGTCGGTCGGCGCCCCACGTCACTGAAATGCGCGGCTGCAAAAGCCCGTAGCCGGCGACCACGCGTCGCGAGCCCTTGCTGAACCACGGGCGGTTCAGTGGGTGCGCCATGGTTTCGATCAGCTTGCGCCCGGCTTCCGGGGGAAGCTGGGTGTCCGCGTCCAGCGTGATCACGTAACGCGCCGTCTGCAAGGCGTCGAGATCGCCGACCGTCACGCTGAAGGCGCGTTCCGGGTGCGCGCCGCGCATCACCCGGTTCAGGTCGCCCAGCTTGCCGCGCTTGCGTTCGAAGCCCATCCATACCGATTGCCTCGCGTTCCATTCGCGTGGCCGATGGAACAGGTAAAAGCGCGTGCTGCCGGCCAGCGGGTATTTCGCGTTGAGCCGGTCGATGCCCGCCGTCGCCATCTGCAGCAGCGCGGCGTCGCCGGGCATGTCGCGTTCGGGCGCGTCGGGGAAATCCGTGAGCAGCCCGTAGCGCAGGTTCGGATCCCGGTTGCCGAGGTAGCGGATTTCCAGCGCGTCGAGTTGTTCGGCCAGCCCGTCGGGACCGCCGAGCAGCCATGGCACCACCACCAGCGTGCGGCACTCGTCGGGAATGCCGCCGGAGAACGACATCTTCGGCAGCAGTTGCGCAGGCACCAGCATTCCCAGCAGCCAGTTCACGAGCGTGACGGCGGGTTGGCTCGCGGCCACGAAGACCGCGATCATCAACACCACGTCGACCGCCAGCGGCATCGGGGCCACGTACCAGCGGTGGCCCGACCAGACCAGCGCGGTGATCACGAGACTCGTGGTGAAGATGCCGCCGAGATAGGTGGCCGACGGCCAACGCTTGAGGCGGTCGGCCAGGCGACGTTCGGCCGGCGCGCGGGCGCCCAGTCCACGCTCGAGCAGTGCGCGTCCCGGTCCGATCAGGAAATGGCCGACATGGTGGACGCGCGGGTCGCCGTCCGGATCGTGATCGGCACTTGCCAGTTCGATCGCGCGCCGCGCGATGTCGGGTTCGCTGCGGCCGCTGCGCCGGGCGAGCAACTCGACCGTGTGCCGATAGCGGCCGCGCGTGGTGAAGTCCATGTCCGCATACGCGCCCGCGGGGTCTGCCGCGAGGATGCGGTCGACCACGCTCACGCGTTCGATCAGTTCCGACCAGTTGGTCTCGTGCGCGCGGCGCAGGCTGTTGATGAGGTTGGCGATCGATACCTGGTCGGCCGCCTGGGCGCGTGCTTCGCCGTCGATCACGCGCGCCACGCTGGTGCCGCGCTGTTCCAGTTGTCCCTCGGCGAAGCTGAGGGCGAGCTTCAGCGACGGATGCTTGCCTTCCAGCAGGCGGTAGAACTCGGCCGCGAAGGCGGGCGAGATGAACGATTCCGTGCGAGCCATTTCGGCTACGCTGACCAGCATTTCGGCGGGCGAATTCGCCGCCACGTCGCTGAGGTGCCCGGCCCAGAACTCGGCGCGTGAATAGTCCTCGAGGCGGCGCGCGATCGCGACCGCGCAAGCCGCGAGGCCCTCGATCAGCGTGACCCGGATCAGCACCGGCATGGTCCACAACTCGACCAGGTCCAGTGAGCCGTGCCGCTGGTAATCGTCGAGATAGCGCTCGATCGCATCCGCTTCGAGATTGCCGTCGAGCGAGGCGATGCATGCGCGCAGCACCCGCAGGATGCGGGGCACCACCGTGCCGTTCGCCGTCTTGTTGCGCGGCAATCGCCGCCACACCCTCGGCGACAGCGCGCCGCGCACCTCGCGGATCTGGTTGCGGATCAGGTAGACGTTGTCGATCAGCCATTCGGCGGCCGGTTCGATGCGGCGGTTCTCGATGGCGGCCGTGCGCGCGATCGCGTAGGCGTGCGCCAGCGTCTGGTCGTGCGCGGTCAGCGCGCGTGCGAGATCGAACGGCGGGGCGTCCGTGAGGCGGTCATGGTCGCGCGCAACCGTGGCGGCCGAAACCGCCAGGACGGCTTCCGGCGTCTCGCGCGCAGGCGGGCGCACATGTGCGATCCGGCGCGCGGCGTGCCTGATCCTGAACCTGCGGATCCATGCTTGCGGGCGGTGTTTGCGCGGCACCTCGGGGAGTCACTCCGTCCTGTGGAACCTTCGATGTTAACCAAACCGCCGTTGCCGCAATGTGTCGGCCGCCGGTCGCGCTGGCGCCGGCACCGTCATGCCGGAGACTCGTCCAGCACGTTCAGGTGCCCGTCCGGGTCCCGGAGCATCGCCACGGTGGCGCCCTCGATGAAGCCGCTGGCCAGAATGCCATCGGTGAAGTCGCCATCCGTCAGGGCGTCCAGCAGCACGTCGACCTTGCCGGCCTGCCAGACCAACCGATCGGCGGCGACGGCCGTGAGGGACGTCGAACGATGCGCGCGTCCCCGCGGCCGGCGGTAACCCAGCAGCTCGAGATGCGGCGTGCGCGCGGCAGCCTGCATGGCGATCACGTCCACCTCGACACCCGCGAGATCGTCCAGGCGCTGTTGCCCGGCGCCCCTGTTCACGCCCCGTGTGGCCACGCGCAGGCCGAGCAGCTCGTGAAACAACACACTGCGTTCGACGTCGGCCACGCCGATGGCGCTGTGGTCGATGCCGAGCATCGGGCTCGGCTTTTCCGTCGAATGCCAGGCCGGGTCGCCGGTGCCTTCGGGGAACGCGATCAGTTCCAGTGGGTGCCCTTCCGGATCGCGGAACTTGAACGCGCCGACCGCGCCGGTGGAGGGCGGCAGCGTTTGCGGGCCATCGCGGGTGATGGGGGCGACGCCGTGCCTCATCACGCGATCGCACGCGGCGTGCATGTCATCCGTCACGATCGCGCAATGTTGGAAATCGAGATCGTTCGAGGCGCGGTTTTCCGGGTACGGCGCCGCGTCCGGAAACTCCGTCAGCACCAGCACCTGGGCACCCAGCGAAAGCCGTGCGCAACGCGGCGCGCTGTCGCACACGCCCGGCAGCAACGTCCATGCGGGCGCCTTGCACCCGATGTCATCCACCCGGAAGCCGAGCGCATCCCGATAGAAGGTGACCGCGTCCCCGAGGTTCGCGGTGTTGCGCTCCATGCGCAGCAGCTTGCGGAGCCCCTGGCTCACGGCCGTTGCGCACCGCGTCGGTTGATCCAGATTGCATACAGCGCCTGCGACGCGCACAGGAACAGGCGGCTGCAGTGGCGATCACCGAAGCAGAGGTTGGACACCGTGCCTGGAACGTTGATGCGGCCGAGCAGGGTGCCGTCGGGCGCGATGCAGTGCACGCCGTCGCCGACGGCCGCCCACACGTTGCCGTCCTCGTCGCAGCGGATGCCGTCGGCGTGGCCCGTGGCGGCGGCATGGAAGTCGCGGCCACCGCGCAGCGACTTGCCGTCGTCGCCGACGTCGTACACGCGTATGCAGCGTTTGGAGTCGGGTTCGAATTGCACGCCGGTGTCGGTGACGTACAAGCGCTTTTCGTCGGGCGAAAAACACAGCCCGTTGGGACCTGCGAGGTCGTCGACCGCCACTTCGAGCGTGTTGTCGCGCGGATCGAGGCGGTACAGGCTGGCCGGCAACTCGGACGCATGCTTGCCGCCTTCGTAATCGGTCTGGATGCCGTAGGGCGGATCGGAAAACCAGATCGTGCCGTCGGACTTCACCACCACGTCGTTGGGGGAGTTGAGGCGCCTGCCTTCGAAACCGTCGGCCAGCGTGGTCACGGTGCCGTCGGCTTCGGTGCGCACGATGGCGCGGCCACCGTGCAGGCACCCGATCAGGCGCCCTTCGCGGTCGCGGGTGTGGCCATTCGCGAAGCGCGATGGTTGCCGGAACACCGACACGTCGCCCGATGTCGTCCAGCGCATGATGCGGTCGTTGGGGATGTCGCTGAACAGCAGGCACTGCATGTCGGCGAACCACACAGGCCCTTCGAGCCAGCGGAATCCGTCCGCCAGTTTTTCCAGCGGTGCGTTGGGCAACACCATCGAGCGGAAGCGCGGGTCGAGGATTTCGTAGTCACCCATTGCCGCCGTCCATCTGCACGATCATCAGGACCGCCGGCTCGCCGCCGACCGTTCCCGAACGATGGCCCTTGCGTCCGTGGGCGTCGGCGACACAACCCTGGTCGCCGCCGAACGACACTTCGCCCGGGCCCATTTCCACCCGCGTGCCGTCCATCGTCTCCACGAACCAGCGTCCGGACAGGGGCACGATCCATTGGGGCGCGGGATTTTCGTGCCAGTCGCCGATCCAGCCGGCGGGCAGCACGCTGAACATCGCGCGCGCCGGTTTTTGTTCCAGCACGTCGTTCCATTGCAGCGCGGCACCGCCCATGCTCTGGTGCTCGAAGGCGTGCAGGGTGCGCCGTTCCTGGTGGCTCACGCCGTGTGCGTCGGTGCACACGTGCCAGTACGTGACCGTGGGGGCATCAGTGCTCATTGGAACCCATCCACCCGGGGACCGCCGAAGGCGGCGCGGTGCCGGCCGGCGTGTACACGGCGGTCGATGACAAGGGTCGCCGCGCGACGGCGCCCGCGGGCGCGAGCCGCGTCGCGAACACCACCAACAGCAAACCGCCGACCAGCCCGAAGTTCTTCAGGAAATCCCAGAAGTGGCTGCGCGCGATGCTGTTGCCCGATTTCCAGAAATCGCGGAACTTCCAGAACGGGTGGTACAGGACTGCGGTGGCCACGCAGAACAACGCCAGCACGAGCGCGGCGAGGCGATCGTGCCAGCCGAACACGATGCAGAACGGCGCGACCGCTTCCACGGCGATCGCGCCGATGAGCAGCGGCGGCCCGCTCCAGCGCGGCAGGAAGGAAGAGTCCGCCTGGGCGATTGCGTCCTTCCAGAACACGATCTTGTCCAGTGCGCTGAACGGAAACAGCACCACCAGGCACACGCGGATCACGATGGGGATCAGGTACAGGTTCAGCCACACGGCACGGTCCTCACGTCATCCGCTCCGCAATCCGGTCGGCCACGCGCATCGCGTTCGCGATGATCGTGAGCGTCGGGTTCACCGCGCCGATCGAGGGGAAGAAGCTCGCGTCGGCGACGTAGAGGTTGTCGAGTTCGTGTGCCTTGCAATCGAGGTCGAGCACCGAGGTTTTCGGGTCGGTGCCGAAGCGCGCGGTGCCGGCCTGGTGCGCGGTGCCGCCGATCGGGATCTCCTTGCCGAGGTATTGGGTGCGCCGCAGCGTGTGCGGATGCGCGCCGATCGGCTCCAGCAGCGATTCCAGTTTCGCCTTGAGCCGGCGGTGCGCCTCCATGTTGTTGTCGGTCTGCTCGACGACCACGCGATCGCCGTCGTAGCGGATGCGGTTTTCCGGGCGCGGCAGGTCTTCGCTGGACAGCCAGAAGTCCAGCGAATGTCGGGCCAGGTATTCGAATGGCCTTTCCGGCAGCCAGGCGAGCCAATCGGGCAACGCTTCGCCGCGCAACGTGTCGGCGTGCGACTTGCCGGTCATCTGGATCAGGCCCAGCGGGAATTCCCAATCGTCCGCGCCGAAATAGAAATCGCTCAACGCCACCGTCTTCTGGAAGATCGTGTCGTTGGGTTCACGCGTGATCGCCAGCAACACCGACTGGTTGTGGCGGATGTAGTTGCGACCCACCTGGTCCGATCCGTTGGCCAGTCCGTTGGGATGTTTGTCGTTGGCCGAGCGCAACAGCAGCAACGCGGAGGACAGCGCGCCGCAGGCGACCACCACGATGTCGGCGGAATACGTTTCCGTCGCGCCGCCGCGTTCCACCTGCACCGCGTTCACCGCGTGGCCGGTGCCATCGGTGTCGAGGCGCGAAACGTAGGCATCGGTCAGCAGCGTGACATTCGGGTGCGCGTCGAGCGTCGGTTCGATGCACATCACCTCCGCATCGGCCTTGCCGTTGGTCGGGCAGGGATAGCCGTCGAACGCGCCGCAGCGGATGCAGGGGCTGTGCCGCAGCACCCGGCCGTCCTGTTCGTCCAGCAGGATTCCGAGCGGCATGTGGAAGGGGTGCAGGCCTTGCCGCGCGAACGTTTCGGACAACTGTTGCATGCGCGGCTCGTGGGATACCGGCGGGTACGCGTACGGGGCGCTGCGCGGCGGCTCGGTCGGATCTTCGCCCGCCTGTCCATGGACGTGGTAGAGCCGTTCGGCCTCGACGTAGTACGACTCGAACGCGTCGTACTTCAGCGGCCACTCGGGCGAGAGCCCGTCGGCGTGCCGGACTTCCTCGAAATCGCGTTCGCGCAGGCGGAACAGCGCCGCGCCGTACATCTTGGAGTTGCCGCCCACGAAATAGTGCAGCCCCGGATGGAAGGCCTTGCCGGTCTTGTCGTACCAGGTTTCGTCGGCCTGGTAAGCGTTGTCGATGAAGATCGACTTGGCGTTCCAGTTGTCGGGCGACCGCTTGAGCCAGTCGCCCCGTTCCAGGATCAGGATCTTCATGCCCGAAGGCGCCAGCCTTTGAGCCAGGGTGGCGCCCCCTGGACCGGAGCCGATCACGATCAGGTCGAAATGCTTGTCAGCCATCCTTGTCCGGCGCTGCGCGACGAAAGGCCCGTGTTGTACACGACGTGGCGTTTAGTTCGGGTCAACGCCGGCGAATTTGGTGCCGCATCGCCGGGACGCTATACTTGCGCGGATATGTGGTGGCCGCGGGGGCCCGGGGACGCCATTCGCCATTCAACGGAGTTCGCAAGTGAGCACGCATCTCACCCCATCCGATCGTACCTTCATGAAGCATTTCGCGATCATGATTGCCATGCTCGCGAGCTTCGCCGTG
>Ga0164242_10004654_pt1 | contig 15372 bp, 14 predicted proteins | sample OricomgcompostMG_FD_108783 | JGI IMG/M metagenome (GOLD analysis project Ga0164242, IMG submission 108783) | Miracle-Growth compost microbial communities from Emeryville, California, USA - Original compost - Miracle growth compost (MG) ... | reverse complement strand
GCAGGTTCGTCGCGGGGCCGTCGATCCAGATGCCCACCTTCGTGTGGTGGATGTAGAGGCCGTCGACCGTCGAGTCGGACAGCGCGCCGCCGATGCCGTTGACCTGGTCGGTGTCGACGCGCTCGCGGACGTCGCCCTCGATCGCGAAGCCCGACAGGTGCACGTCGTGGCTGCCGCCCACGCTCGCGTCCTTGCCGTAGAACCCGACGCCCGTGTGCACGGACCCGTCCGCGGCGGGCGTGGACAGCGTCACCTGGTGGCCCTTGATGATCGTCCACCACGAGCCGGCGCCCTCGATCGTCACGTGGTCGACCACGATGTGGCGGTTCACCTGGTAGACGCCCGGCGGCACGTAGACCTTGAGGCGGTGCTTCTGCGCGAAGGCGATCGCCTTGTCGAACGCGTTCGCCGAGTCGTGGCGGGCTGTCGGGTCGGCGCCGAACAGCAGCACGTTCGCCGCGACCAGGTCGATCTTCGGCGCGCCGACGACCTGCGTGTCGACGACGTCGATGGTCGTGGCGGCCGCGCCCCTCGGTGCCGTCAGCCGGATCGTCTGGCCGGCCTTGACGGTGCGGCCGAGCAGGACGCGCTGCTCGTCGTAGAAGTGGAACGGGCGGAACGGCGCCGCGAACGTGGTCGTCGTGCCCGGCACGCACCCGCACTCGGTGGTCCACCAGTCCGGCTCGATCGACGTCGTGAGCCGCGGGTCGTTGCTGAACGGGTAGGCGTTGTAGAGCCAGGAGTACTGCGAGGTCAGCGTCACGGTCCGGTCGGGACCGCCCGGGGCCTTGACGACGAGCGGGGACGTGATGCCGCCGCCGGCGGGTGCGTCGGGGATCGAGTAGCGGACGGTGATCGCGTTCGCCGCCCGCGGAAGCCGGAGCTCCACGTACTGGCCCGGCGCGAGCGTGACGGCCGAGCGGCCGGACGCCTCGGACGCGAGCGTGTACGCGTCGCGGCTCGGCGCGAGGACCGTGCCGGTCGTCGCCGCGTTCTCGGCCTCGAGCTCGGTGAAGCCGAGGTCGGCGCCGCGGCCCGCGACGACCGCGGGGTCGAGGCCCGCGCGGGTCGCGGGCGTGGGGGCTGGTGCGGCGGACGCGAGCGTCGCGCCCGTGACGATCGTGCCGGCGGCGAGACCGACGGCGGCCAGGCCGCCGGCGAGGCGGCGGACGGTGGGGTGGGGCGCGGCCAGACGCGCGCGGCGTCGGGCCGGGAGCGGACCAGTCATCGTTGACTCGTTTCTGTCTCGGTGGACGCTCCGACGCCGGTGAGGGCGCCCCCAGGCGGAGCGAAGCCGACATTAGGGGCGAGATCGACGAATCCACAAGGACTGCGGCAGCAGTTCCGTTGATTCGTCGCATTCTTGCGTTCGGAGCGCAAGACGCGGCAAAGATTGCGCTGGAGTCACAGCGCCCGGCGCGCGGAGACTGGGCGCATGGGCCATCTCGACGTCGCCGGTGTCGGGGTCGCGCTGCCCGACGGGCGTCCGCTGCTCGACGACGTGTCGTTCCGCGTGGGTGCCGGCCAGCGGGTCGCGCTCGTCGGACCCAACGGTGCGGGCAAGACCACGCTGCTGCGCATCCTGGCCGGGGACGAGCCGGCTCCGGTCGGCGCCGTGACCCGTTCGGGCGGGCTGGGCGTCATGCGCCAGGACATCGGCCGGGTCGACGACGACCGCAGCGTGCGCGACCTGCTGGCCTCGCTGGCCCACCCCTCGGTCGCCGCGGCCGCCCGCGAGCTCGCCGAGGCCGAGCTGAGGATCATGGAGGTCGACGACGAGCCCGCCCAGCTGAGGTACGCGCAGGCGCTCGCCGACTGGGCGGACGTCGGCGGCTACGACGCCGAGGTCGCGTGGGACCGCATCACGGCGGCCGTCCTGGGGGAGGACTTCGAGCGCGCGCAGCACCGCGCGGTCCGGCGGCTGTCGGGCGGCGAGCAGAAGCGGCTGGTCCTCGAGGCGCTGCTGCGCGGGCCGTCCGACGTCCTGCTGCTCGACGAGCCCGACAACGCGCTCGACGTCCCGACCAAGCGCTGGCTCGAGGACCGGCTCGTGGCGAGCGGCCGGACGATCCTGTTCGTCAGCCACGACCGCGAGCTCCTCGCACGCGTCGCGACGCACGTCGTGACGCTCGAGCCCGGGCCGGCGGGTGCGACGGCGTGGGTGCACGGCGGCGGCTTCGCCACGTACGCGCAGGCCCGCGAGGACCGGCGCGCGCGCCTCGAGGAGCTGCTCCGGCGCTGGGAGGAGGAGCACGTCAAGCTGCGCGAGCTCGTCGTCGCGCTCAAGCAGCGCGCGACCTTCAACGACGGCATGTCGAGCCGCTACCAGGCCGCGCTGACCCGGCTCCGCAAGTTCGAGGAGGCCGGTCCGCCCACGCTGCTGGCGCGCGACCAGGCCGTCCAGGTCCGGCTGCGCGGGGGCCGGACCGCCAAGCGCGCGGTCGTCGCCACGCGCCTCGAACTCACCGGGCTGCTGCGGCCGTTCGACCTCGAGGTCTGGTTCGGCGAACGGGTCGCGCTCCTCGGCGCCAACGGCACCGGCAAGTCGCACCTCCTGCGGCTCCTCGCGGCCGGCGGGTCGGACCCCGGGCCCGAGCACGCACCGGCGGACGACGTCGCCGTCGAGCCCGTCGCGCACACGGGGACCGCGGTGCTGGGGGCGCGCGTGCGTCCCGGCTGGTTCGCGCAGAACCACGCGCACCCCGAGCTCGTCGGGCGCACCCTGCTCGAGATCCTGCACCGCGGCGACGCCCACCGCCGGGGCCTGCCCCGCGACGAGGCGAGCCGCGCCCTGGACCGCTACGAGCTGGTCGACGGTGCGCAGCAGCTCTACGAGACGCTGTCCGGCGGGCAGCAGGCGCGGTTCCAGATCCTGCTGCTCGAGCTCGGCGGGGCGACCCTGCTGCTGCTCGACGAGCCGACCGACAACCTCGACCTGCACTCCGCCGAAGCGCTCGAGCGGGGGCTCGACGCCTTCGAGGGCACGGTGCTCGCGGTGACGCACGACCGGTGGTTCACGCGGACGTTCGACCGGTTCCTGCTCGTCCGTGAGGACGGTGCGGTGGTCGAGACGGCGGAGCCGGTGTGGGACGTCGCTCGCGCGGCGCGAGGCTGACCCGGCGTCGAGCGTCGGCGGCCGAGTGCGCTCGGCCGGGCGGCGTCGGCCGAGCACGGGAGTGGCGCACGGCCGGCGGCGTCGTCCCGGGCGCCGCACGTCACGTCCCCCGGTTTTGACCCCTGTCCGGCCCGGCGGCTACCCTGGTGTGTCGTTGTGCGTCCCCGCACGCGCGCCGGTGTACTCAGCACCCGCCGCTGTGGCCGACACGGTGCCCCACTCACCGGTCACGGATGCGCCACCACGCCATTCATCGGCGGACCCGTCACGCGGGTCGCGCCGCGACCGCAACACGAAACGAAGGCTACGACCGTGCGCACGTACACCCCGAAGCCCGGCGACGTCGAGCGGACCTGGTACGTCATCGACGCGACCGATGTCGTCCTGGGCCGCCTGGCCACCCACGTGGCCACGCTGCTGCGCGGCAAGCACAAGGCCACCTTCGCGCCGCACGTCGACGGCGGTGACTTCGTCATCGTCATCAACGCGGAGAAGGTCGCCCTCACCGGCAACAAGCGCGAGACCAAGCTCGCCTACCGTCACTCCGGCTACCCGGGCGGTCTGCGCGCCACGGCGTACTCGGAGCTCCTCGAGAAGCACCCCGAGCGCGCCATCGAGAAGGCCGTCCGCGGCATGCTCCCCAAGAGCTCGCTCGGCAGCCAGCAGCTCGGCAAGCTCAAGGTCTACCGCGGCGCGGAGCACCCGCACGCGGCCCAGCAGCCGAAGCCCTTCGAGATCACCCAGGTCGCGCAGCAGGCCTGAGCCGCGGCGCAAAGAGACGACAGGAACAGCACGTGGCAGAGACGACGGTCGACATCGACCTCGAGGGTGACGAGACCCCGACCAGCTACACCAGCGAGACGACGGCCCCCGCGGGGCGCGGTCAGTCCCTCACGGCCCCCGGCCAGGCGCTCGGTCGCCGCAAGGAGGCGGTCGCTCGCGTCCGCCTGGTGCCCGGCACCGGCCAGTGGAAGATCAACGGCCGCACCCTCGAGGAGTACTTCCCGAACAAGGTGCACCAGCAGCTCGTGAACTCCCCGCTCAAGCTCGTGGACGTCGAGGGTCGCTTCGACGTCGTCGCGCGCATCAACGGCGGCGGCGTCTCGGGCCAGGCGGGCGCGCTGCGCCTCGGCATCGCCCGCGCGCTCAACGCGATCGACGCCGAGCACAACCGCCCGGCGCTCAAGAAGGCCGGCTTCCTCACCCGCGACGCGCGCGTCGTCGAGCGCAAGAAGGCCGGTCTCAAGAAGGCCCGCAAGGCCCCGCAGTACTCCAAGCGCTGATCGAAGGCGCTTCTCCCGACGGCCCCGTCGGTCCAGCGGACCAACGGGGCCGTCGGCTTTTCGTGGGAACGTGGACCGGGGCGACGCCCCGACGCGACGAAGGGGTCTGACACATGGGCCGACTGTTCGGCACGGACGGCGTGCGCGGGCTCGCCAACCGGGACGTGACCGCGGAGCTCGCGCTCGACCTGGCGGTCGCCGCGGCGCGCGTGCTCGGTTCGAGCGGCGCCTTCCAGGGCCACCGGCCGCGCGCCGTGGTGGGCCGCGACTCGCGGGTGTCGGGGGAGTTCCTCTCGGCCGCGGTGGCCGCGGGGCTCGCCTCGGCGGGCGTCGACGTCAACAACGTGGGCGTGCTGCCGACGCCGGCGGTCGCGTACCTGACCGCCGCGATGGACGTCGACCTCGGCGTCGTGCTCTCCGCGTCGCACAACCCGATGCCCGACAACGGCATCAAGTTCCTGGCGCGCGGCGGCCTCAAGCTCGACGACGAGCTCGAGGACGCCATCGAGCAGCTGCTCGGCAGCACGTGGGAGCGCCCGCTCGGCGGGTCGGTCGGCCACATCCGCGTCGACACCGGGCGCGCGGGCGACCAGTACGTCGAGCACCTCATCGGCACGATCGGCACGAGCCTCGACGGGCTGCGCATCGCGGTCGACTGCGCCAACGGCGCCGCGAGCGAGGTCGGTCCGGCCGCGCTGCGCGAGGCCGGCGCGGACGTCGTCGTCATCAACGCGTCGCCGGACGGCCGCAACATCAACGAGAAGTGCGGCTCGACGCACCCCGAGCAGCTCCAGGCGGCGGTCGTCGCGTCGGGTGCCGACCTCGGCGTCGCGTTCGACGGCGACGCGGACCGGTGCCTCGCGGTCGACGCGGACGGCGTGCTCGTGGACGGCGACCAGATCATGGGCGTCCTCGCGATCGCGCAGCGCGACGCGGGTGCGCTCGCGCACGACACGCTCGTCACGACCGTCATGAGCAACCTCGGCCTGCGCCTCGCGATGCGCGACACCGGCATCACGACGGTCGACACGGCGGTCGGCGACCGCTACGTGCTCGAGGCGATGCGGGCGGGCGGCTACACGCTCGGCGGCGAGCAGTCGGGGCACATCATCCTCGCGGCGCACGCCACGACGGGGGACGGCATCCTGACGGGCCTGCAGCTCGCGGCGCGCGTGGCCGAGACCGGCACGCCGCTGAGCGAGCTCGCCGGCGTCGTGCAGCGGCTGCCGCAGACGCTCGTCAACGTCAAGGACGTCGACAAGTCGCGCGCCGACGACGACCAGGAGCTGCTCGACGCCGTGCGGGCCGCCGAGACGAGGCTGGGCGAGACGGGCCGCGTCCTGCTGCGCCCGTCGGGCACCGAGCCGCTCGTGCGGGTCATGGTCGAGGCCGCGACGCAGGACGACGCCGACCGGGTCGCGCACGAGCTCGCGGGCGTCGTCTCGGCGCGGCTGGGCCTCGGCGCGTGAGCCGGGTGCACGCCGCGTGAGCACGGGCGGCGCGCTGCGCGACCTCGCGCTCGCGGTCGTGGAGTCCGCCGACGAGCGCGGCGTCGCGCCGATCGTCCACGCCGGCCACCCGGTGCTGCGCTCGGGCGCGGTGCCGTTCGACGCCCAGCTCGACGGCGCCGAGCTGGGTGCGCTCCTGCGCGTCATGCGCGCGACGATGCACGCCGCGCCGGGCGTCGGGCTCGCCGCCCCTCAGATCGGCGTCCCGCTCGCGCTCGCCGTCGTCGAGGACCCCGGCATGGGCGCGACCGAGGCGGCCGTCGTGCGGGAGCGCGACGCGCTGCCGTTCCGGGTGCTCGTCAACCCGCGCTACGAGGGCGTCGGCGACGAGCGGGCCGCGTTCTACGAGGGCTGCCTCAGCGTGCCGGGCTACCACGCCGTCGTCGCGCGCCACCGGCGGGTGCGTCTCGTCGCCGCCGACGAGACGGGCGAACCGGTCGACGAGGTGCTCACCGGGTGGGCTGCGCGGATCGTCCAGCACGAGACCGACCACCTGGGCGGGACGCTCTACCTGGACCGCGCGGAGCTGCGTTCGCTCGCCGCGACCGATGCGGTCGGCGCACGCTGGGCCATGGACCCGACCCCGACGGCCGCGGCGGAGCACCTCGGGTTCACCCTGGGTTAGGACCGGGGGAGACCCCGATGCCGCCGGGGCCGCCTCGCCGCCTACCGTGGGGGCAACGGCCGACGAGGAGCTGATGACGTGGAGCACTGGGCGCTGACCCTGGCGGGATCGCCGTGGATCTTCGTCGTGCTCTACCTGTTCACGACGATCGACGGGTTCTTCCCGCCGCTCCCGAGCGAGTCGATCGTCATCACGCTCGCCGCCCTGTCGATGTCGACCGGCAGCCCGAACCTGCTGCTCGTGATCGCGGTCGCGGCAGCCGGGGCGTTCACGGGTGACCAGATCGCGTACCAGATCGGCACGCGGGTGCACGTCCACGACAACCGGTTCCTGCAGTCCGGGCGGGCCAAGGCGGCGGTCGCCTGGGCGGAGCGTGCCCTGCAGCACCGCGGCGCCTCGTTCATCTTCGCGGCGCGCTACATCCCCGTCGGGCGGGTCGCGGTCAACATGACGGCCGGTGCGCTGGGCTACCCGCGTCGCCGGTTCGTGGGCCTGACGGCCGCCGCGGGGATCGTGTGGGCGCTGTACGGCGCCCTGATCGGCATCGGCGCGGGCGCCTGGCTCAAGGACCACCCGGTGATCGCGGTGCTCGTCGGGATCGTCGCGGGCGTCCTCGTGGGGCTCGCCATCGACGCCGTCCTGCGGCACTGGCCGCGGGTGCGGGCGTGGTTCCGGGCCCGGTCGGCTGCACAGCCCGGCCCGACCGAGCGCCCGTCGGTCACGGACGGCTCACGATCGGGCCCGCACTCCTAACGATCCGGTCACAGCGGCATGCACCACCGTGACGCCCTGCCTATCCTCGACGTGGTCGATGTCGAGGTCGGCCCCCCTCACACGGTCGCCCGGGCAGGGCCGTCTCGCCGTGCGCGGGGTCGGTCGGACGGGGGCAGGGCGTGCGCGACGAGCGGGACCGGCGGGGCGGGCGGCTCGCCGCCATGGCGGCGGCGCTCGTGCTGGGCGCCGGGGGCGCGCTCGCGGCCTGCGCGCCGCGCGTCGGGGCCGCGCCGCTGCCGTCGGCCGTCGTCGCGACCGGTGCCGACTGCCGCGCCCCGCAGGTGCTCGCCGCGCTCGGGCTCGCCGACGCGGGTGCCGCGGGCGCGCAGGCGACCGTGACGGCGGCCCCCGCGCACGCCGACGCACCCGCGGCCGGCGCGGTGCCCGCGGGGTTCCGGCCCGTCGCGGCGCTCGAGTGCACGCCGGGAGGCCCGCTGCGGGACGCGCAGGGCACGTGGACGTCCGTCACGGCGACGCGCCTCGAGGGAGACCTCGCGCCGCTGCTCACCGCGCTGCGCCGCACGACCACCCAGGCCGCGGCGGACGACGAGGCGTGCGCCCCGCACGCGGGCTCGATGCAGCTCTGGCTCGTCGACGTCCTCGGCCAGGCGATCCGCGTCGCGACCCCGACCGCCGCGTGCGGCGTCCCGACGCCCGCCGTGGCCGCCGCGGTCGCGGCGCTCGACACGACGGACGTCATGACCTACCCGGTGCAGCTCGTCGCCGGGAGCTGAGCCCGGCCGCCGCGCCGGGCCGCGGGCTACAGCTTGCGCAGCCGCACCCGCTCGACCGCGTGGTCGCGGCCCTTGGTGAGCACGAGCGTCGCGCGGCTGCGCGTCGGCAGGATGTTCTGCTCCAGGTTCGGCGCGTTGATCGAGTCCCAGATCTGCTCCGCGCGGGCCACCGCCGCGTCGTCCGAGAGCCCGGCGTACCGGTGGAAGTACGACTCGGGGCGCGCGAACGCGGTGGCACGCAGCCGCAGGAACCGGTCGACGTACCAGTCGCGCACGTCGGGCTCGCGTGCGTCGACGTAGATCGAGAAGTCGAAGAAGTCGCTCACCGCCAGGCTGCTCGTCGTGCCGGTGCCCGGCCGGGCGGCCTGCAGCACGTTGAGACCCTCGACGATCAGGACGTCCGGGCGGTGCACGACGATCTCGGCGCCCGGCACGATGTCGTACGTCACGTGGTCGTACACGGGGGCGCGAACCTCGGCGCGGCCGGCCTTGACCTGCGAGACGAACCGCAGCAGCGCGCGGCGGTCGTACGACTCGGGGAAGCCCTTGCGCTCCATGAGGCCGCGCCGCTCCAGCTCCGCGTTCGGGTAGAGGAAGCCGTCGGTGGTGACGAGCTGGACGCGCGGCGTGGCGGGCCACCGCGCGACGAGCTCGCGCAGCAGGCGGGCCGTCGTCGACTTGCCGACGGCGACCGAGCCCGCCACGCCGATGACGAACGGCGTCGGCGTGATGTCCTCGCGCAGGAACGTGCTCGCCGCGCCGTGCAACCCTCGGGTCGCCTCGATGTAGAGGTCGAGCAGCCGGGAGATGGGCCGGTAGATCGCGTCGACCTCGGCGAGGTCGATCGGATCGCCGAGGCCCGCGAGACGGTCGACGTCGGCGTCGGTCAGCGGCAGCGGGGTCGACGCCGACAGGCGCGTCCACGCGTCGCGGTCCAGGTCGACGTAGGGCGTGGCCGGGACGGGGGACGAGGGCACGGGACGATTCTGCCGGTCGAGGACGAGTGGTCGCCGCCGCGGGCGGCCCGCCGGGACGTGGCGCGGGCCACCCCGCGGACACCCGGGTGCGCGAGGGGCGCTGGGTAGACTGCTGCACCATGTGCGGAATCGTCGGCTACGTCGGACCTTCGACGCCCAGTGACCGTCCGCTCGAGGTGGCGCTCGAGGGACTGCGTCGTCTCGAGTACCGGGGCTACGACTCCGCGGGCGTCGCGCTCGTGACGGCAGACGGCGAGCTCGAGACCGCCAAGAAGGCGGGCAAGCTGGCGAATCTCGTCGAGGAGCTCGACGCGCACCCGCTCGATCCGGCGACCGCCGCGATCGGCCACACGCGCTGGGCGACCCACGGCGGGCCCACCGACCAGAACGCGCACCCCCACGTCGCGGGCCGGCTCGCGGTGATCCACAACGGCATCGTCGAGAACTTCGCGCAGCTCAAGGCCGGCCTGCTCGCGGACGGCGTCGAGTTCGCGTCCGAGACGGACACCGAGGTCGTCGCGCACCTCGTCGCGCGCGCCTACGACCGCACGGGCGACCTGGCGGCCGCCATGGGCGAGGTCGCACGGACGCTGCACGGCACGTTCACGCTGCTCGCGGTGCACGCCGACCGGCCCGACACCGTGGTCGGCGCCCGGCACGACTCGCCGCTCGTCGTGGGCCTCGGCGACGGCGAGAACTTCCTCGGCTCGGACGTCGCGGCGTTCATCGCGCACACGCACGAGGCGCTCGAGCTCGGCCAGGACCAGGTCGTGACGATCACGCCGGGCTCGGTCGAGGTCACCGACTTCGCGGGCAACCCCGCCCACGGCCGCCGCTACACCGTCGACTGGGACGCCGCGGCCGCCGAGAAGGGCGGCTTCCGCTCCTTCATGGACAAGGAGATCCACGACCAGCCGCACGCCGTCGCGGACACGCTGCTGGGCCGCACCGACGCGGCGGGTCGCCTCGTGCTCGACGAGATCCGCATCGACGAGGCCGTGCTCCGGTCGATCGACAAGATCGTCGTCGTCGCGTGCGGCACCGCCGCGTACGCGGGCCAGGTCGCGAAGTACGCGATCGAGCACTGGTGCCGGATCCCGGTCGAGGTCGAGCTGGCGCACGAGTTCCGCTACCGCGACCCCGTGGTCGGCCCGAACACGCTCGTGGTCGCCGTCTCGCAGTCGGGCGAGACCATGGACACGCTCATGGCGGTCCGGCACGCGCGCGAGCAGGGAGCCAAGACCCTCGCCATCGTCAACACGCACGGCTCGACCATCCCGCGCGAGTCGGACGCGGTGCTCTACACGCACGCCGGCCCCGAGATCGCGGTCGCGTCGACCAAGGCGTTCCTCGCGCAGATCACCGCGGCGTACCTGCTCGGCCTGTACCTCGCGCAGCTGCGCGGCAACAAGTTCCCCGACGAGATCCGCGAGACGCTCGACGAGCTGCGCGCGATGCCGGACAAGATCCAGCAGGTCATCGACCGCTCGGGCCGCGTGCGCGAGATCGCGCGCTGGATGGCGGACACGCAGTCCGTGCTGTTCCTCGGTCGGCACGTCGGCTACCCCGTGGCGATGGAGGGCGCGCTCAAGCTCAAGGAGCTCGCGTACATCCACGCGGAGGGCTTCGCGGCCGGTGAGCTCAAGCACGGTCCGATCGCGCTCATCGAGCCCGGCCAGCCGGTGTTCGTCATCGTGCCGTCGCCGAACGGGCGCGACTCGCTGCACTCGAAGGTCGTCTCCAACATCCAGGAGATCCGGGCGCGCGGCGCGCGGACCATCGTCATCGCCGAGGACGGCGACGACGCCGTGCGTCCGTTCGCCGACGAGGTGTTCTCCGTGCCGCCGGCGCCCAGCCTGCTCGCGCCGCTGCTCGCGGTCGTGCCGCTGCAGGTGTTCGCGTGCGAGCTCGCGACGGCCAAGGGGCTCGACGTGGACCAGCCGCGCAACCTCGCGAAGTCCGTCACGGTCGAGTAGCCCGCAGGTGGAGCTCGCCGCCGCGCAGGCGCAGGTCGAGGCGATCTCGCGCGTCTACGCGCGGCTGCACGGCGTCGAGCGGACCGACGACTGGCTCGTGCTCAAGCTGGCCGAGGAGGTCGGCGAGCTCGTGCAGGCGTACCTCGCGGCCGGCGGGCGCTCGCGGCACGCGGCCGAGCCGGGGGCGCTCGAGGCCGAGCTGGCCGACGTGCTGGCGCACCTGCTGCTCGTCGCGCAGCGGACGGGCGTGGACCTCGACGCGGCGCTCGAGGCGAAGTGGGGGCGGTGGCGGCACCTGGTCGAGGACCGCGACCTGGAGGGGCTGGGCGCCGTCCCGGGGTTCGGCGGGGACGGCACGAGTGCCGGCGTGCCCGCGGCGGACGCCGCGCGGGAGGCCCGGTGATCGTCGGCGTCGGCATCGACGTCGTGGACGTCGCGCGGTTCGTCGCGACGCTGCACCGCGTCCCGGCCCTGCGCGAGCGGCTGTTCACCGCCGAGGAGCGGCACATGCCCGAGACGTCCCTCGCGGCGCGGTTCGCCGCCAAGGAGGCGATCGCCAAGGCGCTCGGCGCGCCGCCGGGGATGTCGTGGCAGGACGCGACCGTGCGTCGCGTCGCCGGGGCGCAGCCCGTGGTGGAGGTCGTCGGCACCGTGAAGGCCCGGGCGGACGAGCTGGGCGTCAGCCGGTTCCACCTGTCGATCTCGCACGACGCGGGGATCGCGTCGGCCGTCGCGGTGGCCGAGCGGGACTGACCCGCCCGGCCACCCGGCGTCGGTCAGCGCAGCTCGGGGACGACCCGGCTCTCGAACAGCTCGATGCTCGAGCGGTCGTAGGCGGCGTCGGCGAAGAAGCCGATCGTGTACCCGAGGCCGAGCGTCTGCAGGTGCTGCAGCTTCTCGACGACCTGCTCGACCGTGCCGACGAGGTAGCCGTTCCGGAACTCCTCGGCGACGCTCGCCGCCTTGTCCGGCACGGTGAGCGCGTAGTGCTCCTCGACCCACGCGATCTTGTCGTCGACGTCGGCCTGCGTCTCGCCGATCACGACGTTGTAGTTGGCCGAGCGCACGATCTCGTCGAAGTCGCGGCCGATCTCGCGGCAGTGCTCGCGCAGCACCTGCGACTTGTGCGTGAAGCCCTCGGGGGAGCCGTCGAAGTTCGTGTACGCGGCGTGCTCGGCCGCGATGCGCAGCGTCTTCTTCTCGCCGCCGCCCGCGATCCACAGCGGCGGGCCGTCGACCTGCAGGGGCAGGGGCGCGAGCTGCGCGCCGTCGACCTGGTAGTGCTCGCCGTGCAGCGTCGCGACGCCGTTCGTCCAGAGCTGCTTGAAGATCTGCACGCCCTCGTCGAGCATCGCGATCCGTTCGCCGGCGCGGGGGAAGCCGTACCCGTAGGCGCGCCACTCGTGCTCGTACCAGCCGGCGCCGATGCCCATCTCGATGCGGCCGCCCGACACGACGTCGGCGGTCGCGGCGACCTTCGCGAGGTAGGCGGGGTTCCGGTACGCCATGCACGTGCACATCTGGCCGAGGCGGATGCGGTCCGTCACGGCGGCGAACGCGTTCATGAGGCTCCACGCCTCGTGGACGGCCTCGCCGTTCGGCTCGGGCACCGCGTGGAAGTGGTCGTACACCCAGGCCGACTCCCACGCGTCGCCGCGGTCGGCGTGCTGGACGAGGTCCTTCATGACGGACCAGTGGTCGCGAGGGTCGATCCCGGTGAGGTCCTGCCGCCAGCCCTGGGGGATGAAGAGTCCGAAGCGCATGCCAGGCACGCTACCTGCGAATCGGTGGAGGATGGGTGCCGTGCTGCTGTCGTGGACGTCGACCCAGGTCCGGGCCGCCGAGGAGCCGCTGCTCGCCGCCGGGGTGCCGCTCATGGAGCGGGCGTCGTTCGCGCTCGCGGGCGTCGTGGCGCGCGAGCTGCGGCGGCTGCGCGGGCGCGTGGGCGGGGCGCGGGTGGCGGTGCTCGTCGGCGGCGGCAACAACGGCGGGGACGCGCTGTTCGCGGGGGCGGTGCTGGCCGGGCGTGGTGTCGAGGTGACGGCCGTCCTGACGAGCGAGCGGGTGCACGACGCGGGGCTCGCGGCGTTGTCGCGGGCCGGCGGGCGCGTGCTGCGGCTGGGGCCCGACGACTCGGGTGCGCGCGCCGACCGGCCGCCCGGCGAGCTCGGCGTCGCGGACGCCGCGGCGCGGGTGCGGGGCGCGGACGTCGTGGTCGACGGGCTGCTCGGGATCGGAGCGCGCGGCGGCAGGGTCCGCGGGACGGCCGGCGAGCTCGTCACGCTGCTGCGGGACCGGGGGAGGGGGGACGGCGGGCCGCTCGTCGTGGCCGTCGACCTGCCGTCCGGTGTCGGGGTGGACGACGGCACGCTCTCCGGACCGGTGCTCGACGCCGACCTGACCGTGACGTTCGGCGGCGTGAAGCCCGCGCTGCTGCTGCCGCCCGCCGCGACCGCCGCGGGGCGCGTCGAGGTCGTCGACCTGGGCCTGCACCCCTCCGGCCGGCCGGCGGTCGCCCGCCTCGAGCCCGCGGACGCCGCCGGCCTGTGGCCCGTGCCCGCGCCGGACGCGCACAAGTACACGCGCGGCGTGCTCGGCGTCGTCGCGGGCACGCGCGCGTACCCGGGGGCCGCGGTGCTCGTGACGACCGCGGCCGTGCTGGCGGGGGTCGGGATGGTGCGCTACCTCGGTGACGTCGCGGACCTCGTCGTCGCGCGCCGCCCGGAGGTCGTGACCGGCCCGGGCCGGGTGCAGGCGTGGACCCTCGGGCCGGGGATCGCGCCCGAGGACGCCGGTCAGCGACGGCGGGTCGAGCACGCCTTCGACGGCGTCGTGCACCGCGGAGAGCTGGCCGTCGTCGACGCCGGCGCGCTGGACCTGCTGCCGCCGCACGTCGGGCCGCACGTGGTGCTGACGCCGCACGCCGGCGAGCTCGCGCGCCTGCTCGGGGAGCGCGGTCGCCGCGACGACCACGTCACCCGCGAGGCGGTCGAGGCCGAGCCGCTGCGCTGGGCCCGCCGGGCGCACCAGCTCACGGGTGCGACGGTGCTGCTCAAGGGTGCCGTCACGGTCGTGGTCGGGCCGCACGACGTGGCGTACGCGCAGGCCGATGCGCCGCCGTGGCTCGCGACCGCGGGCGCGGGGGACGTGCTCGCCGGCCTGCTCGGGGCGCTGCTCGCCGGCCGGGACGACGACGTGCACGACGACCCGACGCTGCCCGCCGCGCTCGCCGCCGCGGCCGCGCTCGTGCACGGGCTCGCGGCGGACCGCGCCAACCCCGGCGGGCCGGTCGCCGCGCGGGCCGTGGCGCAGGCGCTGCCCGGCACGGTCGCGGCGCTGCTGGCGGGCGCGGCGTGACGCGTGACGGGACCGCGGGCGGCGACGCGATGACGCGCGACGAACCCGCGGGCGACGGGGTGCCGGGCGGCGCGCAGCTCGCGCCCGAGCTGGTCACGCGGGTCGAGCGGCTGCTCGCGCGCGGGGGCAGGCGGCTGCTCGGCATCGCGGGCGCGCCGGGCGCCGGCAAGTCGACGCTCTCCGCTGCGGTCGTCGCGGCCTTCCCCGGGCGGGCCGTCGCCGTGCCGATGGACGGGTTCCACCTCGCGCAGACCGAGCTCGAGCGTCTCGGCCGTGCCGACCGCAAGGGCGCGCCCGACACGTTCGACGCGGCGGGCTTCGTCGCCCTGCTCCGGCGGCTGCGCGAACCCGCGCCGGGCGAGACCGTGTACGCGCCCGAGTACCGGCGCGACCTGCGCAACGGCGTCGCGGGCGCGATCGCGGTGCCGGCCGACGTGCCGCTCGTCGTCACCGAGGGGAACTACCTGCTGGTCGACGTCGCCGGTTTCGGGCCCGTCGCGGACCTGCTGGACGAGGCGTGGTTCGTCGCGCCCGACGACCGGGTCCGGCTCGAGCGGCTCGTGGCGCGGCACGTGCGCTTCGGCAAGGCGCCGGACGCCGCGCACGCGTGGTCGCACGGGCCCGACGAGGCCAACGCGCGGCTCGTCGCGCCGACCGCCGCCCGGGCCGACGTGGTGGTCCGCGAGCCGTGACCCCGGCGGCTCCCGCGGCGCGCGGCGGTCGTCCGGGCGGCGGCGCCGCCGGTGCGAGACTGGGGGACGTGAACGGCTACCCGGCCCGCGCGGTCGTCGACCTCGCGGCGATCCGCGGCAACGTCGCGAGCCTCGTCGAGCACGCGCCGACCGCGCAGGTCATGGCCGTCGTCAAGGCGGACGCCTACGGGCACGGCCTCGTGCCGAGCGCGCGCGCCGCGGTCGAGGGCGGCGCGACGTGGCTCGGCGTCGCGCAGGTGCCCGAGGCGGTCGCGCTGCGCGCGGCGGGCGTCGTCGGTCCGCGCGTGCTCACCTGGCTGTACGCGCCGGG
>Ga0164242_10004653_pt1 | contig 15376 bp, 11 predicted proteins | sample OricomgcompostMG_FD_108783 | JGI IMG/M metagenome (GOLD analysis project Ga0164242, IMG submission 108783) | Miracle-Growth compost microbial communities from Emeryville, California, USA - Original compost - Miracle growth compost (MG) ... | reverse complement strand
TTTCCTCTTTAAAGATCCCGGTAAATATATAGCGTCCCACATCTGGGTTTGTAATATTGATCTGAACATCATACCAACGCTCCAGATTGCGCGCCAAAGACATAAAGGATTCCCCGTTGAACGCTAACTGGTGCTGCATCCATGCTGTTTCCACCAAGGTCGAATCCCCCATGGATCTAATCTGAGGTTTTAGCGTCGTGATATAAACGGCAGCGGTGCTGGCATCCTGTTTACGGATACCGCCTGAGGCTTTGATAAGTGCCTGGATGGAATCCAGATGCAAAGGCTTCTGGCCGGCAACCTGGCTGTTATTAAACCTTCCGTTTTGTAAAGCCCTGGTATTGATAACAATCTTTTCATTGGGCTTTAACCGAATCATCTGCTCTGGGTGATTCTTAGGATAGACCTCCACGGAGCCATTAATCAAGCTGGTTTCCATATTATCCTCGTCCTCATAGGCTTTGACATTAAACCTTGTCCCTAAATCCTTGATATCCATATACTGTGTGTGGATAATAAAAGTACGGTTGGGATCATGTTGAATATCAAAAAAAGCCTCCCCCTTGAGGGTGATTTCTTTAATAGGAGCCTTGGTAAAATATTTATTATAAGAGAGTTCGCTGCCGCTATTGAGCCAGACTTTACTGCCGTCCGGTAAAATCACCTGCCTTTGGGCACCATTATGCACAATAATCACCGTTTCTGTGTCGGTCGTATTTACGGATTGATTATTTTGATGGGTGAAGATAAAGCCAAGTCCTATTACAATCAAAATAGCCGCGGCAGCGCCTAATAAGGCCGGCTTTCTTTTATACCATTTGGGCCGCATTGGCATGATAGGCATTGGGCTACCCTCCTCATTTGTTGCCCATAATTTTTCCTTCATAGGAAAATCCGCCTGGCCCAGCTTGCCCTTTTGCCTTAACCAGAAATCAGTTAAGTCCTCCGTACTTTCCTTTCCTAGTTTTGCCCAATAAGCATCCAATTTGACATAAGATGCCAGCGCGTCCTGGTTTGCGGGGTCTGCACGCAACACATTCAGTTCCTGAAGCTCCGCTTCAGAAAGCTCCCCATGGCTTTGCTTGCTCAGTAAGGTCCAAAGTCTGACAGTATTATCCATCTTTCTTAAATATTGGTGATCGCAAACTAGGTCTACTTCATAATAGACAACAATATTTAACAATACCCCTAAAAAATTAAATAATTTTTTAGGGGTACCTTAAAAATCAACAAAAGATTTAAATTCAATTCGTTAGTGCGCTATGATGCCAAGCTCCTGATGGAATACTTTAAAGAAAAATCAATAAGAACCGGTTGAAACGGCTGGACTTATAGATTTAGTCCAGTACCTCATGTAATTTTTTAAAAGAAATGGTCATCTGGTTTTCGACTGTCTTGATAGATATTCCCAACAGTGAAGCCACCTCCTTATACTTAAGACCGTCTTCTTTTACCAGCTGGTAGATTAATTTACATTTAGCAGGCAGGCTTTCAATGGCCATCGTTACCTTCTGATTGAGTTCTGCAAACTCAATCAAAGCTTCAGGATCCAGATCCTTACTCTTTAATTGCGGGCTACAGTTATCCCAGTCGATGCTCTGACGATCCATATTTTCTGTGAGTCCCAGTTTTTTACTTTTCAGGTAATTGATGGCCCTGTTTCTTGTACTGGTAAATAAATACAGCCTTAAGTCCTCCACAGAACCTAACTGTGCCCTTTTCTCCCAAATACTGATCAGTACGTCCGATACGACTTCCTCTGCCAAAACAATACTACGAACAATCGATAACGCAAACCTAAGCAGATCAGCGAAAACCATATGGAATATGACTTCGTAGGCAGCCAGCCCATCAGCTCCACCCAATGCATTTTTCTCAAAATCCAATCTCTTTTTATCAATCATTATAGGAAGATTGCCGAAAATCGTGGGCAAAGTACAAACAAATGTTCTTAAGTAAAAAAACATTTACCTGTACAATAGGGTTAAAATAACCTGTTCTTTACAGGAATCATGCCTACCGTCATAATAAGTAATACATATTTTAAAATCAAATACTTTAGTAGGCATTAAGTGTCAAGGCTTTATCTAAAAAGCTCCTTCATCGTTATTTCACTTACTATACGTCCCGTATAATAGATGTTCTGTTTGGCTCCTTTGGTGGTAATCAGTGTTGGAAAAATTGTTTTTTTAATTTTTGTTTGTTCCCGAAAGGTTTTCACTGCATAGTCAATCTGTTCAGCCACTTCCCTATCCACAACAAATTCATTTACAGAAAACTTTATCTCACAGATATTCATACAATGATTACTGCGGTCCGGTAACAAATCAATCTGCGCACCTTTTTGACCTTTTGTCGCTATATATCTCCAGCTTCCGACCTCTATTTGAATTCCAGCAATTCCCAGTGCCTGTTTAATTTGTAAAACATGTTTTTGGCAAATGGCTTCAAAAGCGAGCCCACAATACATCAAATGCTTTCAGCAGATCTCCACCTTTTTCAAAAAGCCTATCGATAACTGCACGATAATTTGCGGTTCTATAAGGTCCTCATTTAGGGATGTATCTATAGCAGGACGATTTTTAAATCATTAGAAAACACATGAAGCCATCAGCTGATGATATCCCCCCCCCTTTATTGGCCATAACTACCCTAAAATGACCGGTTATGGACGGTTATAAAAATTTATAATCGTCCATAACTCATCTAAAATATAATAAATGATTGATAATCTATTAGTTACAGTCTTGCTAATTCTTTTCCCTTAAAAACGCAGCCAGTGAATCAATTTTGTCGGTATTGATATAATCTACCGCCAGCTTCTCCATTAGAATCCAGGCATTTTGATTATCCGGTGCATTCCAGAATCTTATTTTTTTGCCTATCTGATGCGTAGCTAGAACTGTTCTGCGCAGTTTTTGATAATCTTCCTTTTCTATCGCTCCTTCTCCCTGCCAGTTAGTGTAGGATGCAAAATTATCGCTTAGCATATAGATTCTTTTTTGGGCTGCTTCGCTATAAGTTCTCCCGGGGACACCATCAAAATAAAATAGGCCCTTGGCTACAGCCATCACTGAATCACTGGGGATATTCCCCGTAAAAGTAATCCGCAGTTTTTTACTGTCCGCCAAGGCTTTATAAGAAACAATCAATGCAACTGCTTTTTTATAGGCAGGGCTATCTTTCGGGTCTTTTAAATCAATTAATAGCTCTAGCTCTGCCTTATGGTTTTTATAAGGATAGCCCTTATTTATTTTTACGATGTTAGCCAAAGGTTGTAAATACATAGAAGCAAGGGAGCGCCGGGGATCGATATCTTTTTTATTATGGGCCACCAGTAAAGCACCATCTACCAGATAAATATCTGCTTCCATAGAGCCAAAGCCCGCTTTATAAGCGTCCTCAAAATAATGCGGCTGTTCATAATCATTGTGGGAATGCGCATTCTGTACGCTATACTGTTTCTTTACAGTCGGGCTGGTTCCGGTAACTGAACTCATGGCTGTGTTGTTTCCAGCAGACGGCTGACTGCCGGCACAGCCGTCCAGGACAAATAGACTGGCCAGAGATAGCAAAAGACCTGGCAAGCTCACCCTGCAAAACGAAAATTGACCCATAGATTTAAATTTAGCTGCAAATTATTGACGATTGTGCCTTGTTAAGTCCGGACATTGTTATGTTTTTATCATTCCTTGCTATTGACGATCCTGTTTAAAGCCCGATTTTCCGGCAAAAAATAACAGGGAATTCAGTTTAATGCGGCCATCTGCATTTTTATAACAGTAATGGAACATCTGTTCAGAAGCCTGGTGGTCATAACCGGGACCATCCATCGCGCAGAGCTCCAGATAATACTGCAGTCCCACTTTATAGGTAAAGGCCTCTGCCAGGGCGTAGGCGACTTTATACCACTGTTCATAGGACGCTGTTATGCTCAGGTTATTTTCCTTCAGATAATGAAGGACGTCTTCCATCAGCGCTTTCTCTTCCGGCTTATTTTTATACTGCAGCAGTCTTTTATCCTCTTGGATTTCCAAATCTTTATCAGTAGCCGCTTTGTCCTTTTTTACGGCGGTTTGCCTGGCGGCTGTTGTAAAACCAGATCTCATATCTACTGCATCTACCACAAAAGGGGTGGCCTGTTGTTTGATCACCAGATCTGGATCACTCGACAAAAAACAAAGCCGCGTGATATCACAGCCACTCTCATCTAAAGAAAGCCCATAGGCTTCCCAGAAATAGCCGGCCAGTTTCTGGAAGGCTTTTTTGTGGGATAGGGCAATACTTTGCTTTTTGACCTCAAATTTATATTCCAGGGTAACCAACCCTTTAAATCCATTGCCTGAAGGGCTTAGCCAATAAGCAAAAACATAAGGATCCTGCTCCAGCACCGATCCTACCTGATCTAGCTCCTCCGCTGATAACTTATCTATATCCAGGACCAAGACATAGTTGTAATTTTTAAGGTTTTCTGTTTTTCGCTGATGGTCAAAGAGGCCACAGAAAGTAACCGCCGGTAAACTACGCTTATACATGGCAAAGGTTTCCAGTTCCCCATCCCTTAAAAATTGACGGATCTGGTTAATCTCTGCCTCCAACTGACCGCTTTGAATCCGGTTCAGGACATCCTCAATGGAGATCTCCTGTTCAATAGGTAGCCAGATCTTAGGTTGCAGGCTAACAGGTAGCGCTAATAAATGTTTTGTATCCATAGGCTATAATTAGGACGATAACTTCAATAATCAGCGTCATCCGATGCCAAACTTACTGTATATATTCCTGGAGCGCCGCTTTTACGGTCGCGTTCCATACATATCCCCCTGTCAGGCAGCTGCCGCTGCTACCAGGTTGGAGAAAATGCCTTTAAATATAAGCAAAAGCCACTATACAGCTGTTAAAATTCCCCAATAAAGCGACCATCTATCTGCAATTTGGTAATTTTACCCGTCCATCATGTAATAGCTACCGCGTTTTTGATAAAACGCCGCCCGCTTTTACCCCCATAACCCGTACAGATAACAATCATGCATATGTACATTCCTATACATTCAGCCAAGCAGCCTTTCTATCAAGTCGCCTGTAGCCTATTGCTGTTTTTTTTGCTGAGCCTTTGCGGGCCCGGTCAACTCTTCGCGCAGCAACAAAGTCTGCCAGCTCTTACATCTGCTAATACGAAAGTTCAGCCGGACCCATGGACTGCTGCCGACTTACTCGCTCCGGCCAGTCTGGCCAGCACCATCCAGACGGGGGCCAAGGGCGAGCAACCCTTAATTTTAAGTGTAGGACCAGCTGCCATGATTAAAGGCTCTCAGGATATCGGTCCAGCCTCCCAAAAAGAAAATCTCACCAAATTAAAGGAGGCCTTAGAAAAAGCGCCTAAGGACCGGGCCATCGTCATCTATTGTGGCTGTTGCCCCTTTACGCATTGCCCTAATATCCGGCCAGCATTTAACCTGCTTAAGCAGATGCACTTTACACATGCAAAATTATTAAATTTGGAACATAATATCCGGACGGACTGGATAGACAAGGGCTATCCTACCCAACAGTAAATCTGTCAAAACATCCCCCGCTGCTCAATGTAAAATAGCGTACTTTTGCAATACTTACTCATTACCAGTTCTCACTCAACAGGTATTGGGCAATAACAAACTGATAATCATCAAATTAAGCCAATTATCAGTTCAGGTCATTAATATATAAATTAAAATAATTATCATATGGACATTTTTAATGTTCATCATCACTATGAAATCATCTGCTTCTAAATCCCTTTTTTGGGGAACCTCTGTAGCATTATCCTGGACCTGGGGACTCGGACTATTCTTTGCGGTACAATTTACTTTTCAGTTTGGATTAAAAGGGCTACTGTCCTTTGCCATACCCAATGCTATCGGACTGTTTTTATTTGGGGCCGCAACGGCTTATATCGCCAGAAAGGCAAAACCAGGGCAGTCGCTGGAACTTATATTCCAAAAATGGTCCACTAAACTTTCCTCTGTATTTCTATTTTATCAGTTTATCGCCTTATCGCTGACAATATTTGCCTTAACCCGGTATCTGTTCCAGGCATTGAACCTCAACAACCCCGTTTTATTACTCATACTGGTGGTTATCGCTTTACTGGCCATTGCTTTTTTATTAGGCGAACAGTTTGGAATCAACAAGATAAAATATAGTCATGCCTTTTTCTATGGCCTGCTGATTATACTGGGTATCTATATCTGGATCTCAAAAGAGACGGTTGCCCCGCTTAGCGGAATTGGCGCTACGCCTAAAAACGAATTGAATTTCTGGGGCTATCTGATTCCGGTATGTGTTGGCTTTTTCACAGGCCCCTGGCTGGATTTACAACAGTGGCAAAGAGCCATTGAGATGCATAAAGAGAAAACCTCCATTACAGCAGGTTATCTGGTAGGTTCTATTTTATTTTTTGCGATTTTAATCTTCCATGGCAGTCTGACCCTCTGGGCCCTGCATCAAGGAGCGGGCGTCTATGCCAGAAAAGGCATAGATGGAATTTTCTACGCGCAGGATATGATTACCAGATTGCTCTCCGATCAAGGCAATAACCTGACGGGATTATTACCCCTGGCCTACTTTGGTTTTCTGGTCATATGTATCATAACGACCTTAGACAGCGGTTACATCGCAGTGAAATGGCATTTACAACATCATGTCAAGGAAGGCAAAAACATGCTCTATTCCATTTTACCCAAAAGTCTTTTGACCTCTCCGATACCGTTATTTGTAGCAGCAGCCATTACGGCACTGGTCGCCATTGAGGCTAATTTAGAGCTGGAATACTTTATGGTTTTTTATGCCACCTATTTTGTAAGTTATGCTATTATATTAATTATCAAATCCTTAGGCAAAAATCCGTTAGAGATCCATCTGGCAAAAACCAAGATTTTTGCAATCAGCTGCCTATCGCTGGTCATTGCAGGACTGGGGTATATCCACCTGGAGTCCACGCTGTTAATTACCGGAACGCTGATCCCGGTGGTCATCGGCGGCTGGCTAGCCACTAGAAAACCGGTAGTCACCGCCCCACAGTCCGCCGATATACAAAGCGTTGCCCCACAAATGGAGGTTGACAGCCTAGAAACACCCGCCATTACTTCCGCAGTAACCCAGGTGGCTGGATCCGATAATATCGCCAGCGAATATGTGCAGGATAAATGGTATGTACATGCCTTTAGAGCGACTTATGGCGACACAAACTCAGTCGGCAATGTCTATTTTGGGATGTATGCGATGTGGGTTGGGAAAACCAGAGAGCTGTTCTTTAATTACTGCCTACCGGATTTTGATTTAAAGAAAACAGCCTTTTTAATCCTCACCCGGTCTTTTGAACACAAATTTGCGCTGGAAGCCAGAGAATTTGATATTATTAAAGTCAAAATCAAGGTCAAAAACTTTAACCGCAAGTTTGCCACGCTGGAACACCGGATTGTTGATCAAAAAGAAAGATTACTGGGCAAAGGTTCGCAGTCCCTGCTTTTTGTAAGGGCAGATACCTATGAGCAAATCGATATTCCTTCGGAGGTGCTGGCTGCCTTTACACCTTTTACCACCTAGGCGTAAAACGTACTTTAAAATAGTTTTAATTGAATGGGGCCGGGATTACCGGTCCCTTTTTTATGCCTGTTTATATCATTTATTGCAGCGCTAAGTCCCTGACTACTATTATCAGTCCCTCCTTCCGATTCCCCGGCATTCAAAAAATTAGAAACACCTATTCCCAATAACCGGACCCGCTTATCCGTCAGATCTGTTTTATCCAGGATCAATTTAGTTAAAGACGCCATCAGAGATCTGGTATGAACAGCCTGCTCAATGGATTTACTGCGGGTAATGATTGTAAAATCATGGAACTTAAATTTTAAAGTGAGTGTTTTGCCTCTCAATCCATGTTTTTCCAATCGTTCTAAAAGCCTTTCAGCCAAGATCAGCAACTGCTCCAACATGGCTGCTTTATCTGTGAGGTCCTCCTGATAAGTATCTTCCACGCTGACCGACTTGGTCTCTCTATAGGGCTGGACCGGCCGGTTATCAATTCCCCGCACGATTTGATAATAAAAACGGCCGACTTTGCCAAAATGCCGTACCAGCTCAGAAAGTTCAAATCTTTTCAGATCCGCCCCCGTATGGATACCCATGGATTTCATTTTGGCCGCCGTAACCTTGCCTACTCCATAGAATTTCTCTATTTTCAATCCCTCCATAAAGGCCTCTATTTTGGAGGGGCCGATAAATGTAAGCCCGTCGGGCTTTTCCAAATCGGATGCGATCTTGGCGACAAACTTACTGACAGAGACCCCGGCAGATGCCGTCAGGTTGAGTTCTTCTTTGACCGCCTGTTTTATTTCCCGGGCAATATCAATGGCAGAGCCAATCCCCAGCTTATCTTCTGTCACATCCAGATAAGCCTCATCTAAAGATAGTGGCTCAATAATATCCGTATATCGGTGAAAAATCTCGTGAAGTTTTCTAGATACGGCTTTATAGACATCAAAACGGGGATATACAAAAACGACTTCAGGGCACAGCCGTTCAGCTGTTTTAGAAGCCATCGCTGAATGGATACCAAACTTACGCGCTTCATAGGAAGCGGTGGCTACCACTCCACCCCTTCCCTCCGGAGACCCTCCCACCACCAGGGGCTTACCTCTTAACTCCGGACAATCACGCTGTTCTACGGATGCGTAGAACGCATCCATATCAATATGGATAATCTTGCGTTGCTTTTGTGGTGGATGGATACTGGACACGGTTAATGCAGGATAAGCTTATACTATTTTATACTAATCCCTTTATTAATTTTACTCAAATCTACTACAAAAAAAGGCAGCAATGCACTCCCTTATCATAATTTAGCCCATTTTTGAGAGAGAAATCACATTTTAGGTTTAATTTTAAGCATATAACCTCTTTTGTCGTGTAGATTCAGCTATGTAAATCCAAACAAATCAACGTATCCTCATGCAAATCGTTTCTCTTTCCACCCGACCCTTTATTGGCGCTAAAGATTACGCCCTCTCCACTAATTTTTACGAGGCAATGGGTTTTACAGTCACCGAAGTGGGGCCTGATTTATCGGTCTGTGTCAATCAACAGGTCGTTTTCTATCTGCAGAATTATTATAATAAAGACTGGATAGAAAATACCATGCTCTTTATTGAGGTGGAAGACCTGGACAAATGCCATCAGGATCTAATGGCGCTTGATCTGCCCAATACATTTAATGGAGCCAGACTAAGTGGGATTAAGAAAGAAGATTGGGGCCGGGAATGCTTTTTACATGACCCGTCAGGAATTTTATGGCACTTTGGTCATTTTTTCAAATAAGAAGCCCTACAACAAAAGCATCCACGACAAAACTCATTTTCTAAACGGGCTTTGGCGTGGATGCCGCTCATGTAATTTTGTGCGCCTTAGGTTATACGTATCTCTTTATTCCCTGTTTACAAGGCCAGCGGCCGCTAAGCCAGTTCCATGCGCTGCTCTTCTGGTTGTCTGTTTTTAGGTGGATGTTTCGGGTTCCTGCCGGCTTTTTTCTTCTTTTTACGGCCCCTGTGCCACCAGATTAAAAAGCCGGTAATGGGAAGGGTCGTACAGATAAGTCCACAAAGAAAGGTAAAAAACTTGCCGATCTGGCCCATCCAGGTGCCCATATGTAATTGCCAGACATAATTTTCTACGTATTCTCCTCTGAGACTCTTCTCTGGTATGAACAGCGCTTTACCAGATATCTTATCATAAAAATTAATCTTTGCGTTTTCTGAACTTTTCAGGCCAAAATTACTTCCTGTAAAAACCGTATAAAAGCCCTCTTTAGGTATATTATAGACCCAGACTTGGGCCATGGTCTGCAGGGGGTGCTCAGTAAATGCAGCATCAATCGCCTGATTTAAGGGGTAGGGCTTTTGCCCTTGGGCAGTAGCTGGATCAGGCTTAGGCAGCTGCTTTTGCCAAGGCGTCTGGATATCTCCGCCAAAAATCCGGGCGGTAGACTCAAATACCGGCTTAAAAGCGATAATAAGTCCTGTCACCGTTAAAATCAATGCTAACAGGGAGGAATAAAAACCCAGTACATTATGCAGGTCATAATTGACTCTTTTAAATCTGGCCTTCCAACGAATCTTAAAGCTGTCCTCTCTGGTTTTCTTCGTCCATTTTTTTGGCCACCAAAGAATAATCCCTGAAATCAGTTCAATTAAAAATATGATGGTGGCAATATCAACGATCCAGGTCCCGGGACCATGCCAAAGGAAACTGGCATGCAGATGAGCCATGACAAAGAAGAAATTGCCCGTATTATCATATTTTAATACGGCGCCGTTATACGGGTTGACATAGGCAAAGGCCAGACCCGACTCTTTTGAAAAAGCCCTGAAGCGGACTGTCCGCTCAGGATTCTTATAGACCGTCACTTCGGAAAGCTTCGCCCTGGGATAAGCAGCCGTTACATTCGTCATTAAAGTCTCCATGGGTAGTCGCTCCGCGGCCACTTCCGGGACATATCTGGCACTGCCAGCCGACCAATCAATCAGCTCATCACCATAGACAACCAAGGTCCCTGTGAGTGCCACAAAGACCAGGATAACGCCACTGAAAATCCCTAGCCAGAGATGCAGCCAGGCATTGATGCGGCTAAATAACGACTTCTTGCTTTTTTTGCCTTTTTTGCTTTTTTCTATTCCTTTCATGGTTCCCCCTTTTAGCTATATAAGCACAACACGGTAACCGTGTTGTGCTTACAAGCCGTGTTGATTCAATATATAGCTACAACTCCCTAGAAACGGTATGTCACGTTGAAGGAGAGCATTCTTGGCTGTCCGGGAAGCATCCAGGAATTATAGGTATAGTATTTTTTATTGGCAATATTATCCAGTTTCGCTGTTACCCTGAATTTTAATGCGTTATAAAAAACGCTGGCCCCGGCTACCGCAAATCCGTCCAGACTGATGGTATTTAAATTATTAATATAAGTGGAACTCTGCCCGTTACCACCGGCACCAAAGCCAAAACCTTCCAAACGACCTGTTGTAAACTGGTAAGAAGCCCAGATATTTCCGGTGTTATAAGGGGAGCATTCTACCCTGTTATTTAAGAAACCGACATCCCCTTTATCTTCTGTATACCGGATATCATTATATCCGTAACCCAGCGCGATATTTAACCCGGTTACCGGAGTAGCCAGGATATCTATATCTACGCCACGGCTTTTTTGCGTATTGTCCTGCACGTAGTAATCTTCTCCGGTCACTTGTCTGGCAATATTTTTCACCTGGATGTCATAAACACTGAGGGTACCGGTCAGTCTGTTATGGAACAGGTCAAATTTTACACCGCCCTCCCATTGATTGGCATATTCAGGTTTTAACAGATGCATGGCCGAATCCTTGGAACCCACATTTCTATAGCCATTGTTGTAATTACCATACACAGATAATACTGCTGGAATAATCTGATAAGACATCCCGATTTTTGGCGACAAAGAGGTCTGCTGGTAATCCGAAGCTGCTTCATCAAAACGATTGACTCTTAGGCTACCCATCAGTAATAACCGGTCTGTAATATTTAAGGCATCCGATACATACACACCATAGCTGTTGGTCGCATCGTTGCTATAACTGTATTTGGCACCTGTTCTAAGGCTATCCACTTTGGCAGCATTGATAATCAGGGCAGCACCCGTTGCAGTAACAGGAATCTGATCATAAGATAAGGAAGCACGGTAAGATTCTACGCTGGTACGGAAATAATCAAAGCCGACGACCATTCTGTTTCTTAAGCTTCCTATTTTAAAATCACCGATAAAGTTCTGCTGGAATTGCTGTGTATAGAGTTGACTGTGCGGGATATCTGTAATGCTTCTGACGATGGTCGTCGTTGCATCTGTGGTGGGCTTGTTCACCCGCAGCGTAATATAAGGGGTGTTATTATTGCTTCGGGACACGGAGAAAACTGTCTGAGAATGCCAATCAGAAGACATGGTATAATCGGCCTTACCGCTCATCCACATGGTCTGTTGCTTACCGTTTAAATCTGTCGTAAAATAAGGGTTCTTAGGATCCAGGCCCAGTTCCTCCACGGTAGAAGGGACGCTGGTAGTTTCACCTGTTACGCCGGGAGGGATATTATAGCCAAATAGCACCACCGGACGAACAGATTTATAATAGTAACCGTCAAAGTTCAGTTTTAAACGGTCGGTTGCCTGCACCTGTAAAGAAGGCGCAAATCCTACGGTTTGCTGTGCCAGATTCTGAAAAGTATTTCTGGAGTCATAGACGCCATTAATGCGTAATAAAGCGGTTTTGTCTTCATTAAGTGGGGTATTATAGTCAATGGTCGTTCTCGCCATTTCATAAGACCCTGTTGTAAAAGACAGCTCTCCCCGTCTTACTTCCAATGGCTGGCGGGTAATCATATTATAAACACCGCCATATGAAGCGCTTTCATTACCCCCAAACAGCGTTCCACCCGGTCCTTTAATCGCTTCAATCCTGTCCACATTAAATAGATCGGTCAAGGTTACATAACCCGATGACACGCCATTGCGCAAAATAACGGACCCGTTGGCAAAGCCTCTGGAACGAAACGTCAGGGTAGACCCACCACTGCCTCCTACGATAGACAAGTTGCTGACACCCGGCACATTAATAAGGGCCTGTTCTGTTGTAGTGGCTAGCTGATCCTCTAACAGCGTTTTAGGGACCACCGCATAATTTTGAGGATTCTCTATATAATCCATGGGCATCCTGGCCACCTGGTCACTGTTTTTATTTACGTGGCGGTAGGAAGAGGCCACAATTACTTTTTCCAGTTCCTCCGCTTCTTCCTTAAGGACAATATCCTCCGCCTTTACTTTCTTTCCAGTCACCTCCACGGTGATGGTCTTAGCGGATACGCCCAGCGATTTAATAGAAATGGTATAAGTGCCATAAGGTATATTCCTGAACTCATAATGACCATCATCGCTGGTTCCGGCCAGCTTATCTGAAGGGCTTAAAGAAACCACCACATTTTCCTCGGGCTCACGGTTGGCATTTAGCACCCGGCCTTCGATAACCCCGGTCCCGGTACTCTGGGCGGAAAGGTTCCCTGCAAACCCCATAAAAATAATGCAAAATAGCGCGAACACACCTGCAGCCCTGACTGATAAATTACTTCCTTTCATTTGGTATTCTAAGTTGATTATTAAGAGGGTGCAAAATTAAATGGCCCCTTTAGCAATCATTTACGAATTCAGGAAAAATTCAGGTTTTGACTGTCTAAACCCGGAATTAAATACTTAAAATGCCATTAGAATTGTTAAGAAAACAAGCAGATAACATATTATTATAAAAAGAACTGGCCAAAGCCAGGCCAGTTGGCAAGTTAACTGGCCGGTAAAGATATAAAACGGGTCCGGTAAGATATCCCAACAGGTGCATTCTCAAAATAACGAACAGTTCTATTCGGCCTTTAATATGGTCACTGGATTACCCAGCGCTGCCTTAACCGATTGAAAGGTTACCGTCACTAAGGCAATCAATAAGGCCAGACTACCGGCCAGTACAAAAATCCACCAGGCAATATTGGTTCTATAGGCAAATTCCTGCAGCCAGTGATGCATACAAAACCAGCTGACAGGGGCAGCCATTACAAAAGAAAGCAACACAAGTCCTATAAATTCTTTGCTGAGCAGCCCCACAATACCTGCATTACTGGCACCCAGCACCTTTCTGATGCCAATCTCCTTGGTTCTGCGTTCTACAGCAAACATGGCTAATCCAAAAAGTCCCAGACAGGAAATAAAAATGGCTAGGGTTGAAAATATGATCGCCGTGGTACCGGTTCTGGCTTCTGCCTGGTACATGTGATTAAATGAATCATCCAGAAATTGATAATTGAATGGCATCCCAGGTGCAAAGGTATCCCAGACGCCTTTTATTTGTTGAATTAATCCTGTGACATCTGCTGTGCTTATTTTAAAGGATGCCGTATAGGGGCTGGCGCCTAGAAATAATCCTAATGGGCCTATGCCGCTATGCATGGATTCATAATTAAAATCCTTCAACACCCCTATAATATGATAGGCCTGTACATTGCCTTTACTGTCCGAGCCGTATAGGTATTTGCCGATAGGATTCCCTTGTCCCATATACCTGGCGGCCGCTTCATTGATCACCACCGCTGTGGAGTCACTGCCAAAATCTTTTGAAAAGTTACGCCCCTGTAGCAGCTTCATCCCAAGGGTCGCAATATAATCCTCATCCACTGACCAGTTTTGCATGGAAAACCCGTTATTTGACGTCATGACAGGTTCGGTAGAATACGTATTGTCCCGTCTAAAGGCTCCAGAAACGGGTAAATACCCACTGAAAGTCCCCTGTCTGATCCCCGGCATTTTAAGGACCGCATCTTTAAAGGCCGTGGCATGATTGCCCAAAGCGCCTGTCTGATTGATAATCAGCACCTGGTCCTTGACAAATCCGATATTTCTGTTTTGCATATAATGCAGCTGCCGGTAAACGACGATCGTGGAGATGATTAAAATAATGGAGATGGCAAATTGAAAGACAACCAATGCATTTCTGAACCTGCCGGATCCGGCTCCCAGCTGCAATTTCCCTTTTAAAACCTGTACCGGTCGAAAGCCAGACAGGAAAAACGCGGGATAACTGCCGGCTAAAAGACCCACGAAAACCGGCATCAATATGATTATCCCTAAAAACCAGGGCCTGAAAAAGGTGGTAAAGCTGAGTTCTTTTCCTGAAAGCTGATTAAATCCGGGAATTATAATGGCATCTATGATTAAGGCGGCGATCATCGCCACCAACACCATTAACATGGATTCCATTAAGAACTGGAAAATCAGTTGTTTTCTATCCGTGCCAAAGACCTTTCTGACGCCAACCTCTTTGGCTCTGGTACCTGCCTGAGCGGTCGTCAGATTGATAAAGTTAATACAGGCCATGAGCAGAATAAATAAAGCAACGGCTCCAAATATATATACATATTGAATATTACCGCTGGCAGAAAGTTCGCCCTGTAAATGACTATAGAGATGGATATCTGTCAGGGGTATCATTGAATAAGTCAGAAAATTGCCCGCCTTTTCAAATTCTTCCACACTGCTGATGTCTATAAACCTGGATGCATAGGGCACAACGTATTTTTTGACATAATCGGGAAAATGTTTTTCAAGACTATGATAATCAACTCCTTTTTTAAGTTTTACATAGGTATAGAAATTATGGCTGGTGTATGCGCCCCAGCCATAACTGACATCCTGCATGTCAAAGAGAAAGTCAAAATTAAAATGGCTGTTTGCCGGAAAATCCTTGATGACAGCCTTAACGCCAAAAGGCTTTAAAGAATCTCC
>Ga0164242_10004652_pt1 | contig 15377 bp, 14 predicted proteins | sample OricomgcompostMG_FD_108783 | JGI IMG/M metagenome (GOLD analysis project Ga0164242, IMG submission 108783) | Miracle-Growth compost microbial communities from Emeryville, California, USA - Original compost - Miracle growth compost (MG) ... | reverse complement strand
TCCTCGCCGTGCTCGGCGACCAACCGCACCGCCCGGCCCTTGAACTCTTCGTCGTACCTCTTCGCCATGATGCAAACAACCTTCCCTCAAAAGAAGGTGTGCATCGAACCCGGGTTGGTTCACAACACAATCCAGCACCGGGCCCGGCCCACATCAAGTCCTATGAAAAATCGAGGCTAGACCCGCTCGACACCGGCGACGTTGCGCTTGCCGCGGCGCAGCACCAGCCACCGGCCGTGCAGGAAGTCCTCGGGTCGCGGCGTCCACTCCTCACTGTCGACGCGCACGTTGTTCACCGAGACGCCCCCTTCGCCGATCGTGCGACGGGCCGCGCCGCGACTCGCCGACAAACCGGAGGCGACCAGCAGGTCGACGATGCCGTCCGCGCCGCCCGGCGCCAGCTGGGCCACCGAGGTCTCCCGCAGCGCCGCGGCCAGCGTCGACTCGTCCAGCCGGGCCAGCTCCCCCCGGCCGAACAGCGCCTGGCTGGCCAGTTCGACGGCTTCGGTGGCCGCCTCGCCGTGCACCAAGGTGGTGAACTCCCGGGCCAGCCGGCGCTGGGCGGCCCGTTCGTGCGGGCGCTCGGCCGTGGCCTGCTCCAGTTCCGCCAACTCGTCGGCGGTCAGGAAGGTGAACCAGCGCAGGTAGCGGATCACGTCGGCGTCGGCGGTGTTGAAGAAGTACTGGTACCAGGCGTAAGGGCTGGTCATCTCCGGATCCAGCCACAGGCTGCCGCCGCCGGTGGACTTGCCGAACTTGGTGCCGTCGGCGGCGGTCACCAGCGGCACCGTCAGCGCGTGCACGGTCGCGCCCAGCTTCTGGCGCACCAGTCGCACCCCGGCGATTATGTTGCCCCACTGGTCGGAGCCGCCGATCTGCAGCGTGCAGCCGTGCCGCTGGTGTAGCTGCACATAGTCGTTGGCCTGCAGCAACATGTAGCTGAACTCGGTGTAGGAGATGCCCTCCGAGTCCAGCCGGCGCCGGATGGTGTCGCGGTCCAACATCACGTTGACCGAGAAGTGCTTGCCGACATCGCGCAGGAACTCCACCGCCGACAACGGCGCGGTCCACTCCAGGTTGTTGACCACCACCGCGCCGGTCGGGCCGTCGCCGAAATCGACGAAGCGTTCCAGCTGACCCCGGATCCGGTCGGACCACTCGGCCACGGTGTCGGCGGTGTTCAGGGTGCGTTCGCCGCTGTCGCGGGGATCGCCGATCAGACCGGTGGCCCCGCCGGCGAGCACGATCGGCCGGTGCCCGGCCTGCTGGAAGCGTCGCAGCGCCAGCAACGGCACCAGATTTCCGGCATGCAGACTGGGCGCGGTCGGATCGAATCCGGCGTAGACGGTGATCGGCCCGCGTGCCACTTCGGCACTCAGGGCCCCCAGGTCGGTGGATTGGGCGATCAGCCCGCGCCAGCTCAGCTCGTCGAGAATCGTCGTCGGCATGGGTTGATTTTCCCGGATCAGTCGCTGGCGCCGGGCGCCGGTGCCCGTGGGCTGCGGCGGTAGGCCGATACTTCGGGCCGCCCGGGCACCCATAACCGCCATGGCCGGTCGGCGGCCTGGCTGACGCCCACCCGCGGTCCGGTCTGCGAGGCCAACGGCGCGCGAAGGCTCAGCTGTATCGGGCTGCGCGCATCGAACAGATCGATCCCATTGTCCGCCATGGTGATTCCCAACGCCGCGCACAGATTGCCGGGGCCGCGGGCCAAGCCGGTACCGGGCACCGCCTCGCCGCGTCGGGTCCGGGCCATCGCCGATCCCTCGTCGATCACCGCAGCCCGCAACAGCACCGCGGCCGCGGTCCCGTCCGGACCGCACGCCACGTTGGCGCAGACGTGCATGCCGTAGCTGCGGTAGGTGTACAGCCGCCCGGGCGGGCCGAACATCACCGTGTTGCGCCCGGTCGGCCCCCGGTAGGAGTGCGCCGCCGGGTCCGGCCAGGGCCCGTCGGGCACCCCGCCGTAGGCCTCGACCTCGAGAATCGTTGCGCACACCCCGCGCGTGGTCACCGTGGCGCCCAGCAGCAGATGAGCGGCCGCCAACGGGTCCACTGCAAGCCGGGCGGCACTCACGGCCCCGATTGTGCCGGACCCCCAAGGCTTGACAAGACGCGGCGCTCGGCACAATATTCATCACATGATGATTTCATCGCGTGATGAATTATCGGGTCCGCGCGCCACCCCCGCCGTGGCCATCGACCAGCTCCGGGTGGTTCGCGGCAAGCGGCCGGTCCTGCACGATCTGTCGCTGCGGATCGCCCCCGGCGCCATCACCGGGCTGCTCGGGCCGTCGGGCTGCGGAAAGACCACCCTGATGCGCTGCATCGTGGGCACGCAGATCATCAGCAGCGGACGGGTCGAGGTGCTGGGCGGCCCAGCCGGCTCGGCGGCCCTGCGTCGCCGCGTCGGCTACATGCCCCAGCAGCCGACCATCTACGACGACCTGCGCATCGTCGACAACGTCCGGTACTTCGCCGCGCTGGCCGGCGCCGATGCCCAAGACGCCGACGACGCGATCCGCTCGGTGGACCTTGACAGCCACCGTGGTGACTACTGCGCGAACCTGTCCGGTGGGCAACGCGCCCGGGTGTCGCTGGCCTGCGCGCTGGTCGGCCGGCCCGACCTGCTGGTGCTCGACGAGCCGACGATCGGGTTGGACCCGGTGCTGCGCGCCGAGCTGTGGCAGCAGTTCCAGACGCTGGCCCGGCGCGGCACCACGCTGCTGGTGTCCAGCCATGTGATGGACGAGGCCGACCACTGCGGCGACCTGCTGCTGATGCGTCAGGGCAGATTGCTGGCGCGCACCTCACCGAGGCGACTGCGAGAGGAGACCGGATGTACGTCGATGGAGGAAGCGTTCCTGTCCGTCATCCGGCGCACCACCGCGCCCCGAGCCGGCTGACCGGTCCGCTGCAACTGCGGCCCTTCGTTGCCACCACCGCGCGGATCCTGCGGCAGCTGGCCGGTGATCACCGCAGCATGGCGATGATTCTGCTGCTTCCCAGCCTGGTCATCGCGCTGATGTATTTCATGTTCTCCAATGCCCAGCACCCGCCGGGCAGCCCGTCGCCGTTCAACGTCGCCTGCCTGATTCTGCTGGGGCTGTTTCCGCTGTTTTTGATGTTCGTCATCACCGCCATCACCATGCAGCGAGAACGCGCCTCGGGGACCCTGGAGCGCATCTTGACCACGCCGCTGCGCCGACTCGATCTGCTCGCCGCCTACGGGACGGCGTTCTCGATCGCGGCGGTCGCCCAGGCCAGCCTGGCGTGTGTCGTCTCATTCTGGCTGCTGGGTTTCGAGACCGCGGGCAGCGCGGGCTGGGTGTTTGTGATCGCGATCGTCAACGCGGTGCTCGGTGTCGGGCTGGGCCTGCTGTGCAGTGCGTTCGCCCGCACCGAATTTCAGGCCGTGCAGTTCATTCCGCTGGTGATGGTGCCGCAGCTGCTGCTGGCCGGGATCATCGTGCCGCGCAGCGCGATGCCCGAATGGCTGCAGTGGATCAGCAACGCGTTGCCGGCCAGCTATGCCCTGGAAGCACTGCAGCAGGTGGGCATGCATCCAGAGCTGACCGGTGTCGCGGTGCGCGACATGGTAATCGTGCTGGCGTTCGCGGTCGCCGCGCTGTGCCTGGCCGCGGTCACGCTGCGGCGGCAGACGGCGTGATGTCGACCGAGGCGACCAACCGCAGGCCGGGCCGCCCGTCCGGCTCCTCCGACACCCGCGAACGGATCTTGGCATCCGCTAGGGAACTGTTTGCCCGCAATGGTTTTCAAAACACCTCGATTCGCGCGGTGGCCGCTGATGCGGGGGTCGACGCAGCCCTGGTGCACCATTACTACGGCACCAAACAGCAGCTGTTCGCCGCCGCCACGGAGCTACCGGTCGACCCGATGGTGGTGCTGGGACCGCTGCGGGAGGCGCCCGTCGAACAGCTCGGCCATATCCTGCCCGAATTGCTGCTGCCGCTGTGGGATTCGCAGGCCGGCACCAGCTTGATCGCGGCCATGCGCTCGATGCTCACCGGAACCGAAGTGCCGCTGGCCCGTACGTTCTTCCGCGAGGTCGTGGTCGCCGAACTGGCGCAGCGCGTCGACGATCCGCCCGGAACGGGTGTGCTGCGCGCCGAGTTCACCGCCAGTCAGCTGATGGGTTTGGTGGTGGCCCGCTACATCATCGGGCTGGAGCCGCTGGCCTCCCTGCCGGCCGAACAGATCGTGACGATGATCGCCCCGACCCTGCAGCGTTATCTCACCGGGGATCTGCCGGACCGGCCTGGGCGATGAGACGGGCGTGCTCGTCGTCGCCGACCGAGGTCGCCTCGTCGACCAGCAGCACCGGGATACCGTCCTCGATCCGGTAGGCACGGTGCAGGCGCGGGTTGTACAACACCGTGTTGTGCTGGTCTCCGGAGCGCTCCACCAGCAACAGCGGGCCACGGTCGGCCGGGCAGACCAGAATGCTCAGCAGCTTTTCGTCGATCACGAACGGCCCCCGGCCAATTCGGCCCGCACCGCCGCGGTCAACCGCTTGAACTGCCCGCTGCCGGCGTCGAAGTACCAGGCATTACGGCCGGCTTTGGGCAGCCCGGCATCACGCAGGGCACCCAGTGTCGGGCGGTAGACGGCGCTCAGCGGCAGGTCCGGTACGACGTGGATGACATCCGGCCCGGCGCCGACGGGCATCGCTGCCACCGCCTCGCTGAGGTCGGCGGCGGTGATCGTCGCACCCGGACGCAGCGTCACCGCCGAGACCACCACCTCGGTGTCGCCGGCGGGCACCCGATAGGTCACCGCCAGGTCGACTCCGTTGACAATGCCCAGCGCGTCGGTGATCAACACCGGGTAGGCCACGCCGCGCTCGGTGCGGATGCTCGAACCGCGGCCACCGGCCAGCCAGTAGTCGCCGTCGGCGTCGCGCCGGAACAGGTACTCGGTGGAGATCCAGGTGTCGGCCGGCGCGAACACGCCGCGTTTGACCGAGGCCGACGGGTCGATCGGTCCGCGGGGTTTGGCCAGCAGCACCCCGACCTCGTCGGTCTCGGCGATGCGCACGAAGCCGCGTTCGTCCTCCTGGATCAGGTCGAGTTCGGGGTCGTAGCCGGCCAGCTCGACCTCCACGGCGCCGGGCAGCGGGCGGCCCTTGCTGCCGACCTTGGCGCCGGAGACGTTGGCCAGCACCGCCTGGCCGTCGGTGGTGGCGAAGAACTCGACGACGTGGGCCGGTGCGAAGGCGTCGGTGACCCGGTGCCACAGCCCGGTGGGCATGCCGGAACCGATGAACAGCCGCACCGGATGATTGCCCTGCAGCACGAAGTTCGGGTCGTCGATGATCTCGCGCAGCATCGCCCAGGTGTAGGACACCACGCTGACCCCGTACTGGCGCACCTCGGCGACGAACCGATCCGGGTGCAGGCCGCGGGACAGGGCGATGCGGGCCCCGCCCACCACGGCGCCACCGAGGCTGACCAGCAGACCGGACTCGTGGTGCAGCGGAGTCAGGCAGTACAGCGTGTCGTTGGGCCCCAGTGCGGCGGTCGAGGCGGTGCCGAATGCCGAGAGCGCCCAGCGGTAGTTGGTGATCTGTTTGGCCACCAGCTCGCCGGCCACGGTGCTGAAGGCGACGAACGCCAGGTCGCGGGCGAAGCCCGGGTTGGGCCGGTACCAGCCGGGCATCTCAACGGCGTCCGGGTCGATCTGTTCCATGTCGACGACGGCTTCAGCGTCGGCGGGCAGGTCCAGATCACGTGTCTCGCCGCCGCCGAGCACCAGCAGCTGGCAGTCCAGTTCGCGGGCGGCGGCCAGCGCCAGGTCGAGGTTGCCCGGGTCGGTGATGATCTCCGAGACGCCGCCCAGCCGGGCGGCCGCCACCAGGTCACCGTCCGGCGGCATCAGCACCGCGACCGCCCCCAGCCGGGACAGCGCCGCGATGGCGACCATGGCGCTGGGCCGGGTCGCCATCAGTACGCCCACGTGCACGCCTTGGCGCACCCCGACGTCGATCAGGCCGCGCACCACGTTGTCGATACGTTTGTTGACCGCTTCGTAGGTGTGCACCCGGCCGTCGAACAGCAGGAATTCGCCGTCGGGTGAGTCGGCGGCCTGCTCACCGATAATGCGGCCCAACGAGATTCGGGTGTGGTCGTTGATCTGTCCCAGCCGGGCCAACCTTGGCAGGGTGCGTGCGGTCTCGATCGCCATGGTGCGCATCGATTTCTGCGCGGCGACCATGGCGTCGGCGGCGCCGCGGGCCAACGTCAACGCGACACCGGAGGCCTCCCCCAGTCCGTGCGCGATCCGCGAGGTCATCGCGACCCCGCCCTTGGTGTCCTCGGTGGTCTGGTCGGCCATCAGCGCCACACCGGCCGGCTGCGGGCCCTGACCCTCCTGCCACAGCACCCATTCGGCGACCGTCGGCCAAGTCAGTTCGGCGGCCTTGGATCCGACCACCAGACCGAAATGACCGGCCCGCAACAGGTACTCGAACACCTTGGCGTTGGGTGCCGCGCGGCGGATGCCGCGGACCGCGGCGGGTTGACCGATGTCGTCGACCTCGCCGACGAACGCCAGCACCGGGCAGGTGATGTCGGTCAAGGTGACCAGTTGCCCGTTGATCGCGAAACCGCCGGTCATCATCCGGTTGTGGGCGATGAACTGCTTGAGCAGCTCCGAGATGGCCGGACCCGACCAGGCGATCCAGCCCTCTGACTCCAGGAACCGCCGCTGCGCCTCCCGCGGCAGCAGGGCCTCCCGGTCGTGCAGCTGGCGCAGGAAGTCCATCCGGGCCTTGGCGGTCTTGAGCGGGTCCATCATCTGGAAACCGACGCGCGCCTGCCACCCCGAGATGTCCAGCCGGTTGAAGACGTGGTCGGCCATGAATCCGGCGACCCCGGAGGCGATGTTGGGCGGCACCCCCATCGGCAGCGCGGCCAGGGTGTCCACCGGCGAGCCGAACGCGATGATGGACGCGATGCTCTTCGAATGCCGGTACGCCCCGGCCTGATAGGCGAACATGCCGCCCTGGGAGTAGCCGGCCAGGTGCACGTCGCGCCCGGTGGTCTCGGCGATGGTGTCGATCGCCTGACTGAGCCCGACGATGTGGTCGGCCAGGTTGCGTCGCATCCCGCCCTCGACCTCGTCGGGTGAGCCGAAGTCGATCACCCAGGCGTCGACTCCGGCCGAATGCAGAATCCCGACCGCCCCGTCCTCGCGGGTGACGTCCCACATGTTCGCCGACATCATCATCGGGTGCACCAGTAGCACCGGCGGCCCGGGCTGCGGTTGGCCGGGCCGGTTGTCCGGCGGGAAATAGCGCCGCAACTTGTACATCGGGGTGCTCTCGACGATCTGGAACGGCGACGGCACGGTCCCGGTCTCCAGGCCGCCCCAGCGCAGCACCTCCAGGCCGTTCTGCGCGGTGGCCATCAGCCACTCGACCGGCCGGGTGATGGCCGACAGATTCAGATCCACGCCTGCTCCCCTACTTCGCGCCTGATCGTCAATGACGTGCACATTCTGGCACATCAGCGCGGTCTGCCCGCCTCGTTCAGCCGCGGCCGACGGGCAGGCAGTAGCGTTTGGGCAGTGGCACACCTGCTCGGAGCCGAGGCGCTTCACCTGCGCTACCCCACCGGTGTGGTGCTCGACTCGGTCACCCTCGGGGTCAACGACGGCGCCCGCATCGGCATCGTGGGCCGCAACGGCGACGGCAAATCGTCGCTGCTGCGGCTGCTCACCGGGGCCGCGACCCCGGATTCGGGCCGGGTCACCCGTCGCAGCGGCCTGCGGGTCGGTTTGCTGGATCAGGCCGACACGCTCGATCCCGACCGGAGCCTCGGGGCGACCTTGGTCGGCGAAGCGGCCGACCACGAGTGGGCGTCCAACCCGCGCATTCGCGACGTCGTCGACGGACTGGTCGCTGACATCTCCTGGGACGCGAGCATCTCCGGGCTGTCCGGCGGGCAGCGCCGGCGGGTGCAGTTGGCCGCGCTGCTGATCGGCGAATGGGACGTGATCGGCCTCGACGAGCCGACCAACCATCTCGACGTGGAAGGCATCACCTGGCTGGCGCGCCACCTTCAGCAGCGCTGGGCCCGCAACACCGGTGGTCTGATGGTGGTCACCCACGACCGCTGGTTTCTCGACGAGGTGGCCACCACCACCTGGGAAGTGCACGACCGCATCGTGGAACCGTTCCAGGGCGGCTACGCGGCCTATGTGCTGCAGCGGGTGGAGCGCGACCGGATGGCCGCCGCCAGTGAAGCCAAGCGGCAGAACGTGTTACGCAAGGAGCTGGCCTGGCTGCGCCGCGGCGCGCCGGCCCGCACCTCCAAGCCGAAGTTCCGCATCGAGGCGGCCAACGCGCTGATCGCCGATGTCCCGCCGCTGCGCAACGAGGTCGAGTTGGTGAAGCTGGCGACGGCACGGCTGGGCAAGGACGTCATTGACCTACTGGACGTGTCGGTGTCGTTTGACGGCAAATCCGTGCTGCGCGACATCGAGTGGCGGATCGGCCCCGGGGAGCGCACCGGGATCGTCGGGGCCAACGGCGCCGGGAAGTCCACCCTGCTGGGTCTGATCGCCGGCACAGTGCAGCCCGACAGCGGGCGGGTCAAGCGCGGCAAGACGGTCCGGCTGGGCATGCTCGATCAGCAGTCCGGGGAGCTGGAGTCGTTCGCCGGCGACCGGGTGGCCGACGTGCTGGGCCGGCTGCGCAACGACTACTCCGTCGACGGCAAGGAGATGACGCCCGCCCAACTGTTGGAACGGCTCGGGTTCGGTCGGGCACAGTTGTCGGCCCGGGTGAGTGAGCTCTCCGGCGGGCAGCACCGTCGGCTGCAGTTGATGCTCACGCTGCTGGCCGAACCGAACGTGTTGGTGCTCGACGAGCCGACCAATGACGTCGACACCGACATGCTCACGGCCACCGAAGATCTGCTGGACTCCTGGCCGGGCACGCTGATCGTGGTCTCCCACGACCGGTACCTGCTGGAGCGGGTCACCGATCAGCAGTACGCGATCCTGGATGGCCGGCTGCGGCATCTGCCGGGCGGCGTCGACGAGTATCTGAAGCTGGCCGCCGAGGCGCGCCGGGCGTCGACGTCGCGACCTTCGACGACGGGTCCGGAAGTGCCCGCCGGGACGCTCTCGGGGGTTGAATTACGGTCCGCGCAAAAAGAACTCGCTGCCGTCGACCGCCGGTTGGCGCGGCTGGCCGAACAGATCGAGGCCAAGCATCACGAACTGGCCGCCCACGACCAGTCCGATCACGTGGGCCTGGCCGCACTCACTCGGCAGTTACGTGCCCTGGAAGACGAAGTCGCCGAAGCCGAGAACCAGTGGCTCACGCTGTCGGAGGTCGTCGAATAGTCCTCCGCATAGGCGACACACATCAGGGACTGCCGCCGTAGACTCGCCGACAACTGCGGAACGCCCGACGGGCACCAAGCGGGCGGAGGCCGGATGTTCGGGAACGCACAGGGAGCGGCCCAACGGGGTTCGGCTGACGCACCTCAGGCCTGGTTGTTGGGGTTCTTCGAGTCGCGCGGTGCGGTGCGCAAGCTGCGGGCGTCGATAGGCGTCGGCAACCTGTGGTTGGCGGCGGTCTTGGCTGCAGTCCTCTGGGATCCGGCCGGGTCACATCGTCCGCTGGCATGGATCATGGCCGTGCTCATCATCTGCTTCGGGTTCATCCGCATGCTGTTGTGGCTACTGGGCCCCTGGCCGTCTGCCCGGCAGTCAGTCTGGTCGACCGTGGTGGCGGATCTGGCGATCACCGTCGTGTGCTGGCTCAAAAACGATCACTTGGTCGGTCTCGCCATCACCCCGGTGTTCCTGCTGCCGGGCGCCCTGCTCACGTTCCTGCACGGCTCACGGCTCATCGCGGCGCATATCGGCTGGGTGGCGTTGACGATTGGCTCCTTGGCGGTCGCGGTCGGCGCCGACAACGCCCACGGCGGACCGGTCGTAGCCGCGGCGCTGGGTGCCCTGAACCTGACCGTAGCCGTAGGGCTTCTTCCCATCCTGCGCGTCGGATTCGGCGTGGTCCGCCAAGGTGCAGACGAGTCACTGATCGATCCGCTGACGGGGCTGGCCAACCGGCGCGGCCTCGACCACCGGCTCAACCAGCACCCCGCCGACTCCGGTGCCGGCGTGACGACGGTCTTCGCGATCGACCTGGATCGGTTCAAATCGGTCAACGATCGCTACGGGCATTCGGCCGGTGACGATGTACTGGTCCAGACCGCGGCGCACATCCAGGCGGCGCTGGGCCCGGGCGCGGTTGCCGCCCGGGTCGGCGGTGAGGAGTTTGTCGCCGTCGGCCTGCTGGAGCCGTCGTCGGTGCAGCGGATCGCCGAGCAACTGCGTCGCGCCATCGCCGAGGACACCGAACCGCAGGTGACCGCCAGCATCGGCGTCGCACTCACCACCGCGCATCAACTGCCCGACGGTCAGGGCGTCGCACTCGCCCTTCAGTGCGCCGACACGGCTATGTACGCGGTCAAACGCGATGGCGGGAACGCTGTTCGGGTGCGCCCCTGCACCGATTACGCCGACATGATCAAGCCCGAGGCCGAGCCTTCCCCGTAGCCGACGCGGCATCAGCGCCGCTCGAAATGCTGGTAGTCCACCGGCGACTTCCAATTGCCGCCCCAACTCCAGCCGGCATCGGTGAAGACCCGTACCGCCGGGTCGCCGGGATGCAGCAGCCCGGGCTCGATCCGGTGGCGGTCCAAATAGACCGCGGCGTTCTTGGGCTCGAATCCGCGGCGACTGACCGACGGGTTCAGCACCGGGTTGATGTCGATGGCGCGGCCATAGGCGTGCTGCGCCCAGTTGCCCGAACCCGGGATGCGGCGGCAGTTGAACGCCGAGGTGTTGTTGTCCTGCATCGACAGCTGGTCGTCACCGCCGCGGTAGTGGGCCACCGGTTGCATCTTCTCGATCGGGAACTCCAGCCGGTACAGCCGTTCGAATATCGCGATCACCTGCGGCACCAGGTCCTGGTGCACGATCAGCTGACCGCGGTGCGGCTGGGCGTCGAATCCCAGGCGAGTCAGCGTGACGCGCCGCAGCTGCGCCGGAGCGACCGGGCAGCCGGGATGCCACGTCGCACCGAGGTCGGCGGCGGTGACCTCGGCGACGGTCGACGGCTCGGGGTGAGCGCGCCCGGAGGACGGCGCCGGCGGTGTGGACTCGGGCGCGGTGCATTGCGGCAACAGCCCGCAGAGCGCGATCGCCATAACCAGGCGCCACGCGGTCGGGTTCGTTCGGTGGCCGTTGATGCGCTCACGCTAACGCAGCACAACAGCGGTTGTGGGCACGCAGGATTAAGGCGTGGCGAACCCGGCTACCCGTCCTCTCATCCCCTGAAGGAGAGGAGGAATCTCAATGAAGATCCGTGGGATGACGAAGACGGCCCTGGCGGCCGTGGCCATGGCGGCCATCCCGATGACCGTCGCACCGACCGCAACCGCGGCCCGTCCGGTCGTGGGCAAGCTGGGCAGCACCTTGCAAACCACCGACAGCGTCGGTCAGGTCGTGTACTCCTGGCGGGTCAGCGACCTCAAGCCGAGCGGCGACACCATGCCGGGCTACCCGGTCGCGGGCAAGGTGTGGGAGTCCACCGCGACGGTGAACGCGGTTCGGGGCACCGTGACCCCGGCGATTTCGCAGTTCAACGCCGTCGCGCCGGATCGGGCGTCCTACCGGGTGCTGTGGCAGGTGGCTGCCCCGAAGGCCATCAGCGGGGCGACGATCCCGCAGGGCGCGCAGTCAACCGGCAAGATCTACTTCGATGTCACCGGTCCACCGCCGACCACGGTGACGATGAACAACGGCATGGAGGACTTGATGGTCTGGGGACCGTAGTCCCCGAGATGCTCAGCCGTTGAGCCACCGGCGCCGGGCCGCCGCCCGGTCACGCACCCCCGCCAGCTGATCGCCGACCCGCACCGGTGCGGTGCCGCCGCGGGCATCGCGCGAGGCCACCGAGCCTTCGACGGTGAGCACCTCGCGCACCTGCGGGGTCAGGTCGGGACTGATGGCGGCCAGTTCGGCGTCGGTGAGTTCGTCGAGGCCGACGCCGCGGCGCTCGGCAGCCTTGACCGCGGCGCCCGCCGTCTCGTGCGCGATCCGGAACGGCACGCCTTGGCGCACCAGCCATTCGGCGATGTCGGTGGCCAGCGTGTACCCGGCGGGCGCCAGCGCGGCCATCCGGGCGGTGTCGAACGCCAGGGTGCCGACCAGCCCGGCCATCGCCGGCAACAGCAGATCGAGCTGGGCCGCGGCGTCGAACACCGGCTCCTTGTCCTCTTGCAGGTCCCGGTTGTAGGCCAGCGGCTGGGCTTTCAGCGTCGCCAGCAGGCCGGTCAGGTTGCCGATCAGCCGGCCGGACTTGCCGCGGGCCAGCTCGGCGATGTCGGGATTCTTCTTCTGCGGCATGATCGAGCTGCCGGTCGACCAGGAGTCGTGCAGCACGGCGTAACCGAATTCCGTTGAGCTCCACAAGATGATGTCTTCGGCAAGCCGGGACAAGTCGACGCCGATCATCGCGAATACGAAAGCGGCCTCGGCGGCGAAATCGCGTGCGGCGGTGGCGTCGATCGAGTTGTCCGCGGCGGCGTCGAAACCGAGCTCGGCGGCGATGGCGTCCGGGTTCAGGCCCAGCGATGACCCCGCCAGCGCCCCCGACCCGTAGGGCGAGACCGCGGCGCGGGCATCGAAGTCGACGATGCGGTCCACGTCGCGCAGCAGCGGGTGGGCGTGGGCCAGCAGGTGATGCGCCAGCAGCACCGGCTGCGCGGACTGCAGGTGCGTCTTGCCGGGCATGATGGCGTCCGGGTGGGCGGCCGCCTGGTGGGCCAGCGCGTCGACCACGTCGAGCACGCCGGCGGCTGTGCGACGCACCGCGTCGCGCAGCCACATCCGAAACAGCGTGGCCACCTGGTCGTTTCGTGACCGCCCGGCCCGCAGCCGGCCACCCAGGTCCGGCCCGACCCGGTCGATCAGGCCGCGTTCCAGCGCGCCGTGCACGTCCTCGTCGGTGACCAGCGGCCCGAAGCTGCCGTCGGCGACGTCGTCGCCCAGGCTGTCCAGGCCGGCCAGCAGCCCGTCACGCTGCTCGTCGGTGAGCAGCCCGGCGCCGTGCAACACCTTGGCGTGCGCCTTGGACGCGGCGATGTCGTAGGGGGCCAGCACCCAGTCGAAGTGGGTGGATTTGCTCAGCGCGGCCAGCGCATCGGAGGGGCCTTCGGCGAACCGCCCGCCCCACAGCGATCCCTCGTTGGTGCTCACGTCAGACCCCCGCCGAGTGGCAAACTCACGACGTCACACCGGCGTGTTGCGTCGTGAGATTGGCACTCGCGGTGGAGGGGTGTCACGAGCCCAGGTCCCGGCGGGCGGAGATCTTCGAGCTCAACCCGTGGATCTCGACGAAGCCGCGCGCGGCGGACTGGTCGAAGGTGTCACCCTCGTCGTAGGTGGCCAGGTTGAAGTCGTACAGCGACTCACTGCTGCGGCGGCCGTTGACCGCGATGTGGCCACCGTGCAGCACCAGCCGCACCTCGCCGCTCACGTGCTGCTGGGTGTGGGCGACGAAGGACTCCAGCGCAGCCTTCAGCGGCGAGTACCACAGCCCGTCGTAGACCAGCTCGGCCCACTTCTGGTCGGTGTGCCGTTTGAAGCGGCCCAGCTCGCGCTCCAGCGTGACGTGCTCGAGTTCGGTGTGGGCGCTGATCAGCACCATCGCGCCGGGCGCCTCGTAGATCTCGCGGCTCTTGATGCCCACCAGCCGGTCCTCGACCACATCGAGCCGCCCCACCCCCTGGGCGCCGGCTCGCCGGTTGAGCTCCACGATGGCCTCCAACACCGACACCGGCTTGCCGTCGATCGACACCGGAACGCCGCGTTCGAAGCCGATGATCACCTCATCGGGGACCCCCCAGTTGACGGTGGGGTCCTCGGTGTAGTCGTAGACGTCCTTGGTCGGCGCATTCCACAGGTGCTCCAGGAACCCGGTCTCCACCGCCCGGCCCCACACGTTCTGGTCGATGGAGAACGGGGAGCGCTTGGTGACGTTGATCGGGATGTCGTTCTGTTCGGCGAAAGCGATCGCCTTCTCCCGGGTCCAGGCGTAGTCGCGGACCGGGGCCAGCACCTTCAGATCCGGTGCCAGCGAGGCGAATCCGACCTCGAAGCGGACCTGGTCGTTGCCCTTGCCGGTGCAGCCGTGCGCGACGGTGCCGCCGCCGTGCTCGCGGGCCGCGGCCACCAGATGTTTGACGATCAGCGGCCGGCTGATCGCCGAGACCAGCGGGTAGCGGTCCATGTAGAGCGCGTTGGACTGAATGGTGGGCAGGCAGTAGCCCTCGGCGAACTCGTTGCGGGCGTCGACCACCACGGCCTCGACGGCGCCGCAGTCCAGGGCCCGCTGGCGCACCACTTCCATGTCCTCGCCGCCCTGGCCGAGGTCGATGGCGACGGCGACCACTTCGCGGCCGGTCTCCTTGCCGATCCAGCTGATCGCCACCGAGGTGTCCAGGCCACCGGAATACGCCAGGATGACGCGTTCGGACATCGAGTTCTCCTTGCCGTGTCTTAGTTCAGTGCTATTGGTGTTATTGCAGGTCTTTGAGGGTGGCGGCGAGCTCGGCGCCGGTCATCGGCTCACGCGCCGCCACAAAGATGGTGTCATCCCCGGCGATGGTGCCGACGACGTACGGTAGCGCGGCCCGGTCGATGGCGCTGGCCAGGTAGTCCGCCGCGCCGGGCGGGGTGCGCAGCACCGCGAGGTTTCCGGTGGCGTCGGTGGAGACCAGCAGCTCCCCCAGCAGTCGGCACAGCCGGTCGGTGCCGCCGGTCACCCCGCGTACCGGGCTGCCGTCCTCGGGCACCACATACACCCCGGCGCCGCCGTCGACACCGCGCAGCTTCACCGCGCCCAGTTCCTCCAGGTCGCGCGACAGGGTGGCCTGGGTGACCTCGATGCCCTCGGCGGCCAGCAGCGCGGCCAGCTCGGTCTGGCTGCGCACCGACTCCGCCGAGAGCAGTTCGACGATGCGGGCCTGGCGGCCCACCCGGGTGACGGGGCTCTCCGGTCGGCTCATCGCGACCGTTCCAACAGCCACACCAGCAGCGCCTTCTGCGCATGCAACCGGTTCTCGGCCTCGTCCCACACCGCGCTGCGCGGCCCGTCGATCACCGCGTCGGTGATCTCGTCACCGCGGTGCGCCGGAAGGCAGTGCAGCACAGTGACTTCCGAGTCAGCGACCGCGACGAGATCGTCGTTGATCTGGTAGGGCCGAAACGGCGCGACCCGGTCCAGACCGTCGTCCTCCTGCCCCATCGAGGTCCAGGTGTCGGTGACCAGCACG
>Ga0164242_10004651_pt1 | contig 15378 bp, 16 predicted proteins | sample OricomgcompostMG_FD_108783 | JGI IMG/M metagenome (GOLD analysis project Ga0164242, IMG submission 108783) | Miracle-Growth compost microbial communities from Emeryville, California, USA - Original compost - Miracle growth compost (MG) ... | reverse complement strand
TCGACACGGCGCTCACCGACGCGATCCGTGTCGCGAGCCTGTCCGTGCGGTACCCGGGCGCGCTGGGCTGGGCGGCGCACGCGCCCCGCTGACCCACCCGGCCGACGGTCGCCACCGCCGCGAGCCCCCGTCGCGCTGTCGCTGCGCGCCCGAGCCGACGCGCTGCGCCGGGTTGGTGCACCGCTGGGTGCACCCACGGGTGCACCCATGCCTGCGCGCGTCGCGGGTCGTCGCGTCGGGTGGGTGCATCGATGGGTGCATCCGTAGGCACGCGCGGCGGCGCGTTCGGTGCACCCACGGGTGCACCCACGCCTGCGCGCGTCGCGGGTCGTCGCGTCCGATGGGTGCATCGATGGGTGCACGGGTAGGCGCGCGCGGCGGCGCGTTCGGTGCACCCACGGGTGCACCCATGCCAGCGCGCGTCGCGGCCCGCGGCCGAGGCCGACCGGCATGCGCGCGTCGCGGCCCACGCCCGGTCGCCGAGGCGCCGGACCCTGGTGCGGACCCCGCCACGACAGCGCTCATCACGATGTGGTCACGGTCACGGAGCTTGCTTGACTTCGATTAGTAAGGAAGGTCTACTAACAAACGTGACCGCGACGACGCAGCCGCTCGGGGCTCCCGCACAGGGGGTGGGACGAGCCCTTCGACCCACCGCCAAGGTGCTCCCGGAGCACGCTCGCGCGCACAACCGGTCGCTCGTCCTGGCCCACCTGTTCCACGAGGGCCCGTCGTCCCGCGCCGACATCGCGCGCAGCACGGGACTCACCCGCGTCACCGTCTCCGGTCTCGTCGCCGACCTGCTCACCGAGGGTCTGGTCGAGGACCTCGGCCAGCGCACCGAGAGCCGCGTCGGCAAGCCCGCGACGCTCGTCGGCATGCGCACGCAGGACTTCGGCATCGTCGCGGTGGACCTCACCGACGAGGCGCGCATGCACGGCGCGGTGCTCACGCTCACGGGCGACGTCGTGCTCCGCCGCGACGCGGCGCTCGAGGGTCGCACGGGCCAGGCCGCGCAGGACCTGCTCGAGGCCCTGTGCCGCGAGCTCCTGGCGGGCGCCCCGACGCCGGTCATCGGCGTCGGCGTCGCGTCCCCGGGCGTCATCGACCTCGACGGCCACGTCGTCCAGGCACCCAACCGTGGCTGGTTCGACGTGCCGCTCGCCGAGCTGCTGTCCGCGAGCCTCGGAGTTCCGGTGCACGTGGCGAACGACGCGAACACGCGCGCGCTCGCCGAGTTCACGTACGGCGGCGCGGCGGGCTCCGGCTCGATGGTCGTCACCGTCGGGGAGGGCGTCGGCGCGGGCATCGTCGTCGACGGCGCCCTCGTGCGCGGCCGGCACCACGCCGCGGGCGAGCTCGGCCACGTCACCGTCGTCGACGACGCCACGCCCGGCGAGGAGCCCCGCACCTGCGGGTGCGGTCGCCGCGGCTGCCTCGAGACCGTGCTGAGCGTGCCGGCGCTGCGCCGCCGCACCGCCGGCCTCACCCCCGAAGACTCCGACGCCACGCTGGCGTCGGTGGGACGGATGCTGGGCGTCGCCCTCGCACCCGTCGTCAGCGCGCTCGACCTCGCCGAGGTCCTGCTCTGCGGCCCCCCGGAGCTGCTGGGCGGGGCACTCGCCGAGGCTGCGCTGGACACCGTCCGCAGCCGGACCATGCCGGTGATCGGTCAGGAGCTGGCCCTGCGGATGGGCTCGCTCGACGAGGACGGGACTCTCGCAGGTGCGGCGGTCCTGGTCCTGTCAGGTCAGCTCGGGGTCACGTGACGACCCCGAGCCGACCCCTCGCAGGTCGGAAGCACCACCCTCGGCGGGCGCCGTCCGGCGACCGCCTCGCTCACGGGAGGAACCCCAACGTGAAGATGCTACGTTTCGCGGCCGTCGGCGTGGCGGCGGCGTTCGCGCTGACCGCATGCAGCTCCGGCGACTCGGGCGGCAAGTCGACGGACGGCGCGAGCCCGGACGGCGCCAAGACGCCCGAGGCAGCGACGATCAAGCTGTGGCTCGTCGGCGCGGACACGCCGGACGAGCTGCGCAACTACCTCAAGACGGAGTTCGCCAAGGAGAACCCGGGCTCGCAGCTCGTCATCGAGCAGCAGGACTGGGGCGACCTCGTCACGAAGCTGACGACCGCCCTGCCCGACGCGAACAACACGCCGGACGTCACCGAGCTCGGCAACACCCAGTCGTCGACGTTCACCAACGTGGGTGCGTTCCTCGACATCTCCGACCAGTACGAGGCGCTCGGCGGCGACAACCTGCTGCCCGGGTTCGTGGAGGCCGGCAAGGTCGACGGCAAGAACTTCACGCTGCCGTACTACTTCGGCTCGCGCTACGTGTTCTACCGCAAGGACATCTGGGCCGCGGCGGGCATCAAGGACACCCCGAAGACGCTCGCCGAGTTCAACTCGGACGTCGCCACGATCGCCAAGGCCAACCCGAAGAACATCAAGAACTTCTCGGGCCTGTGGCTCGGTGGCCAGGACTGGCGCAACGGCATCTCGTGGATCTTCGCCAACGGCGGCGACCTCGCCACGGTGGACGGCGGCAAGTGGACCTCGACGTTCTCCTCGGAGAAGTCGGAGGAGGGCCTCAAGCAGCTCCAGGAGATCTGGAAGAACGCCTCGAACGCGCCGCGTGACGCGACCGACGCGAACACGTACAACCACCTGAACGACTCGGACTCGGTCAAGGACGCGGACGGCAACGAGACGAAGTACTCGCTCGACGGCGCCACGACGATGGCCCCGGGCTGGGCGCACTGGTCGCTGGGTGACCTCGACGGCGACAAGCGCGTCTGGAACGACGACAAGTTCGGCGTCTTCGTCCTGCCCGGCGTCGACGGCGGCGCGGCCCCGGTCTTCGCGGGTGGCTCCAACATCGGCATCTCGGCCAAGTCGAAGCACCCCGAGCTGGCGAAGAACCTGATGAAGATCATCTTCTCGCCCGAGTACCAGCAGATGCTCGGCAAGAACGGCCTCGGCCCGGCGAACAAGCAGTACGTCGACTCGCTCGGCACCGACCAGTTCGCGAAGGCGCTGATCGACTCCGCGCTGAACAGCAAGCTCACCCCGGCGGCGCCGGGCTGGGCGGCCCTGGAGAACTCGAAGAAGCTCGAGGAGTTCTTCCAGAAGATCGCGAGCGGTGCGGACATCGACGCCACCGCGAAGGCGTTCGACGAGGTGGCCACGCCCATCCTCAACGGCCAGGCCAGCTGACCCAGGCCTGATCGACGGCCCGCGGGACCCGAGGCCCACCACGCCTCGGGTCCCGCGGGACCCACCCCCGCCGGCTCGCCCGGCCCCTCGCGGCCGCCCGGACCGGCGGACGAAGGAGACAGCCATGCCCCGCAGCACCGCCCCGGGCCGCGTCGCCCCGACGGCGACCGCCACCGCGGGTGCCGCGCCGGTCCGCCGGCGACGCACGCCCCGCGTCCCCTACCTCCTGCTGATCCCGACGGTCGCGATCCTGCTGCTCGCGCTCGCGTACCCGATCGGCTGGCAGATCTACACCGCGCTCCACGAGTACGGCCTCAAGCAGCAGTTCGGCGCCCCCGCCGAGTTCGTCGGGCTGCACAACTTCGTGCGCCTCTTCACCGACTCCGAGCTGTGGACCGTCATCGTCCGCTCGCTCGTGTTCTGCCTCGTCAACGCGCTCCTCACGGTCGTGCTCGGCGTCGCGGTCGCGCTGCTCATGCGGGCGGTGCACACCGCGGTGCGCCTGTTCGTGCAGATCGCGATGCTGCTCGCCTGGGCCATGCCCGTCGTCGCCGCCGTCACCGTGTGGCGCTGGCTGTTCGACTACCGGCGCGGCGCGATCAACTACGTGCTCACGCAGCTGGGCTTCGACCAGTTCGAGGGGCACAGCTGGCTCGAGCAGCCGATGTCGTTCTTCTTCGTGGCGACCGTGATCATCGTCTGGATGTCGGTGCCGTTCGTCGCGTTCTCCGTCTACGCGGGCCTGACGCAGGTGCCCGAGGAGGTCCTCGAGGCCTCCGCGATCGACGGCGCGAGCCCGTGGCAGCGCTTCTGGTCGATCATCCTGCCGATGGTCCGGCCCGTGCTGTCGATCGTGCTGCTGCTCCAGGTCATCTGGGACCTGCGCGTCTTCGCGCAGATCAGGCTGCTGCAGGACGCGGGCGGCACGCCGAGCAAGACCAACCTGCTCGGCACGTACATCTACCAGGTCGGCATCGGCGCGGGTGACTTCGGCACCGCGTCCGCCGTCTCGATCTTCGTCCTCGTGCTCACCATCGCCATCAGCTGGTGGTACGTGCGGACGCTCGTGCGGGAGGACGAGTCATGAGCCATGTCGCCGCCGCCGAGCGGGTCGCCGCCACCACCCCCGCCGTCGCGCGCCCGGGCAGTCGCCGCCGGTCGCCCGGTCGACGCACGGCGCGCTGGGTCCTCGGGATCGTGGGCGTGGTCGTCGGCCTCGTGTGGATCTTCCCCGTCTACTGGATGGTCAGCTCGTCGCTGCTGCCGAACGTGCGGCTGACGTCGGGCGCGCCCGAGTTCTTCCCGACCGGCGCCTCGCTGAAGAACTACCGGTCGGTGCTCGACACCGGCACGTTCGTCCCGGCGCTTCGGATGAGCCTCGCGGTGACGTTCCTGACGATCGTCGTGACGCTCGCGTTCGCGTTCCTCGCGGCGCTCGCGATCAGCCGGTACCGGTTCAAGGGCCGCCGCTCGTTCGTGCTCGCGGTGCTGTTCATCCAGATGCTGCCGGCCGAGGGCCTGTTCATCGCGCAGTACAAGCTGATCGGCTCGCTGAACCTGCTGAACACCGTCATCGGCGTCTCGATCGTCTACGTCGCCGCGGTCGTGCCGTTCACGGTCTGGATGCTGCGCGGGTTCGTCGCGGGCGTGCCCGCCGAGCTCGAGGAGGCCGCGATGGTCGACGGGCTCTCGCGCACCAAGGCGTTCCTGCGGATCACGTTCCCGCTGCTGGCGCCCGGTCTCGTGGCGTCCGGCGTGTACGCGTTCCTGCAGGCGTGGAACGAGTTCACGGTCGCACTCGTGGTGCTGCAGTCCGACGACGCCAAGACGCTGCCCCTGTGGCTGCGCCAGTTCGTGCAGGTCAGCGCGTCGAAGGACATCGACTGGGGCCAGGTCATGGCGGCCTCGTCGCTCATCGCCGTGCCGGTGATCGTCTTCTTCCTGTTCGTGCAGGGACGGATGACGTCGGGCCTGGTCTCCGGGGCGGTGAAGGGCTGACGTGAACGCGGACGAGGGGGCACCCCGCGACGGGGTGCCGGGCGGAGCGCGCGCGGCGACGGCCGCGGGCAGCCCGGCGGGCTGGTCGGTGGGCCTGGACATCGGCGGGACGAAGGTGCTGGGCGTCGCGGTCGACCCGGCCGGCGTGCTGCGCCACGAGGTGCGCACGGCGACCGTGCGCGGGCTCGACGGCGTCGCGGGCGGCGCGGCCGACACCGTGGCGCGGCTCGCGGCGCTGGCCGGCGTCGGGGTCGGCGAGCTCGCGGGCGTCGGCGTCGGCGTGCCGGGCGTGGTCGAGCCGCGCGACGGGAGCGTCGAGCACGCCGTCAACCTGGGCATCGCCGGGCGCGTCCCGCTGGCCGCGCACCTCGCGAGCCGCCTCGGCGGCGGCGTGCCGGTGCGGGTCGAGAACGACCTCAACGTCGCCGTCGTCGGTGCCGCGGCCGCGACGGACGGTGCCCACGGGCACGCGCCGGACGTCGCGTTCCTCGCGCTCGGCACCGGCGTCGCGGCCGGCCTGCTGCTCGACGGGCGGCTGCGCCGCGGCGCGCGCGGCTCGGCGGGGGAGATCGGCCACCTGACGCTCGTGCCGGACGGCCTGCCGTGCAAGTGCGGGCGCGCGGGCTGCCTCGAGCAGTACGCGTCCGGCTCGGCGCTCGACGCCGCATGGCCGTCGACCGACGGGCGACCGTCGCCGGCGCTCGTGTTCGAGGCCGCCGCCGCGGGCGACGCCGTCGCGGTCGCGCTGCGCGACCGGTTCGCGTGGGCGGTGGGCTCGGCGGTCCGGATCCTCGTGCTGACCTGCGACGTCGACCGTGTCGTCGTCGGCGGGGGCGTCTCCGGGATCGGCGAGCCCCTGCTCGAGGTCGTGCGCGCCGCGCTCGAGCGCGAGTCGAGCGTCTCGCCGTTCCTCGCCTCGCTCGACCTGCCCGCCCGGGTCAGCCTGTCGCCGGCGGGCGTGCCCGTCGGTGCCCTCGGGGCCGCGCTCGTCGGCCGCGGGAGCTACGTGTGACCAGCATCGAGGAGGTGCGCTGATGGAGGTCGTCATCGCGCCGGGACCCGCGCTCGCGCGGCTCGCGGCGGACGGGGTGGAGGCGCTGCTGCGCCGTCGGCCCGACGCCGTGCTCGGGCTCGCGACGGGCTCGAGCCCGCTCGCCGTGTACGACGAGCTCGCGCGGCGCCACGCGGAGCAGGGGCTGTCGTTCGCGCGCGCGCGCGGCTTCATGCTCGACGAGTACGTGGGCCTGCCCGCCGACCACCCCGAGCGGTACCGCAACGTCATCGACCGGGAGATCGCCTCGCGCGTCGACTTCGCGCCCGGCGCGGTGCAGGGCCCCGACGGGCTCGCCACCGACCTCGTCGCGGCGTGCGACGCGTACGAGCAGGCGATCGCCGACGCGGGCGGGGTCGACCTGCAGCTGCTCGGGATCGGCACCGACGGCCACGTCGCGTTCAACGAGCCGGGCTCGTCGCTCGCGTCCCGCACGCGGGTCAAGACGCTGACGCGCCAGACGCGCGAGGACAACGCGCGGTTCTTCGGCGGCGACGTCGACCAGGTGCCGACGCACTGCCTGACGCAGGGGCTCGCGACGATCATGTCGGCGCGCCACCTCGTGCTGCTCGCGACGGGTCGCGGCAAGGCCGAGGCGGTCCACCAGCTCGTCGAGGGTCCCGTCAGCGCGATGTGGCCCGCGACGATCCTGCAGCACCACCGGCACGTGACCGTGCTCGTGGACGACGCGGCGGCCTCCCGCCTGCAGCTCGCGGACTACTACCGCGAGACGTACGCGTCGAAGCCCGTCTGGCAGGGGCTGTAGACGCGTCGTCGCACCCGTGGGCGCGTGATGCCGTGCGGTCGGCGGCGCGTCTGGTCCGACCGTCGGTGCGGCCACGCGCCGGGCGGGGTCGGTGCTCGGACGCGCCCGCCCGTGTCGGTGCCCGAACGTAGACTCGCCGCCATGAGTGAACCGCTGTCGCCGAGCACCCCCGCCAGCCCGGACCCAGCGCCGCTGCCGGCGCCGGCCGGCCCGGACCAGCAGACGGCGATGAGCGTCCTGGAGCGCGAGGAGACGCGCGAGGAGCTCGAGCCCGGCGACCACGAGCGGTTCGCGCACTACGTGCGCAAGGAGAAGATCCTCGAGTCGGCGATGTCGGGCAAGCCCGTCGTCGCGCTCTGCGGCAAGGTCTGGGTGCCCGGCCGCGACCCGAACAGGTTCCCGGTGTGCCCCGTCTGCAAGGAGATCTACGAGGGGCTGCGCGAGCCGCAGGACGGCGAGGGCAACCAGGGCGGGGCCGACGGCGGCGGCGGCTCGGGCGGCGGACGGCGCTGGGGCTTCGGCCGCGGCTCGTCCGGCAAGTGAGCGCCGCACAGCGACCGTCCCCCACCAGCTCGCACGCCTCGGCGTCGGCGGCATCGAACCTGCCGCCGGCGTTCCCCGCGCGTGCGCCCTGGGGGACGGCGGGCAGGCTGCGCGCCTGGCAGGCCGAGGCGCTCGACCTGTACCGCGAGCGCGCGCCGCGTGACTTCCTCGCGGTCGCGACGCCGGGCGCGGGCAAGACGACGTTCGCGCTGCGCATCGCGACCGAGCTGCTCGAGGCCCGCGTCGTGCGTCGCGTCACGGTCGTGGCACCGACCGAGCACCTCAAGCGGCAGTGGGCCGACGCGGCCGCGCGCGTCGGCATCCGGCTCGACCCGAGGTTCAGCAACGCGCAGGGCCGCCACGGGCACGGGTTCGACGGCGTCGCGGTGACGTACGCGCAGGTGGCGAGCAAGCCCGCGCTGCACGCGGCGCGCACGAGCGCGGCGCCCACGCTGGTGATCCTCGACGAGGTGCACCACGGCGGCGACGCGCTCTCGTGGGGCGACGCGGTGCGCGAGGCCTTCGAGGGGGCGACCCGCCGGCTGTCCCTCACGGGCACCCCGTTCCGCTCGGACACCGCGGCGATCCCGTTCGTCACCTACGCGCCCGACGGCGACGGCATCCGGCGCAGCCTCGCGGACTACACGTACGGCTACGGCGACGCGCTGCGCGACCACGTCGTGCGCCCCGTCATCTTCCTGACCTACAGCGGCTCGATGCGCTGGCGCACCAAGGCGGGCGACGAGATCAGCGCGCGCCTGGGGGAGCCGCTGACGAAGGACATGACCGCGCAGGCGTGGCGCACCGCGCTCGACCCGAACGGCGAGTGGATCCCGAGCGTGCTCGCGGCCGCCGACCGGCGCCTGACCGAGGTCCGCCGCACGGTGCCCGACGCTGGTGCGATGGTCATCGCGACGGACCAGACGGACGCGCGCGCCTACGCGGGTCACCTCGCCCGGCTGACGGGGAAGTCGCCGACGGTCGTGCTCTCCGACGACGACGGCGCGAGCGACCGGATCGACGAGTTCTCGGCGGGCGACTCGCGCTGGCTCGTGGCCGTCCGCATGGTGTCCGAGGGCGTCGACGTGCCGCGCCTGGCGGTCGGCGTGTACGCGACGAGCACGGCGACGCCGCTGTTCTTCGCGCAGGCCGTGGGCCGGTTCGTGCGCGCCCGGCGGCGGGGCGAGACGGCGTCCGTCTTCCTGCCGAGCGTGCCCCAGCTGCTCACGCTGGCCAACACGCTCGAGGCCGAGCGGGACCACGCGCTCGACCGGCCGAAGACGGCCGAGGAGCAGGGCGCCGACTTCAACCCCGAGGACGCGCTGCTGGCCGCGGCGAACGCCGAGCGCAACGGCGCCGACGCGCTCGGCCCGGACGGCAAGCAGGGCGCGTTCGAGGCGCTCGAGGCGCAGGCGTCGTTCGACCGCGTGCTGTTCGACGGCGGCGAGTTCGGCACGGGTGCGGAGGTGGGCTCGGACGAGGAGCTCGACTTCCTCGGCCTGCCCGGCCTGCTCGACGCGGACCAGGTGTCCGAGCTCCTGCGCCAGCGGCAGGCCGAGCAGCAGGCGGGCAAGAAGCGCGCGCGCCCGGGTCCGACGCCCGAGGAGATGGACCACCGCCGGCAGGCCGAGCTGCGCAAGGAGCTCGCGCAGCTCGTCGGGGCGTGGGCGCGGCGCAGCGGGCAGCCGCACGGGTCGGTGCACAACGAGCTGCGGCGGCGCTGCGGGGGGCCGGAGGTCGCCCTCGCGGACCCCCGCCAGCTCGAGGCGCGCGTGGCGATGCTGCGCGGGTGGTTCGTCGGACGGACCTGAACCTCGCGCGATACGCCGACCGGGAACCGATCACAAGGCCCGTCTCACGATGTGGACCGCTGAAAGAGTTCTCATCGCTGCAGGTCAGCGCGCTGGACACGCGTCTGCATAACACCTGGCGCGATTCGCGCAACCGCGCGCTCGGCGAGCGAACCAGCAGCGGGGCCGCCATCGTGGACGTGGGTCGACGGCCCCCCGAGTCGCGGGGGACGCCGCTTCCGGACCTCGACTCAAGGAGGCTCGACATGCCGCTGTGGCTGACTCTCATCGTCGTCGGCATCGTGATGATCGTGCTCGGCGTCGCGACGAACATCGGTTCGTTCCTGCTGTGGCTGGGCGTCATCGTGCTCGTCGTGAGCCTGATCATGACCTTCGTCGGCAGGGGCCGGTCGACGGTCTAGCGGGACGCGCAGCCACGGTGGCGGGACGTCTCCCCTCTGCATCCCGCCACCGCACAACGGCCCGGGGCCCTCGTGGCCCCGGGCCGTTCCCCTGCCCGCGCGCGCCTCAGCCGGCGGCGTCCAGCGTCACGGTCGGGACCGCGGCCTCGTCGGCCGAGAGCCGACGCGCCCCCCGCGGCAGCTCGTCCCGCGAGGACTGGTGCCGCCGCCGCGCCGCATCGACCCCGGCCGCGCCGACCCACCGTGCGTCGACGACCCCGTCGGCCACGAGCGGCACGTGGAGGGCGCGCACCCCGTCTCCGGGCGACCAGCCGCGCACGGCCGCGTCGGGCCCGACGACGAGCAGCTCCTCGGTCGCCCGGCCGTCCGGCCCGAGGCGGCGCCCCGCGGCCTTGCGGCCGCCCACCGAGGTCTTCGACGTCGACGCCTTCGCGACCGGCTCGAGCTCGCCCGAGCGACCCTCGCGCGCCACCAGCTTGTAGACCATCCCGCACGTCGGCGCGCCGGAGCCCGTCACGACCGACGTGCCGACGCCGTACGAGTCGACCGGCGCCACCGCGAGCGACGCGATGGCGTGCTCGTCCAGGTCGGACGTCACGACGATCTTCGTCGCCCGCGCGCCCGCGGCGTCGAGCTGCGCGCGAACCTCGTGCGCCAGGACGCCCAGGTCGCCCGAGTCGAGCCGCACCGCACCGAGCGCGGTCCCCGCGACCGCCAGCGCCCGCTCGACGCCGCGCCGCACGTCGTACGTGTCGACCAGCAGCGTCGTCCCGGCGCCGATCGCGTCCACCTGGGCCGCGAACGCGGCCTGCTCGTCGTCGTGCAGCAGCGTGAAGGCGTGGGCGGCGGTGCCGATGGTCGCCAGCCCGTAGCGTCGGCCCGCCTCGAGGTTCGACGTGCCCGCGAAGCCCGCCACCACCGCGGCGCGCGCGGCCGCGACCGCCGCCTCCTCGTGCGCGCGCCGCGAGCCCATCTCGAGGCACGGCCGGTCGACCGCGGCGCTCGTCATGCGCGACGCCGCCGACGCGACCGCCGAGTCGTAGTTGAGGATCGACAGCACGAGCGTCTCGAGCAGCACCGCCTCGGCGAACGTGCCCTCGACGACGAGCAGCGGCGACTGCGGGAAGAACGCCTCGCCCTCCGCGTACCCGACGACCGAGCCGCCGAACCGGTACCCGGCGAGGTACTCGAGCGTCGCGTCGCCCACGACGCGCTCGCGCGCCAGCCACTCGAGCTCGTCGGGTCCGAACCTGAAGTCGGCGAGCCGCTCGAGCACGCGCCCGGTCCCCGCGACGACGCCGTAGCGGCGCCCGGCCGGCAGGCGCCGCGTGAAGACCTCGAAGACGCACCGCCGGTGCGCGGTGCCGTCCGCCAGCGCGGCCTCCAGCATGGTGAGCTCGTACTTGTCGGTGAGCAGGGCCGCGCTCGTCATGGGCGTCACGGTAGGCCCCCCGTGCGCGGCCCGCGCTGCCGACGCCGCGTCACGGTCGGCCTGCCTACAGTGGACCCCGTGCCGACCGGGACCTCGACGCAGGAGCGTGCGCAGACGCGCGAGGACGCCGCCGTCGCCGACCCGTGGGTGACGATCGTCTGGAACGACCCCGTCAACCTGATGACGTACGTGACCTACGTGTTCGAGACGTACTTCGGCCACCCGCACGCCAAGGCGGAGAAGCTGATGCGCCAGGTCCACGAGGAGGGCCGCGCCGCCGTCTCGAGCGGGTCGCTCGAGCAGATGGAGGTCGACGTGCAGGCGATGCACGGCTTCGGCCTGTGGGCGACGCTGCAGCGCAGCGGCCAGTGATGCACGCGTTCAAGGAGCGGCGCGGCTCGTACGTCGCGAAGGTCGGGCGCGGGGAGCGCGAGGTGCTCGCGGCGCTCGTCGCCGACGTGGCTCAGCTGCTGGGCGGCGTGCGCCTCGACGAGCTGGACGCCGCGGACGTCACCGCGCTCGTCGAGGCCGGCGAGGGGGCGCCCCGGCTGCGCGCGGCCCCGGTCGAGGCGCCCGACGACCCGGCCGTCCGCCGCCTGCTGCCCGACGCGTCGCGCGACGACCCGGAGGTTTCGGCCGAGTTCCGCCGGCTGACGGAGGACGACCTGCGCGCCCGCAAGCTGGCCCGCCTCGCGCTGCTGTGGTCCGCCCTGTCCGACCCCGAGGGCGGCGACGTCCTGAGCGTGCCCGTCGACCGCGGGCCGGAGCTCGCCGCGACGCTCACGGACGTGCGCCTCGTCGTCGCGGAGCGGCTCGGCGTGGCGACGGACGACGACGCGGAGCGCCTCTACGCGGAGGCCGAGCTGCCGGGCGCCGACGCGGGCCGGCACTACCTCGTCTCGGTGTACGCCGCGCTGACGTGGCTGCAGGAGTCGCTGGTCACACTCATGCTCGCGCGTCACCGGCGCGGCGGTGCGGGCGATTAGGCTCGTCGCGTGAACGACGCCCCCATCGGCATCTTCGACTCCGGGGTCGGGGGGCTGACGGTGGCCCGCTCGATCCTCGACCAGCTGCCGCACGAGTCCACGCTCTACATCGGCGACACGCTCAACAGCCCGTACGGGCCCAAGCCGCTCGCCGCGGTCCGGGCGTTCGCGCTCGAGGTCATGGACGACCTCGTCGACGCGGGCGTCAAGCTCCTCGTCATCGCGTGCAACTCGGCGTCGTCGGCGATGCTGCGCGACGCGCGCGAGCGGTACACGCTGCGGCGCGGCATCCCCGTGGTCGAGGTGATCCTGCCCGCCGCGCGCCGGGCCGTGGCCGCGACCCGGTCGGGACGCATCGGGGTCGTCGGCACGCGCGCGACGATCGAGTCCCGGTCCTACGACGACGCGTTCGCCGTGGCGCCGGGGATCAGCCTGACGACGCAGGCCTGCCCGCGGTTCGTCGAGCTCGTCGAGGCGGGCATCACCTCGGGCCCCGACGTGCTCGCGGCGGCGCACGAGTACCTCGCGCCGATCCAGGCGGCCGACGTCGACACGCTCGTGCTCGGCTGCACGCACTACCCGCTGCTCACGGGCGCGATCTCGTACGTCATGGGCGAGCGCGTCACGCTCGTGTCGAGCGCCGAGGAGACCGCCAAGGACGTGTACCGCACGCTCGTCGCGCACGGGCTGGAGCGCGACGCAGCACTCGGCCCGGCCGAGCACCGGTTTCTCGCGACGGGCGACCCGGTGGACTTCCAGCGGCTCGCGCGGCGCTTCCTCGGGCCGGAGGTCGAGGCCGTCGAGCCCGCGGGGGTGCTGCGGTGAGGCTCGTCGTCGTCGGCTGCTCGGGCTCGTTCCCCGGCCCCGACTCGGCGGCGTCGTCGTACCTCGTGCAGGCACGCGACTCCGACGGCCGGACGTGGTCGCTGCTGCTCGACCTCGGCAGCGGCGCGCTCGGCCCGCTGCAGCGGCACGTCGACCCGCGCACGCTCGACGCCGTCGCGCTCTCGCACCTGCACGCCGACCACGTCGCGGACCTCGCGGTGCTCAACGTGCTGCTGCGCTACCACCCCGACGGGCGGCGCGCCCCGCTGCCGGTGTACGGGCCCGCCGGCAGCGCCGAGCGCGTCGCGCACCTGGCCGGCAAGGACCCCGCGACCGCCGTCGACGGGCAGTTCGAGTTCCACGACTGGACGGCCCGCGTCCCGGTGCAGGTCGGGCCGCTGACGATCGAGCCGATCCCCGTCGCGCACCCCATCGCGTCGTTCGGCGTGCGCGTCACGGGCCCGTCGGAGCGCGACGCCGGGGAGCGCGTCACGCTGACGTACACGGGCGACACAGACGACTGCGAGGGCCTCGACGTGCTCGCGCGCGACACCGACCTGCTGCTCGCCGAGGCGGGCTACGTCGAGGGGCGTGACGACGCGCTGCGCGGCGTGCACCTCACCGGTCGCCGCGCCGCCGACGTCGCGAGGCGCGCGGGAGCCAAGCGGCTCGTCCTCACGCACGTGCCGCCGTGGAACGACCCGGCCGTGCCCGCCACCGAGGCGATGGGCGTCTACGCCGGGCCGATCGCGGTCGCCGCACCCGGGGCGGTCTACCCGCTCTGACCTGCGGCGCCGTGCTGCTGGGGCATCCGTCGTGCCGGCGCCGGGGCGGGGCGGGAGGCGTCCGCCGGCCGGGCGCGTGAGCGGGCGTGTCGGGGGTCGCCGGTAGGGTCGGGCGCATGACGAACCCCTCCGTCCCCGCCCCCGTCGGCACCGCCCGCGCCGACGGCCGCGCCCCGGACGAGCTGCGTCCGGTGACCCTCACGCGCAGGTTCCTGGCGGCCGGCGAGGGCAGCGTGCTCGTCGAGTTCGGCGGCACGAAGGTGCTGTGCGTCGCGTCGTTCACCGAGGGCGTCCCGCGCTGGAAGAAGGGCTCGGGCGAGGGCTGGGTCACCGCCGAGTACTCGATGCTGCCGCGCGCGACGTCGACCCGCTCGGACCGCGAGTCGGTCAAGGGGCGCGTGGGCGGGCGCACGCACGAGATCTCGCGCCTCGTCGGCCGGTCGCTGCGCGCGGTCATCGACGTCGCGGCACTCGGGGAGAACACGATCGTGCTCGACTGCGACGTGCTGCAGGCCGACGGCGGCACGCGCACCGCGTCGATCACGGGCGCCTACGTGGCGCTCGCCGACGCCGTGGCGTGGGCCACCGAGCAGGGCCTCGTCCCGCGCGGCCGGACGGTGCTGCGCGACTCCGTCTCGGCCGTCAGCGTCGGCATCGTCGACGGCGTGCCGGTGCTCGACCTGCCGTACGTCGAGGACGTGCGCGCCGAGACGGACATGAACGTCGTGGTGACGGGATCGGGCACGTTCGTCGAGGTGCAGGGCACCGCCGAGCACGCGCCGTTCGACCGCACCGAGCTCGACGCTCTGCTCGACCTCGCGCTCGCCGGCACCTCGCGGCTCGCGGCGCTGCAGGCCGCGGCGCTCGCGGCCCCGCCGGCGGACGGCTCGGCGACGCGCGCGGCGCTCGTCGCGGGGGAGCGCGCGTGACGAGCCCGCGGCTGGTGCTCGCGACGCACAACGCGCACAAGCTCGGCGAGCTCCGCGCGATCCTCGCGCCCGAGCTGCCCGACCTCGACCCGGCCGCGGTCGTCGGCGCACGCGACGTCGGCGCGGCCGAGCCCGTCGAGGACGGCGTGACGTTCGCGGAGAACGCCCTGATCAAGGCTCGCGCGCTCGCGGCGTTCACCGGCCTGCCGGCCGTCGCGGACGACTCGGGCCTCGCGGTCGACGTGCTCGGCGGCTCGCCCGGCATCTTCTCGGCGCGCTGGGCGGGGCGGCACGGTGACGACGCGGCGAACCTCGCGCTGCTCGTCGCGCAGGTCGCCGACGTGCCCGAGCGGCACCGGGCCGCGCGGTTCGTGTGCGCGGCGGCGCTCGTGACGCCCGACGGCCACGAGGTCGTCGAGACGGGCACGCTCGAAGGCGCGCTGGCGTTCGCGCCGCGCGGCGCGGGCGGGTTCGGCTACGACCCGATCCTCGTGCCGACGGGCGAGACCCGGACGTGCGCGGAGCTGACGCCGGCCGAGAAGAACGCGATCAGCCACCGCGGCAAGGCCTTCCGCGCGCTCGCCCCCGCGATCGTGGCCGCGCTGCGCGGATGACGCCGACGCGCCGGTCG